>Ga0255743_10000071_pt1 | contig 85025 bp, 55 predicted proteins | sample 101ome_19_FD_179950 | JGI IMG/M metagenome (GOLD analysis project Ga0255743, IMG submission 179950) | Coastal salt marsh microbial communities from the Groves Creek Marsh, Skidaway Island, Georgia - 101405AT metaG (version 2) | ecosystem: Environmental > Aquatic > Marine > Intertidal zone >... | reverse complement strand
CGTCACCGTCCGTCGCGCGCGTCCGTCCGTCGCGCGCGTCCGTCCGTCGCGCGCGCGCGTCGTCCGTCCGCGTCGACGTCTCGCGAAGGTGACCCCCGCGCGAATGAATCGAACGAGCCGCGCCTCGTCGTCGAGGTCGAGCGCGTCGTCGGGGCGGGGGGCGGGCTCGTGACCGGCGGTACCGATCGACGAGTCTCGACTCGATGTGTAGTCCGTCCGTCCACGCACGCGGTCCCTCGACCGAGCGATCGATCGACCCTCTCGATCGAGCGAATCCCCGATCGAAAGGGTCGGCACCCCCGATCGATCGATCGATCGATCCATCCATCCATCGACGGCCTCGCGCGTGGTCGTTCACCACCCGATCACCTCTCTCCTCGTTCTTTTCATCACACAGTACGAGTACGAGTACACGACGAGTCCGCACGAACGAACGAACGTACCACCCGTACACACACACATCGACGATTCTCACCGAGAGTATGGACTCGACACGTACACACCCTTACGTACGAACCCAACCCAGACGACCCCAAACGACGACCGGTCACGACCCGTCCCCGACCCATCATCCACATCCACCCCGACGACGCGCGCGCGTGCACGCACGACCGTGGAAAATCCAACCCCAACGCGGTGGCGCGCGCGTCGATCTCGATCGCTCGCGGTGGTTGTTGAGAGAAAAAGCGTTTCGAGACTGACGAGGACGACGCGGACGGGAGACGACGACGGACGAGGACGGACGACGGGGATGGGGATGCTCGCGTCGTTGCGTCGACGACGAGACCGACGGTGTTCGAGACGACGTCGACTCGGTCGTGACGTCCCGTCGGACGCGTCGGACGCGTCGGTGGTGGAGCCGACGACGGGGACGACGACGACGTCGCGGGGGGGCGCGGGACGGTGGCGCGACGGCGCTTGGACGACGACGGGGGGGGTGGACGCGCGACGATCGCGACGATTGGAGGCGCGCGCGATGGAGGGCGAGGACGTGGTCGTGAATGATGTCGCCGTGACGACCGCGAGGGGGGTTCGGGCGAATGAATTGCCGCGAGACGTCGTGGTGGAGATCGTGGCGAGGTTGGATTCGGAGCGCGACGTGGCGGCGGCGGCGGCGACGTGTTCGGCGTTTCGAGTGGCGACGACAACGGAGAGCGTGTGGAGAAATCTGTTGGCGAAACGATTGGGAGCGGAAGCGATGGTGGTGTTGCCGAAGCGATTGGTCGGTGAGGTCGTGGATGGGTCGGTGATCGCGTCGAGGGCGAGACGAGGCGCGGGGCGGACGACGAGTCGGGTAACCGACGGACGGGGGGCGACGCCGATGTGGATGGGGATGTATAAGAGGTGGCATCGACCGGAGAGCGACGCGCTTCGATGGAGCGCGTCGACGACAGAATCGAGTCTGGAACCGGCCGAGACCAAGTATGCGGCGAGATATTTGCACAGGTGCACCGCGGTGGGCGACCGATCGAAGATCTTATTCTTCGGCGGGCAGGGGAGCGGGAGCGACTTTTACAACGATTTGCATCTCCTCGATCTCGATCAACCGGAGCTTCGATTGAAGCAATTGCACGCAAGATCCGCGAATGAACCACCTTTTCCGCGGTGCTCGGGCACGCTGACCGCGATGGCTGTGAATGGGGTGAAAAACTCTGAAGTCGTCGCGCTCTTTGGCGGTTCCCAAGGATTTTTCGAGGGATTTTCAAACTCGTTGCGCATCCTGTGCGCCGATGGAAACGATGGCTTACGCGTGAGCAATGCCGCCGTGAACGGAACCGGGCTCATTTGGCGTCAACCCGTCGTTCGAGCGAATCCGAATAATCCTGGACACGCCGTGCCCGCCGCCCGCTGGGGGCACTCCGCCGTCGCGCTGGATGGAAAACTCATTCTTTTCGGAGGGTCGAATACGACGCATTGTTTCAACGACACGTGGTCGATGGAGCTCATCGTGGAGAACGATAAGCTCGTCGCGACGTGGACGTTGCTTTTGGACGGTGACAAATTGCCCGTGCCGCCGGCGCGAGCCGGTCAAACCGCGTCTCTCGTCGGTACGTCCTTATTTATTTTTGGTGGGTGCCACATTTCCGAGGTTTTTAACGATGTTTGGAAGCTTGACTTGAGACCAGCGAGTGGGGTATTGCGCTGGGAACGCATTGTCGCCTCGGGAACGCCGCCCGCGCCAAGAGTCGGTCACGCTGCGGTCGTCTTGGGAGATAGAATTATTCTTTGCGGCGGACGAGGCTCGGCGCGAGTGGACTCGCGAGGAAAGTACTCCTCCGATGACGATGGCCTCGCGTCGATGCAAGGCTTGACATTTTTTCAGAGCGGTTTCGCGATGCTGGACACCACGGCCAGAAGATGGCTTCCGTTCCAGTATCCGACGATGGAAGAAACGGACGGAGACATGATGTGTTGCGACCGCATCACGCACGTCCGCGAGCATCGCACCGGTCACGTCATGATGCCGGCCCGAAATGGCTGTCTCTTGTTGATCGGTGGACTCGGGTACGATGGTGTCTTCCAGAACGATCTGTCTCTCGTCTCTCTATTGTGAGACGAAGCGAAACCGCTCTGTTGTACACATTCTTCGTTTGCGATTCAGCGGGAACGAGGAGATGTATATTTTTTTTGTTCAATTTCGATTACTACACAGCTAGTTTACCAAGTATACCTTGATGTAAGATCGTGTCACTATTATTGTTTGTTATTCTGTGTACCTAAAACCCCACCGGCTTCGCCAAACCGCGCGATACCATGCACAGCGCCTTGTACCTGATGCCCATGCCCGGCGGTTCGCCCTTTGCCGCGTCGCCCGCGCTCTCGCCCACCAACCGCTCGCATCCTTTCACCAATTCGTCCGCCTGCGCCTCGCTCGACGCAATTTCGACGAGCTTTTCTAATCGAGGTATCAAGCCGAGACTCAAAAGCAGTTGCTGTTGCGTCACCGGGCCGAAACACTTCACGCCCGTCTGCGGTTTCTCTTCCACTATTTGGCGAAGTGATCCGAAATCCACGTAGGCGGAAAGATCGGCTTCACCCGGCGTGTCGAGGACGTGAACAAACTTGTGATCCTTGATCGCCTCGAGAGTGTTTCCGAGTGGACCCTCTTCTCCGTAATCTATGGCGATCACCGCTCCAGAGTGTTTCTCGATGCGGTCGATCAAGTTGTCCCAGAGCGTCATGCTCGGAGGACTGAGCTCAAGCAGACGCAGGCTATCGACTTGTTCCTTCGGTAAACCCTTCAAACGGCGAGATACGAGCATGTGACTCGCAGGCGTAGGGCCCGGGGAGAGAACCATCTCTAAATCTCGACCGGGAACCTTCTCCATTGGATTCTCTCCCTCGCCCACCAACCCACTGTCGATGGTGATGAGCTTCTCGCACCAGCCGCGTTCAGTGCGCTGAAATTGTCTCACCGGCAGCGCATCGAAAAACTCGTGACAGATCACCAAGGTGGGTCCATTCGGTACGCTCTCTAATCCATCGTGCCAATACACGTTCGCACCGTTAATTTCCGATTTACCTCGCGTGTGCGCCTTGCCAGACGGACCGTTGCTCGGCTCGACGGTTTTCCCCGCGTGCTCATCCTTCAAAATGTTCTTTGGCACGACCAAACCGCGCACACCGCGCGGTGCGCTCTTCTCCAACTCTGTACACTTCAGAGTCTTCGCTTGCATCTCTCGCAGGGCTGGGGATACCTCGATCAAGTGCACTGTCATCGCCTCTCGAAATTTCGCGAACTTGCTCGTGCCGCGTAATAAATCCGCCATGAGCGTCCCTCGGCCGGGACCGAACTCGATCACTCGCAGCGTGTCCGGAGAACCCAGTGCCTCGTACTGCAGAGCCGCCCACACTCCCAGCATCTCCCCGAACACTTGAGAAATCTCTGGACTCGTCACGAAGTCTCCCTTTTTCCCGAAGACGTCGCCTCGCATGTAATAACCGTACTCGGGATGCGTCAAGCACTCTCGGACGTAATCGCTCACGGGAATCGATCCACCGGCGAATTTGATCGCACGTTCCAAGTGTCCGAGCATTCCTTCCCTCGTCACCGCCTCCTCGCCCGCGTCGTCGCCGCCCGCCGCGTTCGCTCGAGCGCCTCGCTCGAGCGCGCGTCTCAGTCCCGAGCGATCGATCGCCACCTCCATTGCCCGTCCACCGTCGCTCGACGTCCCCTCGCCCGACGCACTCGATGATATCCATCGTCTCCACCCTCTCGCCCTTTCCTCGCGCGCGATAGCCCGCGCCCGCGCCGTCTCGCGCCCTCGACGTCCGCGCCTCGCGCCTCGTGCACTCGCGCGCGCTTCATCCTCTCGCCCCTCCACCGTCGCCACCGTGACCGCGTGCGACGCGACCGCGAGCGGGAACGAACGCGACGTCAACGTTGACGTCGACGCGCGCGCGACGCACCGCTCGAGCGCGCGTCGCATCGCTCGCGCGCTCGAATGAAGCGCGCGCGACGTCGCGCGCATCGCCTGACCTCTCACCGTACATCCTTCATATCTTTATCACGCATCACAATACTGCTGTTCAATCTCGATGCGCATCCATAAATTTCAGAACCATGCGCGATAGCTTCTCGTGTGTTACAATACTGATTTCTAGGGTTAGAGAAGTGGATATGTTGTTCGAGAAGACGAAGAACCCTTTCGCGCGTCCGGCGCGACAACGCGACGCCGACGGGCGCTCGTCCGGTCGAGCGGGACCGAGCGGATCGATCTGAGACGTGCGAGCGCGCTCTGTAACCGGACGCGAGGCGCCGATCGCGGTTCGAGGTCTCGAAACGCGGGTCGTGATGTCGGCGGCGGCGAACGCCGGGGCGGGCGCGGGATGGACGTCCTCGGGACGGTCGTTGACGTCGCGCGCGCGCGGAGGGGCGAACGTCGCGAGTAAACCGGTGAGGAATACGGTTGCATCGTCCGCGGCGGGCGCGGGCGGGACGAACGCGGCGAGGATCGTCGCGCGAGGAGGGGGGATGCGCTGGGAAAGGCGAGGCCTAGGGGGCCCAGAGACGGCGACACGCGCCATCTCGGGAGACGCCACGGGGAAGGCGCGCGGTGATAGTAAGCTTCAGTACGTGACGATGACGCCATTAGATGAGATTATGAACGGCATGGCGCCTCTGGAACCGATGGGCGACGGGAAGTTTACGAACGAGTCCGAGTACTTGCACACGTACAGGTTGCTGGTGAAGTGCGGACGACCTCACGACGCGGTGGACTTGTTGAGACATCTCAAGACAGCGGGCGTGCCGAACTTGGCGGCGCGAGTTTCGCATCGTGATTTCTTTGAAACGTGCGATCGTTTGCGCGTGGTGTCGCCGGGCTTGGAATTTCTGCAGGTGATTGAGAGCCAGGATATTCGACCGTACAACATGCTCGTGCGCACGTGCGCGTTGGTGGGTGATCTTGGTGCGGCGAATCTCGCGGTTAAACAGATGAAGAAGGCTGGTTTTCAGCCCGATCTGAAGCTGTACACCACATTTATTTCCGCGTGCTCGAAGAGTGGGGATGTAGAGCGCGCGTTTGAGGTTTTCACAGAACTCAAGCGCGCAGGGTTTGAGCCAAACGAGCAGACGTACGCGTCGATGATTGATGCCCTCAAGCGCGATATTTCTGCCAAAGTAGCCGGAGCGAAGAAGCGTAGTGTAGATGCGGAATCTATTCGTTCAACTTTGCAGAGTTGCTTCGCAGTCTACGCCGAGATGAAGCAGAATACTGACAAGGTTGACAGGACAGTGATCAACAGTTTACTCAACGCTTGCGCGCGCGCGTCGACGGTGGCTGCAATCACTCACGAGGCGTGCGAAAAGGCGAGAGAACTATACGCTGAGATGGTCAACGCTGGTATCAGTGCTGATTCTTTCTCGTATCAGTCGCTCATTTACTGCGCCATGTCCGAGAAGAACTACTCGTACGCGCTCGAGTTGTACGAAGAGATGCGCACCGCGGGCGTCAAATCGACGTTGCAAGTTGAAACGGTCATCATCCGACTGTACGGTAAGCTCGATAAACCGAACGATGCAAAGCGCCTTTGGTACAGCATGATAGAGGATAAAATTGTTCCGGATCAGATGGCGTATGCGACGATCATGCACATTGCCCTTCGTCAAGAAGACGAGGACTTTTGCGATGAGTTGATGAGCTCGATGCGTTTGCATCGAGTGCGCCCGGGACCGCAACTGTACGCAACCCTCGCTGGTGTCGCTGCGAGACAAGGTAATGCGTCGAAAGTCGAGGAGATTATCAGAAATGCTGAAATTCGAAGGGTGCGGGTTCCCATCGAGTGCTACAACTCGCTCATAGCCGCGCACGCTCGCGCTGATAGGCCCGACTTGGCTGTTGAAGCTGCACAGAAAATTAGAGATGCCGGTTTCGAATTGGATGCTGTGTCTTATGAAGGCTTGGTTTTCGCGTATGCGTTCTCTAGAGATCTAGATGAGGCAAAGAAACTATTCGATGAGCTCATGGTGAAGGAGATTCGTCCCACCTTCCCCACGCTCAACTGCATGTTGGCGTGTTTCGCTCGAAACGGCGATGTGCGGCACTCACTTGAAATCCTCGAGATGATGGAGCAGTACGGCTATGAGCCTGATGAGATAACATGGCGCGAGCTTCTTCTTGGGTACGCTCGTACTGGTGATATTGAAGGAGCATGGAAGGTGTACAAGGATTCTCGAGCTTCTGGAAAACACAACTCTGAAGTCGCGCTCAACGTCATCCTGGGTCAAACATTGGTTCACATTAGAAGTCTGACTGACTTGAGCAAGCGCTCAAGCCGTAGACCGACAGAGCTCGGATCGTTTGATGACGATGGAGGTTACGTTGCCCAGGAATGGGCTGAACGCGCCGTTGCGGCCTTTCACGAGGCGACGCTGGCGGGTATCATACCGCGAATCGAGACCTTCTCCACCATGCTAGCATGCATACGCCCGCCGTCTACGGATGAACAAAATGCGGCAGATTACAGTGAAGTCGCCCGCGCCGTGAGCCACGAAATGAGTTCACATGAGGATGCAGGCAAATACTACCCCACGCAAGCGCTCATCATGTTTGAAGAAGCGCAAGGCTTGGGCGTAGTGCCAGCCTTCAGCCGTGAGGATGAGGATTTTGTCTATGACGTCAGAGAATTTCCGCCCGCCGCCGCTGAGGTCATGTTACTGACCTGGCTCCGTGTTGTGAGACGTCGAACCGATGCACATGGTATCGACACACCCATACCGACGATGACGATTCGAGTCAGAGCCGATGAGGAGGTTGTCAGAATGATTAAGGAGCAACACATGGAGAGATCCGATCACGCACTCGGTCGACTTTGTCAAACGGGCGATCGTCTGCTGGTATTGTTGCGACGCCTTCGCATTAACTACGGTGGTGGCTTACAAGAAGGGAAGATTGAGCTGAGTGGTCACGCTCTGGGTCGATGGTTACAGGGTTTTGTTCCGGTACAGTCCGCTGGCTCGGTCTTCGGTGAAACCTCGTTGTCCGGCGGAGTGATAAGTCAGGCTATGAGGATCCGCTCAAACTCGCTCAACGGTACCGATGACGACGTGTGGACGCCATCCAAGATGCGCCAACCAGCATTCAACATCTACGATTACTACGGAGATGAAAAGGAGCAGGAATTTGGAGCGAAGCCTTTTTATCCGAAGAACTGGGTTCAGAACGCCAACAACTATGTCTCGAGTTACGATGAGGATGACGACGTTACCGATCTTGAGCGAATCTTAGAAGGGCGAAAGTAAGAACCAGACATTTGTACGCGCGCATTACTACGTAGCATTAGAATTTTTTCGCAATAAAGTTGCAGAAAACGTGCTTTCAAGCTCATAACGAGCCTCGAAACCGAAGCCGCAGGGACTCGAGGACACGCCCCGGAAACGACTCGTTCGACGCTCACTACTTTGAGAAATTTCCACCAACGTGTTGGTGAGCTCTTCTACGGAGTGGTTGTTCAGTAAATCGAGATCATCGATGTAGTCGGCGATCGGAAAGTTGAGCTCATTTTGCTGACCAAGCCGGAGCTGCAGAAGGTCCACAGCTCTCGCCGCCGCCTCTGCATTATCGAACGATCCGAGATACAAATTCTTTTCTGGCTCGTCTACGTACGATACGTGTGCATCAAAGCGAGTTTGCCACAGAGGACGGGAGACACCGAAGTACGAGATCAGTCGGCACTCATTCTCTTGGCGCAAAAGTTTTCGCTTGCTCAAATCCATCGGCAAAGAGACAGACCTTCCCACTTTTGATTCATTCAAAGTCATCATAAGCGAGGAAACCAGCGATTTTTGTCCGGGTACGTCGTAAGCATCATCGTTGAAAAGACTTTCATCCTTTCGCATCGCGAACGCACTCGTATCCGTGAGCGAACGCGATAATATAGACGACTTGTCATTCCCCGCCTCAGTGCACTCTGCGTCACCCTTCGCGGACATCAAGCGAGTCGATCGTCTGGTAGCTGCGTGCATAAGTCACTATTATATACTTGTGTGAGAGTTGACGAGCGTTCGAGTAGATGTGCTCGAGTGTGAGGGCGGTTTCGTGCGTCATTGGACGTTCACATGTTTACGATGAACGCATGTGTAGATCAATAGTTAACAAAAACAGTCACAGTCTAGATGAACGAAATAATCACGCATCGAATCACGCGTCGATGCCTTCGCTCCAGATTTCAGCATCAACTTGCTCTTTCGACGCCTTTGCGAGTGCTTTCACAAACTTGGCATGCAACTTGTGTCCGGCTTTGTACGCGACGACGTGTCCGACCGGAACGCCGCTCATCCCGGGTTCAGCCAACAATGATAAATCACCGATCAAATCGAGCAATTTGTGGCGAGCTGGCTCGTTGCTAACGCGCACGGGGGCATTCCAGTACTGATCGCCATTCGCGACGAGTGCGCAATCTTCCAAACCGGATTTGATGTAGCCCGCACGGAAGTAGGCGGTGAAGTCATTGATAGTGCCAAAAGTTCTCGCAGGTGAAATATGGAAAACGTACGGCGCGTCTTCGGTGGGCGTCCAGCTCTCCCATTGTTTTCCAATTGCCGTACTCTTATACGTGAAATCGATACCATATGTGAGTTTGCACTTGTCGTCTACGTTGAACATCATGAAGGCATCTCCCTCTTGCACCAGGACATTCTCTGTGATCTTCCACGACTTACGCGGCGCTTGAGCACCGTCCCCAGAAAGGGCTGGCGTGGGACCAACGCTAGAGATATCGTACGCATACGAAGAAGCACTACCGTCCATGATGGGGATCTCGCCGGTACCTTCAAGTTCAATCCGGCAGTTGTCAATTCCCAAAGCTTCGAGAGCGCTGAGCAAATGCTCCGCGCCTCGAACGACAAAGTCACCGTTCAACTCTGAACTAAGACGAACATCCTCACTTGCCAACTCAAAGCTCGCCGGGACGCGCACCTCGTTCGCATCGTACGCTCCCGGAGCTTCAATCTCTGCTGCCACGCTCGCTCTCAATCTGTCCGCCTCTTCGCGCGCCTTTTGCTTCTCTCCCTCGTCGTTACTCAGCGCCATACGAACGCGTTCGAGAAGTATATCTTCGAGTTCTTCTTCGCTATACTCTGTCGCGTCTCGCACGCCACTTTCGCTCGCATCAATCGTCCCAGTCGGAACCTTCACAAAGTATCGCCCCTCGCCCGCCTTCGCCGGTCGCAGCCGCATGAGCTCAACCTCACCACTTCGAAGCCCCATACCTGAATACGTCAAGCTCTTTCTAACCGTTTGCTGATATTCAACATTAGCCGGCACGCGTACGTTCAACGCCGCCGCCATCCTCACCGCCTCTTGCGCATCAGCCCTCGTCTCAAAGTTCTCGTACCCAACCGTGTCGCTCGACCGTCCCACCGCCGTCGCCGTAGCTTTCGACCCTCTCCCGCCCGCGCCCGCGAGCGCGCGCCCGCGCTCACTCCTCGTGCTCGTCCATCGCGCCGCTCGTGCGCCGCTTCGCACGTGTCGTCCCGACGCCGCTCGCCTCGTCACCGCGGCGGCGGCGGCCGGGGCGCGCGCGTGCGTCGTCATCATGGCTCGAGGGCACCGCTCGCGCGTTCTGGTGCACCGGAAGGCGCGTTCGATCGTCTCGTGCGCGTCGCTTCGCGCGTGTGACTCGCGCGCGAACGTGTGAGGACGAGGAGCGCGCGGGGGTCGTTCGGGACGCATTTCAAGAGGAGGGTTTGCGGAAAAGCTCGACGAACGACGACGTAATCAGATCAAGTGACGCCATGCCGAGGATGAAGGCCTAAAGAAATCTGATACACTATGGCTAGGGTCTATAGCGCACGAGCGGTAGTCGCGCGAGATCGGCGTGGAGGGGTGGAACGATCCATGGATGTTCCGTCTCGCCGGGTGGGAGCGGTAGAAAGCGCGGCGGACGGGCCGCCGCGGGATGTCGCAGATGGAAGTACCGCCAGAATTCGTCGTAATCGACACTTTCGCGATGCAATGATTCTGTGCGTTCCATTGGAGGATCTTGGAGGTAGATGGTCTCTGGGAAGACGTCGTGCGTGCGTGTGTCACCGTTGGCGGAGGAGCACGGACTCGGACTTTCGCCTCGCGAGAGCGCCTCGGGTTCGTCCACTGCGTCTTCCGATTCCGATTCGTCGGACGAAACTTCTATCGGGGCGTCCTTGAGAGTCTGAAAGAGCTCTGCGTCTTCCGCTACGAGCTCGTATTCGTACCAACTGGACGGAATGACGTCGGGTAAAGGCGCGATGACGCCTCCGCGCTCTTCGCTGAGATCGGCTCGAAGTCGCTCGAGCTCGCTCGCGGTGAGCACGGCGACCGCGACACCGCTCGTACCGAATCGACCCGTACGACCTATTCTATGCATGTACGTCGCACCACTCGGGGGGACGTCGAGGTTGATGACGAGATTCACGTGTGTCAAATCGACGCCGCGAGCCGTCAAATCGGTTGAAACCAAGACTCGGAGCTGGAAATTGCGCATCTCCTCCATCACCTTCATCCGTCGTTCTTGTGGAAGGCTGCCCGCGGTGAACGCAGACTTTAGCCCTTGCAACGTCAATCGCTTCGCCAGAGCCTCTCCCCACGCGACGCGACGCACAAAAACGACGGCTTGATGAAACGACACGTCGCTGAAAATCTTCAACAGTCTCATCTCCTTTTCAATGATGACATCCGCCAATTTCGTCTCGGCGTTTGCATCGATGAGGGAGTAGAACTGTCGAACTCCTTGAAGCGCCGTCGTACTCTCGCACAGCATCACCTTTTGAGGTGACCGCATCAACTGTTCCAAATCGCGAAGCAACGTCTTGGAATACGTCGCGCTAAACGCGCACACCTGCTTCCGTTCCGGCAACATGCTATACGCGAAGAGCACATCCCTCTCGAACGTTCCCGTCAGCAATGCGTCAGCCTCATCTAAAATCAATAATCTCGTGCCGTCGCACGCCATCGCCCCTTCCTCGAGCATCTGTCTCGTCCGTCCCGGCGTCCCCACAACCACGTGCGGCTGACTCGCCAGTCGCACCCTGTCCTCCTTCACTGGCAATCCACCCACGAGCACGCACGTCTGAATTCCCCCTCTCGCGTCGTCGCTCTCTTTGAACTTTTCGATCAACTCCACGAAACAATCGTGCGATTGCACCGCCACCTCTCTCGTCGGTGCAAGCGTCAGCGCCTGCGTCCGCCGCCTCTCGGCGTCTACGCGTTCGAGCGCGATGACGACGAACGTCATCGTCTTTCCCGTCCCAGACTTGGCCTGAGCGATGATGTCGCATCCGAACCGTCCCAACGGCACGCATGAGAGCTGTATCGGGGACGGAGCGTCGAAGCCACAGCGTCGCAGCGCGCGCGTGAGTTCGGCGTCCAAATGCAAATCCGTGAACGACGCCGATGTCGTCGACGCGCTCGCCGTCTCGCCGTCGCCGCGCGCGGCCGCGCGCGCGATGACATCCTCGGTGCGCGCGCGAGACTTGGCCGCAGTCTCCGTCGAGGACGCGGACGCGCCTCGCGGCATGACGACTCCGAGCGCCTTAGACTGCGGCACGCGCGCATGTACGACGACCTGCCGCCGCCGACGGCGCCGACGACCGTGTCGAGGGACGAGGAAAACGAGGAAAACGAGGAAAACGGTCGCGACGCCAAGCGCGCGAGGCCGTCGACGGCGGCGAACGAAGGCGCGAGCGGTGATGTCGACGAAAAAGTGCGAGACGATGGGGCGGTCGCCGTCCAGACGCCGGCGGTAACGACGACGACGACCACCACCAACGATGCGCTGCGGAGGATCGCGCAACATTTACTCAAACCGGAAAAGTTCGTCAAGGCGTCGGGAGTGCTGAGAAAACTGCTCCTGAGCGACGCGTGCGGTCGGAGCGAGTCGAAGGCGTTGTTCGAATGTCTGGAGAACGCCATGTCGCCGCCCACGCGTGCGTTTCGACGAGAGACAAGGATAGATTACGAGGATCTATTCGAGGTCGTCGCCGCGTTCGCTCCGCTCGTGTTCAACGTGAAACAAAAGAGGAAAGTAGAGGTTTGGCAGATTTATGCGCGCCGCGCCAACGCGTTGCACACCGACGACTCGTTTCAATTTAGCAAGGCGGTGAAAGCGATTCAAGACGTTTTGGAGGAGATGGGACCGTACGTCGACGCTACACTTCCGGACGAGGACGTGGAGATCCCGCCCGCGCCCGAGGGCGTGAGCGAAGAGGAGGCAAAGGAGATGGCGGCGGCGTTCGAGAGAGCGGCGAGGGCGGAGAAGGCGGCTGAAATCGAAGCTCTGAACGTGGAGAACGAGAAAAGAGTCGCCCTGGTGGACGCATTCGAGGTTGCGGCGTCGCTGTACGGTCGAAAGTGGTCGCAGACGACGATCGATCTCATGTCTGAGTTTTTTCACGAACGCCGTGATAAGTTTTCAGCGGAGTGCCAAGAACGCGTGGTGAAAATTTGGGACGAGCTCCGCAAGAAAAAGCTGGCGCGAAAGACGGGCGCTGGGGGCGGTGACAACGGTATGACTTCCTACGAACGAGATGCGGCGCACGCGGCTCGATCAAACGTGTCCGCTCGCGGTGCGGTTGGAAGCGAGGGTTGCAAGGATGGCCGAGGAGAATCCGCCGCGAAAATGTTAGGCTAGCACAGCGCATCATCATAGCACTTAGAAGGGGTGACAAATGTTGTAATTTCTCTCTAAAAACACGTCGAATGACAACAATAATCTAGGAGAGTACTGCTAAAATCTGACGGCTTTGAAGAAGAGCTGTTCTCCGGAGAAGAGCGCCGAACGCTTATTCAGAGCCAGAAGACTTGAGGAAGTCTTGGAGGACACCCAAAGCCGCGGTCTCCTCACCGAAGTCGGAGATGACGCAGCACGAGCACTTCACGACCTTGCGCGCGGTACCTTCGGCATCGAGCTTGCACAAACCAGCCCACTCACCGAGCGCCATGGCTTCCGGAACGCGAATCAAGTGAACGTTGATTTCGTTGCAGAGCGCTTGGATGAGCTTGGTGTAGTCAGCTTGGTCGCAGTCTTGAGCCAAGATGCAGATGAGCGCCTTGCGGGACTCGATCGCCTTGCACGCCTCACGCAAACCACGGTGGAGACCGTCGCACGCGAGAGACTTCTTGAGCACAATTTGCAAAGCAGTCATGAGATCCATGGGCTCATCGGCAGCCGCCTCGACGGCAACTTCCGGTTGTTCGACAGCGTCTTGAACTTCCTCGCTGCGCGGGGGAAAAGAATAAAACAGTTTAACTCTCGTCAGTCTCCGCATCGATTCGTCCATCGCGCGTTCGCAGCGCCGCCCTCGCGACTCGAGTCTCGACACCGCGCGTCCGAGGAGCCCTAGGGCTTTCGCCCATCGCGCCTCGCCCGCGCTCGCGCGATCGATGCACGTACTCAGCCATTGTGAATGTAAAAAGAAAGGATTAAGCGGTCCTCAAATGTCCGTCCTTAACGATACCGCGTGCGGTGTCGGCTCGAGACGATCCTCGCGCGTAGTGGCGGATGGCGTGGTCGCCGGGGGCGAAGGCATCGCAATTTCGCCTCGCCTGGAGCCCCTCACCCTTGAGTCACGAACCGTTTTTTTATATGGGCGAAATCGACGTCTACTACGACACAGCCGTTTCGTGCGTTTTCGCTCGCCTTTCGAGCGCGAGTCGCGGTCGCGCACGCGTCGATGGCGCTCCTCGACGTCGAGTTCGACGTCGAGTTTGTCGACGCCGCCGTCGATGAGGCCGTGCGCGACGCCTCGCGCGCGAGGGCAGCGGCGGAGCGCGCGCGCGCGGAGGCGTGTGAGGCGAGAGCGGAACGACGACGCGAGGCGAGCGCGATGCGGACGCGCACGCGCGGGAAGCGCGAGGACGCGCTCGAGTCTCGACGGCAACGCGAGAAGGCGAAGACGTTCGATCCCCGCGCGGAGGCGAGACGCGTGGCGGCGGCGAGAGCGCGCGCGAGCGAGAGGATGACGCTCGCGAGCGCTGAGGAGGACCACTTCAACGGAGCGCGCACAATGGAAGAGCACGAGCGTGCGTGGGCGATGTTCGAGCGACGCGTCGCGAGCGATGCATCGCGTTTGGTGACACTCGCTGACATACCGTGGCCGCGCTCGGGGGCTTGGCTCATTCGAGAAAGTCTCGGTGACGACGAGGACGTCGCGCGTGCGCACCGCGCGTGCGCGCGTCGTTGGCATCCGGATAAATTCACGCAGCGATTCGGACGCGCGCTCGCACCCGACGAGCGCGAGGAGATAGTCTCTACAGTAAAAGAGGTGTATCAGTCCGCGCGTCAGCTCGTCGACGCGCTCAATTTGGCGTCGAATTCGTCACTCTAGCTACTACCTTTTGCAAACGTCTACGCGCGTTCCTAGTCTAATTCTCACCCAACCTCTCATCCTCACCCACACCAGCCTCCGGGATGACCAACGCCGCCGCGATCGCGCGCGTCTTTTCCGTCGTCGCCACCTGCATAGGCGTCTTTCCTCTTCTATCCCTCGCGTTCGCCGCCGTCGCGTCCGCCGCCCCCACCGCGCGCACGCACGCTGCGTCCCCGCTCGCGCACGCCTTGTGCAGAGGCGTCTCCCCGTCCGCGTCCACCGCCCCCGCGCTCGCTCCTGCATCGAGTAGCACGCGTACCACCCCCGCGTGCCCGCCCGCACACGCCTTGTGCAACGCCGTCGCGTCACCCGCCCTCGTCCTTGCGTCCACCTCGGCGCCGAGCGCCAAACACGACTCCACGCACTCCACGCTCCCACTCCTCGCCGCGTGATGCATCACTCGGTACCCGTGCGCGTCCGACTCCCGCACCGCCGTCATCGCCCCCACTTTCGATCGCTCCAGCGCCCGCCGCATTCCCTCGACGTCCCCACACGCCGCGCGTCGATGCGCCGACCGATCGAACGTGCACTCATCCAGCGTCTGCGTCGTCGACGACACCGGTCCTCGTCCGCACCCACACCGCCCACCACCGACACCGATCGCACACGCGCGTCCACACGTCCACCGTCCGTCGCGCGCGTCCATCGCGCGCGCGCCGGCCGCCGTCTGCCGCGCGTCGTCGCGCGCGTCGTCGTTCGCGCGGTCGCGGGTCGATTCGAATGACTCGAATCGAGTCGTCCCCTCGTCGACGAGTCCTGAACCGTTGAACCGTTTATCCGACAAACCAAGCTTTGTGGACACATTTATTTTTTGGTGATAATTTTCCATTTTTTGCATCGTTTGTATAGTATAAAGGTACGTTTGAACGCATAGTACAAACAAGAAAACAGATGCGCGTTTGAAACGAATGACCTCGAACGCGCGCGTCGGCGCGCGCGGGACGGCGCACGTCGACGCGCGCGACGTCGCTCGCGATGGTGACGACGATGGTGACGACGATGGCGACGATGGCGACGACGCGTCGCGCGTCCGTCGATGGGAGACGCGCGGTGCGAGGGACGGCGAGAGGCGCGCGGGCGTCGTCATTCGGACGGACGAACGGGCCCACGGGGGCGCGCGCGGGGACGACGCGCGCGACGCGATCGGTGGACGGACGCGGGGACGTGCGCGCGAGAGCGAGCGAAAGAGACGCCGTGGACGCGCGAGAGATGGTGGCGGCGGCGGGAGAGGCGATGGCGAGCGATGAGACGGAGATCGAGGCGGTGGTGCACGCGACGACGGCGAGGAGCGAACGCGGGGCGAGCGGGGGCGAGGGAGGGGTCGAAGTCGGACGCGCGGCGAGGTACATGCGAGAGTTGATCAAGAAACAGGTGAATTCTAATCATCTCGCGCGAGCCGGCTCGATCACGGATTCGTCCGTGTTGAGAAGAAAGGGGAGGTTAAAGGAACAAGACGCGCTCATCGAGTTCATCGTCGATTTGCACAAGACGCACACGACGGAGGAGGTTTTCACCAAGTGCGAGGCGTGGATCGACGAGGTGTTGGAATTACCGAAGGAGAAGCGAATGTTTAGTAAGCTGTCGCGAATGGTACCGGCGGTCGGGTTTTTCTTTCATCGGTTGCCGCTGGTCAAGGCGCTTCGAGAGTATGACGAATTTTCATCCCTCTCCAAGCGTCGATACGTGTTGCCGAATTTCGCCGAGGTGAGGCACATTTTAAACATCGCCCAGGTGCACGCGTCGAGTAAGGACGTGCGGCTGGTGACGTTCGACGCTGATGGGACGTTGTACGCGGACGGCATGCACTTTGAGGACGATAACAACATGATCGATAAGATTATTCAACTTATGGAACTCGGCATTCACGTCGCCATCGTCACCGCGGCGGGGTATCCGGGAGAACCCTCCAAGTTTGAGGGTCGACTGAAGGGTTTGGTGGATGCGTTCGAGGCGCAAGCGCTTCCGAAAGAAGTACGTCAAAAGTTTCACGTCATGGGGGGTGAATGCAACTACCTCTTGCGCGTGAACGACGACTATCGTCTCGAATTTGTCCCCTCCGAGGAGTGGCACAGCGAGCACATGTACGACTGGAGAGATAACGAAGACGTGCGCGTATTCCTGAATCGCGCGGAGAACTTTCTCATCTCGTACGCGAAGCACCTCAACGTTCAAGTGGACGTATTACGCAAGGAATACGCAGTCGGAGTCATTCCAAAGGGTGACACCATTTATGAAAACTTGGAGGAGATGGCGCTGGCGTGCCAGGCTGAGCTGAGCGACGCGAAGATCCCGTTTTGCGCTTTCAACGGTGGAAACGACGTTTTTGTCGACGTGGGTAACAAGCATATCGGTCTTCAGGCGCTCATGAAGCACTTGGACGTTGCTGGGTCGCAAACCTTGCACGTGGGCGATCGATTCACTCTCACGGGTAACGACGCGAAGGTGCGAGAAGCTGCGTCCATTTTGTGGGTGGCGAGCCCAGACGAGACAACCTTCTTCATGCGTTTGCTCTATCGCGATATTCTCAACGCTCGAGTTCTTTGAATGCATTTTTGGCATTATTTCTGAATACAAAACGCAAGGCTGTATACTAATGAACTACTTAAAATAGTGCATGAAGTAGTCAAAATCGGCTCGCCTCCTCCATGGCTATCTTTGCCGTCTCTATTTCGCTCGTCAATTGTCCGAGACGTCGCTCGAGCGCCACAAGCTCATTATTGAGGAGTTTCGATCTTGTTTGCCAATACGCGACTTCATCCACCGCGCGCATGGGATACCAGCCGAACAGTCGCGATAATAAACCACCGAACGCCCACTGCGTCAACATGGAGAGCAATGCGTGTGCCAACAAAAAGCTGACAAAAAAGAGTCCAACTTTCGCCGCTTTCGAACACAGAAAACACACTTTTTGCACGCTGTCCATTTGCTTCATCTCGTTTGCAGTCTCTGTTTTAGAGCTCTTCACAAAACTCTTGAGCGGCGCGAGCATATTTCGTACAATGTCTTTAGAAGACTCTGGAATTTTCAACTTGTTGACGTCGACAATCTCCTGAGGAGCAACATCCTCAGCTTTCTTCTTCGGACTGATATCATTCATGATGATCTTGACTATTTTTGCTATGATTTCTTTGCTTTCATCCATCACACTGTTCACGATCAATCCTTTCATCATCGTAGACTTTGTGAAGATGACCTCTGTTCCAACAAATAGAGAACACTTTCGCTCACCGATGGGGCGAAGAATCCAGTGCGCCTCGACACGGAAATAATCACCATACGGTATATCTGTTTGCACTTGTGAAGTGCTGAAGACAAGTGTATTATCCTCGTATATAGAATAATATTGCGTTTGGTGGCAGCGCGTTGATTTCGGACCAAACTTTTGCTTGACCGGGACTGTAAACATCATTTCTCTAGCGCAACCGCCTCGCGTCTTACTACGGATCCAATCGGTGATGGAACAGTCAGTCTGCTCTAATGCAGAAGATATTTTTGGTTGAAGGATGGTGCGTGACTTATTCGACCAAACCGCCGAAAAAAACTCTTCTATTGAGCAGTTGAGTTGACCCTCGTACGTTTTGATTGACGTGGACGAAAGCGAGGGAGGTTTTCCTGGAACTCGCGCTGTCGGCGCATTTCCAAAGTCACCAATCTCATCATCGAATTCATCGTCGTCATGCTCTTCCTCTATCGCATCAGACGTCTCGCTCTTGGCGGATGTGTTTTCAATGGTCGATTGCGGGGAAGTCGTAGCGACCTTGTCACTTCCGTCAGCGACCTCGTCGACGTCAGATCGCAACGACACGTTGGACGCAAATAATTTTCCGTAATGCGACACCTTGGCCCATTGCTTACACAGAAAGTTAAAAGATCTCTCCGGAAAAATGAAAGATGTGAAGAATTCCGTCCGTCCCCGGTACGTGATCTCGATGGCGTTTGGAAATACCATCGCCGTCTTGGCTCTGTTGATGAGAGTGATTTCACTAAACGGAATGGTTCGCAACTTTGTGTACCCGAACACGTTACTGTAGAAGCACACGTAATTTTCGAACACGTACATCTTTCCCTGCAATAAAATCTTATGATGCAGCGCGCACATGTAATCCATCTCCAACTTTTCATCCTCTGGAACGTCGAAGAGATTTCGTAGGCGCCTTTCCGCCGCTTCTCGCTTAGTCATGTACGTATTCGTCGTCTCTACCGGCCCGTCCGCCCGCTCATCGATCACTCCGTTTATCGGACTCCCCAGCGCTCGAGATTCTGTCTGCCGCTTCGTCGTCAGCGCGCTCACCGACCTCGACGGCGTCGCCTCGGCGCTCGACGACGCGACGCCGTCGGCCCACGTCTCCTCCTCGACGCCCTCCTTCTCTTTCCTCTCCATCGGCGTCCGCGCGCTCTGCGCTCGTCGAAGGAGCATCATCATGGAATCTTCCTCCTCACCGTCGTCGTCGTCCATCACCGCGCGCACCGACGACGACGCGTCATCGTTGTAGTCGTCGTCAGCCTCCAAATTCGCGCCAATCGGCATGTCGACAAAGTCGTCGATCTCGTCGCTCTCGTCGTCGCGCGCGACGAGCCTTGATCACGTCGACGCGCGAGATCAATCGCACGCGCGCGTGCGCGTTCTTCCGGCGCGCGCGCCCGCGTGCGCGTTCTTCCGGCGCGCGCGCCCGCGTGCGCGAGGATGGACGCCGAACCGAGCGCGCGCGGGACTGCCGACCGCAGTGAGCCGCGCTCGGACTCGGGTGCCGACGATGACGCCGATGGCGCTCGCGCGCGCGTTAGAGACGACGCAGACGATGGACGGAGGGAGAGGAACGCCCGCGCGATCGCGCGGGTGGCGAACGACGCCGAGAGCGACGAGGACGCGACGCGGTGAAAGGGGCGATGCAGGCGATGAAGGAGACGACGGGGTGCGGGACGAGGGCGACCGAACGGTGAAGATGGCGCGCGTGAGTCGCGAACGGGTGTTGGAATCGTGCGCGAAGACGTCGTTGGGGATGCTCGTCGTCGGTTTGGGGGCGAGAGCGGCGAGTGGGGCGGTGCCGGTGGCGGCGACGGGAGGGAACTGGAACGAGACGCTGCCGCTGTTGGGGAACGGCGACACGAGCGATGTCGCGCTGAGCGCTTTGGCCGCCGCGACGGCGGTAACGCTGGGAAGAATCGCGTTATTACAGGTGTGGGAAGAATTCGCGGCGAGCACGGATCGTTCGAACGCGCAGGTGCTGGGGGTATTGGAGGGAGCGGGCGACGTGGCGCAGGTCGCCGTACTTCCGGCGCTCGGAGAGGAAGTTTTGTTTCGAGGCGCTTTGCTTCCGGCGATCGGTGGGATTCCTGGGGTGGCCGTGTCGTCGGTCATTTTCGGCGCGCTTCACGTAGGCGGCGGGAGGAGCGCGGCGTTCGGGGTTTGGGCGACCGCGGTCGGGGCGTGTTACGGCGCGTGCGCACTGAACACGGGAAGCGTCGTCGCGCCCGCCGCGGCGCACGCGCTCGCGAACATCGCATCCGCCACTTATTGGAACGCGACGCGTGCTGAGAAAGGAAGAGCTCTCTTGGAGGAGGAGACAGCGAAAGAAGATTAAGACTAGACGATAGTAGGTGTTCAATTTAAAAAAGTCTCAACAGAGTTGCATTTTTTTTCAGTCGGCGTGTGGTCTCGCAGGACCGCCGTTTTGTTGATACATTTGCCTCGTCTCTCGTAGGACGTGCCGCACGATGAACATGTCAGCGACGAATATGGCGAACATGCCCGCCGCTACCGGGACGCATAGCGTCAAAAAGAGGATGGAGACGTTACTCAACTTTAACGTGCCGTGGAGATACTCGTACGCTCTCTTCCCTAACATCGGCACCGCGTACAGTGAACGTAACAGTTTCGAAAACCAAACGGCGTGAAAGAACGATCGCGAACGCACTTTTCTGTAATCCTTCCTCGCGAAACTCACGATAGCCTCCACGCTCCGATCCCCGCTCTCGTATTCGTACATCTTTCCATTCTTGAACAACACAATCATCGGATACGCCTTGACTCCTATGCGTTTCAGGAGTATTCTATTCTTCGGTCCCTCCACGCGTCCGACGTGAAGTTCCCCCTCCAGCTCTCTCGCCACCTCTTCCCACGTCGGCGCGAGCGCGACGCAGTGTTTACACCACGACGCGTACACCTTGACGAGCACCGGCGCGCCTCGTCCCACCGTCTCGTCGAAATTCGTCTCGCTCAGTTCCATCACCTCTCCGTCCGGTCCTCGCCGATCGAACGCCGCCACCGCGCTCTCCGACGCGGACCGACCCTCCCCCGAGGCGACGCCGCACATCACCGCCACCGCGCACGCGACCACCGCGACCACCGTCCTCCACCGTCGACCTCGCGACGTCGACATCATCGCGCGTCGCCGCGCCTCCGTCCCGATCGATCGTCACACCACACCCACCACGACCACCACACCCACCGTCGCTCTCGTCTCGCGCGCGCGCAGTCGTCGTCGTCGTCGTCGTCGTCGTCACCGCCTCTCACGCCCCCGTCGACGTCTGCGGCGTCCGAGTCCAGTCCAGTCGAGTCGAGTCCAGTCGAGTCGAGTCGAGTCGACGCCTTCACGGGAGGCGTGGTGCACTCGGGACGGTGTGGGACCGTCCCGGCGTATGTTTCAATAGTGTAACGCGAGAACGCGCATCATTCGCTGGATTGGAAAAGCATCCACCCAAGGTCCGGCGGAACGGTTCAGATGGATGATCGGTGAATAGATGGACTCCTATGTGATTGAATTAAAATGTATTTTTATATATGTAGATACTCTTTCATAGATATCAAATACGATGTATGCGAGCGCTAAAAAGTTGCTTCGGCCTGCGATGTATCCGCGCCCCCGAGTCGGCGCTCGGGTCTCCGATCGGGTCGAGTCGTCGACGCCTTCACTCCTCGGTCGCGACCAGGGCGCGTCGTCAATCCGCGTCTGCTCGGCACCGCGCGCGCCCGGCGTATCTCTCGACGCGAGGACACCGCGCGCGCGGCGCTCGCACGAGTCGAAACTCCGTAAAACGTCGCGCGGTGATCGCCACCGATCGACGCGATCGAACGTCCCGCGACGGGCGACGATCGCCGCGCGCGCGCCATGTTGGCGAAACCGACGAATGCGCCCGCGCGCGACGTCGTCGTGCGCGACCACAGGGAATCCACGGGGGCGCAGCGCGTGGAGCGGAAAAAAGGTGCGCGCGTGGGAGACGGGTTTTTGTGTCGCGTACCGTCTCGCGCGCGTCGTCGCGACGTCTCGCGCGCGTCGGACCCGGACGGACGGATGGCGTGACGCTGGATGATGGGTCGGTTGACGCGCGCGGCGTGGGGGGGATATCCCCACGGGGGCGCGCGCGATGGGGTCGTGGATTGTGTGTGTGTTGACTTTATGTACACGGTGGTCGTGTGTGTTCCAATATGTGGTTTATACACACAGGATGGCTTTTATGTACAAAGTGGATCACCGTGGGGAAATATCATCCATCCAGCGCGGCGAAAAGTGGAAAGATATTTTGCAATCCACCGTCATCCGACTCGGACGACGTGTCGCTCGGGTGGGGGGGTGGAAGGAACGAGAAGGAACGAAGGAACGAATGACTGACGCGAACGACTGCCGTGTTTTCTCGACGTAGGTGTGGCGTGGACGGAAGAGGAGCATAAGAACTTTCTGATCGGGTTGCAAAAACTCGGGAAAGGGGACTGGCGCGGCATCTCGAGACACTTCGTCACGACGAGGACGCCGACGCAGGTGGCGTCTCACGCGCAAAAGTACTTCATCAGGCAAACGAACGTGAGCAAGCGGAAGAGACGGTCGAGTTTGTTTGATATCGTCGCCGCGCCGACGGAAGATGGTGAACCGGGGTCGATGGTGGTGCAGAGAGCCACGACGAATGGGTCGCACAAGTCAAACGGTTCGACGAAGGCGAACGGCGTGCACAAGTCAAACGGCGGAGTCCACAAGAACCATCATCATCACACTCACCACAACGGTCATGGGAATGCGCACACTAACGCGGACCACGGAAATGATCTTCGTAAGGTCGACAGAACGACGCAATATTACCATAAAGCGGCGAATGGAAGCGCGTTGACTGCGTCTTTGTCCAATTTGGCTGATATGGCGTCTCGCGAAGCGCACTACGTCGCCACCATTCCACATTATCACCCTCAAATGAACGCGTGGATGCATCAAAACATGGGTCAGGACGGCGTCAAGCAAGAAAACGGAGCTCAAGTCAACGTTGACGGCGCGGAAAACGCCGCGATGTCACCCATGGTTGGCGTCATGGGCATGCCGTACGGGATTCCTCCATCGATGCAAGCGCACATGTTTGACGCGTACAACCAAGCCATGGCCCAATACATGGCGCAGTTGCAAGCGATATCGACGCAACAAGGTGACGGAATGAGTCGAGTGAATCATATCAACCAAATGAATCAGATGAATCAAATGGCTTGGATGGCTCAACAAAACATGGCGTACCAAGTGGCGGCGCAAGACTACGCCGTGGCTACCCAACCGGAGGCGCCGAATGGACGAAACGTCAACTTTTGCCGACCAACCGCGATATACGCCGCGAAATTGGCACAAGAAGGTCAACAACCTCGAAATCCGGCGAGCGGCGGAGCTTAAAAAAGCGAGTCGCCGAAACAAAGAACCAAGATCAATGTACCAACAGCGCACGCACGCACGCACGCAATGTACACCCTCAAAGTCACGCACATTCACCTTCACTTGTACGATCACGCACTCTCGCGTGAATCACGAATTGTTGTACCTTACTCGCAACATCGGACGCAGTTCATCGGGGCGTACCATCTCTAGAACTAGAAGTATCGGATGTAAGGATCATGAGCACATCTAAAAGCGAGCGACGTACATTCCGCGAGGCAACGTATGTCTCCGAGAGAGAAGAAAACCTACCTCATTTTTTGGACGTGACCGACATGAATAGCCTCGCGAGAAGGAAAATTCAAGACAGAGAAGCCGCCTTGTTGCTGCGCGAGTTCAAGTGCCTCGAGCGGCAGTGCGCGGATGGGTTCTTGCTCAAGAACTTGTCATTGGCTGAGGGCGACATATCGAGATGGCGGTTTCAACTCGACTCTTCATGTTTCGACACGTCATGTCCCGGCGGTAAAACTCTCGCAGAAGATCTCGAGAAGCTCAAGGCGAGCCACGGTACGGATAACATTCTTGTCGAGGTTTCTTTCCCGCACGGCGAGTGGCCAGTATTCGCGCCACTTGTCCGCGTTGTGAGGCCGCGCTGCGTCTGGTATACCGGTCACGTGACGGCTGGAGGAGGCATATGTCTTCCAACTCTCGTCACCGGGATCGAGAACGGTTGGAACTCTTCGATTTCGCTCGCTACTATCGTTGAGCTTGTGAAATGGGCGATGATTCACTGTGACACGACGCTTATTGAGACGGTGAACGGTCAACAACTCGCGGGACCTCTACGAATCGATTTAGATGAAACATATTCTTACGATGTGCTGAGCGAGTATTCTGAGTACGCCGCTTTAGCTGCATTCGATCGCGCCGTCGTACATCATCGAGTCCACGGATGGTAGCGCCTAGGACTTTGGGAAATTCACCACACGGGACGACCACTCGTCGTTGATGATTTGAGAAATACTCTGCACGCGTTGACAAATTTCATTCGAGTGCTTCGGATCGAGATACTTTCCAAACTTGGCTGCGAATTTGTCTGGATGCCAACGCAGAGACGCCCGCTTGAACGCCCTTCTGTACGCGGCTGATGACTCCTCGTGTTTGGATTCCTTGTTTGCATCGCGTCGTTTGGTCCACCTTTCCAACGCAGCCATCTGCGTGAGCATGACGCTCTCGTCCGGTGGCCATGGAATGTCGCACATCTGAATGACGACGTGCTTTGAAGAATCGCTGAAACGTATTTTCTTGATGCGTTCATCGAGCTTTGACCACGAAGATTCGTACAGCGACCATGCGTTCATCAAAGCATACGCCTCGGCTTCGCCGCTGATTTGAGCATCTAAAGCTTCAGTCATGGCCTCAGCCGCGCGTTCAGCCGCGCGCTCGGCGTCTAATTGACTCGTACTGTATGCATTTTCGATCGTATCCATCTCCGTTAGCCTGCGCCTGATTTCCTCCATCTCCGCCTCCATCTCCGCTCGCCTCGCGCGTTCCTCCTGCACCTCTCGCACCCGCCGCATTTGTTCCTCAACTTCGCGTCTCGCCCGATTACCGCGAGCGAGCCGCCGTCGGGATATCTCACGCTCATTCGCCGCGAATTCGGCCGCGTTCGTCTCCTCGTCCTCGTCCTCATCCGTCGACTCCATCTCCCCGCGTCGGCGCAGACTTTGTCTCCGAAGCGGATTGTAGTGCCCCATCCCCGTCCGTCCTCGTGCGTGTCTCCCCACCGATCGCCGCACGCGCCCGTTCGAACGCTCGCGTCGATTTTTTTCCGCGCGCGTCTCGCCGATCACGCGTCGCCGCGCCCCCCTCGCGGGTTCGAACCGCGTGCGTTTCGCGCGTGGTGACGAGTAACGCACGACGGACGCCAAGCGCAGTCACCCCGTCACATCGCGTCGCGCGCGAACGCACCGATGGACGGATCGTACGCGGTGCGCCCCCGCGCGCGCGCCAAGGGAAACGATGCCTCGAGATCGGTGCCGCACCCGCCGGGGTACGACCCGCGCGCGCGCGGTGGTGAGACGACGCGCTCGCGCGACGCCGATCGAACGACGAGCTCGACGGGGACGACGACCACCGCCGCGACGATGGACGAGAGCGCGATGGAGCGCGAGCGGAGCAAGCTCAGGGAACGACGCGCGTTTGCCTTTGCGAAATCATCCATGAGTTCGATCGCGATGATGGTGTTCATGATGTGGATGAGCGGCAACTCGGTGCAAGTGTTTAGCATCATGGCCGTCTTCGGCGGCGTGGCGCAGACGACCAAGGCCATCTTACACTCCAGGGCGACGTTCGAGAGGTTCGTGGACGGCGATAAGAACGTGAGCGTGGCGGTGCCGAGATTGATGTTTTGCGGGATACAGTTGATCGGACTGTATCTGGCGCTGAATAAACTCAACAACATGGGACTCTTGCCGACGCACGCGTCGGACTGGGTGAGCGGGATGAAACCGCCGCGACAGCTAGAGCGCGCGTACGGCGGCATGGAGTTGTGATCGATACGCGAGTGATTCGCATCAAGTCGACGAGCGCGTCGTCTCGTCGGTAGTCGTAGCTTTTAATTCCAAATTTGAAACAATAGTCTCGTGCTTCGTCGGCGTTCAAATCACGAGAGACACCTCAGCTGGAAGGCACTCGTCGTCGCGCGTCGTGTCGAAGCGCCCGTACCGCGAGAGCCCGCCAAGAGTGAAGGGAGCGCGAGATGTCATCTCTGATCACGTCCAGACTGGCGCAAGAGCGCAAGGACTGGCGCAAAGACCACCCGCACGGTTTCATCGCGAAACCATCGACGACTCGGGACGCCAAAGGTGACGTGACGACGAATCTGCAGGTGTGGGACTGTAAGATCCCAGGGAAGCCCGACACGCCCTGGGCCGGAGGGCTGTATCCGCTCAGGTTGGAGTTCGGACACGATTACCCGGCGAAACCTCCCCGGGTGGCGTTTCCAGCTGGATTCTTTCACCCAAACGTGTATCCAACCGGCAAGGTGTGCTTGAGCATTCTGAACGAAGAGAAGGGGTGGAAACCGTCCGTCTCCATCAAGCAAATTTTGGTTGGAGTGCAGGAGTTACTGGATTCGCCGAACATGCACGATCCAGCGCAGGCAGAGGCGTACGATCAGTTGCGGCGATCGAAAGCAAACTACGTCAAGCGCGTCAAGGAACAGGCGAAGAGATACGGTAGTCACTCCGGTGGAGCTGGCGATGAAATCGTCGTTCTGTGAGGGAATTCATTCATGCTCTTAGTTTGTAACAATCAAATTTTAGTGGTAGCATACATTCTCCGACTCAAATGGAGTCATCATCGCGCGCTTCATCACACACCACGTTTTAGTCAAGCGTTTCATCGTGCAGGTGCTTGAGAAACTTCATCATGTCCAGATAATCCGCGCACGAGTAAGCCTCCTTGTTCGCCTCGAACAGTTGCAAAATTTTGTGTAAACGCTTTCTGTCCCGCTCGGGTGAATATCCCTCTTTGGCGAGCAAATACTGTCTAAGACGCCGGTAGTCCGCCTCCATGCCCATTGGATCATCGTAACGTCTGTCTTCGATCATGGCTGAATTTTCCCACGCAATTCGAAGATCTTTCAACAATTCAGGAATCGAAACTTGGATTTCAACTTCATCGAGCAGAAACTTGATGGTTTCGAAATCTATATTTTCAGCCGCTTGATGCGCGAAGAACTTTTCTTGTTGTCGCAGCGGAGAGTGAACATCTTTCCAAAAGCATCTCAACGCACTCACGTTTGAACAGAAAATTGCGCTCTCGACGTGCGATCGATCCACCTGGATACCGTTATCAATCAACCAGCGCACTATATCTGCGCCATGAACAGTGCTCCAATTATTTATCAATGTGGTGAGGTGATTACTCGTCGGCACCGCCCCTTCCTTGGCTAGGAACTCCAAGTAAGGCACCATCGAATGTGAAATCAACCCAGTGTTGATTAGAAATTCGGTATAGAAATCAGGAAAGACGTTTGGAGAAGGAAAGTATTTGGCTCTGTTGTCGTTGAAAATGTCTTTAAAAATCTCAAACTTGTCCGTTCGCATCGCCCATCTCAGAGCATTTCTCGCGTCGTACTGAACGTTGTTGCTTTGCATCCAACGAAAAGATTCTTCAGCTTTCGGATTCTGAAACAGTTTCTGCATCGTCGAAGAGTAAGAGGAGGTCAAACAAGACCAAGAAGGGTTGTTGTCGATGCAGCTCTTGCATTGCGCGAGCACCGCATCGAGCGTGCAGGTACAGATCCCCGGTTCACGGACGCAACGAGTTTTCGTCTCTGGTGCCTTCTTCGGTGCTGTTTTAGCTTTCTTCACCTTTGAAGCGCGCGACGCATTGCTCGCGGCGTTACCACCCTCTGCCATTTTTGTTTTCTTTTTCTGCTCACCGAGCGCGTCGGTCGTGTCGCGAAGTCGAGCGACGCGCGTCGAGAAGTGTCGGGCTTTTCTGCTTTCTCGGATTTCATGACGAGCGCATCGATTGAACAATGTGAAAAATCCATCGCTCGCGATCTGCAGTTCTTCTAATGAGCTGAAATCGATATTTCATCTCAGAGCTATTATTTCTAAATTGCTATTTTACATTTGAGCGATGATGATCAAGCGCTACGCCGTCTTTGGACGCATGGGACGCAACGGCATCGCTGATCCATCAGAGGTCCGCGTGAACTCAAACAACACCGCCGGAGATCTGTAGATACGTATGAGGAGCCAGTATAGGCGCTCTTCCAATAAGAAGTCGCGTACTTGACGAGCGCTATAAATATCGCTGCATAGTGATATGAGGCGATGCGTCGAAGGTAAATCGATGTGCTGAATACTACCGACCAAATTATTCGTGAATCCTCTCACGATCGACGACAGCGTCAAAATGTATACGACATACACACCAGTGAGACCACCGACAAACTGGCTGAATGTGGCGAAAACGCCGGTAGGAACTTCAGAAGATATCAGGACGATTTCTGGACCGTTTTCGAACGCGTGACAAGGCTGCCACCAATTTAGGCGTTGACGTCCATTCGTGGATGTGCCGCGTTTTGCCGTCACGTAAGTGCCACAATCGACCGACCACCACGGCGCCGTCGAATTGATACTGTTCAGAGCTAGTGTACAGCTTACGCTTTGCTCACTCGAATATTTCGGCACCGGTCTACCTTTTCCGTGTAAATGCCACACTCGTGGGTAAATATCTTCAAGGAAAACATTTATCTGTTCTCCGTTTATCACTCTGATCAAGGCTTCCGCTTCCTCCTGCGAAAACTCGTAATCGATGCCATCGGAGTACAAAATGGGATTGTCCAGGGGTAGGTGACGTTTAAATATCCAACCTGTGTTTAGACTGGCACCCTTTGAGAGTGACTTTTTCAGAGCTTCGATCGACGGTGGAGGCATTGACCAAACCGAATCGCTGTCTCGTGCGAGGCATACTTCTTGAATCTGACCCGGTTTGTTTATCAGTGGCATCGGAGCATCTGTTCGTAATGCCTGCCACGACGCAGTTTGAATAGTTTTCCTAAAACCACCGTCGAAGATGGGGTACGTGAAAGTGTTCTCAGCTCCGATCAAACTCATGTTGAAGCGTACGTCGTACACCGGATTGATGTCAACTTGTGGGTTGGACGTGCTGAATACGAAGAACGGCACCACTAGCAAGCTGAAGATGATTGTGAATAGACCGCCTCCTTCGAGGAACACTTTTTTCCACCACGGCTGCGGTGCTCCGAACGGGTGATATTTTCTGTACGTATTGTTACGCACGTTGATTCTGAACAAATCCCGCGAGATATTCTCGAGCTTTAACCAATCGTAAAGATCCAGGGCGCTATCCGTGCACGCGTACTCGAGCAAGACGCGTAACTCGTACATGAACGGTATGGAAAAGTACGTCATGAAAGCACCGAACGAAATTATATCAGATCGTTGGAAAATCAAGCTGTTTGTGAATACTTCGGCGGGGAAGCCAGAGCGAATTTGGCGGGCCCCTAGTCCGAAGGATACAGACTTTACCAAGAAGAAAAACTGTAAATACGAATGATGAGTCGTTGTATTGTTGTGGTAAATCCTCAAAAGAAATGCAACGAACCCGGCGTACGTCAAGTAATGATAGAAGACTTTAGCAACCTTTGCTTTCTTCATGTAAATGACTCCGTCGGCGACGATGAGCACCAGACAGACAAACACCGAGACGACGTAGTCAATTTTGAACAAGCCTTGATAGTAGGTTTCCACCAGCGCATCGGAGTCAGAGTCCACGGTGCTTTGGTAGAAGATAGCGACGAAAATGATTGCCAAGATATCAAAGCAAAGCGTTGCGGTGTAGAAATCTTGCCCCTCTTGATGGAAACCGCGAACCGATGTGAGACCTAGCGGCAGAGCGTCCGCATCGCCGGCGGCTTCTCGCAGCTGCAAGGCTTTCAAAGTTTTACTCACTTCGGCACTAGGGCACAACAGTGACGTAGACGCAAGAATACGAAATATCGCGACGGAGTGTTCTGGATCGTTCTGCAAACCTTCAGCGTCTGCTTGGACGAATTCAAGCGTGTAGTACGTTGATGGCGCGTCGCCAGACAACATCTGATGACTGACGAGAGCTTCGTTCACGCGCGCTGTCATGTCATCCCAATCGGTCAGTGTGCTTTTTTCTGATAACACAGAAAGTGACACGAATGAAGGTCCGTACTCCGCCTCTTCAGTCAAGATGCGCTGAAAGAAATTATCAGCTTCCGCCAGAATACTTCGCGACACCTCAATGTGCAGAGGCGAAGACTCTGCATCCGTGTGGAGCTCGTAAGTGCCAATGTTAAAATTCTTCAATCGTGAAAAGATGGCATCAATAGCGAATGATCTTTCGTCGTTCTCATCATCTGGCTCATCCGTCTTTGCGTTGTCAACATGCACAAGAGTTTGTTGCGCGTTGTGATGTATCATCACGACAACGTACGCCATGAATGCACCAATCACGTTGGGTATAAACGCAACATTCGCAGTGGAAAACCCGAATATCAAAGGTACGTACGAGCACATCGTCACATCCGTACACTGAAGAGTGCATGGAATCGTCAAGACGTATCCAATCAACAATATCGACTCCGCATAATAGAGAATCAAACGCCAGAATCCATGCGGTACCTTCGGGTACGCCATCAATCCATATGCGAGTATGGATGTTGGGAAAACGATTGTGACGAGGGAAAAATCGATAGCAAATGACAGGAGCATGAAAAAGTAAGACATCGAATAATGAGGCGCTGCGATCCACGGCCATGTCTTGAGAAAAGCTCCGAACACCAGACCAAACGTCGAGCTTTTATCCATGAGCCAAATGTGAAGCAGCGTTGTCAACGTCTTTTCCTTGTCCTGCAAGCTCTTTCGCATGTTCATCTCATACTCGTGGATGTTCTCTGCATTTGAATCGGCTTCTTCTTGTGGAAGGTCATCTTCAAAACCCTGATAGTCCGTCACATCTTCTTCCATCCACTCATCAGCGAGGTCATCGGGATCACCGCCTTGACCTCGTCTACGACGCAATGTGTCACTAGGGGGTTTGCGGTCACCTGTGTGGCGTCGTGGACTACCTTGCCTACGACTTTCGACGGCTAAAATTTCTCGCGATAAGGTCGTGATTTCATCTCTGATATCCTCGACTCGTCGACGTCGATTATCTTTTTCCTTCATCTTTGCCAAACACGCAGAGAGACTTTCGCGGACCCAACCGTGTTTGAGAGCGTCGTTCACGATCTGCTCAGCTTCGATCGACTGACGCATCATGACCATCGCCGCTTTGTATTTTGGTTGAGTGATGATACTCCGCAGGAGGTGAACGACGCCAAAAATGAACAAATCTGGAGAAAGTTGTCCGGATTGCATTCCGAGCACCGTCGGAAGCTTGTAAAAGCCCATCCCCTGAAGAAACGAACATTCCGAATCGGACGGGCCGTACCAACTCCCCAGTAAGGCTTCCATGGGCGCCTGGTATAAGAGAACGGCTCCGATGACGGTGATGTTGTAGATTTGTAGCAGCCTTAAACCTGTCTGACTATCCTTACTCAGAGCGTCGCGCGATCGGAGGAAGTAAAACGGCAGAATCAAATAGCCGACGTGTATCAAATCCCTTGAGAAAGTGCCGAGTACAATCACTGATACGAGCGCCCACTCAACGGCGTATCTCAAATAGAAATACCGTACCCACTCCAACAGCGTCCACGTGGCACTCGCCTCCCACGAAAGCGGTGCAAAAACTATATCCATATATGACGTCTCTTGAGCCCGCGCCGGAAGCAGGGCTGTCTGAGTCGGGGTCTGACGGGGAATCATAGTTGAAACAAGTTCTGCAACCATTTGATCGTCCATTTCTTCACCTTCAGCTTGCGTAGCTTCGATTGTAAGTCTAGCTCGCTCTTCCAAACCAGCTAAAATGGCATCCATCCTCAGCTGACATGCAGCGATGAAAAAGGCACTGAAGTAACCAAACAACATCATTTTGCTACACGGAAGGAAAGCGAGCCACTGCTTTGTTTCTCGAGTCAATCTGAGCTTTTTAGAGTCGACAGAAAGAAGGGATCTCAAAGCTGGCGGTGGGGACGGGGGTGGAGGAGGAGTCAACCCATCAACGCCACTACCTATAACTTCAATCGATACACTATACTGCCACAAGACGATTAAAGCACACACCATCGTAGTGAAGCGCCACAGAAGTAGTCTATCTCGAGGATATGAACCAAGTTTGCTATTGGCTAACTTCCATGTGACTCCCAAATACAAGAGCGAGAGAACATTTGTTGAAGCGATTCCAACGATGGCAAAGACGACGTACAGCAAGCCCGGCATGAGATTTCCCAACATGCCTTCAATCAATTCCGGCACTATAGATAAGAACATCGCAAGCTGCCCAAAGTTTGTACGTGCGTTTTCTTGTATCCGTTTCATAAATTCTAAACGTGCTTTGTCGCTTCCAGAATTACTGTGATTATCTCCCAAGTCAGACAAGCTATCGGATTCCGCTTCATCATCACTGACGTCTACGCTATCCATCGACACGCTCGATTCCATCATTTCAGCTTTTCTTTTTATCAACACAGTGCGTGTATCCCGTTGAGGCCAGAATAAATGACATGGCTCAGGAGAGCAGCCGGACTTGAGCGCCGGCGGTAACTTACTCAACCATCCTCTCGTGACCTTCGTCAATTCTACTGAGAAAATCACCAGAACTGGATAGCGAAGCATCGATTCGTTTTCAGGAACGAACCCAACGGACGATTTGGGCCATTTGTGAGCACCTAGTACTTGTAAAATACTCCAATGTTCACCGTGTTGCATCCACTGGATTTTGTAAGCGTAATCCACGATTGCCGAGACCAACGCGATGGTACCCACCAACTCAGTTGGTCCCTCCGCCGTTTTCATGGAAAACGTTGACGCTATGAGAGCAGCTAGCATCAGAAGACCCAGAAGATCGCGCCTTTCTAATACGAGTAAGATCGTGCAAATGGTCACGACCTTGTTTGCGTGTAAAATTATTGCTCTCTTAAGAAGCGGAAGAAATCCAAGTTCAGTTGCAGCCAATGGTAAGCTCCTACGTTCGTCCATCGAGCTGGTCAACGAAAGCAATCCGATTTCATGAAAGTAAGTGAAAACAAGCAAGATACTTGGTCCAAGCAATTCTGACATGAGCTTTCCAGGCTCCACATTTTGAGCTAAACCAACAGTGTTTTCAAGAAAGGCGGTCAAATCACTCGAAAATCCAAATATCTTATCAAGTGGAAAAGCACCAAAAGCGTAACGCACGGCCAAATTACACAGACAGTATAAAAGAATTGGTCGCCATCGTCTGGAATCGGTTTCATGTGGGTGACGTTTGACGATGCAGTTGAGACCTAGAAGTGCCAACAGCACCAGGTTGATCAACGAACATTTTGACACTTCCAGTGTGGTTAAACCTACCAGAAGGACGAAATATGCGCCGAAACGAGCGACAAGTTTCATAGTCATCGATGAGAACTCATAAAGCAAAGCTTTTCCCAATGAAGTGATGGCATTCAAAGTCCCTTGACTCGCCATCTCCGAGGGCTCACTTTCCGGCGTGAGCGCATTCAATACTTTTTGGAGGTACAAAACGATACAAATGACCACGAGAATGCACGCAAACGGTCCCGTTGTGTGGATCGTACTCGACTGCCCGAGTCCCACCAACCCTAACGTCGTCTTCCATCGTGACTCATATCCACTGAAAATACCGATGCGTGTCGCTATCGCCCAAAAGTACAACACAGCGATGATACCTGCTAAAATCTGTGCTGTGAGGTGTAAAATTGTACGATCACCCGGTTTGACAATGTTGAATAGGAAGGCCAACAATAATGCTGCGTGGATGAAGTCTGCTCTGGACAGTGCCACGATCCAGAGTGCGAACGGTACCAACAAGTGCGATATCAATTGAACAAGCGGCAAATCTCTGGCGCTCTCCGCCTGGTGCTGCTCTATTTCAAGATCATCTAACGGAACGAAATCCGTAAGAGTGCCGTTTTCAACACATTCTTCGAGCTCATCGTCCGTCGGAGTACTTTTAGCATTCTTTGTGAGCCAACCAACGAGTACAAGAGACAATACCAGGATGCCCATGTAACATGCGTTGGTGCCAGACTGCTCTCCATCACGCGCTGGTAGCGCCCCGAAAATGTCCAAAAGAGCTCTAACTTTACCGTTCATCGATGCTATCACGATTGGTGGTATGCAAAGCAAGATGTACTCACCCAAAGTCCACGCCACCAAGTACGTGAAAATCGACGGACCAAGAATCTTGGCGAACGTTTTATGTCGCACGGGATGTACGATGAGCACGAGGCCGACTAAAAGCATCGGATACGCCACAACGTTGCTCACTAGCAATCCCACGAGCAACAATGCAAATCCTCCCAGAATACCTCCGAAACGAGCTAATAAGCGATCAACTATGATGTCCCGACCGAGCGCATCAGGAACGTCTGAATGAGCATCGTCCTCCATCAACGGTCTGCGGATATCATCATCTCGCTCAACGACAGGTTCACCACCATTAGCCTCTAACGCACACAGGCCCATAAATAACACTCCAATCGAAATTATTTGAGTCAAGCGCAGTAGTCGTGCAACCGGTCCCTCGGTCCTATCCATCGAGTACAGACCGAGTAGTTGCGCTGATGACTCTCGGGCTGCGCTTTGTAATTCTGGTAGCTGATACATGTATATCGTCATAAAGTGGATCGCCGTATAGCATAAGCATCCCATGGCAGCGCTAGATGGCAATTTCAGCAATCTTTCCCTCGCCATTTCAAATTTCAAGTTGCCACTGCCGTTTCGCAACTCTGAGACGAAATACGACACCACGAATAACAAGTACACAACAGACGACAGTGATGGAACTGTCACCGTCGCGACCGATGCCGCTCCCACCGTCAATCTCAGAACTAATTTTTGCGAGCTTGCCGGTGCAGTCGGTGCTGTCGAGCCGTCAAGCTCACTCTGGCTCATCCTGTCGTTGTAAAGCTTGCTCGCTCCCGCCACGGCTATCCCAAAGTAAGGCACAAAGAACAGCACGTAATCTATCACCCCATCTAACTTTCCAAATCCTATATACCTCAATACGTTCGCTTGCCATGTGTTCTTCGGCCAAGTCGGCCCAAAGATTATGTACGCGCTCTGCGTCGCGCAATTTCCTAGAAGAACGAACATACACAATCCCAATACCCCCCACCACGCGTCTCTCTGCGTTCGAGAGAGAACAAAAGTATTCTTTCTCCCGTCGTACACGCGATCCACCGCGAAAGCCATCAAAAATCCAAAACTCTGCGAAGGGAAAGCGCATGGTGTTCACGATGGGTCAGTCGTCCAGATTCGCTCGACCACGCCTCGATCAACGCGAGCGCCGATGGATTTTACGCACCAGGACCGATGGTCTTTGCTCCGCCGCGTTTATGCTCACGGCGATGAGGAGCATGGCGCTCGACATCGCCGCGAGTGGATCGACGCCCATGACGAGTGTCGGGCGTCGAATTCTGTCGAAATCTCTCCAGTACTCAGTGTTCGCCGTGTCGCGAGATGGCGCCGTCGAGCGTGCCCGTTCGCGCCGCGGCGAAATGCGCGCGCGCGAGTGCCACGCCGCGGTGCGAGCGTCGCTCGCGGTTTAGGGCGACGATGAAGGCGCCGGTGGCGCGCTGCGCGCAGCGGTGCAGTACTCGAGCGTCGGTTATCGCGTCGACAGAGGGCGTGTTTGCGGTCTTGACGGGCGCGGCGGCGATCGGGCAACACTTGGAGGACAATAGTAAATTAGGTTCTCGCGTCTCAGCTCCCATTTTGGCGATGGCGACGACGAGCGCGTTGTCCACGGCTGGGTTGTTGCCGACGGCGAGCATTGCATACGACGTCGTGTGGGATCATTTGATGCCGATAGGCGTCGTGCTCGCTCTGCTATCTTCTTCGAGCGTTGCATCTAGTCGTGATAAAATAGACAAAGATACCGGTTGGCAGGTGTTGCGCGGATTTATCGTCGGTGCGTTCGGAACGATTGTCGGAACGTACCTGTCGTTTGCGTGCATTGGTCGAGCACTAGGAGCAGACGGCTGGAAAATTGCGAGTTGTCTGTGCTCTTCATACATAGGTGGATCGATTAATTTTGCAGCAACGGCAAAGGCGCTCGATATGGTCAATTCAGGGGGTCAGGCGTTACTGACGGCGGGGATGGCTGCCGATAACTTGGCGATGGCGATGTATCTGGGAATTCTATTCCTCATCAAGACGGACGGGCCGAAACCGGTTGAAAACGCCGATATTGATCAAGTTGAAACAAGGCGCCAGATTCCAACGAAATCTTCGCTTTGTGCTACGTGTGCGGTAGCACTAATCGTGCTGCGTCTTTCGCATTCACTCGCAGCGGCTGCGGGTGTCCCGAGTTTTAATCTTGGCATCACGTGCATTTTGGCTCCATGCGTCGCATGGGCTATGAGAAAAGTGTCGCAAATGGAAAATGTACGTCTTTGGAATTTATGCAGCATCACTGCGATGCCTGGGGCTCAAGAAATCAGCGGCGCGTTCATGCTTGTATTTTTCGCAACTCTCGGCGCAATGGTAGATTTGCGCTCTGGCGCGTTGGCGTCTTTGCCGATGTTGGCTTTCATCGGCATTCTACTCGTCACTCAGCTCGTATTTACGCTCCTTGTCGGTCATAAGCTATTAAAGATCCCTCTGTGGGCCGTGCTCGTCGCCACGAACGCGAACGTGGGTGGTCCGGCTACTGCTGCCGCGCTGGCTTCAGCGCGAGGTTGGCATCGAGCAACTTCACCGGCGGTGATGACGGGCATTTTTGGATACTCGGTGGCGACACTGATTGGCATGTGCGTTGGAAAAACGTTAGTATCATTAGGTTAGATTAGGATTCCGTAGGAAAAAGAGAAATTCGATTAAAGATTGTTCGCTATATCGTACATTTGTAATCATGCTGTCACCGCTTCCTGATTCGCACGTTCTTCGGCCTGCATCTTCTCACGCTGCGCGAGTTCATTTGCTCCAACTTTGAATGAGCCTGGATTGATTGCCACTGTTTTAGTGGTGTTGTTGGTTTTGTAAATGCCAACCAATCGATCCGCTAGTTCGAACATGTTGTTCCGCAAGGAGATGATCACAAACTGCGCATTCTTTGTTCTCTCCTTGATGTAGTGACCAACAATGGAAACATTTTTGAAATCCAACGCGGCGTCGATTTCATCCATCACGTAAAGCGGAGTAGGTTTGTAATGGTGGAGGGCGAAGACGAGAGCGAGTGAAGATAACGTCTTTTCTCCACCAGACAAGTTGGCAATATTCTTCCAGCTCTTCTTCGGCGGGCGTACGCTGAACACGATACCTTCCGAGAAAGGATCGAGTGAATCGACAAGTTCCAGCTCGGCATCACCACCGAGAGTGATCATTTGATACATTTCTTTCAATTTCAGTGAAATAATGTTGAATCCGTCCATGAACTCGTTGAGTCTCTTTTGTTTCAGCTTATCGTAGGCTTCGCGAATATTATCACGCTCTTCGGTTGCCGCGCTCAACTCAGCCGCACGCTCCTCGTACTCTTCCGCCTTCTTTGCGAACGCTTCTATCGAAGACATGTCTGGTTTGGCCGCCGCGAGCTCTTCTTCTAACATGACAGCCTTTTCTTGCATCTCGTCCGTGGTGTGCTGCGCGAGCTGTTCGTCATCGAGCAACTCTGGCACTTCACCTTCGGCATAAAGCGGAGTACGCTCCTTGGTCACCTTGGCGATTTCCTTGTTCCAGTGCTTTTCCTTTTCCTTGTTTTCCTTTTCGAGGACGGCGATGTCGTCCAACTTCGCTTGAATGTCAACCTCAACGCCTCGAATCGTGCCGACAATTTTCATGATTTCATCAAGAGCTTTCTGCGCCTCGCTCAATTCACCTCCCTTGGCGTCGAGTTGCTGCTTGAATTCATTCTGAGATTCCAGCACCGCAGCAGCACCATCTTCCAGGGCTTTGAATTCAGCTTTACTATTTTCAATATCAGTTTTGATCTGTTCGACTTCTGCTTGACCTTCCTCGATGGCCTTGGACAAACGAGTGGTCGTCTTTTCGTGAGACTTGGCCTTGGCGCGTTTCTCCGTGACTGCATCGGCAGCCGCGGTGATGCCGACCGTAAGATCTTTCACAAGCGCGCGCTGTTTTCGCAATGGTTCACCTCCAACGTTATCCAGAGCTTCTTGCAACTCTTGCTCCTTGTTTTTCAAGGCAGAAGCCCCGGCGATGACTTCATCCAATGCATTCTTGGCCTTTTCAACTTCCTTGTCGAGTCTCTTGAGTTCAGCTGCGTCATCCTTGCTCGCTTCGTGCGCAGCTTCGAGCTCACCCAAACGATTCGACAAATCGGTCGCCTTGGACTCAGCAGCGTCTAATTCAGCTTGCAATTTCGGAAGTGTTCGCTCAATCTTGCTGACCGCTGCCTCTGCGTCACGAGCCTCTTGAAGAGAGGTGAGCGCCTGCTTACGACAGCGTTCGTACAGAGTCCCAGCCTTCTCAAGCTCTTTCTCCGCCAACTGAATCTCTTTTGCCACCTCGGCGGCATTTTGAACCACTGGTGCTTCATTACCAACGCGCATCGCGCCAGAGCGAGGTCTCGAGCCGCCGCCAGACAACGTACCGCTCGTTTCAAACAGCTGACCTTGTAACGTGACGACGCGACGACGCGTCTCGCCATATGCCAAACGCGACGCCTGGTCAAGATCATCGGCCACCAGTGTATCTCTGACACCATGGTAGAAAGCGACTGCAAAACGCTCTTCAGCTGGCTTGATAAGATCGATCAATCGAGGCACGTTTTCCGGATTTTTAACATTCGCCTGGATCTTTTGCACGTAGTGTTTTTGCTTGTCGAGCGCCACAAAGTCACCTCTGCCGAGGTTGTTTTTACGCAGGTAAGACACACACTGTTGCGCATCAGCCGTAGTCTCAACTAGGATATAATTGAGCGAACCGCATGCGGTTGAGACGGCGATGTCATATTTTTTATCGATCGCACCGAGGTCACCAAGACGGCCAAGCACGCCCTTGAGTGCGCCAGCCGCCTGCGCATCGAGCAAAGCTTTCACCATGGCATTCTGACTCTGTTCCGACTCCGCCGCGGCTCGGCGTTGTTCGAGTTTACCACGAATTTCTCGTGTCTCCGCTTGGGCCGATGCCTCTTTCTCTTTGGCTTCAGCTTCAGCCGCTCTGGCCTTTGCGGCTCGAGAGCGTTCCGACGCCAATGCCTCCTCTTCTTCGCCGATGGTGGTCTTCAATTCTTTCGCCTTTGTGAGAGCATCCTTTTTGCCTTCTCGCGCCGTGATGAGGGCTTTCTCCGCTTCGGCATGTTTGTCGAGAAGTAGCGCTCGTTCGGCAGTGGCAACATCGAACGCTCCTTGCGCATCCGCGAGCTTTCCTTCCCACGGCGCCAACTCCTTTTGCACATGGTCGAGTTGCGCGCCTATTTCAGCCATTTCACCCTTCAAGCTGTCAAGCAAAGCGCTCAGAGCTGCCTCTTCTTTCTCAACACGGCTTTCCAAATCAGCCTTTTTCGACTCCAAGGCTGGGACATCCTTTTCAATCTCTGCGCACTCCACCGCCATTTGCTTTTGCTTTTCAGTGTCCTTCGTAATTTTGGCTTCGGTCTTCTTCACCTTAGCCTTCATATTCTTCAAATCTTCACGATATTTGACATCTTTACGTTCGAAATCAGCAAAATCTTTGACGCTCTTGTCGTAAGCAGCCTGAATCTTAGATAACTCTCCGGCGAGCTCTCCTTTTCTTCCTTCCGCAGATTTCAGAGCATCCTCGTGTTCGGAATGTTTCGCGCGCTCCTCTTCGAGCTTTTGCGTGAGCGCATCTTTATTCTCTTGAATCGTGGCCAAGTTTTTCTGAGTCTCCTGGATGAAAAGTTGGTACATCGTCGACCTCGTGGACAGAAGCTCCTTTTCTTTTTCCAAGAACGCCTCGGCCTCAGCCTTGACAATCGCGAGCGCGTCCTTCTCGCCTTCGACGAACTTTAATCTGTTCACCATGACGTCGCGCTTCTCGTTGAGTTCCTCCAGCTTCTTGCTCGCCTCTTCGATGGGTTCAACGTATTGCAAAGTACCGACGATATCTTCCAAATACTCCAAGAGGCCCTCGTCTCCCGGTGCCGCGCCCTTCGGTTTCATCATGGAGATTTGTTCAACTTCCCCCTGCAAGATGAGGAAACGATTGTTGTTCAGATCGACGTCTTTCGACTTGAGGAGCTTCGTCACTTCGGTGAACGAACTCGTCTTATCGTCGACAAAGTATTTGCTCGAATTGTTCCTGTACGCTTCGCGCGAGATGATAAAATCTGAATTCGGAACCACGTCGTATCCCTCTTCGTCGTCCTCGTGATCGATGATTTCGTGAAAGTGCACCTCGACGCGCGCGTACTCCAAGTTTCTGAAATCCGTCGAGTTGTGAATCAGCTCGCTCACCTTGTTCAAACGCAACTGCTTCGCTCGCTTCCCGAACACGAACATCATCGCATCGATCACGTTCGATTTACCGCTTCCGTTCGGTCCGACAACCGACGAAAAAGACTATCATCATCCGTCGCGCGCGTGCGCGCGCACGTCGCCGTCAGTCTCTCGCCTCCGCGTCCGAATCGATGCGCGACGAGCGTCGAACGCATCGCTACGTGCGTACCTTGTGAAACGGTCCGACGTGTTGCGCTCCCGCGTACGACTTAAAATTCTCCAGCACCATCTTCTTGATCGCCAACCGCGGTCGCCGTCCCTTGGCCTCACCGTCGTCCGCGTCGCGTTCCCGTCTCGTCGTCATCGTCGCATCGTCCTCGGTCGTCGTCGACATGTCGCGAGACGCGTCGAGACGAGTCGACGCGAACGACCCGTCGAACTCGACGTTCGGTCGTCCCCGCGCGTCTTCGTCCCCTCCCTCGCGCGCGCCGAGTCCGTCCGTCGCGCGTCCGTACGTCTCCGCGCGCGTCTGTCTGTCGTCGTCCCAACGGCCGCGCCCCGACGACGAGCCGGTTCCCCTCTCGGTCGCTCGGTGCCCGAAAAACGAGAAGAGTATTTACCATCATTGTTTGATTTCATTGGTGTCACTTTACGGTTCATTGTATTGTATTAAGATGGTAGTTTTACGTAGAAGAGAGCGCACATACGTCTCGCCGATTTGAACCGAAGACGACGCGAGGGAAATTCAAACGCGTCGCCTGTCGTCGTCGTCAGACATCGGTCGTCGGGGGGAGATGGCGAAGGAAGACGGAGGCGCCGCGCGAACGGCGACGAGGCCGAAGCGTAAGGCGAGCGAGGCGTTGAGAGCGCAGAGATGGCGCCGAGCGACGCATGCGCCGTCGAGCGCGCACTACGTGGGATACGTGCAAGACGATGAGACGCCGGAACAGATTATGAAGAAGTTTGAAGAGATGGAGCGCATTCGACAGGCGTCCAAGGCGGCGCAGGCGCAGACGAAGGATGAAGGTGATAAGGAAAACGTTGAGGGTGCGTCGAACGCGGCGGCGGACGCGTCGAACGCGGGTGAAGGGGAAGAGGGAGCGTTAGATGAGGAGCAACTGAAGATGTTGTTTGAAAACACGTCTACGTTTACGCTCAAGGAGGCTGTGATGGATTCGAGCACTCTTTACGGTGATTCGATGGCAATCTACGGAGATGGAGTGTATTTTTCGGACGACGAGGAGGCCCAGGATGAGTTCTGGGAAGCTTTGACGGGTAAGAAGCGCAGTAAGAAGAAGAAATCCAGCGGCGGACCGCGCGTCCCGAGACAGCGCGCCGCCACGATGAACAAGGCAGCTGCGCAACACATGATCACCGCGTACAACAGTGATCAAGGTCTATTCTTGAGAAAGAAAAAGTTCATTGATCCCAAGGAACCAGTTATCATCAAGGTACCCTCTCATCCCATCCCAGTCAGCTGGGGAAATGTTATTCAACCGTACGAACCGAAGTCCGTGCGCAAGGCAAAGTTGGACAAGGTTGAGGACTGCGTGCACTTGCAGGAGAATATCAGGTACATGGACTACGGCAAGCTCGGTACCGACTATCTGGGAATTTTGATGAACCCACCGTGGGATATCGAAGACTCCCCCGATCGTGGCGATGTCACCCTGGAAGACATCGAAGCCATCCCGGTCGAACGGCTTGCGCCGCTCGGTTTCGTCTTCATATGGGTTGAAAAGGAAAACTTGTCCCGAGTGTGCGATATTATGAGCGAGAAGAATTTCGTGTACGTAGAAAACTTGACGTGGGTGCACCTCAAGCCGAACAACACTATCGTTGAGTCGGCGGCGCGTTATATAGGGCGTTCCCACAGAACGATGCTCATCTTCAGGCGGGACGTGCGCGATAGTCGCTTCATCGAGGGCAAAAAGATTGAGTTGAGACACCAACGGAACTCCGACGTGACGCTGGATATCGTCCAAACTACTGAAACTGGTCGTCGCGCGGTTCCTGAACACGTGTACAAGTCCATCGAAACACTTTTACCGACCGCGTACGAGCCCGGCACTCCTGGAAAACTTCTCGAGCTGTGGGCTGAACCTGGAGCTCGACGTCCAGGTTGGACGTCGGTCGCGGACTCACCGTGATAGTCACTCGGTTTTAGTATATGGTAGATTAATTGCAGTTCAAACACCTCGGATTCATTCGAGCTTACAACCGTTCGCTCGTTCGCGCGCAAGCGGTAAACTGGTGCAAGACCAAATTGATTATTAGTCAATAAGACGTATACCAAAATATATGTACAAAGCTGTCGCTGCTATTTCGAGGAGGAAAACGAATCTTAACGTTCACAAGCAAAGGTGGGTGAGTGAGACTTGTCTGCGCAACCGGTTAGGTGGACTTTGTCGTCATCACGCCCAGCGAACGCTTTGAAAGTTGCGTAAAACAAGCACGTTTGCCGCATTTCCTCATCCTCTGATTCGTTCGAGATCCAAGCCCAAGCTGTGTAGGGATGTGCCTCATCAGAAGCGTAGTCTCTACAGAAGCTTGGATCTCGAGCGTTGCCAGTACCGAGTGGGGTTTCAAAGTCCACCTGATCCATACCGATCAAACCGCGCACAATGTTGGTATTTGTGAGGCGCAGAGTTTCTTTTTTAGAAGGAGTTGCGCGCTCATCTTTCGCGATATCGGCGGATTTCGGGGCTTGACCATCCTCGCGCTTAAACGTTGTGACCTTGCCTTTGCACCCAGTGACGGGCGAAAGACCAGGATCCGTGCACGCCGTTATCACGACAGACTCCTCAGGAATACCGTCAAAGGGTACTATTTCCTTGTAGAACAAACAAGTCGATCGCAAAGCTTCACTTTTTGACTCGCTGCTTATGTGCGCAAACGCCACAAATTCATCGTGATGATGCTCCGCGTACTCTCGGCATTCACGAGCCCTCGTGGACTCTCCCATTCCAAGAGGAATTTCAAAGGCTATATTTGCCCCCAATAAACCGTGAACGGTGTTCGGTTTAGACTTGTCCACGTTTTGAGACCTATGGTGACGGTTTTTTTTTGAATCGTCATCACTTTTGCGGGAACCCTCCAAACGCTTCGACTGCGCGCTCGTTCTCGACTGACCAATATTCTTAGAATCATCATGGTCTTCCTTGGCGCATCCTGTGAAGGGAGAACCAGCGAAATTTGTGCAGCCCGTCACGTGATTGTGATCCCCCGGTCGTCCGTGGAAAGGCTTGATCTGGCGGTAAAAGAGACACGTTTCACGCAGCTTCGCATCCGGCGCACTGGCGCCGCTCCAGGCCCAAGCCACGTAATTTTCTTTACTACTCTTTGCGAGATCTCGGCAGATTCCAGCCTCCTTGGCGTTACCTACGCCGTGTGCCGTCTCGTATGGGCTCGACTCGACGTCCATGAGCCCACTAACTATGTTTGGAAGCCGGCGACGCCACGGTCCCTTGTCGATTTTTTCACTTTTCGATCCTCTCTCAGCCTTTTCGTTTTTCTGTTCCGCCTCCTTCTCCCGCTTCGAGGCCACCGGCGCGTGCTCGCGGTGTTCGCGACGCTCGAGCCTCTCTTCTCCGTATTCTTTCCGGAGTTCTTCTTTGAACTTTTTCTGCGCGTCCACACGTTGTTCACGTTCAACCTTCGGCTTCTCTGGGATTTCCTCCGCCACTCTCTCCTCCGCAGCGAGATTGGCCGGGAGCGCGTTCGTCTCGTTTCCACCGCAAAAGCACGGCATCGTCTCCTCGCGCCCAATCTGACTCTCTAATCGCGAGTCCGAGCTGAGGCCGCGCCCGATCACGACACCGGCGAACAGCGCCGCGCATCCCACGAACGCAGCTTGTCTGTACCACGGCACCGACGACGTCGCGCTCGAGGACGACTTGGTCGTCGTCTCGACGTCGCGACCATCGTAATGCTGCATGAGAATGTACGCCTTCTCTTCGTCCGACACCGCCGACATGGCGTCGGTCGGACGACAGCAAGTGGCGTGATGACGCGGTTGGTGTAGGGTGTTGAGCCGCTAGACGGGTGAAGCGGTCGGTTGCCATGTTTTTGGATGGAAAGTTTTCATTTCAAGCGAGCTACGTGTGGGCGGCTGATCGACGCGCGCGGATCAGATCCAAGGGAAGAGCAGGTACTCCGAATAGAAGAGCGCCCAGATATCGCGGTAGTATTGTTGAATGGCGCCGCGGGAGTACTTGGCGTCCTCGAGCGCCTTGGTCTTCACGACGAGGAAGAGGGCGAAGAGGGCGTGGAATCCAATCATCAAAGGTTGGTAGAACCACGTCGGATTCTGCACCGAAAGGGCGATGGCGAAGATGTAGTTGGCCAATAATAACCCAGAACCAATGTAAGACACAGTCTTCACCCCGAGACGCGTGGAGAAGGTTTCAATTTTATACTTCAGGTCTCCCTCAATGTCTGGCAAATCTTTTGTGATGGCGATGACCGTCGCAAACGTCGTCACAAAAATGGTGATGAACGTGATCGCGGGACTCCAAACGAAAGGTAAGCCAATCGCAGCTCTCGTCGCGTGGTACACGCCAAAGTTGAGCAAAAATCCGCGCACACAGGCGATGATGAGAAACGCCGGGAGCGCGAACCGCTTCAAGCGCAGCGGCGGCACGGAATAAATCGTTCCGAGGAACAGACCAAAGCAGTACAACTTCGTGATTAAGGCTCCGAAGTTGGTGGCCACGATCGCGGCGCCACCGAGAGCGGTGATTGCGCAGAAAGCCCACGCCACGAAGACGGAGAGTTCACCGGAAGCCACCGGCAGAAAAGGTTTGTTCACCTTATCAATGTCGACGTCGTAAATTTGGTTGATGCCGACAATGTATCCGTTCCCCATGAGCAACGCCAAGAGCCCCAACAAGGCGCGGGGCACCAAGTGTAACGAAATCATCTCCGGGTTGCCCATCAAAATCTTCGACACGATCGCCGTCGTGCCGAGTAAAGTCCCCCGAATGGTGTGAGGACGCACAAACTTCCAAATCGCCGCCCCCAGCGCGCCGAGCTTCCCAGCCTGCGCATCCACGGACCCCGACGTCGCCCTCGCGACGATGTCGCCGCGACGGTTTCTTCCCTCCACCGACGCGCGTCCTCCGCGCTCAAACCGCGCCATCGCCATCCGCACCGCAATCTTACGGCTCGTCGCCCACACCGCCACCGACCCACGGTCGCGTCCACCTCGACCCCGTCGCACCACCACACCGTCGACTCGCGAGTCCTTACCCCCGACGGATCGCGCGGTCACACCGGAACGCGTCGTCGCCGTCGTCGTCGCCATCGCTCGAGTCGCCATCTTCGCCCGCGTCGCGCTCGTCTTCGCCACGCGCGCTCGACTGACGAGGCGACGTCACGCGCGCGCTTTCTATCCATCGCTTTGTCTATTGTTATTGATCTCAATCTTTTCCAATACGTGCCGAGGGTCTTATTATCTTACCAAGAGTCCCAGACCCTGGTGCACCCCCTCCGCCCCCTCGTTCGCCGCTCGTTCAGCTGCACGGGACGGATAACGCGAGAGAGAGGCGGACGCGCGCGAGAGAGAGAGCGACGACGAGGACGACGAGGACGACGAGGACGACGAGGACGACGACGATGATGACGACGGTGACGTCGGTGGTGGCGCGAAGAGGCGCGGATCGAGCGACGACGACGAGAAGGACGACGACGATGACGAACCTGGCGCGTGGGAGGCGCGTGCTCGCGCGCGCCGAGGGCACCAAGGAGGAGGAGAAGACGACGGAGAAGGCACCGGGACTGTTCACGACGGTGGAAAAGATGGCGGAGAAAGTGGGCGTGTCGCTCGGTCCGATCGGGATGACGCTTCAGGAGGGCGAGGTGAAATCGAGAGCGGCGGAGGGAGAGGGCGAGGAGACGGAGACGTATGAGAAACCGAAGAGCATCGCGAAGACAAACACGTCGGAATGGCGCGAGCGATACGTGAAGACGGACGGCACTGTCGATTTATGGCTCGAGGATGATTTCAATATCGCCTCTCGTAAAGCGGGAGCGTGCGAAGACGCGGACACGCTCGTAAATATTGAAAACTACGCCTGGGCGGGAATGAAGACGGCGGACGTCAACGCGCCAATTCGTAACGTTAAAGTGACGGATCACGAGACTGGAGAGGTACTCGAATTGAACGTTCCGGAGGGGAGATACATTCTCTTTGAAGCCGAGCAGCAAGGATGGGTGCTTCCGAATGCGTGTCGCATGGGCGGGTGCACAAAGTGTGCGGTGAAAATGAGCAAGGGCTCCGTGGAGCAACCCGAATCTCTAGGACTCTCGAAGGAACTTCGGGATCAAGGATACGCACTTTTGTGTGTTGCGACGGCGAAGGAAGATGTGGAATGCGTGACGCAAGATGAGGAGGAAGTATACATGAAGCAATTCGGGAAGTCATTCGCAGAGATGGCTTTGGACAAGAACGCCAACTCTGTGCTTCGCGATGATTTTGCTCTCGAAATCGCGGACATGGACGAATAGACACGCCTGTTTTAATTTTAGCTATGCATACGTTCTACAAATCTAAGATTCATCTAACTCTACTTTTTCTTCGTTAAAGTCACTCGAGAGATCCCTTTGAGTCATTTGTCTCTGCGCCAAGAACCGCGCCCGTGGGGACAACTCGAGAGGATCCTTCACTGGAGATCTTTGCTCCTTGCCAGGCGAACGAATCGGTGAAAGCTTTTTGGTTTTACTGATGAGTTCTGCGTGCATGGCGTCGACGGTATCAAACATTCGCACTTGATTCTTTGGTTGCTTCGGACTCAATTTTTCCTTGATGGCTTTCTGTTCCTTCGACGCCGCGTCAAGGCGCGCCTTTAAGGACTCTGTAGAGGCTTCAAGTTTGATGGAGTCACGAACTTTGTCGAATATGTCCAAAAAGTCACTCACAACGCGAAGGATGTGAATTGGATTGTCTGGCTTGAACGGTTCACCGTAGAATTCGGTCACTTTTTTCGTGGACTCGATCGCAACTGAAGATAGTTCGGACGCTTCTTTCAATTTCTGATCCATGTCCTCCGCAAAGGGCAACATCTTTTCATAAAAGGCTTTGTGAACTTCTTCGCCAAGAATACCACCAGCGTGAAGCAGTTCATCCTTGACGACCTTCAAGCCATCCTGTAATTTACCCAACGTAGCAGATGTAGTCTCGATGGAGAGTTTCGCGGCTCTCTTGACGATTTCGAGAGTTGAAGAAAGATCGCCGATTTCAGGCTCTGTCTTGACGAGTTGTTTGTAAACAAAGTGCAAAAGAGACGTCTTTCGATCGATTGCTTTGAAATCTTTCAGTCGAAGAAGCATATCCAATCTAAAACCAGACGCCGAGCCACGATACGAGCCAGTATTCAAGTGATTGCCGACGACCAAAACTCCCTTGAGAACCTTCACAAATATGGTACTTTCTCGAAGGCAACGTGACGCTTCAGAAAGCAAATTGTAATCACTCGTTACTTTCTGCAGCGTCTCTGATGCTGAAGACTTATACAAAAGCGACTTCACTCGACCTTCAAGTCGAGGAATCTGCATAATGTGCATGAAGTATTGCTCCACGGTGGCGAGCTCCTCCTTTGCTCCTTTATAATCCACGATGAGCTTCATCTCTTTCGACGTCGGTACAGTCGTGGAGATCACTTCGAGTTGTTCCGTCTTCAATACTTCGTCATCCATTGCGATGAGTGCATCCTTGATACGATCAAATGGCATACGCAAACCGGCGAGCTGAATGCTGATGTTCAGTGAGCGCTTTTGCTCGATCAAAGTGACACTCTTTTCCTTCTTCTTCGCCGCCCGAACCTTTGCTTTGGCTTCTTCAATAGCAAACATTTCATCAAGACTTTCCAGATTCAGTGATAGCTCATCGTTGTTCGCGCTCTCCCACACAGTTCCGTCCACGGCACCTTGTAGTTTCTCCCAGTGGAGCATTTTCACTTTTTTGCGAGCTTTCTTCGCCCAAGCGTGTGCTTGTGCGACCGCTGAGATCCCTAAAACTGGTGGTGCAGGAGGTGGTGGTGGTACAGCACCGCCGCTTTTGAATCCTTGAGGAGGCGGAGGAGGAGCGCCAACGACTGAGGATTTGAAACCTGGAGGAGCTGGGGGAGGAGGTGGTGGTGGCGGAGGGGCAGCCCCAGTCACAACCTTCAATCCTGGTGGGGGTGGAGGAACAGGCGGCGCAGGCGCGTCCGATTTCGAAACTGACGATTTGAAGCCCGGGGGAGGGGGAGGAGGGGGAGGAGGAGTCGAGAGTTTTCCTTTTGGTGGTGGTGGTGGTGGTGGTGGAGGAGGAGGACCAGACAGCAATTTTGATGGCTTTGGTGCAGGCGGGGCTGGTGGTGCCGGTGGTGCCGGTGGTGCCGGTGGTGCTGGCGGCGGGGGAGGCGGGGGAGGCGGGGGCGCCGGGGGCGCCGGGGGCGCCGGGGGCGCCGGGGGCGCCGGGGGTGCCAGGGGTGCCGGAGGCGCTGATGCCTTTTGTATGTGTTCAAGGTTGAGATTGGCCTTGATTTGTTCCACCTTTTCGCGAGAATTGCCTTCTTCTTCCTCCTCTACGTTTGATTTTTCGAGCTTATCCATGTGTGCAGCAAAGTTGCTGACGGGACTATTCTCTCCTAACATAGCCTTTGCGAGCCTGCTATCCATTTTCAGCACCGTCTTTGGTGCCTCGTCTTCTTCTATCTCTATTTCTTTCATCAATTGAAGAATTTCTTGAGTGAAATTATTACGTGACGACACCTGTTCGAAACCTTGAATCTGAGACAAATTCTTACTCTTCGCCAATTTCGCAAATTTGAGTAAGGCTTCAATCTCTGCATCCTTCATGTCGGACTCATCTGGCGCGACGTCGCGTTCACCAGATTTACCGGTGATCTTCACAACATGCTTTAGCGCGTCTTTCAAAGCTCCATCGTTGTAGAGTGACAGTAAGTAAGCTTCTTGTTGACGTGTGAGATTTACTCGTGGCACCATGACTGGTGTTGCCACCGGTAAATTGACGGTGACAGGGGGCGGGCCGTCCCATGCGCCACTTGCGTTGTTCACCTCTTCAACAACTGAGATTATCGGAGGAACTTGCTCGCCGCTCGTGACCGGAGCAGAACTGTCTGGTTCGTCATCGTATGCAACACCAAGATCTATTTTGTGAGACTCTTCGTCTTCATCCACTTCATCATCATTCACAGGCCCAATGGACTCTTCACCCGTCACCAGCACAATGTTGGTAGTACCCGAACACTTATCATCCACAGTTCGCAAACTGCTCGATGATGACGTGCGCGATTGAGGACAAACATCAGTTTGTTTTCCTCCTGACTTGAACGCAGCGTGTATGATAGGAATGGCGTCAGTAAGTTGCGCAGTTGCTGACTGCACCGCCGAGGCCAAAACACCAGGAACGTTGCTGGGCAGCGTCTCTCTCCCATATTCGCCTTGATTCGATTTCTTCTTCTTTGATTTCGTGGTCGAATTTGTCGAATTCCTTTTGATGACTATTGGCACTTCTTCTTGATCGGAATCGTCAATTTGACCTTCGGACTCGTGCAGCAGAGCTTCATCATCCAGCACCGCGTCTTCATAGTCGTCCGAAGACGCCTCGGACATTCCGGAGCATTCTTCGTGTGAAGAAGTGATTTCGGCTTTTCGCCTTCTATTTTTAACGCGTTTTCGCAACTTTTTCCTCCTGGCGACCTCTGTCTGGACATCATCAACCCTCTCAGTCGTGTCCCAGTGAAACACCGGCGGAAACACCGACGGTTGCCAGAAATCAGTGCTATGCTCCTGAAGCCACGGAGGGAAATTAGATTCATTCATCAGTACTCGCGCCCGTGGATTGCGCTCTGTCTTTGACGCCGCTATGCTACGTAATATGTCCGTCGGGTTGAAATGAGATATAGATCGAGTAACTGTTTGCTCTGTTGTGTGCAACCTCCTTGACTTCGAAAACGATGTCGTCTCTTCATCACTCTTGTCATCCAAAGGCAGACGCTCGAAAGTCAGCTGCGTGATTTTTGGCCGGAACTCGATGTGTTTCTCGCGTAAAATGAGGTAGCGATACTCTCGCACGAATATGCTCACCAGTTGCACCGAGACGTCATTCCGCTCTGACTCTTCTCGCCGTGCTCTAAACAGGCGCCGAGCAAACATCTCGGCCAGTTCCAGCGATGATCCGTCTTGTTCCACTGGAACAGCCTTCATACGTCTACTGATGATCGATTCAAAGAGTACTTCGTGTAAAAGTCCGAGGATTGATTTCAACACGTCCATCCTTGACGTCGGCACGCGTTCAAGAAGCACTCGAAGAACGTACAGTTTTGACTCGTAGTGTTTGGTCTCCATGCCAGTGGCGAACTCCTTGAAGAACGTGGAGGGAACCAACGCGTCTGATAACTCATCGAGGTTCTTGAGCATCGCTCCCAGCACTGCCGCCGCCTTGGGGCGCCGTCCGGGCGCGTCGTGCGCGTTCGCAAACTTCTCCCCCTCTGCGAGCAACTCTGGGCTCATCTCTCCGCCTTCGCTCGCTTCGATGAAGGACGACGTCTCCACTTTCGGCTCCCATCGCCTCAACACCTCCGCACACGCTCTCACCGTCCGCAATCGCTCGCGCTCTCGCATCATCCCACCCTCGCTCGCATCCAACATTCGTGGAGCCGTCGGTTGGTTTCGATGCGCGCTCCCCGCGGCTTTCATCATCTTCCTTTCGCTCACCCGCGCACGCGACTCGTCCTCGTCCTCGTCATGTCATCGACGGCGTCGCCTTCAACCTCGTCTCGCGTGTCTTCCGCGATCGTCGTCGCAATCTCCCGTCGTCGTCGTCGTCGTCGTCGTCGTCGTCGTCGCGACTCAACTCTCGAACGCGTCCAACAGTCCGAATGTCCGACCCGACCGCGCGGTCGGTCCCGCCCTCCGCGGTGTCTGTCGTCGTCCGCAGAGGGCGTGTGGTCGTTGAGAGCTCTGGGGACTCTGGGCGCGCGAGCGAGCTAGAGGGCGCGATGTTTTCCTCCTTCACCATGGGACCGAGCGTGGAGACGTACGAGCTGGAGCTCACGTACGAGGCGCACGCGACGATGGACGCGAGGAGCGTCGAGGAGCGAACGACAAAGGTGACGTTCGACTCGAAAGAGGATCCCGAGGAGGTGATTGATGCGTTGATGAAACAGCGACAAGATCTCCCATATGAGACCGGATACGACTACGTGGTGGTGCGAGCGCTTTGTTCGGCGTCGAGCGTGGCGGTGCAGCTGAGCGTGGAGAAGTTTCAGCCCAAGCCGGTGGCGTTGAAAGTCAGTTTGAGCGGAAAGATGACGACGAGCGCGTCCCACGCGGGTCTGGCAAAGGTGCTGAAACAATGTCAACTCGGATGCTTGCGTCGTTTGTCGGTGCACGACGGTTTGTTTGCCGTCGTTTCTGGGTTAAGAGATCGGTGGAACTCCATCCGTTCGTTGGATGCGTCCAACAATGCGCTGGAAACGTTACCGAAGGGCGTCTTTGTCAACTTCCCACACCTTGAGGTTCTTCGGTTGGACAGGAACAGACTGACAACTCTGCCCAATTTGAACTCGTTCACGCTTTTGAAAGAGTTACACGTGAACGATAACGCTCTCACGGTGCTTCCGATCGACTTAGTGGAGGATTTAGATTTGGAAGTCCTCTCGCTCGAATTCAACCGTCTCAACAAGTTGCACGTCAAGTTGAAGGATTTATCCAAGCTTCGCGTTTTACGCTTGCTCGACAATCCGATCGAAACGCTCCCACGGCTTAATAAGAGTGGAAATCAACGCTGTTTATCCTTTGCGAACGTTAAAGTATCGAAGGACGAAGTGACTGGGGATGTCGACGTCGAGGTGCAAGAGACTGGCTCGTCGTACTTCTCCAGCATCGTCGGTGGAAAGGCTCAGAAGGACAAAGCGTACACTGCCTTTCTCAACTTGATTTTCCGGAGTAATGAATGTCAAAACTCCTTGTTGGTGGCAGCCGTGAAGGTGATTGCTGCGAAGAGTCGCGAAAATTGCGAAGCAATAGTAAATACAGAGGGTACGTACGTCCTGACCCGCGACGAGCGCCCGATATGGCAACCGACTGACACGCGTGTGCGTTCACAGGGGCACTGAACCATCTCATAAATATTGTCTACTCGTCGAATGATTCATTGATGCGAGAAGCCGCCCAAGCATTGGGACACATATGCGGTGTCGCGCGCTTGTCCCGGACACTGCTGGAACTTCACGTTGAAACAACGGTGATGAAATTAATTGAGGTGCGTTTTTCAATTAATTTGTTGCGAACTCGCTCGCGTGAATTTCAAGCCAATCACAAACCGAAAATTATTTTATTAACTTCGTCATCATAGGACACGAACGAGCATCGAAATAGATGCGGTTTGATTATTTTGAACGGTCTCGTTGGATCATCACATGCCGTGGCGAGGGTAACTTTTCTCTGTTTACAAAGAGGCGTTGAACGTACTAACGCGTTGCAATCATAGTCGTGCTATTCAGATGAACTCATCAAGCGATTGACAGCTTTTGTGGCGGTGCGTTGATTGATTACTTTTGGTGGTGATGTTCACGTAATTAATTAAATTAATTAAATTAATTATAGGCTGTTGACGAGCACATGCGTCTGTTATCACTGAGAATTCTAGGCAAACTTGCATTCGAACAATCTAATCGATGTGCTATGCTTAAATCACAGAGTTTGCACTCGATATTAGTCTTGTTTGCGCTCAGACCAGAATTAAAAGCCGCAAGTGCTGCGGCGAAAAAAGAATCTATACGTGTGTTGGCTATCCTAGGTGAAAACGAACTTGTCAGGCAGGCAACTGGTAGACCATCGATTACTGGACGAGGTATTCGTATTTTGGCGCTAGATGGTGGCGGTATTCGAGGTCGTGCGACGCTCAAGTTGCTAGAGAGAATTGAGGTAAGAATTATTTACATTAAATATTTCGAGCTCCAATTAATTTTTTTGTCTTGTCACGCATACAGGCTGGAACTGGGCGTCCCATTCATGAGTCCTTTGACTTGATCTGCGGTACATCTACTGGCGCCGTATTGGTACGTAATGTCGACTTCAACGCGAGTTTTTAAATGATTGTACACCCGTCGAGATAATGCAAATAATTACTGACCGTTGTCTTGTCGCATCACCAGGCCACTGCTGCTTGCATTAAAAAGCACTCATTAAAGTACTGCGATGAAATCTACTTGAAATTAGGTCGTAAGATCTTCAGCCAAACGACACACGAAGAAGAGACGACTGGAGCCAACTCTTGGCTCGGTAGTGTGGGTTCCATCTACACGACGGGCAAGCAGCAACTCCTGGCCACGACGCTCTACAGCAGTAAGCATGACACCTCTACCTTCGAGACGCTCGTCAAACAAGAGTGTAAGTTGGGGGACGAAGATCCGACGTGGATTGATACAGCTTCCCTCGGTGGACCGAAAGTTTGCTGTGTTTCCACACAAACAAGTCAAACACCAGCCACGCCGTATGTGTTCAGGAACTACGCATATCCCGCCTCGAGCACAAGTGAACACTCTCAACCTGGAAGCTGTGAACATTTGCTGTGGCAGGGCGTGTGCGCATCAGCTGCTGCGCCATATTACTTGTACGTTGACGCATTTGCAATTGATTCGGAGCGATGGGTCGATGGGGCCATGACTTGCAACAATCCGGCGATGATGGGTGTCCAGGAGGCGAGGCGACTTTGGCCTGAAAAGAGCATTGAGTGCGTTGTGTCTCTTGGAAGCGGTACTTTCACTCCCCAAGAACGTGAACCGCCTATCTCTCTCGTTGCTTTAGCTAAGGATGTGTTGTTTGACAGTGCGTGTGATACAGAACGCATCCATGAAAGTTTGGAAACACTTTTACCACTCATCCCGGGTGCAAAGTATTTCAGATTCAACCCAGTGGATCCGCGCTGCAAGATAGAAGTAGATGAGACAGACATCGGGGCGCTTCAAGGACTGATCAACGCCACGACAGACTACATCGGTCGCGAAAGCGAGAAATTTGATGAAGTTTGCCACTTGTTGACAGATTCTGACGAAATAGACGAGATGACTGCCAAGCTGCTCGATACGGAGATAGGCGGCGGAACCCGAAGTGTGGTTGTGGTGCAGGCACCTCGCTATGAAGAAGAACTCTCTCAATGCACATCTACGATAGAGACCTTTTGCACATTGAGATCCATTCCAATCAAATGTATTGATTGCGCAGAAAGTAGCGGTAACGAAGAGAAGAATGCAGCGAGCTACCTGCAAGACGCCGTGAGCAGATCCCAGGCCGCTGTCATCCATTTCAATTGCCACGCCGATACTGACGGCTTGATACTCGCCTGGCAGAAAGATATGACTGCCATAGCTGAACCGAGCTCAGTCGCAGAGCTATTCATGGATAAATCAGACAGTGAATATTCTTCTATAGGAGAGCATTGCGAAACAGAGGCGCATATTGAAGTGCAAGGCTTGTTACATACATTCTCTGGTAAGCACGTACAAGTGAACCCGAATGGTGAGCGCACAACTGCATACTTATTCGAAAGAATTGTGCCACTCGATTATCTTGATGGGGCGAAAAGTCGCGAGTTATTTGGAGTGTGGTGTGGCAAGATTATCGTGTGTCAAAGCTCACCGCCGCGTAGTCTCATCATGGCATGGCTTGAAGCTGGAACAAAGTGCATCATAGCGCCCTGCGCAGACAGTGGCCCTGTCAGGGTGCAAAGTGAACAAAGAGAATTTATGGCGGCATTTTATCACGCACTTTTCGTCGTAGGTGCTGATGCAACTGCAGCGATGAGCGCTGCTGCCATAGTTCAGCCTGCGTGCGCTTACTACAGATGTCACGTGCTCGTTGAAGGTGAGCTGATTGTCCTCGGGCCGGATGAAGAATTTGACTTTCCGCTGGATGCAAGCGTGGAATAAAATTTTGACTTTCCGTTAGACGCAAACGTGGAATAAAATGTATTTTTATGCGATGAGCACATTAGTTTAGAATTACAGCCTAGCATAGCTATGATTTGCGTGGCTTTTAGTTGTTTTCTACTTCGATATCCATCAACTGTTGCACGTGTTTCTTCAGTTGTTTCTCATCGATGACAGCCACGCTTTCAACCCAGCCAGCGTATTGAAGTAACTGATACGTCAACACTTTCCCGGCATCTTGAATGAAAGCCCAAACGATCACATACAGCCAGCACCATCCAGACATTTCCCAAGAAATCCCAACCATACCGTTCCCAAATGGCCAGTACACGGCCAAGAGAGTCGAAGCGCCCGTCGCGATCAAGAATGCCCCAACGAGGACGACGCTCGGAGCCCGAGACCAAAACCAACCTTTGGTTCGCGAATTAAATACCGAAAAGTAGTCGGACAGACTAATTTTCAAGTAAATGAGCGTTTGGATTTCTCCGTATGACATTTCCGGAAGCCCGAGTTGGGCCCAAATTCCAGTCGGAGCATGCGACGCCAGTGCAGAACTAAGTAGGATAACGGAAGATGCCAAGGCTGTCAATCCGACAGCAGAAGAGACTATATAGAGAATGTTTAGATCCCACTTCTCTGGTTGCATTGAGGCATGAACGTTATCATAGGCTACCGATATGATGGTTCCGTCGTTCAAGATGGTGATGGTGACAAGAGCGATGACCGGGATGGCAAAGTGCTCCGGCCATGCATCATTGAACTGACTAGGATGGTAAAACACACATGAGATGAAAAAGAAGAACAGTAATTGTTCCGTGCAGGCCACGCGATAGATCACAAAGTTTTTCATCCTTTGGAAAATCTTTCGGCTGGTAACAATTGCGGTGACGATTGTCGACAAACCAGGCTCAGTGAGGACAATATCCGCGGCTGCTTGAGCTGCACTCGTCGCACCCTGCACCGCAATTCCAACATCTGCTCGCTTCAGTGCCGGCGCATCATTTACACCATCTCCCGTCATACCAACAAGCATACCTTGTTGTCTCAACGCTTCGACGATGAGGTATTTGTGTTCTGGGAAAACTTGCGCAAACCCATCAGCCTTTCTACACAATTCTCCATAATCTCGTCCCAAAGTAGTAGCCTTTTCCAGTTCTTCGGCTTTCATGAGCGGTAACTTCTCAGTACCGAGAACATTAGTCCCCATGCCCAGAGTTCTACAAGTTTCAACGGCAATGGCGCGATGGTCACCGGTGATCATCTTCACGCTGACGCCAAAATCCTTGGCACAGTCAATAGTATGCTTAGTATCCGGTCGTGGAGGATCGAGGAACGTCAATATACCGATGAATTCAAAGTCGTTGCTGTTGTCCTTCGTTCTCGCCACTGCGAGTGAACGAATACCACGATGAGCCAATTCAAGCACGTGTTGCTCCACCTCTTTACCTATGGTCGACTTGTTTGAGCTCAGTTCCAGCACAACGTGCGGAGCCCCCTTCGTCACCTTGAACACGTTCCCATTCTTTTCTTTGATTGTGCTTTCAGTGCGCTTGATGGATGGATCGAATGGCATGTGATCTGTCTGTTCATAATCGTTCAAAGCGTCAATGTTGACGGCGTTCAACACCAACGTGTCAAGCGCATCCTTCGGTGGTTCCCACCACTTCGCCGCCAAAGCTGCGAGCTTGAGCACCTCGTCTCGAGAAATTCCAGGAACGAAGATTGGTAGATCTTTTTGAAGAACCATCTTGTTCAAAGTCAAGGTTCCAGTCTTGTCTGAACATAAAATAGTCATACCAGCCAACTCTTCGACCGACGACAAACGAGCCACAATTGCCTTTTCTGCCGCGAGTTCGTGACATCCCAAGGCTAACGTGGTGGTACATACCACTCGCAAAGCAATGGGGATAGAGGCCACCAGAAGCACGACGTTGAACGCTAAGACTTCCCAGAAATCAACGCCAATGGAGAGTAAATAAATGAAAACTAGTGTGCAAACAAAGAAACCAACGGCAACAAGAATGTATGTTATCTCTCTCAGCACCTTTTCGAAGTGTCCCAACTCATCTACACCTTGCACTAAATCCGCAGTTTTTCCAAAGAAGGTCTGACTACCCGTCGCCGTGACGGTCGCTTCGATTTCCCCCCGCGTCACGGTCGAGCCCATCTTTGCCTCAGCGCCCGGAAACATCGCAACCGGCAACGATTCCCCTGTGAGGGCAGACTGATCAACTTGAATGGGTTTTCCTTCTCTAATAGTGCAATCGGCCGGGATCGCACCTCCCGCGCCGAGCACGACGACGTCACCCGGCACAAGCTTGGTGGCGTTGATGACGTACACTCGACCCTCTCGCTTCACCGTCGCCTCTGGTTTCAAGGACTCCCGCAGCGCCGCGATGGCGTCCCCGGCTTTCATCTCCTCGATGAACCCGACGAGAACGTTTAATAACTGTAAGACTACGAGGACGATCACATCGACGAGACCGTCCATTGACTGGTGGATGTACGTCTCCAGCGACTCGATGAGGATGGCCGCCCAGATCATCATCGGCATCGGTTGCACGAACTCCAGCGCGAGCTTCAACCAAATGTTATCCTCCTTCACCTTCAACTGGTTCGGTCCGAAGAGTTCGAGTCGTCGCGCCGCTTCATCCTCGTTGAGGCCGTCGTCTCCCGTGTTGATCAAACTCTCCTTCTCCACGCCCATGTAGAAGCGCGTGTCGTCCGTCGACTCCGTGCCGTACGCCGCGCTGTCCTCCTTCCCGCGTCCGAGGAGCGGGGCAGCACCGGGATTACTCTCTCCCTCGTCATCGTCGCTTCGCCCCATCGAGAGCGCCGCGCCGACGCGCCGACGCGCGGACAACTGCAGCGCGGCGTGGGTGTTGCGCGTTAGAGGGGGCGCGTTCACGCCTTGCTAATTGTGCGCGTTCTAAATATGACATATTTTCCCGTATTCCACTACTTCTTTGATAGGGGGCGTTCGTCCCGAGAAGGATTCGAGACTTTCAACACTAAAATGAATCATCGAGAGCGCCACTTCGAGTCGTTCGTCGTCATGGACATCGACGAAGAGGGGATCGGACTCATCCGTGGAGGTGAGGGAGGATGTTCACCATCCTCCAGAGCCGGTGGGGAATCGTCCGCGCGTTGGCGCGCGACCAAGCTCGTGTTGGGTGCGATCGCTGTCCTCGCAGCGGTGGCCTTGGGCGGACACGGTCGTGGCGACGGAACGTCCGCGTCGAGGTTCGGGTTGGATGGATTGTCGAGATTAGGTGGAGGCATCTCGAATACGAATACTAGCTCTCCGGATTGGACGAAAGAGGAATTCGATTGGCGTTTGGTGAGTTTCGTGAGCGAGGACTATGAGGACATCGCGAGGCGCTGGTATCACCGTTTGAGTAATTTGGGGTACCGTTCGCATTATCTCGTGGCGCTGGATGATCGAGTGTACGGGAAATTACTTAAAGCGAAACTCCGAATCCTGCGCGCACGTGGGTTCACGCTGGAAAAGGGTGCAGATCTGTCAGAATTTTGGAGATACCGCTTGAAGTACTTGACAGAGGAAGTCAAACGAGGACAAAACGTGTTGTTGTCTGATTTAGATGTAGTGTTCGCTCATCACTACGAACCGAACGTGATCTTTAGCAAGGCGGGAGATGAAGACGTGGACATTTATCACTCCCTCGGGGCGGGATGGCCTCGCTCTGCGAAGCAAAGATGGGGCTTCTCCATCTGCATGGGGTTCTCTGCTTTCCGAGCGACGTCGGCGACGCAACAAATGCTTGAGGCGGCGCTCAAGGTGTGCAACCATCAAAAGAATTGTGACGATCAAGTAGTTATCAACGAAATCTATATGAACTACTTGCAAATGTCGTGGACGACGAACTTAGAGCACGGTGAGCGTAAGGGGATCTCGCGTAATACAATGATACCGCTCGTCGTGAAGACGCTCTCCAGTCTCGTCCCTCGAGTTGACATGGATCAATTGAAACCCATCGTGCCAGATTCGAAGCAAGTGCAGTGTTTTGGTCACGTTCATCACAACGACGGCGGCCACTGGGCCGTGGCTCCCATCATCGAGAAGAATGGCGCGGCAAAGGTTGTGGCGTGGAAAAGGTTTCATGACGAGTGCTTCCCGACGTCTATAGCAGCTTTGGGCGCACAATGGTCCCACTGATACGTGTATGAGTCTTAGTAACTTAATGTAGTGAAATAGAAACGTGTAGTCGTACATTGCCCGGAGCTTTCGACCTTGACAATGAGTGTCAAATATCCTACAGTTGTGCCCTACCTCTTCCCTCTTTGAGTGGACACCACGAACGGCACTCACCGCCGGGGCGATCCCCGCGCGAGGAGCTGATCCGGGCGCGTGATGTTGTCCATCGCTCAGCGACGCGGTGTGCGCGCGGTTCGAAGCACTCAATCGCTGTGGCATGTCGTCGCGCGCGATGACGATGTGTCGGAGGCCGGGGGTATGACGAGTCACGCGTCCGCTGGGAAGAAGCGCTCGTTTGGGGCTCAGGCGCGCGCGGCGAGCGCTTATTACGGTGGTGGCGGCATTGACCAATTAGGTTTCGTCCGTTCTCCGTCTTCGTTACCCTTTGCGGCGAGCGGGTACGCGAGGGGGATGCCAAAGTCGCTTGCGGCGCCGGCGTCGCAACGCAGAAGTTTGTTCGGGTTTGGGAAGAAGAAAGAGGGTGATGTGGTAGCAGATACAACCATCGAGAGCGCGGCATCGGAGACGCTGGCGAACGCAGGGGATATCGCTCCGGCGTTGGGATCACTCGCGAGCGAAGTGGTACCGGTAGCGTCTCAGAGTTGGCCAACGACAGCCGCTTTAATGTACGCGATGGAGTATTTTCATGTTGTTCAAGGTTACGAGTGGTGGTTGGCCATCGTCGGCGCGACGATATTTATGAGAACGGTGACGTTTCCTTTGGTGGTCATGCAGATGAGAAATACGGCTAAGATGCAACTGTGTAAGCCAGAGCTCGAGGCGCTGCAAGCGAAAATGAAAGCAAACCCTCAACAAGATCCGGAGCTGGCCAATGCTTATTATAAAGAGATGCAGAAGGTGTGGAAGAAGTATGACGTCAATCCGGTGAAAAGTTTTGCGCCTGTGCTCATCAACGCACCAGTTTTTATCTCGTTTTACTTTGCCATCTCGAAGATGGCGGCGGGAGTTCCATCCTTCCAAAGCGGTGGACCCGCAATGTATCCAGATTTGTCGATAGCTGACCCCACCTATTCCCTACCCATCTTATCTTCTTTGACATTTTTAGCATCAGTTGAGCTTGGTGCCGTGGAAGGCGTCCAAACGTCCCAAAGCATGCAGATGAAATGGTTTCTTCGCGCTCTAGCCGTGGCCATGGTTCCACTCACCGCAAGTTTCCCTCAAGGCGTGTTCGTCTACTGGATCACATCAAACGTGTTTTCCGGCTTTCAGACGACGATGACTCGAACAAAAGCATTCAAGTCTGCCATGGGTATTCCGGACGTCTCCGCCGTTGCGAATGCGCCCGCCGAAGCGGCCCTTGGCAGAGTGCAACTCGATCGCTTTCAGAAAAAATACGGCGCCTCGCCGACTTTACACAAGCGACCACCGACGAAGAAACCGAGCAAAAAATGATCCAGTCACCAACCTGCACACTAGTCAATTCTCAATAGACCCTCCCACATCTAGATTCCTCACCACGGCGCGATGCGACCCCTCGCCAGCCTTCGCGCGCGCGCGCGCCTCCATCCCTCCACATTTTTCAGAATTTCACCGTTCCTGACTCACCACGGAGGTACTGTGAGGGTTTAGTCATCTCCCAGTCACACGCCCCCCGCCTCGTCGTCGATGTTTGTTTGATTTCGCTCGACCCTCGAGAGACGTCGTTCGCCCGCGCGTCGAACGGAGGCGGAGACGATGGCGTCGATCGCCACGACGGTTGCGATGATGACGATGAGGTCGGTGACGTCCTCGATTCGGGACGGTCGGCGAGGACGCGTCGCGGTGAGCGGCCGTTCGCGACCGACTCCGTTCAACGGATACGGTAACGCGCGGTTGGGACGACTCGCGCGAGACGCGACGTGCGCGCGCGTGGGTGCGGTGTCGGGTGGTGGTCGCGAGGACGTGCGCTCCCGCGTCGGAGAGTTTTCTAGGATCGGTGCGCGCCCGACGGCGCGTCGAGCGCTCGTGAGAGATCCGAGAGCCGGTGGGTCCAGAATCCTCGGTAACGTTGCCCCGGGGAAAGGCGACGACGAGCGGGCTTGGTGGAGAGATCCCCGGGTTCAGGCCGCCGCTGACGGTGCGTCTTCCGGAGACGTGGACCGAAGCGAAGATTTGGAGAGTCAGGACGAAGAAGACGCCGGTAAGAAGAAGAACGCGTTGACGAGTTTGTTGTTTGGATTTGTAAACCGTTTGACGAAGCCTCTGCAAGATTTTGGTTTCGGTCGGACGCGATTGTGGGAAGGTGGCGTAGGTTTATTTATAATTACTGGTGTCGCGCTCTCTTTCGTGATTTGGGGCTGGATCCAAGGTTTGCTCAACTTTGCGCGAAAGAATTCGTACCAAGCGTTTATCGAGTTCCCGGTGGCGTGTGGCATTCAAGTCGGCACGAATGTGCGCATTCGCGGAGTCAAGGCTGGATCTGTGTTGAGCGTGCAACCGAGCCTTGAAAAGGTCGACGTTCTCGTGGAGATGGACGATAAGAACGTACCCATCCCGCGAAACTCCCTCATTGAGGCTAATCAGAGCGGTTTGATTGCGGAGACCATCATAGACATCACTCCGGCTATTCCCATCCCGGTCGCGCAATGGGGACCCTTAGACTCCGGGTGTGAAGGAGAAGGTTTGATCGTCTGCGATCGTGGCAAGATTAAGGGTCACCCTGGCGTGAGTATGGACGAACTCGTCGGTATCTGTACCAAGCTTGCTCGAGAAATGGAAAGACAAGACGGCATGCACAAGATGTTTGACACGACCGAGACGGCCCAAAAATTGATGACTACGTTGCAGCCGTTGCTTCGCGAAGCCGCGCAGATCGCTCAAGAGCTTCGCCCGATGATGCAAGGGGTGAACGAGCAAGGCACACTAGACACACTCGAGTCCCTTGCTGGTCAAACGTCAGCCACCGTGGCTGATATCAGAAAGCTCAAGGATGCCATCTTAACGGAAGAGAACCAAGAACTTCTCCGTCAATCAATTTCGACGCTCACCAAGACGCTGCAGCACATCGAAAAGGTGAGTGGAGATATCAGCAGTGTTTCCGGCGATCCGAGTACGAGAGCGAACTTGCGCCATCTCATTCAGAGCCTCTCGAGGTTAGTCGACGCTTAGAATACATCTTGTAATAATGCTACAAAGCTTCTAGAAATCTCAGCACACGCGTCTACCTATCAATACCTACTCTACGCCGTCGAGCTACTCCCCTCAGGATACTCATACAGACGTATTCCCGTGGTCTGCACGTCTGCCCTGGCCGACTTCAAAGCGTCGGAAAAATCCCGGGTACCCTCATCCAGTGATTCTAAGTGCGCAGCCTTCAGTGCACGAACACTGGTTGTTTTGGTTAAATATTCCTCGCTCTTTTGTATCGTTTCAGACCACGTCCCCGATCCACTCACTTGTCCTGCGAAGATGCTCAGTGACCGCGCGGCGCCCTTCAACTGTCCGTACTCGAAGCCCACGCGTCCTCCTGCGAGGAATCCCTCGTTGAATCCCTCCTGAATCGTCTCAGACTTTCCCTCTTCTAATCCCTCGAGATATCCCTCGTTGTAATGCTGCGTCGAACGAGAGCGAAAGCGTCAGTCTTCACTTTTTCGTTCGACCTGGCGGCGTCGTCGCCTTCAGGAAATCGCGGCGAGCGACGACGACGACGCACCTTTCGCCGCTCGGCGTCCGCATCGGATACATGAGTCGCGTCGTGATCACTTTCCCCGTCCGCGCACCGATCTCCGTTGCCGTCAGAATCCGACTCGGCCCACGCGTCAACGCACGGCATGACGCCGGTGGTCGAGTTGTGAAGAAGCGCGGCGCGTGCGGAGCGTACCATTTTCATTTGCGCAATCGGTCGCACTAACGTTTTCCGAGCCAAAGAGTCGTAAAAGTTAACGCAAATAATATAATCTTCTAATGCACGCGCTTCTTTACACCAATAAGGGAGAATCTAACACGGCATATCCGGCAGCGACGCCGCCTTCGTCGGAACTCGCCGCCTTTGTTCGAAGCAAATGCCCGCCAGGCTTATTCATCACTACCTCGTCTCCGACTCTGAGATAGCTCCCGTAGATTCCTAATTCCGAGAGGGTCTCAATCTCGAGGACTTTTCCTGCTCGAACGGTGAGGGTTTGATGCGATGGAGGAAGGATGCGTTGCATGAGAATGAACGCGCCGAGGTCGCCGCCTCGTTCCAGTCGCTCGCGTAATTCTTCCGAGTACAAGTTATTCCCACCTCCCTCGCGCTGAGGCTTCAAAACATATCCTGCTGGATTCGCTAAACCAAGCTTAATCGCTTCGGCGCCCTCGTCACCGTCTAATGAATACAAACCCGCGAAGACCCGACGCATCTGCGCCGCCTTTGCCGGCATGAATTTTTCGAGCACACCCGCCTCGGCGAGTTTCTGCTGGATTTTCTTCGACCCAGCCAGGTGCATGGCGACCGATGGACTCTTCAACGCGTTGGATTTTTCAATCAAAAGACGAGCGTCCCACTCCCCTTGCGTCGGGTAATCCGTCGGCGTGTATCCAGCTCGAAAGTACACGAGACCGATGTCGTCTCCGCGAAACGTGAGCGTTCCGTCCCGAAGAGCGCCCTCCGCGTTCACCTCCGCCAAGGTCGCTCTGACGCTGTGAACGCCGTACTTTTCAAACATATACTGCGCAATGTGACGTTGGTCAAACATGTTTCGCTCCTGCGGCTGCACGACCATCATAATCTTCCCTTTACTTCCCATCGCTTTCCATCCGGCGGCGAGCGTGTCGCCCGCGCACGCCAACGCGTCGTTCTCCGGAATCGCGCTCAAATCGGGAACCTCACCGTTCTTCGCCGACCACTTGGCGAGATGTCTATGCATATCGCTCACTTTCGACCCGAGCGCCATGAAAGACGTGCTCACCGTGTTCACCTCCACCTGTAAAGGCAAACCGCTCGGCGCGTCGAGCATGTAATCGCTTCGCAACACGCCCACCTCCGCGTCCACCCGCCCCTCTTGTCCACCGCTCTCTTCGTACACCCTCCACAGCGCCGCCGTGAAATCATCATTCTTAATCGCCCCTCTCAGCGTCTCTCTCAAGAATTGATCGTCTCTCGACACTCTGTCGTACAGTTCCGCGAAACCCGGCGACGTCTCCCTCGCGAGCTCGTACGCGTCTCTCGGAAACGGCGTCGGTCCGCACGACACCGGCGCGTGCGTGAACGTCCCCGCGACATCCCCACCGATCATCAACCCACTCTCCACCGCGTACGCCACCGTCTCCGCCGCCAACGCTCTCGACCGAGCGTCCACCGCGCCGCCGTCCTCGTCAGCCGCGCGCACCAACCCGTGATCCCCCGCCATCGTCGCCTCCCGCGTCGTCGTCGTTCGCGTCGTCGTCCTCGTCGACGCTCGCCCGCGTCCTCCCGTCCTCCCCTCCGAACACGTCCACCCGCGACACCGAGCGTGACGCACCACCCGCATGCCACCGACGACTGCCGGGCTGACGACGAGCGACGACGAGCGACGACGACGACGCGTCCACGCCTCTCGTTCGCGAGACGACGAACGGCACGGAACGGCACGGAACCGAACGGAATCGACGCGCCCCTCCGTCGCGGTCTCCCCGCCTCTCACGGACGGACGCACACACGCTCTCTCTCGCGCGCGCCTCTGGGTCGGTTTTCCCGCCAAACGCGCGGTCGATGATGAAATGAATGGAAACGAATGAGCGACCGACGCGAGAGAGTGAGACGCGACGACGGATACGACTGGACGAGAGAGACGATTGGACGATGAGTCTGGACGACGTGCCCGTGAACGGACGAAGCGATCGAACGTGGGAGGCGTTGATCGCGTTACACCTGGACGGGGACGGAGGCGCGGTCGATGACGATGGATTCGGAGGGAGGATGACCGAGACGACGACCGAGACGACGGACGATGCGTCGCCGAGACGAACGCCGACGCCGACGAAGAGTTTTTTAAGAAAAGGATCGCGAGCGATGCGAACGTCGCCGTTGACGCCGAGATCTCGAGGAGGGACGCCGAGGGTTGAGGGGGCGAGGGCGAGGGTGGAGAGCGGACGACGCGCGGGAACGCCGCCGACGAAGACGCCGACGCCGACGCGAGCGAGCGGAGGGGGACGACGACCGACGACGACGACGTCTGTGAGGCGAGAGGACGGTGGGGTGACAGGTGGACGAAGGGTTGGATTGTTCGATCAAGACGTCAACGTCAACGTGCGGGCGTCGACGGTGGAGGCGTGGAGAGAACACAAGGCGAAGACGGCGAGGGAGACGCGCGCGTTTGAAGAGCTCGAGCGAGAGGCCGCGAGCGCAGAGGCGCGTGGGGTGAAGATGGAGGATGAGCAGGGCGCGTCGGTGCCCGTCGTTCGTGATTTTCTCTCGTCGCCGACGGCGGAGGAGGAAGAAGCGCGCGCGGCGTTCAAGAGGGCCAAGGAACAGTTGGAGCGGGAACGCGAACGCTTCGCCGAGGAACGCGCGGCGTGGGAGGCGCGCAGAGCAGAGGCGGAGGAGGCGTTCAAGGCGGAGTGCGACGAGGTGAGACGTCAATTTAAGCGCGAGAAGGATGCGATGATGCGTCAAGCCGAGGCGCACTTAGCTTTACCGACGAGAGAGGAGCGCAACGAGGCAAAGTTTTTGCGGCAACAGCTCGAACGAAACGAAGAGGAATTCAAAGCGGATCGCCACCGAGCGAAACTCACTATTGACAGACTCAGGCAGCAAATCGTCGATCTCAACCAAGAGATTTCAGAGTTACGCGTGGAGAAGAGAATGCTCGAAGAGAAGTGCGAGGTGGCCGATCGATTGCGAGCCAAGGCGTCCGCCGCGTCGCCACCGCCGAGACGCGTCGAAACTGTCGACGCCGGTTCGCACGCGAGCGCCCGACGCGCGATGACGGCGTCCACGCCGCCGACGCGGTCTCGCTTCGACGACCACCCCGACCATCACCGACCAACCTTCATCGCACGGAGAACGCTGAGCATCCACGACCCCGTGCCGAGCGTCAGCGACAAATCTCGCCTCTTTGACGCCGTCGGCGCGATTCGAGAATTTTCCCATGAAGACGGCAGAATCGAACGCGTCTTCGCCGACGGCGCGCGCGTCGTCGCCTTCACCAACGGCACCGTCAAAGAGATCGCTCGCGACGACACCACCACCGTGTATTTTACCAACGGTGACGTCAAGAGAACCCACGAAGACGGCATCGTCGAGTATTACTACCGAGACGTCGACACGTGGCACACCACCCATCCCTCTGGCGTCGAGCTATACCACTTTGCCCACACCGACCAAGTCGAGCTTCACGCCGCCGGCGAGGAACCAAAGGAGAAACAAATATTATTCCCTGACGGCACCCTTCGCGTCATCCACGCGGACGGTCGCGAGGAGGACATCCCCACCGTCGATAGATAGAAGTGTAATCAAGAACCCGAGCGACGGCGTCGTCGCGTCGACTGCCGCGTTGACCCGATCGCGATTAATAAAGTGAATGATTGACTGCAGTCGACGACGCGCCAAGACGCGACGCGACGCAAGGACAAAACCATGAGCGGAAGTTCGCTCGATCTTAGAACGGCGTCCCTGGAGCAACTCAAGGTGCGCGCGACGACGAACGAAAGAGATGACGACGACGTCCGGGGTCGAGACGGCGAGATGAGAGTTGACGCGAGACGACGAGGACGAGGAGGACTGACGAAGAGCGTGCGCGCGCGCGATGTGAACGATAGATTGCCGATGAACAGTTGCGTGAGGAGGTGACGTCGTACTCGGAATCGTTGCAAATGCTCTCGAAAGCGGTGGGAAGGTATCACTCCTCGGGCACCGCCATCGAGACGCTGAGCAAGGAGGAGACGGGTAAGGAGATGCTCGTGCCGCTCACGGAGTCGTTGTACGTCCCGGGGAAGATTCAAACGACGGATAAGGTTTTATTAGACGTCGGAACGGGGTATTTCATCGAATACGAGACGGAGAAAGGGATCGATTACTGCAAGAGAAAGGTGAACTTTATTCGCGAAAACATGGACAAGCTCATGGAACTCGTCGCCAAGAAGAGGAAGCAATTACTCTTGGTGCAAGATTTCTTGAGAGTGCGGAGTCAAGAGGCTGCGCAAGCGCAAGCCAAGGGAGGTGATGGGAGCGCGAACAAGTAACTAGCAGCTAATTTACGTAGTACATTGAAATATAGAGGACTGTGTCCGTAGCACAAACGAACGCGCGTTTACACGTCGGCGTCTCTCTCGCTCTCTTGCGCGGCGATGGATGCGAGAATTTCTGACGATGGACCCTCGGGGGCCATCTTAAAGTGCGCTAAAAACTCTGTGTTACCCTCTTTCGCGCCTTTGATTGGTGATTCCGTGTGATCGATGTACTCGAACCCGTACAACTTTGCGCCTTCGATGACGTTCGCGATCACCTCCTTGTGCACGCTCTTGTCCCTGACCACACCTTTTGAGCCGATTTGGTTTCGTCTCGCCTCAAACTGCGGCTTGATGAGCACTATCATTATCCCACCGGGCTTGAGGAGTCGACATATCGCCGGTAACACTTTCAAGACGGAGATGAAGGATAAATCGAGCGTCACGATGTCGACGACGTCGGGAAGTTCCGTCACGTAGCGCAAATTCGTCCGCTCCATGATCACCACCCGCTCGTCCTGTCGAATCTTTTCAGCCACTTGCCCGTATCCGACGTCGACGCCGTACACCTTCACCGCTCCACTCTGAAGCAAACAATCCGTGAAACCACCCGTGCTCAGACCGGAATCGAGCGCCACCGCCCCCGCGACGTCGACGTCGAAATGACTGAGCGCCTTTTCCAACTTCAATCCCGCTCGACACACAAACTTGGGCTGCTCCGCGATCACCTCGATCTTCACGCTCGGCTTCAATTTCGTCCCAGCCTTGGTCACCGGCTGTCCATCCACCAACACCTTCCCCTGCGCGATCCAACTCTGCGCCACGTTTCTCGACAACTCGGGATGTCTCTCCACGGTGAGCTCGTCCAAACGCTGTTTCGGTCCCGTCACCGGCGCTTTCGCTCGCCCTCCCCCACCGTCTCCCGCCTCGGACGACCCACTCCTCACCGCACCGACCGATCGCCATCGTCTCTCCACCGTCTCCCGCCTCACCGTCGTCCCACACGCCGTCCCCGTCCCCGCGCCTCGACGCCACCGTCCCGACGCGCGCACCGACCGCACCAATGCGCCCACCGTCACGGCGTCGCGCACCGCACGCGCGAGCATCCCACGACGCACGCACGCACCGAGAGAACACACACACACACACCACCACCTCACGCGTCGACGCGCGCACACCCGTCGACCGTCCTCGCGTCCACGAGCGACGACGCGCGACGCCCAATGATGGCTCGAAAGTGTCCAATCAGTGGGTGGGTGGGAAAAAGGCACGAGGTGGACGGCGGCAAACCCTCGAGCTCGGGCGAGCGCGGGACGCGTCACAGCGCGTCGTCGGGTGGATGACGACGCGAGCGATGACGACGATGACGACGGGCACGTCGTCGAGGATCTCGACGGGCACGCGAGGGCGAGGGAGCGCGCGGGGGCGGTGGGAACGACCGGTGGGGACGACCGGTGGGCGAAGGACGGCGCTGAGCCGCCGCCGGAGCGATGGACACGTGCGACGGGTGGCGGAGGGGGAGAAGAGCGATCAGGAGCGGTTGCAAGAGGAGGAGGAGTATGCGAAGTTTATCGCGGACGCGAGGCGGTGGACGGCGTACGATCCGGACGCGGTGGGGAACGAGAAGGCGTTGCCCCCGTGGGAGGAGGAACTGCGAGACGCGCTTCGCGAGGGACCATGGCCGTGTTGGGATTCCAACATTCCGGAGAGTGATTTCGTGGATCAACCTCGGTTTATCTCGTTCGCGAAACCGCCGGGGAAGTACGATCCGTTCAAGGAGAGGATTCTGCGATACAAGGCGCAGGTGAAGGAGGAACGGAGACGGGCGACGGCGGAGACGCGACGGGAGTTGAGCTCGCAGCGATTCATGTCGATGAACGAGGACATACGATTGAAGGATAAGTTTGAAGACGACGAGTCGGCGTGGGATCACGAACAAATTATGGATTTGATCAACTTTCCGGATGAGATTCGACACAAGATGATGAGCATGAGCGTGGAGATTTACGACCCGCGGTACCCGTATGATTTTTCCGGCATGGGAGCGCCGCCGCTCTCGACGGAGGAATTTTTGGCATCCATCGGTCGCTTGCAACCGGACGGTGAGTCGGATCTCGAACGTGTGGCTAAGATTGCGGAGAAGTACGGTTCCAAGGTGCCAGAGCTTGTCGAGGAGGATCCTGCGGCTATTTTACAAAGCCGCTCCGACTATGAACTGGCCAGCGCAACTGATATCGGCGACGACAACGTCGAAATTTCAAAGAATGAGATATCTGATCTCGTCGATAGCGACGACGAAGTTTAGATCTATGTAGCTACGCATGTCATGACATCTAGATTTTCCTAAAAACTCGTTCACTTCGAGGCCGCCATGGCTTTACGACGCGCCTCTGCGTACGTCTTTGCGAGTTCGCCTTGGGGAGAGTAAAACACGGCGTCGACGATGGAGGATCCCTCTCTCGACCTCAACTCCACTTCCCAACCGGCCTCGTACTTGTCCAAGTCCGCGAACCGTTCCCGACGACTCGCGTGTTCGTCTGGAAGCGCGCTGACGGGTCCACGCGGTACTAAAATGTTGGCGTCGGTCGCGCTCAATGTTTCCAACTGTTCCGACCGCCTATGCGGCGGTGCCGTAACGGGTTGCGCCACCGGGCGTGAGATTTCTATCTTTGCTAAAGCTTCCTCCGCCTTTTCCATGGCTGTTTGTTTCGACGCCGTCGCCTTCATCGTATCCTCATCGAAAGTACCCGCCACCGCCTCCTCGGTGACGGCGAGCGTTACCACTTCCAGCCGTCCCTTGCACTCCTTGGTGAGTTTGTCCAACGCGCGATACGTGGACGGATCCATCGTGAACGTCACGCTCGCCTCACTCGCGCTCAAATCGCTGATCTCGACGGTCCCATTATTCTCTCGCACGAACGTCATCAAAGCCTCCTCCTTGGCGATCGGCACGACGGCGCTGAAGCGCATCTCGGCGCGTTTTATTGGAAAAATAGCCTGCAATTTCGGCAACGCCTCCAACGCCTGTTGTTTTACGCTCCTCTTCGGATCGAGCGAAAAATGCACATCTCTCAGCGCGCTTTCAATCATTCCCGGCGGATACGGTCGATTCGTCCCAGGATTGACGCATTTCTCCACCAACGTCGTCACCGCGTCTCGAAACGCATTTTCACTCTCCGCCTTGCGTTCCTTTTCGCTCACCTGCAATTCACCCTTCTCCAGGATGACCTCGCATATCTTCGCCCGATCCGTCGTTCCGTACGCCTTCATCAACTCCTCGTCCTTGGCCACGATTCCTTTGCTCACGTTGGCGTACACCTCCGTCGATTGTAACACATTGTCCACATCCTTTTCGTGCCCGCGCCGGTAGCTCAGCACGGTGTTTTTATAACACGCGATCTCAAACCTCGCACCGTGCGTGCGATGTCGCACCACGGCGACGTTGGTGAGTTTTTTAATCCCCACCGGCACGAACATCGCGCGCTCTGTCGACCCAGCGCTCGACGAGGCGAGGCACGGCGCGGTGTGTCGGTCGGTCGGCGGCTCGGAATTCGCATCATGCGGTCACTCCTTTCTCTCGGGGGCCGGATCGTCACGCGTCCGCAGTCCGCGACGGTGCGCGCGCGGCGATCGATCGATTCGAGCGAACGGTCGAGAGAGAGGGGCGAGTGGAGACGGACGACGCGATCGTCTCAGAGAACCCGCGAGCGAGGGCGCGCGCGAGGCGAGGCGAGTAAAGAGACGGGGACGCGGGCGCCGAGGCGGGGACGTCGAGGAGGGAAAAGATGTTGCCGTTGACGCTGTTGAAGACGTCGTGCGGACACCCGATGCTCGTGGAGCTCAAGAACGGGGAGACGTATAACGGAACGCTGGTGTCGTGCGATACGTGGATGAACGTGCACCTCAAGGAGGTGATCTGCACGTCCAAGGATGGTGATCGATTTTGGAGAATGGCCGAGTGTTACGTGCGAGGGAACACGATCAAGTACGTGTGCGTGCCGGATGAGGTGTTAGACGTCGTCAAGGAAGAGATGAAGAATCGACCGGTCGGTGGGGGACGCGGCGACGGCGGCGGACGGGGTCGCGGACGAGGCCGCGGGGGTCGAGGTCGCGGCGGCAGAGGCGAGGCCTCGCGAGATGAGTGAGCGAGCCTTCGCAGTAGGATCGATTAGACTTTTGTAGCGCCCAAACATAATTTTTATCACACCGTACCTCGAGTTCGCCTCCTTTTCCATCGCGCGGGGTCGCTCGCGTGCGTTCGGGTTCCTCGCGCGCGCGTCTCCCGACTGTTTGAACGCGCGCGCCGCGCGCGCACACAAGGGCCTAGGGCTCAGAAACCCATATGCGCAAACAGTGTGAATCTGGTTTTCGTCGGGTCGAGGCGCGCGGGCCGAACGCCTCGGTTCGTGTTCCGCCTTTTGACGCCAACTCTCGTCGCGCGTCGTCCCGCGACGGCCGCGCTCGGCGGTCATGGAGCTCCTGTTGGAGTTCGATGAGCCCGCGTACCGAGGCGCGGACGCATTCGGCGCTCTGGGTGACGGCGCTGGGTCGTCGAACGATGGCACATCCGACACCGTTGAGGCGATGCGCGCGGCGCTGTCGAGCGCGCGCGAGGACGTGGAAGAGGTCGTGATGCGGGCACTGGAGGAAGCGTTGGATGACGAAGATACGTTTCGAGCGATGCGTGCATACGTGAGCTCGGACGTGGACGAGGATGCGCTCGCGATGGTGGTGATTAAGTTGTTAGAGCTCATCGGTGGCGAAGCCACAGAGGCGGGCGTCGGAGGAGAGGAAGAGGACGAAGGACGACGAGAACGGGAGGAAGACGACGAAGAGAAGCACGATATGGACGCCACAGTGGCGCGGTGCGATGCGAGATACGTGAAACTCGCCGTCGAGCTCGCGACGGTGATGCAAAAGACAAAGTTTGGACCGAGTCATCGAGGAGCGCTCCTGCGAGGCGTTCGACACGTGTTGCGCTCGTACATGGGGAACTGTCACGAAGGGTGCGATGTGGGAGTCGTTCGGGCGTTGCTCGAAGCGATGGACGCGTTGTTGAGAAGCGATGAGAGTGGAAGGGCGGACAACGACGTCAAGCTTGTCGCCGAATGCGTGAGACACGCCGCTGGATTTTCCACGTCGCCGCTCGACTTCAAATTATGGCTAAAAATCGCATCGACGAGCGCACCCGATGCGAAAAGTTTCATTTTAGATCAATTGAACATGACTCTGCAAACGAGATTTAGCAAAGGACCGAGGGAGGTGTTTCTGTTGGATGGAGAAAGTAGCGGGATTTTGGGCTCTGCCCAACCGAAATGGCCATTCACAGAAGGTTTGGGGTTCGTGACTTGGATGTACTTGGAAAGCGTTTCTGCGTCGGAATCTACGGCAGCTTCTGCCGCATCTTACGCAGCTGCTGCTTCAGCTTCCCAACTTCCGGAGGCTTCCCCATTCACAGCCGCCGCTGTCGCTGCCGCCGCGGCCGGTAAGGCTGAGGTCCACATGCCTCGTCTGTTTAGTTTTCTTTCCGCAGAAGGCCAAGGCGTTGAATGCTATTTCCACGATAACTTTCTAATTCTTGAAACGAACGGGATCAAAGAGTCTAGAATGACGTTGCCATTCTCGCATAAGTTTCCATTGAAGAGATGGTTTTGCGTAGGAATTGAGCATAAACCTGCGAGTGTTCGCACGGGGAAAGCTGAGACGCGTCTCTACGTGAATGGCATCTGCGTTGAAACTCACAAATTTGACTTGCCGAGGATGAATAAACCGCTCGGTTTCTGCTGCATCGGTACGAACCCACCCGCAGCCATGGCTGGATTACAACGCAAGCGGCGTCAATGCGCACTGTTTGGAAGTCTTGGCCCTGTATACATTTTCAAACAAGCGTTAGGAGGTCATGCGATGAAGGCACTCGCGACGAGAGGTGGATCCCACGTTCCTAGATTTTCATCTTCGAATGAAGAAAAACCAAATAAAGATACCGATGAGAATGTCGACGACATGTTAGACAGAGTTCTGTCACCGACTGTGCTTCAAGTTCTTCATCCACGCATGGCGAGTAAGAACTATGTGCTAGACATTTCTCCCGCTGGGATGACGGTGGAATCCAGGGCGGCGCTGTTGGGAGGCACCAAATTCGTGAGGCGACATTTGGTGCGAGAGTCTGTTTGGTCATCGGGCAGGAGTGGACCCGGGGTCACGCTCCCCTTCATTTGTCCACTGATCGGATCGAAAAATCTAGAGCCCGAGAGTTCTGAGTCTCCTGAAGATAGCGCCGGTGCCGGGCTTTCCATTCGTTCAGTGATTGGTATAATAGCCGGTGCGTGTGAAGGGCACAGCCCTAACTTGCAAGCTCTTAAAACGAACGATATTCCAGATTTGCTAGCTCATGTCTTACCTTTTGGTTTGGATGCTTTGAGACAGCAATTCTCTGGAGATAGTCTCGAGGATGAAGAAGAGGCGGTGGTTGAAGCGGTGGAGTATCTTCTGACGGTGAGCGACACAGACGAAGAGCTCTCAAAGAAAATCTGTCTAGCATTGATATTGGATCTCAAACCATGGAACGGTTGCGGACCGCGAGCGGTGCGCCGCCTTTTGAGCATTTCATCTTCGCTCTGTAACACCAAGGCTGGTTTGATGCAAGAAATGTCAGCGTTGCAACTCTTGCTTGATAACGCACGTCGCTGGCTGTCTCCTACGACGTCTATAATGGGAGGAATACTTCATAACAAATCGACAAAATCCGTCATGGATGATAAAGGAGAGTTGAGGATTTCAGAACAGGAATCTTTGCTGTTGATGGATGATTTATTGGTCTCAGTCAACTTGCTCACGAACACGAACGAGCACGTGGATTCAAAAGTTGACATCATCGTTGGATTTTTAGCGGAGTGCCCCTGTCCGCACATGCTTGCGGCGACCGTCAAACTCGTACACTCCATAATCGTATCACCAAACATCGACCGATCGAACGACTTTTTGTTCACCTTTGTTTCCAAGGGAGGCGTGGAAGTCTGCATGGGTCTCATTCGAGCGTTGGCTCTCAGAGGTGACTTTCATCACAACCTGAAGGGAGTTCAACGCTTGTTTGCTTCGTGCATCAGGCTCTTTGGCTACATGTTGGAGACGGGATGCGTCAGCGCGAATAAGACTAAGGAGGTTGGCGGTAGTAAGAAGGTGACGAAGGGAAGCATAGAGCGAGCAGTTCAATATGCTTTCAAGAGGGGATCGGACTCGTTGCTCACTACAGAAGTGTACGAAGCGATATTTGAGTCTTCAATTTCGATCGACTTGAGCAACATCAACATGACTGCACCAGCTCGGCTCATCAGCGGTGGTATGCTCGGATCGATGCTCTCAGTTCTGGCGAATTGTGAAGAGAGTATTTCAAGCCGAGCGTTGAATGATGTCATGCTTCTTGCGTGCGCATACGCAGAAAATCGTAACATGATTCTATCTCTGCCAGAATTTCCGGACTGGCTCGTGAAAATACTGGTGTATTCCACAGATACTGGCGTGAAGAACACTGCGAACGATCTCCTACTTATTCTGCTGCAACACTCTATGAGATTGCAAGACGGTTGGCGCGTTCTCGAGACTGTGCTTGAATCCATAAAAAATGTATCAAAGAATGACTCAAGGAAGATGATTAGCGTACAGGATACGATTTTCCAAGGTTTGGCAGGATTCATGATCAGTGAATTAAAGGGTATCAGCGTATCAGATGGTAATCAGTCAAAGAAATCTCGGGAGACTTTGGATGCAAATCGGACCGCGACTCGACAAAACGTCATCGCGTTGTTGCACATGGCAGAAGAGCATTTGAGATTGAGTAGCGGTGATGTTCTGTCGAAGATTGATGACTCATACAATCTCATGAACGTCTCAAACGCACTCGCTTGCTACGGTTCACGCGCAGCAGATTCAGTAAACGGTTGGATAAATCGAAATCGTGCCATTGATGGTCTCGCCAGCGTGAATTCATCAGCATCAGATGGACCGACCAAAGCTCTGGAATTGCTGCGTTTGACGCATCAAATAATTAGTTTCATGGTCGGTACTCAATGCGCTGGTGCAAGATCAAACGTTTCTTTACTCAGAGATGACGAATTGATACACCTGTTCCTCAGGCTCACGTTGGCTTATTTCCGAGAGGAGAACTTTCTCACAGAGCAAGAGAGCCCCAACAATGACATGCCGTTGATGCCAGCACACATCGTGAATACTCTGTCGTCACTGACATCCGGGAACTCGTCCATTTCTGATGCCATTGTGTTTGAGTCAAAACAGCTCTGGGGCGCGTCTCAATCGAGCGACAGCGGGAAAAACATCGCAGTTTTACACAACTTGCTGGCCCCTTTCTTACAAGCGGCGTCCGTGCGTCACGCAGCGAATCTTGCGCCTGGTGCCATCGCTCTACTCTTGGATGAAGTTTGGATTCAGCAAAAGTCAAAAAATCGCGACACGGGCCTTTTAAGACCCATAGTCACTTATTTGATAGCTTTGACTGCTCGTTGGCGCGCGGTCATTGTTGAGGAAGGCAAGGATGATATTTCTCCGAAATTGCGTTCACTCGCTTTGAGCCCGATGAATGCTGTGACCAGAAAGTTGTGCTCTACAGAGTGGTTGAACATTCTCATGGCACCAGTTATCAAGGAAACTCTCGTCTACATCGCGAAGTCGACGCAACTGGTCGAATTGCAATCAAGAAATGACGTCATTGTGGCAAGAGGACCGGATGCTATCGAGTCGAGAATGAGCGCTCAGAGGGCTGTTCAGCAAACAAGATCAGAAACCTTTCACAAATTCGTGAAGGTATGGGAAGGTGAATACGTGAATATTTCGATGTCTTCGAAATGGTTAGCTGCGCTCTCGAAGGAAGCTTCGCGACGGACTCTGTCAATCGCTGCTGAAGGCGCGAGAACCAAAGACATCACCAAAATTTGGGAAGCGTATGCGAGGGATCTACAAGTGAGCCATACCCTCACGGCGAAGATTAGAGAAGAAGGCGAAAGTGCTCGTCTTGGAATCGACGCCTGTGAAAGTGGACGACGCAGAAGATACTGTCTTTCACGTGTTACACGGATTCCAACCCAGCGCTTGTCGCATCTTGCACCTGTTGATTCGGCAGCCATGGAGATAAAATTGCCGGTTCGAAAGGAAGATGACGCCTCGGACGATGAAGGCGAATTACCGTTGAGTCCACAACGTTCGATAAATCAGGAAGAAGTCAACGAAGTGATGGCTGCGACTGCTGCACTAGCTGTTGCTGCAAATCGTGGTGAAATTAAAAAAGTTCATCATGAGTGTTCTGCAACCATTGTCACTCCGCTGGACGTGTGTGAAGGGATATTCAAGATTTCCGACACGGAAATGATATTCAACACGATGGATCAATCACGGACTTGGTCCTGGCCCCTAGAAAATCTCCACCAGGTGCAAAGTCGACGATATTTGCTGCGAAGAAGTGCTCTGGAATTCTTCATGCTTGATCGAATGACGTACTTCATCGATTTTAGAAGCGCAGAGCAGCGTCGCCAAGTTTTCAGGGTCTTGATCAAACTCAAACCGAAGAACTTCGTGCCTCTTTATCTTGAGACGAGCAAACCGGAAGCTTTACTCCGCAAGAGTGACATCACTTCGCGTTGGATCAGACGTGAAATTTCAAATTTTGATTACCTGATGGCGCTGAATACACTGGCAGGAAGAAGTTATCAAGATATAACGCAATACCCTGTCTTTCCATGGGTCATCACCGATTACACGTCAGAAACGCTTGATTTGAATGATCCGAAAGTTTACCGTGATCTGAAAAAGCCGGTGGGAGCGCTGAATCCAGATCGACTTGAGAGAATCAAGGAGCGTTATTCCTTCTTTGATGATCCTGAAATCCCAAAATTCCATTATGGGAGTCATTACAGCTCATCCGGTACGGTCCTGTTCTATCTCTTGCGAATCGATCCTTTCACAACGCTAGCGTACGAGTTACAAGGTGGCAAGTTCGATCACGCAGATAGACTTTTCCATGACATTGCGTCAACGTGGAAGAGCTGTTACAATGACATGAGTGATGTCAAAGAGCTCGTGCCTGAGTTCTTTTACCTTCCCGAAATGTTTAAAAATGTCAACAATATTGATTTCGGATCGACACAATCTGGGGAGAAAGTCGACGCCGTCATACTCCCGCCCTGGGCAAAGTCTCCTGAAGATTTTGTCATGAAACAGCGGGAGGCTCTCGAAAGCGAATACGTGAGTAAGAATCTCCACCATTGGATCGATCTTATATTTGGATACAAACAGCGTGGAAAAGCCGCCGAGTCGGCGTGTAACATATTCTACTACATGACGTACGAAGGCGCAGTCGACGTGGAGGCTATTCAAGATCCCACTCTTCTCAAGGCTACACAGGATCAAATCGCGTGCTTTGGACAAACGCCGTCGCAACTTCTCACGATACCCCATCCAGCGAGGCAGAGAGCAGCCGACTCCATTATTGGATGTCATTGGTTGATTGAAAATAGGCAAAACGTGCTCGAGTATCCACTCCCTATCCCGAGTTACGACGACAATCAAGTTGCCTTCATGAGTGTGCTGAGCACTGGACGAATGATTGTTCTCTCTCCAAACTTGGACATGAAGACGCACCGCTTCATGCCAGGAGTTCCGAGCGGTTCTGGTTTGCCGTTTACGTTTCAACCCGCTAAGGAACAGAGCACTTTGGGGTCATTGATGGGTACGATCCGCCGAAGAGCCGGGTTTAATGACGCGAAAGAAACTGTGAAATTCAGCGCAAAACTTGATCCAAATGCACTCAAGCTGAGCTGTGCGCTGCCCTGCGTCTCTCTGCCAGGAGGTCATCACGTCATTCTCGCCGGTCATGCGGATAATTCAATCAAGTTATTCAACTGCGATAACGGCTCTATCGAGAGCAGCGAAGTGGGCCATCGAGCGCCGGTGATATCCCTCTCAATTTCCACAGATGGTCGAGTGCTCGCAACTGGCTGCACTGACGGATCGATTGGAATCTGGCTGATTAAGTTACCGACTGAAAAGATCACGATTGGAGAAAATCTGAGAGAAACGATCGCACCGATAATTCGAGTTGACGTGAACTCCATCTTCAACGAAGGATCAACTGTTGCAAACGTCATCGACCCCAAAGTGGAAGATGGGCCCACGACAAAGATGTCGCTACTCGGTCCAATCAGCTTGCTGAAAGGACACGGAGAATCGATTTCATCGCTTGAAGTGAATACAAATTTAGATTTACTCGTCGGGGTTAGTCCTTCGGCCGGTACCTCATTCTATTCTGTGATGAAGGGCAAGATGAACAGAGTCATTCCTGAGCTTCGCGGTTCGCTCTGTGCCATCTCAGATGAAGGTTTCATCGCAGTTTGGGAACCGTCCGCGAACGTGCTCAAAGTGGCTTCAATCAACGGAATCATAATCTCTTCGGCATCCCTCGTAGACGTTTCTCCAGCTTTGACTTGTTTGCTCGTTTCAAAGGATGGATATTACTTACTGACGGGTTCAGTCGCAAGAGAAGGTAAAGTGACTGTGGCCATCTTTGAGTTGCCATCGCTCGAGTACCGCACGAGCTGGCATCTGAATTCAGACTCTGAAATCAGTCACATGTCACTGACTGCCGAGAACACAAACTTACTCGTGGCGACGCGCGAAGGGAGTCTGACAGTGATAACAAACCCAGAGCTTGCGGCGAGAAGTTTAGAGAACATGCTTCAGGCGGGATGGTCGTCTGTTGTGTGATACGCATTGTAGAAATTAGAAAAAGTAGTAGACTTTTAGTACAACATTAATTACGCGGCGTGCGAGCCAAAAATCTTCTGTCCGGGCAAGATAACGCTCTCGTGAATTGCGAGCACGAAAGCTTGCGCAATTGTTGGATCTGCGTGAGTCAGCTCGAGGAAGCCGTCCGTGTGGCTGATTTCATTCCAGTGCTGTTGACCCATCTTTACCGCCGCGGCCCACAGCGGTGCATTGCGAGACGTGTACGCCACTTTCACCGCCCCCGCGACGATCTGCAAGTTGAGCTCTTTCTTCATGCGATCGACGCAGTAGCCCGGTAAACCGTCGATTTTCAACCGCTTGGCAAGTTGGAACAAATCTGCCAACATATCCACCGACGGATGGACTGGAATTTGATACATCCAACGCAAAGCAGCTAAAAGCACAGGTACACTCGTATCAGTGAGCACGATTTTCTTCATGGCGTCTTGTTCCGGCGCAACCATTTGACGCACGGTGAACAAGACAACGACGGCCAACCAGTAAAGAGCCCGTATGATGAGTGACAGAGGGAATCCGATGATAGGATAATAATTTCTGACGATTCGCACGACGTCTGGAGGTCTTTCGAGGGCGCGCGCGACCGCCGATTGATCCATGACGTCGCTGAGGAATTTCGATCCCTCGCGCAAAATGTCCGAGTGCGCAAAAATTTTGCAGTCATCGATGATGAACTCGACATCGCCCGGGTCATGGGACCCCTTCGTCGGTATGTGGAGAGAGCCGCCGAGCGTTCCTCCCTTGGTACCATACACGCCCTTTTCGTTCAGCTGCTCGAGAATGCTCTTCTCGAGAACTGTGGACGCAACTTCATCTTCCATGACTTTCTCGGCTCCCTCCTTGTCAATTTCCGCAGAGTCGCGTCCGGATTCTCGAAGTTCTACAGGCTTGCTGGGAGTGTACGTCTCATCCACATCATCATCGCCGAGAGGAAACGGAAGGTATGCTTCGAGATTGATGGCTATGCACACGCTCGTCTCTTCCGGGGTCCCTCGAACGTTCGGATCGCGCGATCCGTGTAAGATGACCAAAGCGCCGTCGACACACGCGCCGGCATGACTCGATCTCGGATCGGTGTCAGAATCGGGGTTCAACCGCGCCCATTCCGCCGTGGGGAAGTGAAACACGTACGTATCTCCTAAGATGCCGTCTTTCAATAGCACACGACCTCCATGAATGATCCAGTTTGCGCCGACAACGCAGGACAGGAACGAGGTCCTCGGCGTCGGTACTTGGCCGGCGCGAGCAACCATGGTCCAGCGCGGAGTGCCTTGCACGGAAAGTTGAAGCACCCAAACGACCATCTCGATGGACGTTTCACTCGGGCTCAAAATGTAAAGCACCGAATTTCGCGCCGCCATCGCGCAAGCGTCACCACCCACCGGATGTTTCCACTGCGTATCAATGGTGAGCCATTCCGAATCGTTCAAGTCAAAACCATACAGGTCGTTGTATATCACCACGTCTTGACCCGGTTGCACATCCTTACCACCGAAAACAAACAACACATTGTCCGAAATGCACATGCAGTGTCCGGTTCTGGAGGACGGAGGATCCCCTATCACGTCCACCATCGTCCACGTGCACTCTACGAAATCAAAGACCCAGAGATCGTTGAGACAACCAAATTGTCCTTGACCACCGAACACGTAGAGCAAATCTCCGTGTACCACAGCAGTATGACCGTATCGACCCGGCGGAACGCCCACCTCTTTGTCCGTCGCGGTCGCCGGAACTTCGTAACACGCTCCGCGCCCGCTCCATCTGTACACGCTCGTCACGAATTCTCCCTCGTGCGCCAACCCACCGTACGTGTACACCTCGTCTTCCCACACGAACGCCGCCGAACCCACGAAATATCCTTCAGTATTCTCCTCTTCGCCGTCGAATCCACGTTCGCTCGCGTCCACGCCCACGTCGTCGACCTCCACCTCCTCCTCTTCGCCGAATTCATTCGTAGTAGTCCGTCTGGACGTCGTCACCACTCGCTCCTCGCCGTCCCTTCGTCGCTCGATCTTCATCTCCACCGTCTCCACGCGTCGTTCGCTCACCACGCGCCGCTCGCCCTCGCCGAATTCGCCCTCGCCCTCGTTCAAGAGCGCGTCCGCGAGCGCATTCAAAAACTCCGCTCTCGACTGCTTGGGCCCGATCCCTTTCGACTTGGCGAGCTCGCTCAGCTGCTTGGTCGTCATCGACGCCAGGGGCACACCGTTGTACTCCATCTCTGCGTCTGCACCGCGCGGTCTCGCCTTCCTTCACGCCGTCGCGCAGTGACGCCGAGACGGGATTTCGTCGTCCTCGACCGCCGAGGCGATCGACCGACGCGTGAACACCCATCGTCTCCGAAGTCTCAACGACGTCAGAGCGTGACTGGTGCGTCGACGCATCGAACGAGGGCGCGCGAGGGCGAAAAAAGCGCGCGTAAAGAGCCTTGGCGTCGGTCGGCTCGCGGTCGCGCGATGGAGCGCGGACGGAGCGACGAACGGGAGCCTCTGGTGCAAGGACGCGCGGGAGCGAACGAAGGGGACGTCGAGTCTGGACGATGGATGGCGATGGGGAGAGGGAAGTGGGCGCGCACGGCGCGGTATGCGGCAGCGTTCGTCGTGTTGTCGCTGTGCGCGGGGGCGTTGGTGGCGAATCTGTCGAATCAAACGGTGGCGGGGGACGGATTCTCCGCGAGGCTGGTGAGAAAGGCGCGCGTCGCCTTGTTTAGTTCGGTGAAGAAAGATGGCGACGCGGTGCGAGAGTTGCAGGCGCCGCAAGTGCTCGGAGATTTTTGTCGGGCGTTCGGGACGGAGGGGGCGTGTGAAGAGATTCAAGCGGCGCGAGCGAGACTCGGGGCGGTGGATGAGGAGGCATTTCAGTCGCTCGTGTCGCAAGCGCGCGCCGTGCGAGACGATGCGGGCGGCGATAGCACCGCGTTTCTGGGAGCGTACGACGGAATAATGTCTGAAATCGTCAGCGAGCCGCGAGCTTTTGCAAAATACGGCACGGAGTGGTCGACGGCTGGGTTGGGTTTCGAAGGTGCTAGCGCGGAACTGGGCGCGCAAATTGAGGCGAAGAAGTTGAGCTCTTTCGTCGTGGATGTCCTTCCGTTGCTCAGAAAGTATCCATCCTGGGATATGTCGGACACGAATACCATTCGCTATCTCACGCGACACATAAATGAGGCAAATCATCTGCGCAGCGACGTCCCGGTGTTGAAGGATGAGGCGCAACTTTCAGCCGCAGGTGAGGACCGAACTCACGGCTCAGGGGTGCTTCCCCCGAAAAATCCGACGCGAGAGGTGCAACTCTCAGCGTTCGCAGCGAATGATCAAGTCCATAGTGTGTACAATCCCAGCCATAAGATGCCGGCGCTCGGAGCGGTGTATCTGGATGCGGAGAAGAGCGGTTTGCCGAAGAGCTTTGATGCGAGGGAGGCGTTTCCAAAGTGTGCTCGAATTTTAGGGACAGTGAGAGATCAAGGCAAGTGTGGATCTTGCTGGGCCGTTGCGGCGACTGAAATGATGAATGATCGCCTCTGTGTTGGGAGCGGAGGAAACAACACGGCTGAACTCTCGCCGCAGTACCCGCTGTCGTGCTACGATAGCGGTTACGGCTGCGACGGTGGTGATGTCCTGGACACATTAGACCTGGCCGTGAAGAAAGGTATTCCGTACGGTGGAATGATCGACACACAGGCGTGCTTACCCTACGAGTTCCCCTCCTGCAACCACCCATGCATGGTTCCCGGCACTAAACCGCAAAAGTGTCCGACCACGTGCGCAAACGGTTCCCCTATTTCGTTCGTCTACCCGAAGTCAAAGCCGTACACGTGTCCGAGAGGAGACGTGCCGTGCATCGCAAAAGAGATTCAGCGCTACGGCTCTGTCGCCGTGACATTTGGACCCGTACACGCTGACTTTTACTACCACAAGCAAGGAGTGTACAAGGTGCCCGCTGACGCGGCCAGAGGACTGGGACAACACGCGACGAAACTCATCGGCTGGGGAGTCACTGAAGGTGGTGAGCACTACTGGTTGATGGTCAACTCGTGGAACAATTGGGGAGAGCAAGGCGTCGGTCGAGTGCGCATGGGCGAGATGCAAATCGAGTCGGGCATCGCCGCCGTGGCAATGTGAGTCGGGGACACAAGTTTTAATGATATTTAGCTAATATTCAAAGAAGATCACGTTCTAAAACGTTCATCAACCTTCCCTAAAAACGCTTAGTGCGCAACGAAAGCCTTGCCCGCCTTGGAACCGCTCGGGATCACCTTGAGGGTGTTGAAACGAACAGTCTTGGACAACGGGCGGCACTGGCCGACGACAACCTTGTCGCCTTCGTTGCATCGGAAGCACGGAGAGATGTGCGCGGAAATGTTCGTGTGACGCTTTTCGTAACGCTGGTACTTCTTAATGAAGTGCAAGTAATCCATGCGCATAACGATGGTGCGGTTCATCTTCGTGGACTTGACAACGCCGGTCAAAATGCGACCTCGGATGGACACGTTCCCCGTGAACGGGCACTTCTTGTCGATGTAGGTGCCTGTAGAGTGAGAAGCAAGTCACCGGTCAGTATGTTTGTCACGTTTTCACAATCGCCATCTTCCCCCGAAGCGCCCACTCCGTGTCCGCGCCGCTACTCGGCGATTTCGCGATGACCAAGCCCTAAATCTGCCAAACCCGGTCATGTTCAAATCGCGCGAGCCGTCGTACGTACCTTCGATCGCCTCACGCGGGGTCTTGAAACCGAGACCAATGTTCTTGTAGTATCGGTTACCGCCCTTACCCGGCGCCTTCTTCTTCTGACCCGCATACCTAACGTTCGCGAAAACACCATCGGAGTCAGTCTCGGCGGCTCTCTCGTGGCGATCGCCCACTCGAACGAACGATCTCTTCACCTCGACCGTCGACGCGAACCACCTCGCGACCGACGCGCGCGCGAAACGAGCTCAAAAAAACTAGTACGCACCTAACGTTCACTCCGAGTTGCTTCTGGAACGCCTTCTCATGCTGTGGACGCGAAAACGCGATGCTCGCTCGTCAGCGTCTAGGTTCATAGGGTCCGCGCGCCTCATCCATCCTCCGTCCCATCCGACGTCGCCTCGCCCCTCGCGACGTCCACCGCCTCCATCGATCGCGTCCTCGCGCGTCCTCGCGCTCTCCCTCGCGTCTCGCATCCATCGCGTCGCGTCGATACGCACTTGTTCGGCCGCCATCGTGCTCGACTGCGTCTGAAAGAGGCGGGGCCGCGCGGCGACGCGCGCGAGGTCGCGTCGGTCGGCCGCGCGCGCGGGTTCCGCGCGTCCGATTCCCCGATTCCTCGGTATGGCGTATCATTAGACGAAAACACGCGCGAATGCGTGGGAAAAACCAGCCATTAAAAATAAAAAACGGTCCCGGTCGGTCGTCTCGGTGACGAGTGAGGATCGGTCGAGAGTCCCCCCTCG
>Ga0255743_10000067_pt1 | contig 89472 bp, 94 predicted proteins | sample 101ome_19_FD_179950 | JGI IMG/M metagenome (GOLD analysis project Ga0255743, IMG submission 179950) | Coastal salt marsh microbial communities from the Groves Creek Marsh, Skidaway Island, Georgia - 101405AT metaG (version 2) | ecosystem: Environmental > Aquatic > Marine > Intertidal zone >... | reverse complement strand
TGCTTTATTTTTAATAAAATAATGAATTAGAAAAATATATATCAGTAAAAGTAGAAATAAATATAAATATAAAATCATATTAGAATCTTTTTAGATTATATGGGGTTAATATTTTTTTTTGAGAATTACCCGAAGAATATTCTCCGTTAGGATCTAAAAAAAATCTTGTTACAGTAACTTCGGAGTCTTTTTTTGCTAATGTTATATTGTTAGCATAAACTAACTTTAATGTAGGGTTTACTTTTTCTATAATCACCTTTACATCAATTGGATGCTTACTTTTATGTTCATATAAATAAAGATTTAAAATATATTCACCTGGTATAATGCCTCTAAGGGTAACAACTTCTCGATTTATTGGATAAATTATCTCTTCTCCATCAATTGTAACTACATCATTAATTATACCCTGATCATCTCTATCAAGATGCAGCCAGCCTGCATCTTTTTTTAGATACGATACCGTTTCACCATTAGGATCTTGAACCCATATGTCTACATCGTCTGGTAAACTATCTTTCCAATCTACAGTAATAATATATTCTGCCTTCATGTTAACATTTCCAATTTTTGAAATAGGATTTATAAAAAGGACCGTTATAAAAAAAAGAAAAGTAAAACCGAGAAGAGTATTGAATAATAAATCGGTAAACGGTTCAGTTCTAATTCTATTCTTTCTTCTCATGTTTTTTAGAGTTAAGTGCTTTATTAATAAAAATATTAATTTTAGATTCGAAGAAATTATATTGTATTGTTAAGAGAATAGACCCAATTAATCCAGTTAAGGTTGTATAAAGAGCTACTTTCATACCAGCACTCATACTTAATAATAGATTATTCATTTTTGATAAATTCATTTCATCTATAGCAGATAAAGAACTTAACATAATAATGAATCCTACAACGGTGCCTATTATTCCTAATTTAAGTAAAAGGTCAGATATAAAAAATCCATTATCTACAAATTCATATAGCTTAGACTTTAATTCATCTTGACTGGATATTTGATTCTGCTTGTTACTTTCAATCTGTAATCGATACTCAGAACATATGTCTAAAAACATATTATGTAGTTTATAAACTTCTACAGTATCAATATAAAATATTGCATCTCTCAACTTATATAAATAATATCCACATTGAAATATATAAAAATTAAAGATGACAAAAATTAAAGATGATATATAACTTATGTCTGCTCGAAATATATTAGATATAAATCCAATAGAACCTAAGATGAACAATGCTATGAAAATCAAAGATATGTAATAAACCCAATAGATGAATATATTATCTATATCAGATTGTTTCATTTATATGAGTTTTTTAGGATCTAGTATTTTAACTAAGTCTGATTTTGTAAGAGATGTCATATTCTCTGCAATATCAAAAATCGAGCTGTTAGTCTTGTACGCTTTTTTCACAATCTTTGAAGCCATATCATATCCAATGACTTGATTAAGTTTCGTAGCTATTATTGGGTTTTTGAATAAACTATCTTTTACAGTCTCTTCATTTACCGAAAAACTATCAATTAAATCTATCATGCTAAACGAGCAATTAATCATTAAATATAAAGATTCGATAATATTATGAGCAATTACAGGAAGCATGGTATTAAGTTGAAAACTTCCGCTACTAGTTGCCTGCAAAATTGTAGAATGATTACCATTAACATGTACAGCTGCCATCATAATTGATTCTGAAATAACAGGATTTATTTTTCCCGGCATGATGCTACTGCCAGGTTGAAGTGCTTTGAGAGATATCTCAGATAATCCCGATATGGGACCGCTATTCATCCAACGAATATCATTAGCAATTTTAAGTAATGTAGATGCGTATCTTGTTAAAGCTGAACTTAAAGTAAGAATATGATTTTGTGAGCTCATCATTTCTCCCTTAACAGGTAAAGGTTTAAATTTTATCTTTAATTCACGATAAATTTTATTAAGCTCACTGCATACATTCTTAGAAAATGATTTTGGAGCATTAATTCCTGTACCTATAGCAGTACCGCCAATAGGTAAATATGAAATCTCTTCACATGATAAATCTATTTGCGCCTGAGAGGCTCTGACTTGCTCTTCCCATACGTTAAGCTCTTGCTCAAAAGAAATTGGAACGGCATCCATCAGATGTGTTCTTCCTGATTTAATAATATCTTTTAATTTTTTTGCTTTTTTATTAAGTGAATCACATAAAAAATCTAGAGATGTAGATAGAGTTTTGCTCATAGTTAAGGAGGATATGTTTATTGTGGTTGGAATTACATCATTAGAGCTCTGTGACATATTTACATCATCATTTGGGTGTATTGATCTCTTAAGTGTTCTTTTAGCAATTTCAGATATGACTTCATTCATATTCATATTAGTACTTGTACCTGAGCCTGTTTGGAAAATATCGATTGGGAAATGATCAATAAAATCAAGAGGGTTGGATGAAATTTTTTTACTAATATTTGATATAGTTGATGCTTTCAATTTTGGTAGAACTTTACATTTTACGTTAGCAGAAGCACAAGCATTTTTAAGACTGGCGAGCGCTTGTATAAATGCAGGATCAAATGTTATGCCACTTATTTTAAAATTATCAACCGCGCGTTGTGTTTGGGCTCCATATAGAGCATTTTGCGGGACTTTAATTTTACCTAATGAGTCCTGTTCTATTCTGTAATTATTTTTTTTCATTTTAATAGCTAAATATTATTAAGATTAATTATGTGATATAATAACATTTTAAGACTGCATTAGTATGAAAAAATATGACCTCAATGTTGCTGCTCCCACTGATGGTAGATATCAAAATCTATGTAGTGATGTCAATGAGATTTTCTCAGAACATAACTTGATCAAAACTAGAGTTAAAGTTGAAATAGAATGGTTTATATTTCTTTCTAACTTAAAAGGGGTAACATCCCTGCCGCCCTTCTCAAATAGCCAAATTAAGTTTTTAAGATCAATCTACCTAGATTTTAATAGTGCAGATTCGGCTAAAGTAAAAAAAATTGAAGACGTGACTAAGCATGATGTAAAGGCTGTTGAATACTTTATTAAAGAAAAAATAAAGAAGAATAAACACATATACAAATACAAAGAACATATTCATATTTGTTGTACATCTGAAGATATTAATAATGTTTCATATGCCCTTATGCTACAAAACGCAAGAGCAAGAGTGATTATAGAGACTGATGTGCTTCAAAAAAAGCTTAAAAGTTTAGGTAAAAAATATAAAAAAGTTTCAATCTTATCTCATACACATGGTCAACCTGCTTCACCATCAACAATGGGCAAAGAATTAATAAACTTTCAAAAAAGATTAGTAGATCAAATACTTAGTCTGAAAAACATAAAAATCAAAGGAAAGTTTAATGGAGCTACAGGTAATTATTCAGCACATAGCATTACTTATCCAAGCATTGATTGGCCAAAATCTATTAAAAGATTTCTATCTAATCTAAAGCTAGAACTTAACACTCATACTACACAGATTGAACCGCATGACTATATTGCCGATATATGTAATAAAATCAATCACATGAATTCAATATTAATTGGATTCTCTCAAGATATATGGTCATATATTTCTAAAAGTTATTTTACTCAAAAGAATATTGCAGGCGAAATTGGATCATCGACAATGCCACATAAAATTAACCCTATCAATTTCGAAAATGCGGAAGGTAACTTGGGAATGAGCAATGCATTAAATCATTTCTTTGCAAATAAACTAACAATATCAAGATTACAAAGAGATTTATCAGATTCAACTGTTCTTAGAAATTTAGGATTAACATTTTCATATTCTATTATTGCGTATAAAAATCTTCTAATAGGCCTGGATAAACTACAAATAAATAAAGACAAAATTAATTCTGATATCAATGACAGCTGGGAGATCTTAGCAGAACCTATACAGATGGTCGCAAGAAAATATCAAATTTCTAATTCATATGAATATTTGAAGAAATTTACACGTGGCAAAAAAGTAAATAAAGATACTATACATAAAATTATAGAAAGTCTTAACATACCTGAGCTTGAAAAAGATTATCTTTTAAAGTTAACACCAAAAAAATATATTGGCTATGCTATAAAATTATGTGATGAGTAATCATATTAACCTGATAGAAGACTATCTAGATATAAACCATGTTGAGTATCAATCAATTCAAAATAATATTGAAATCTATTCTTTAGAAAACGATTTAATTTTGATATGCATTAATAAAGATAGAATACTTATTAAGACAAAAGAACAAGAATATTCTTTCTATGATGTTAATAATGACTTTTTTGAGCAATTAGAGAAACTTATATTTTAATTTTTTGGTTTCATTAATGGAAAAAATAAGACGTCTCTGATTGATGCAGAATTTGTCAATAACATAACAAGTCTATCTATACCTATTCCTGCGCCAGCAGTAGGCGGCATGCCGTATTCCATAGCAGTAATAAAATCAGCATCATAATTCATTTGTTCATCATCATTTTCAAGTTGTTCACTAAATCTCTGTGCCTGATCGCTAGGATCATTAAGTTCTGAAAATCCGTTAGCAATCTCTCTGCCCGCAATAAATAATTCAAATCTTTCTACAACTTCAGGATTGCTATCAAGTCTTCTTGAGAGCGGTGAAACTGCTGTAGGATATTCTGTCACAAATGTTGGATTGATAAGCTTACTCTCAACGATTTTTTCAAAGATATCTAGTTGAGTTTTATACAATGAGCCTTTGATTGTCACTTCAATTTTATTTGACTCACAATACTTCTCAAGAGCTGAGTAATTATTAATATTTTTTTCATCTACCCCATCACAATACCTTATTATCGAATCATGGAAATTTATTTTTTCAAATGGGTTTTGAGTATCAATTTTATAATCCTGATAATCAAACTTGTTATCTAAATTTAGAGCATTTATAAGAGATTTAATTAACTTCTCTATTAAATCCATCAAATAATTATAATTTTCATATGCTGCGTAAAATTCAATCATAGTGAATTCAGGATTATGTTTTACGGAGAGCCCTTCATTTCTAAAGCTTCTATTTATTTCAAAAACTTTTTCGAAACCGCCAATAATTAATCTTTTTAGATACAATTCAGGAGCTATTCTTAAAAATAAGTTCATATCAAGACTATTATGGTGAGTGATAAACGGCTTTGCTGCTGCGCCTCCAGCAATTGGATGCATCATGGGGGTTTCTACTTCTAAGTATTTTTCCTTTTCAAAATATTTTCTGATCTCTGACACAATCTTTATTCTGTCTGAGAATACTTTTCTTGATTCTTCAGAAATCATCAAATCTATATATCTTTGTCTATATTTTATTTCGACATCTGATAATCCATGATATTTCTCTGGAAGTGGTCTGAGTGATTTAGATAAAATTACATATTCAGAAACATTTATTGTTAGTTCTCCAGTTTTTGTTTTAAAAATGATTCCTTTAACGCCTACTATGTCTCCTAAGTCAGTATGATCAAGAAGTTTGTACATATCTTTACCTGTACCATTCTTTGACAGAAAAAGCTGAAGTTTACCAGATTCATCATGAAGGTTAGCAAATGATGAATTTCCCATTTTTCTGATAGTCAGTAACCTGCCGCATAGAGAAAATATACTTTTTTCTTGCTCGAGCTCTTCTTTGCTTTTTTCCTCGTATAATTTTCTTAATTCTTCTGTGCTGTTATTTTTTTTAAATGAATTTGGATAAAGTTTAGATAATTTTGACAGCTCTTGAAGTTTCTTTTTTCTCTCGACAATTAATTTATTATCATCTGACATTTATAACCCTCTCTTTAAGCTTTCTTGTATGAAATCGTCCAAGTTACCATCTAGAACGGCTTGAGTATTGCCGGTTTCATGATTAGTTCTCAAGTCTTTTATTCTAGAATCATCAAGAACATATGACCTAATTTGATTACCCCAACTTATATCTGATTTCTCTGATTCAACTTGATTCTTGATTTCGTTTTTTTTGTTTAATTCGTGTGCATATAGTTTAGCACGTAACTGTTTCATTGCTGATTCTTTATTTTTATGTTGTGATCTTCCGTTTTGGCATTGTACAACTAGTTTAGTTGGTAAATGCGTTATTCTTACCGCCGACTCTGTAGTATTTACATGCTGACCACCCGCTCCACTTGCTCTAAATACATCTATACGCAAATCTGAAGGGTTAATATCAATTTCAAATGAATCGTCTACCTGTGGATAGATAAAAACTGACGCGAATGATGTATGTCTGCGGTTACCTGAATCAAAAGGGGACTTCCTTACCAAGCGATGTACGCCTGTCTCAGTTCTTAACCAACCATAAGCATAATCGCCGTTAACCTTTATGGTTACGTTTTTAAAGCCTGCTACTTCCCCTTCGCTTGATTCAGTTATTTCAGTAACAAAGGCATGCTTCTCAGTCCATTTTAAGTACATCCTCATAAGCATAGCAACCCAATCCTGTGCCTCTGTCCCTCCAGAACCAGATTGTATGTCTATGTAAGCGTCAGCTTGGTCATTTTCACCTTTAAAGAGTTGTCTAAAAGACAGATTATCAAGATTTTTTGATGTTTTTTTATGTAACTGTATTATTTCAGTTATTAAAGATTCGTCATTCACATTATCAGCATCATTAAGAATGCTATCTAAAGTATATGAAATTAATTCCATATCAGAATTAATTGTGTCAATTGTACCTTTCAAGGTGGAATAGGACTTCAGCTTTTTATTTAGTTCAGTTGATAGATCTCTTTTTTCCCAAACATTTGGATCGTTGAGCTCATCATTTATATCGCTTATTTGCGCGTTAATAGACTCATAGTCAAACTAACCCCCTTAGCTCTTCGAACTTAAGCTTATTTAGTTTTACTTCCTCTAAGATGTCGGCTAACTGCTCTCTTGTTTTTGTCATTCGGATATCTCCTTATAGTATTCAAGCTTTTCTTTCCACATTAATTTATATTGATTTAAAAGAGATAAATCAGCTGTAAGTATATCATATTTATACGTTTCTTTATAAACTATAAATATCATAGCTTGTTCAATCTTTGTATTGTGCATTTTATCATGAGCTGAGGCATAAGCAGCTAATTGTTGAAAATGTTCGTCAATCATAAATCCACTTTTCTTTTTATAAGATGATTTGTAGTCAACCACAGTGAGCTTATTGTCTATTAAACCTAATAAATCCAATGTACCTGCGTAATTAAAATTATCTTGAACAGTAGCCTCAGACGCAATAAATTTATCAACTATTGGAAATATATTATGAATTATTACTTCACTTAGTTTTAACGCAATTTTTGAATTTTTATTATTCTGAATCTCAATAGCTCTCTGTGTTACGTAACTATCAAGGTATTCATGCATAAGGTTACCAATTTCGAAAGAATCAGCCTGTTTTGATGAAAAGCTATCTCTCTGATTGTATCGTGACAATCTAAGAATAGATGTCACGCTTGGCACAAGTGAATTATTAATCTTATAGTATCGAAAATTATTACGTTTTATAACTTCATTATGAGAGTAGTTATAGATAGGTTCATACTTTAATCCTTTATTTATCAAGGACATCTATGATTTTCTGTATATCTTTCTTTAATAAGGAATAAGTTGGATCTTCAGAATTATTGTTACTAATTGATGATTCAAGTTTTTGCTTAGCCCCTTCAATTGTAAATCCTTGGGATGATATCAATTCATTTATTTTAAGGATTGTAAGAATATCGTTCTGAGTATAGTACCTTCTGTTACCTCTTCTTTTTGTGGGTTCAAGTGTATTAAACTCCTTTTCCCAATATCGTAATATATGTGTTTTAATATGAGTGATATTTGATACCTCTCCAATTGTAAAGTATCTTTTATTAGGGATTTCTATAGAATTATTCAGCTCCATCATAAGCCTCTAATTTAGATTTTAGTTTTAATCCAGATTTAAACGTCACAACTCTTCTTTCTGAAATAGTTACTTCTTCACCTGTTTTTGGATTTCTCCCGGGCCTTGGTGCCTTATTCCTGAGAATAAAGTTACCAAATCCAGACAGCTTTATATCGTTACCATTTTCTAAGGATTTCTTAATTTGCTCAAAAAAACATTCTATTAATTCTTTTGCCTCTCTCTTGTTCAATCCAACTTCGTTATGAATCATTTCGACCAGAGAATCTTTTGTAATTGTCATTTTATGCTTCTTGTATTTGAACCTTATGTTTGTTAGTCAAACTACTCATAACTTTATTTATATCATCGAGTATGTCTTTCTCCTGTAAAGTCTTAATGTCAGACTGTAGACAAACCTCCAAAGTTACATTCCTATTATTAGAGTTTAGATTATCTTTATTAATAAATATATCTTTAATTCTTATATTTTTCATATATTTATAGCTTTCTTTTTTAATTTCATCAATAATATTTGATACATTTATATTAATATTTGTGATTACTGTAATATCTTTAAACACTGCAGGAAATTGCGATAACTCAGCAAAGATCACCTTATTATCGGGTATAACATCTTGTTCAATAATCTCAAAAGCGTAGACTGATGATTTTAGAGTGAAGTCTTTAGTAACATTTGACGAAATAAGCCCACACTCTCCTACCACTTTACTATCCATCATCACTGAAAGAGAATTATCTTTATCGAAATAGACTGAGCTTTTATTACGTGCAAATGTGACATTAGGGAAAATTGATAATATATCTGATTTTAAATCACCTAGTCCATATAAATAACCATCTGACACAAGATCTAAAGATGACTTATTACCGTAAACTACGGCTGATAAAACCTTAGGCTCTATTATTTTAGCTCTATGTTTGAAATATACTTTTCCTCTTTCAAATAATTGAATACTTTTATGTTGCCTATTTGAGTTATAGACAATATTACTTAGTAAGCCTGGCAGCAATGACTCGCGCATCACGGACTTCTCTTTTGAGATTGGGTTTGATAGCTCAAGACTCTTAGGTTTATCTGAATAGTTTTTAGCAATAAATGTAAAATTTATAACCTCCTTGTATCCAAGAGTAACTAGCCTATCATTAAGGCTGGAGTGAAAATGATACTGTGTTTCACTATTTTCTAACGGCACTTCTTTAATATTATCAAATCCATATATTCTACTAACCTCTTCTACTAAATCATAATTGTTAGAAATATCAGATCTATAGCTAGGGATAATCACTGTTTTTCCTTTGAAAATAATGCCAAGGTTCATTAGTATTAATTTAATTTTCTTTATATCTATATCGATACCTAGGATTCTATTAAAAAGTTTTGTATCAAATTCAAATTGTTTCTTTTTTGTTAATTTACTTTGTTTGCTGATTTTACTTATTATGCATTTACTGCCAATGTTAAATATTTCATTTAAAAGAAAATGTATTCTTGATAGAGCATAATCCGAAAGATTAAAGTCCACCCCTCTTTCGAATCTATAAGATGAATCTGTCTGTATTCTAAATTTTCTAGAGAGAAGCCTTACGATATCTGGAGTGAAAAATGCACTTTCAAAAAGAATATTTTGTGTAGACGATGTTACGCTAGATAATTTACTTCCAATCACACCGGGTATTGCATGAATAATATTTTTTTCATCTATAATAACTCCAGTGTCTTTATCAACTTTATATTCTTTATTGTCTATTCCTAAAAATTTATTTTTTCTCTTCAGTTGAACAATAGATAGTTTTCCATTAATTTTATCTAAATCAAATGCATGTGTAGGTTGACCAACTTCTAGCATTACATAGTTAGAAATATCTACAATGATGTTAACAGAAGCTATGTCAGACTGCTTTAATCTTCTAGTTATATATTTAGGAGTTTCAGCACTAACATCAATATCATTTAAAATCATATATCTATATTCTGGAGATATAGCAGAATTGATATTTTTAATTTTAGTATTTATTTTTGCTGTGACTGATTTAGAACAAGCTGGTTTATTAATTTTTTTACCTTTATAGGCACCAAGGTCTCTAGCTGTTCCATAAACTGACAAACAATCACCTCGGTTAGGTGTAAATTCAATATCTATAATATAGTCATCTTTATCTTTATTTATAGTATCAACTTCTAATCCAAGCTTAGTTAAATCGCTTTCTAGTTTATCATTAGACTTAGGTGTTGATATAAAGTTAGAAAGCCAGTTTTTACTTATTTTCATAATTATCTAATGTGCTTAAATTGTTCTAAGAAATTAATATCATTTTCAAAAAATACTCGTAAGTCTTTTATTTGATAAGCTAACATAGCGAACCTCTCGATACCTAAACCAAATGCAAATCCTGAGTATTTTTTTGGATCAATATTTACATTTTTTAAGACATTAGGATGCACCATACCGCAGCCAAGCACTTCTAACCATTTATTATTAAACATGATATCCATTTCTGCTGATGGTTCAGTAAATGGAAAATAAGAAGGTCTAAATCTTGTTTTAATGCTTTTGCTTTCAAAAAATTCTCTTATAAAATTATTTAGTATCCACTTTAAGTTACTAAATGTAATATCAGTATCAACACATAGACCCTCTATTTGATGAAACATTGGAGAATGTGTAGGGTCTGAATCACATCTGTATACTCTTCCTGGAGCAAGTACTCTAAATGGTGCTGTTGAATTCTCCATTGCATGAATTTGAACTGATGAAGTATGTGTTCTTAATAATAATTTATTATTCAAATAAAATGTATCATGCATATCGCGGGCAGGATGATTTTCTAAAATATTGAGTGATTCAAAATTATAATGTTCTGTTTCAATTTCTGGCCCATCTTGTATATCAAATCCATATTTTAAGAAAATATTTTCTATTTTTCTTATGACTAATGAAATCGGATGATGTGAGCCGTTGTTGTGATGTCTTGGTGGAACGTCTAAATCAATTTTATTCGTTGTATTATCTGCCGCTTTCAGACTTTCAAGTTTACTCGCGAGCAGCTTAGATAAGATATTTTTAACATTATTAAGTTCAATACCAAATCTTTTTCTTTCATTTATACCAAGATTTTTAATTGAAGCAAATAAAGATGTTAAAAGACCTTTTTTACCTAAATATTTTGATTTGATTTGTAATAAATCATGTTCATTATTACAATTTTGTAGATCTTCTTTGAGTGAATTTTCTAAATCAGTATGGTGTATATCCATAGCAAAAAGAAGTCTTAATTTGGAAGTACAGTCTTAACTATGTTAGTAAATTTTTCTGGATTATTCGCTGCAATATCAGCTAACATCTTTCTGTCTATTTCTAGTTCTGACTTATGCAGGTAATTCATGAATTGACTATATGAAAGATTATTTAGTCTTGCCGCTGCATTAATTTTAGTTATCCAAAGAGATCTAAATTGTCTCTTTTTTTGTCTTCTATCACGATATGCATATTGACCAGCTTTAATAACAGCCTGTTTTGCTACTCTGTAAACGCGACTTCTTGCACCTTTATACCCTTTTGCGAGTTTAAGTATTTTTTTATGCCTTGCCCCAGCAATTACTCCTCTTTTTACTCTTGCCATGTCCTAAATCTCCTTAATAAGGTAACATACGATTAATTGCTGCTTTGTCTGCAGCACTTATTACCACGTCATCTCTCAGATGTCTTTTTCTTTTAGTGCTTTTCTTAGTAAGGATGTGACTGCGGTGTGACTGCCCTCTTTTTACATTACCTGTAGGTGTCTTCTTAAACCTTTTTGCGGCACCGCTATGTGATTTCATTTTTGGCATAACTTACTCTTACTAAATATTTTGGGTAGTATATCCTATTTATTTCTTCGGCGCTATAACCATTACTATCTGTCTTCCCTCAAACGCTGGCTTTTGCTCAATTACACCATACTCGAACAAATCTTTTTCAACTCTTTCTAGAAATTCTCGACCGATTATTTGATGCGCAGCTTCTCTACCTCTAAATCTCATAGTAATTTTGGCTTTATCTCCACCTTGCAGGAATTTTATAAGATTTTTTAATTTAACCTGATAATCCGCCTCTTCTGTCCCAGGTCTAAATTTAATCTCTTTGACTTGAATTTGTTTTTGCTTTTTTTTAGCTGCATGAGCTTTTTTCGACTGTTCGAACTTATATTTACCGAAATCCATCACTCGACAAACTGGAGGTGTTTGATTGGCAACAATTTCTACCAAATCTAACTCCTCACTTTTAGCAATTTCTAAGGCTTTAGCTTTAGTGACAACACCTACTTGATCCCCGGTAGATGATATTAAGCGTACTTCAGTTGCATTAATGCGATCATTAATTCGCATTCTTTTAATGTTCGATATGATTCTTCTCCTTTAAAATTAATTTATTTCGTTTTTAAGCATTTCACAAAATTGGTCAATACTCATGCTGCCTAAGTCATTACCGGTCCTATCTCTAACGGTAACTTTCTTATCTTCCAGTTCTTTATCACCGATGATAAGCATGTATGGTACCCTAGTCATCGCATGATTTCTAATTTTGTAGCCAATCTTTTCATTGCTTAGATCACATTCTGACCTATATCCAAGCTGTATAAGCTGATTATTGATAGAAGTTGAATATTCTTTATGCTTATCAGTAATATTTAATATAGTAATCTGTGTAGGAGCTAACCAGAGTGGTAAATTACCAGAATAATGTTCTATCAATATCCCTACAAATCTTTCTAAAGAACCTAAGATAGCGCGATGTATCATAACTGGAGTATCTTTGGTACCATCAGCGTCAATATATGATGCATTTAGCCTACCTGGCATTGAAAAATCAAGCTGAATAGTTCCTAACTGCCATACCCTTGATAGTGAATCTTTGAGCGAGAAGTCAATTTTGGGACCATAAAATGCTCCATCTCCAGCGTTAATACTAAATTCAATATTATTTAAATCTAAAGCTTTTTTTAGACTGTCCTCTGCCTTATCCCATATCTCCTCTGATCCTACTCTTTTTTCTGGACGTGTTGAGAGTTCAATCTTGAGGTCATTAAAACCAAATTTATTATAAATAGTTTTTATATCATTGATTAATAGGGATATTTCACGTTCAATTTGGTCTGTGGTACAAAATATGTGTGCATCATCTTGGGTAAATGCCCGTATTCGAAGTAAACCATGTAGTGTACCTGACGGCTCATTTCTGTGAACCACACCAAATTCAGCATACTTTAAAGGCAAGTCTTTATAGCTCTTTAAACCCTGATTGAATACCTGAATATGTCCAGGGCAACTCATAGGTTTGATAGCAAACTCTTTTTTCTCAGAGCCTACATCAAAAATTAGATCTCCAAATTTATCTAAATGTCCTGATTTTTTCCATAATGATTTGTCTAAAATTTGAGGAGTGTTAATAACTTGGTAATTATTTTTTCTGAGATGGCTAGTAATAAAATCTTTTATAAGATTGAAAACTGTCCAGCCTTTATCATGCCAAAATACCATGCCAGGAGATTCTTCTTGAAAATGAAATAAATCAAGTTTCTTACCCAAAAGTCTATGATCTCTCTTTTCTGCTTCCTCTAATGATTGAAGATAAGATTCCTGCTCCTCTAAAGTTGGCCATGCAGTACCATAAATCCTGGTCAGTGATTGGTTATTAGAGTTTCCTTTCCAATAAGATCCTGAAATTTTCATAAGTTTAAACGCTTTAATGTGTTTCGTATTTGTAAGATGGGGGCCTCTGCACATGTCTATATATTCTTCGTGATGATATACCGCGATAATTTCATTATTTTTAATTTCTTTAAGTAATTCAACCTTATAAGGCTCATTTCTTTCATTAAATATACTAATTGCTTGATCCTTAGATACCACCTGCCTTTTAATTGGATAATTTTTTTTAGCAAGCTTTCTCATTCTATTTTCAATAACCTTTAGATCTTTCTCTGTTATAGGTTCATTTGACAAAATATCATAATAAAACCCATTATCTATCACCGGGCCTATAACCATTTTAACTTCTGGATAAATTTGTTTAATTGCATGACCAAATACATGAGCACAACTATGTCTCAGTATATCTAGACCATCTTTATGATTTGTGGTTACAAGCTCTATGTTTGAGTTCTCAGTAACATTATCAGACAAGTCTTTTAATGTATTGTTCACATTAGCAGCAACTATATTTTTCTCTTTGAAGTGTTTTTTAACTACATCTTCAAGTGTTTCATTATTTTCAGCTTCTATATTTTTATTATTTACAGTAATTTTCATAATATTTCAATTTTTATAGGCACGATTGGACTCGAACCAACGACCTCCACCATGTCAAGGTGGCGCTCTAACCAAGCTGAGCTACGCGCCTGTAAGAATAGGTAAATTAACATGTCAAGACAGTGTAGACAAGAATTCATCAGGATTTTACTTTTGGTATCATAAGATATTTTTCTTGAAGCTCATTAATCTGATCCCTTATTTTTGCCGCTTGTTCAAACTCAAGATTTTTAGCATGGCTGTACATCTCTTTTTCAAGTTGAGATATTATCGACACTACATTGTCACCATTTACTTTTGTAAGCTTCTTCTTGTTACTGCTGACTAATTGCAGCTTATCTAATGACTCATCCTCTATGAAGGTATCCTCATCTAGTGCTTGTCTAATATCTTTTTTTACACCCACAGGATTAATGTTATTATCTTTATTATACTTAATTTGAATTTCTCTTCTCCTGTCAGTTTCATCAATTGCTCTTCGCATCGAGCCGGTAGTTACATCTCCATATAGAATACATCTACCATCTATATTTCTAGCAGCTCTTCCAATAGTCTGTATTAATGATCTGTCAGATCTAAGAAACCCCTCTTTATCTGCGTCAAATATTGCAACTAGCTCCACTTCAGGTATGTCTAAGCCTTCTCTCAATAAGTTTATACCCACTAAAACATCGAATTCTCCTTTTCTTAAATCTCTTATTATTTCCACCCTTTCAACAGTATCTATATCTGAGTGTAAATACTTAACTTTAATGTTATGTTCTTGAAGATACTCCGATAAATTCTCCGACATCTTCTTCGTTAGAGTTGTTATGAGTACTCTATTGCCTCGCTTAACAACAGTATTAATTTCTGATAATACGTCTTCAACTTGACTAGATGATGGCCTAACTTCAATTATTGGATCAATTAACCCTGTTGGACGAATGACTTGTTCGATAATTGCACTCGATTTATCAACTTCATATGAACCAGGAGTGGCAGATACATATATTGTTTGAAAATTGTATGCTTCAAACTCATCAAATTTGAGTGGACGGTTATCCATAGCTGATGGTAAACGAAACCCATAGTCAACCAATGTTTGTTTCCTCGATTGATCGCCTCTGTACATGCCGCCCAACTGAGGAACTCCGACATGACTCTCGTCAATAATTACAAGACCATCATCCGGCATATAATCTAATAAGCATGGAGGAGGATCGCCAGGGTTTCTTCCAGACAAATACCTTGAATAATTTTCAATCCCAGAACAGTATCCCATTTCTTTCATCATCTCGAGATCATAATTAGTTCTTTCTCGTATTCTTTGCTCTTCAATTAATTTTGAGTTATCAGAGAAATATTTAATTCGTTCTTTGAGTTCCTTTTTAATTTTAATCATAGCGTCATCAATTTTATGCTGAGGCGTAACATAGTGTGTTTTTGGATAAACTGTAACTCTATTCAATTGTTTAAATATATCTCCCGTTAAAGGGTCAAATAAAAAAATATTTTCTATTTCATCTCCAAATAAATCTATACGGATAGCGTATTTTTCAGAATCACCAGGAAAAATATCAATAATCTGGCCCTTTACTTGGTATGTTCCTCTCCTGAGTTCAATATCATTTCTAATATACTGAAGGTCAGTTAATTTTCTTAATATATCCCTTTGATGAATAATGTCTCCTTTTACAAGATGTAAAATCATTTTAAAGTATGTTTTCGGATCACCTAGACCATATATTGCTGATACAGTTCCAACAACTATTGCATCCTTTCTTTCGGTAAGTGATTTTGTAGCAGAAAGTCTCATTTGTTCTATATGCTCATTTAAAGATGCATCTTTTTCAATAAAAGTATCAGAAACAGGAACGTATGCTTCAGGCTGATAGTAGTCATAATATGAAACAAAATATTCTACAGAATTATCTGGAAAAAATTCTTTCATCTCAGAATAAAGTTGTGCTGCAAGTGTTTTATTAGGAGCGAGTACCAATGTAGTTTTGTTAGTCTTCGATATGATATTAGCCATAGTAAAGGTTTTCCCTGAACCTGTTACTCCTAATAATGTCTGATGTTTTAGATTTTTTGAGATACCACTCACAAGAGCATCAATTGCTTTTGGCTGATCTCCGTTGGGTTTCATCGGAGATTTTAGAGTCAGTCTTTTCATAATAATCTTTTCGCTCATTTACTAAATTAGTGCTTTCATGATATTATAACCTTTTTACAGGAACTCTATTGAAATTTTCAAAACGTATAAATTTAATTCAGCCATCCTCAACTATGGCTCTTACATCCAAAGCAAATGAGCTTAAACATAAAGGTGAGGACATTATTGTGCTAACAGTTGGAGAACCCGATTTTGATACTCCAAATTACATTAAAGACAGTGCAAAAAAAGCCATTGATGAAGGCTTGACCAAATACACTGCAGTTGATGGAACTGCAGAGCTTAAAAAATCTATAATTGATAAATTAAAAACTGAAAATAATCTTGAATACAGTTCTAACGAAATTATCGTCTCAGCTGGATGCAAGCAATCTATATTTAATTTTCTTCAAGCAGTAATTGATGATGGTGATGAAGTAATTATACCTCAACCATATTGGGTTTCATATGCCGATATGGTTAAGTATTCGGGCGGTATACCAGTCATGCTTCAAACAAATTATGAAAATAACTTTGATATAGATGTAACAGAATTAGAAAATTTAATTAATGAAAAAACTAAATTATTCATGATTAATAGTCCAAATAATCCAAGTGGTAAGTATTACGATTCAGAACTTCTAAAGAAAATTTCATCAGTTTTGATAAAGCATACAAATATACTTGTATCATCGGATGATATTTATGAGCACATCCATTGGCATGCAGAAAAATTCCACAATATTTTAAATGTTTGCCCAGAATTAAAACAAAGGACTGTGATTCTAAATGGTGTCTCGAAAGCATATTCAATGACTGGATGGAGAATAGGATATGCAGCTGGCGATAAAGAGATTATTAAAAAGATGAAAACCCTTCAATCACAAAGTACATCATGCGCGTCCTCGATATCTCAAGCAGCTGCTTCAACAGCACTAAATAATACTTGTCATGAGTTACCGGAAATGAATAAAGAGTATAAAAAAAGGCATGATTTTGTTGTATCTGAACTTAATAAAATTGATGGCGTAGAGTGTAAACCAACAGATGGCACTTTCTATGTTTTTCCGTCTTTTAAAGATTATTTAAAGGAAAATAAACTATTATCCAATGATACAGAGCTTGCTTTATATATACTAGAAAAAGCAAAAGTAGCGGTTGTACCTGGTAGCGCTTTTGGTATTGATAATCATATTAGGATATCTATAGCGATAGATATGGATTCGCTTAAAGAAGCTATGAAAAGACTTAATGCGTGTCTAAGTTGATAATTTAGCAGCTCTCTTCCTTTCGTGAGGATCTAAGTATTTTTTCCTAAGTCTCAGATTAACTGGTGTGACCTCCAATACTTCGTCATCATTAATATATGACATCATTTGCTCAAGAGACATTTTTCTTGGGGGTACAAGCTTGACTGCTTCATCAGTTCCTGATGCGCGAACATTTGTTAACTGTTTTCCTTTAAGAATATTTATCTCAAGATCATTAGGGCGATTATGTTCCCCAACAATCATACCTTTATATACTTTCGTTTGAGGATCTATAAACATAATGCCTCTATCTTGTAAATTAAAGATTGCATACGCAACGGAATTACCAGTTGAGTTAGCAATTAGAACACCGTTTCTTCTAGATGCAATGTCTCCTCTGTATTCCTTATATGAGTCGAATAGTCTATTGATTACGCCTGTTCCCCTTGTTTCAGTCAAAAACTGACTTTGGTACCCTATTAAAGATCTAGATGGACACTTAAAAACTAAACGTGTCTTACCGGCAATATTTGTCATGTCCAGCATTGATGCTTTTCTTTTATTCATACTATCAATAACAGTACTTGTATAATCATCGTCTACATCGATTATCACCTCTTCGATAGGCTCTAATTTTTGATTTTGATTGTTTATTTTGTACACTACTTTTGGTCTTGATACTGTTAGTTCAAATCCTTCTCTTCGCATGGTCTCCACAAGGACACCTAACTGAAGCTCTCCTCTTCCTCCAATTTCAAAAGAGTCTTTCTGGTCATTTTCATTAAATGAAATAGCAACATTTGACTCGGCTTCTGATAATAATCTTTCTCTGATCAATGTAGATGTAACTTTTTTTCCTTCTAATCCAGATATAGGTGAATCATTAACGGTTATCGTAATAGACATGGTTGGAGGATCAATTGGCGTTGATTTAATTGGTACCTCATTAGCTTCATTACAGATGGTATCTGCAACTGATGTTTCTGCTAATCCAGCAATGCATATTATATCTCCTGCATTAACAGCATCTACTGGAATTCTATCAGTCCCTTCATATTTAAATAATTTTGTAAGCCTTCCTGATTCCACTCTTTCGCCTGAAAGGTTAATTGCTTTAACATTATCATTTACTTTTGCCGAACCCTGTTCCACTCTTCCAATTAAACACCTGCCTAGATATTTATCTGAATCTAATAATGTAGCTAACATAGCAAAAGGTTTGTCAAGCTCAACATCTGGAGCCCCAACATACTCTACAATTAAGTCTAGCATTTCATGTAGATTATTTTTTCTGTTAGCTAGGTCAGACGTACACCAGCCATCTCTTCCAGATGCATATAGTATGGGAAAGTCGAGTTGATCATCATTTGCGTCCAGAGAAACAAATAAATCGAATACATCATTAATAACTTTATCTGCCCTGCTATCAGATTTATCAATCTTGTTGATAACTACTATTGGCTTTAAGCCCTGAGCTAATGCTTTCGATAAAACAAATTTTGTTTGAGGCATAGCTCCTTCAGCAGCATCGACTAGCAAAATAACGCCATCAGTCATACTTAGTACTCTTTCAACTTCTCCTCCAAAATCAGCATGTCCTGGCGTATCTATAATATTGATTCTTGTATTGTTCCAAAGTATAGAAGTTGGTTTTGCTAATATAGTAATACCTCTTTCTTTTTCTAAATCACCAGAATCCATTACACGTTCAGTAACAAGTTTATTTTCTCTAAAAATACCAGCTTGCATCATTATAGAATCTATAAGAGTAGTTTTTCCATGATCTACGTGAGCTATTATTGCAATATTTCTGATTTGTTCCATATTTGTCAATTCAAAAAGATTTTTGTGTGTGCACTATACTACACAATGTGACGCAAGTCCTAAAAAGTTAAGGCAAATGGAATGTGTACTCCTCGGGACGGACTCGAACCGCCGACCTGGTGATTAACAGTCACTCGCTCTACCAACTGAGCTACCGAGGAATAATGACAAGATAGTAATAAAAAAGCACTAAATCTTCAATCATTATTTAGATTGATTGAAATCGTTTATTTTATACTTGCTTAACATTATCATATTTATTACTTAAATTTGATTAGATAAGGTTATTCTATATTTGTTTTAAAAATGTCTTTTATCAAACTGTATGATAAAATTTGTCTAGAATGACATACGTGATAACAGAAAATTGTATCAAATGTAAATACACGGACTGTGTGGAAGTTTGCCCTGTAGATTGTTTCCATGAAGGTCCAAATTTTTTGGTCATAAATCCAGAAGAATGCATAGATTGTAGCTTGTGTGAACCAGAATGTCCTATAAATGCGATATTATCAGAAGACGATTTAAAAGAAGAAGACAAGAAATATCTTGAATTAAATACAAGATTATCAAAGACTTGGCCATTAATTACAGAAGCAAAGTCAGCACCAGCAGATGCGAAAGAATGGGAAAATAAGCCTGATAAGCTTAAGCTTTTAGAAGAATAGAATCCTAAAGGTTATCTGTATTTTCAAATATCTGCGGATGATAATCTTCAAATCTTGTGCAATGTGATAGAAATGTTAATTTCGCTGTACCAGTAGGTCCATTTCTGTGCTTTGCTATATTTATCTCTGCAATGTTTTTATCTTCTGAATTTGGATTATATACGTCATCTCTATAAATAAACATTACAACGTCTGCATCTTGCTCTATAGAACCTGATTCTCTAAGATCTGATAAGAATGGTCTTTTGTCGTTTCTCTGTTCCAGACTACGATTCAATTGTGATAGAGCAATTATAGGGATATCAAGCTCTTTTGCTAAGCTTTTAAGCTGCCTAGTTATCGAAGCAATTTCATTAACTCTATTCTCACTCTTATCTGGTAACGTCATCAACTGAAGATAATCTAATACAATCATGTCAATACCAGTCTCTCTTTTCATTCTTCTCGCTCTGGACCTAAGGGTCATTGGGGTAATACTGCCTGTGTCATCTATATATAGTGAGCAGTCTTGCATCATTTCAATAGCTTGAGTAACAGCTCTTGTATCATCGCTAGATGACTCATAGTCACCTGACCTTATCTTTGAAAATTCAACAGTACTTAAAGATGATAACATTCTTAGTGCTATAGATTGTGATGACATCTCTAAACTAAAAAATCCTACTTTCTTTTTTTGCTTAAAGACGATATCTTGAGCAATATTCATTGCTAATGCTGTTTTACCCATAGATGGACGTGCGGCAATTACAACAAGATCAGAGTTTTGAAGCCCTCCCATAAGTTGATCAAGCTTTGAATATCCTGTCAGAAGGTAATCAACTATATTATTAGTTTTTTTATTATAGATAGAATCAACCATTTCGTTCACAATTGGCCCTATCTTCACTAATCCTTCATGTTTTTTAGTATCAGAAGCAATTGAAAATATATCTGCCTCTGCTCTGTCAAGGATTGAACTTATATCCTCGGAGCTGTCTTGATGTATGCTTTCAATGGTTCGTGTACTTGCACCTATAAGTTTTCTCATTACCGATTTTTCTCTGACAATTTCAGCATACTTAACGATATGAGCTGAAGTAGGCACGGTTTTCGCTAGTTCTTTTAAATATTCAATACCACCAATTTTAGATAGTTTATCTCTAGATTTTAGGCTTTCTTCTAAGATAAGGATATCAAGGGGCTGATCATTTATCTGCAAATCATAAATTTCTGAAAATACATCACGATTCTTTGTATCATAAAAATCTGCTGGGGTTATCAAGTTAGAAATCTTCTCCCATGATTCAGAATCAATTATAAGCGATCCTAATAGAGCTTTTTCAGATTCAATAGATATTGGTGTCTTAGGAAATGAGCTCATAACAGATATTTTATCTGAAATTTAATTTATATTGAAGATTGACTTAAAAGGTTTATTGACTTTCTACTTCAGATTTTACTGCCACAACGGTAACATCACATGCTACCTCAGAATGAAGTGAAACATTTACATTATATGAGCCTAGCTCTTTGATTGAGCCAGATGGCAGATTTACTTGTTTTTTTTCAATAGGATGTCCATCTTCTCTCATTTTATCTACGATATTCTGAAGAGTAATTGATCCAAAAAGCTCATTAGACTCTTCTTTTACTTTTACTTTGTGTGTTTGACTGTACCCTGTCAATTTCTCTTTTAGTGACATAGCAGTATTTTTTAATTCTTGTTCTTTTTTAATTAACTCATCTTTCATCTTATTGATAACTTCAAGATTTTCAGGAGATGGAGTTAATGCAGACTTTGTTGGCAAAAGATAGTTACGAGCATATCCACCTTTTACATTAATTTCTTCGCCTACTTTACCTAGGTGTTTTACATCTTTTAGTAATACTAGCTTCATTGTCTTTTATGATTATCACAATAAGGGATTAATGCTAAAAATCTTGCAGTTTTTACAGCCTTATTCATTTTTCTTTGTTCACTAGCAGTTAAACCAGAAACTCTGCTTGGAATAAGTTTTCCAGCCTCTGAGATATATTTTTTTATGTATCCTAAATTTTTGTAGTCAATTATATTTTTATCTTTATCCATATTTTAAGCTGTTTTAAGTTGTTCTTTATTCATGAAAGACGGTTCGGTGTGAGCGTCTTTTGTATTGATTATTAAATGTCTGAGTATATGATCGTTGAATTTAATCAATTCATTTAACTGGTCTATAATTTTATTATCAGCTTTAAAGTTAATAAGTATATATCTAGCTTTATTCTCATTATTGATATCATATGACATCTTCAGAGAACCCCAGTCTTCATATCGATCTATGACACCATTATTCTCTGTAATTACAGATTTATATTTGTCTATAGTCTGATTAGTGAGTGTATCCTCACCAACAGAAAACATAAGTACTAATTCATAATTTTTCATAATTTTACCTAGGGCAATACTACAGTACAAAGGTAGATTTTTCAATTAATCACTGCATTATTTATCTATATTTAGCGACCTCATACAACATTATCCCGCAAGCAACAGATATATTAAGGCATTCTACGGAACCTTCAATAGGAATAGAGAATAAATCATCACAGGTATTTTTAAGCGATCTTGAGATACCAACATCTTCTGCGCCCATAATTACACAAACACCATCATATTTAATCTTATTGATATCACGATAATTTGATCGAGCTTTATGATCGGTTCCAAAAATCTTAATATTGTTATTTTTTAATTTTTTGACAATTCCATTTAAGTCATTAGATTCATAGATATAAATACCTGATGTACCGCCACATGATGCTTTATGAACAGCAGGAGAAATTGGTGCAGAATTAGATTTTCTTTTTATTATCAAATCGCAACCTACCGCATTGGCTGTTCTTATACAGGCACCAAGATTACCCGGGTCTTTGATTTGGTCTAATATTAAAATGAAAGGTTTTGTGTGTAAGTTTATGAAATTTTGCAAATCAAAAACAGACAAGTTTATGTCCTCTAGCTCACAAACAACACCTTGGTGCTTAGATGTTTGTGATAAAAGTGTGAGTTGATCTATTGTTGTTTCTTCAATAAACAAACTACATTCGAGAGCTTTTTGCTGTAAAAGATGAAGGTTTTTGCTTGTTGTATTTTTTTTAAAATATATTTTTTTAATCCTTTTTTTATCAGAATTAATAATTTTTGAGATAGCATGAATGCCATAAATATATCTTGTTAAAGGCTCAGACATCAAGGATATTAGTTTTTTGTATTATCTCGTCTCTTGCAGGACCGGTAGAAATAATATCAATAGGCGTATTTACTAATCCTTCTATGGTTTCAATATATAATTTGGCATTTTTTGGAAGATTATTATAATTTGTAATCCCAACTGTGGAAGTTTTCCAACCTGGTAACTCTATAAATTCTAAATCCTCGACAGAAAATGACTCATAATCAATCTCACCGTAATCAACACAAATTGATATTTCATCAAAACTGTCTAACACGTCAATTTTAGTAAGTGCTATACCTGATAAATTATTTAGTCTAATAGATTTTTTTAGAACCTTTGCATCGAGCCAGCCGCATCTTCGTGTTCTTCCAGTTGTTGCACCAATCTCGCCTCCAATTTTTCCAATACGATCACCTATGTCGTTTGATAACTCTGAAGGAAAAGGACCGTGCCCAACTCTTGTTGAATATGCTTTAGTAATACCAAGTCCATAGTTAACTAAAGACATGTTAACTCCTGTTCCGGATACCAATCCTGATAAGGTAGTATTTGATGATGTGACATATGGGAAAGTTCCATGGTCTATGTCTAACATAGTACCTTGAGCACCTTCAAATACTACACCTCCTTTCATACATAAATCATTAATAAATTCATCAGTATCTATTATGTGTTGTGATATTAATTTGTATTTCGTAAGAAGATCATCAGCAACGATTTTGATATCTATAATATCTTCATGGAAATAGTTTTTTAGAATAAAGTTATGATATTCCATTAAATCTTCTAGTTTTTTCAAGAATATAGTTTCATTTTTTAAATCTAATATTCTAATTCCTTTACGAGAAGTTTTATCTTCATAGCATGGACCTATTCCTCTACCGGTAGTACCGATTGATTTTTTACCTAGTTTTCTCTCTCTTGCCTGATCAATAGCTATATGAGTTGGTAAAATAAGGTGACAGTTTTGGCTTATAAATAGCTTATTATCTAGAGAGATTCCATTAGTTTTAAGTTCTTCAATTTCTGTGATTAACGCATCAACTGATACAACAACACCATTACCAATAACTGATTTAACATTATCTCGAAGTATTCCTGATGGAATTAAGTGTAATATAAATTTTTTATCATTTATTACTAAAGTATGGCCAGCGTTATGGCCACCTTGGAAACGAATACATGCGTTTGCTTCAGCTGACAATACATCAACAACTTTTCCTTTCCCTTCATCACCCCAATGAGTGCCGATTAAAAAAATATTATTTTTCATATAATGTAACCACGTCCTTTAAGTCCAAGCTAAAACCTGTTGCATGTCTGACTTTGCCGTCATTAAGTCTGTATGATTCATAACGTCCACCAAATGCAAAAGGTCTTCTAAGACTATCAATATAAAATGTATAATTGAAACTAGTCTCATAGTCCATTGAGCTCAGTGAACAAATGTCTATTATTATTTCAGTATTTTTAAAAGAACTAATGTTTTCGATTATTTTCTTAAGACTTTTGATACTACTCTCTGCATTATAATTATATTTTTTTGAAAACTGTTTAATAGCCTTAATAACAGAAAGGTTCCCGCTTAATTTTAAGAGATCAATTAATTCATTAAGTTTTTTTGTTGACAGTTTTTTAGAATTAAAAAAATCAATTATCTCGACCATTGACTTAACGCTTATTAGACTAGTTAGCTTATCTTTATCTGTAGCAGATATATTTAGTGTACTAAAGAATTTGTTTATAAAATACGCATCATTAAGTTCGATAAGCATTTTTTTTGATTTTGAAAGCATAGCAATTTCGTGACACATTTTTATCATGACCATATCTACAGAATCAGTAATAGTACCAAAATATTCAGCTCCAACTTGAAATGGATTGTTTCTATCAAATGGTGATTCAGTTTCTCTATAAATATCGCCCATGTATGAGAATTTATTAGATTTATTTTTATTATATGATTGATAATCTAGTTTCGAGATTTGTGGAGTAATATCTGAACGAATACCTAGTTCTCTTCTGTCTGATAAAGATACTGTTATATTTTTTAAGTTATCTTTGCTTAGATTATTTAAATTATTTATAGAATCTACAATAGGGGTGACGACAAATTCATATTTATATTTTTTAAATATATTGATTACAGCTAATTTAAGTTTTTCGAATAAAGCAGCATCTTTACCTGTGTAATAATCAATGCCATCAGGTATTAAAAATTTTTGAATATTCATAGTTTATTTAAGTCGCCAAATAATATAAAACCAACCCAAAGATAATACATGTAAGGCCAATCATTCTCAATGATTTCTCATCCATATCAGCTATAGACAAAAGCGCATTTTTGAATGTATTTGGGTAAAATAGAGGTATTATCCCCTCTAATATGAGTATTAGAGCAAATACTAAAGCTACAGTCTCTAAACTAGTTATTTCTTAACACCGCTAGTATCATTAAAGTACTTGAAGAAATCAGAATCAGGTTTCAATAGAATCATATTACTTTTATCATTAAATGTAGATTTATATGCCTCTAGACTCCTGTAGAATGAGTAGAAGTCTGGGCTTACTGAAAAAGCATCTGCATATATTTGAGTCGATTGAGCGTCCCCTTGCCCTTTAATTTCTTGAGATTCTTTATACGCCTCCGCAATGATAGTTTCTGATTCACGCTCAGCAAGAGCGGTAATACCTTTAGCTTCCTCTTTACCTTTGGATCGGAAAGATTTTGCAACAGTTGCTCTTTCTTTTACCATTCTTGCATATACAGAGTTACTAACCTCATCTGGTAAATCAACTTTTTTCAATCGTACGTCAACTACTGTAATGCCAAGTGTTTGAGACAACTGATTAGCCTCTTCTGTAACTTTTGCCATAATTTCAACTCTATCACCTGAAACTACGTCATTAACAGTCCTTTTACTGAATTCACTTTTAGTTAGGTCATTAACGATCTGTGATAATCTATTAACACCAATTCTTTCATCTCCTTTAGAGGACCTATAAAAGCTGCTTGGATCTGATATCCTCCATTTAACGAAAGAATCAACTATTACGTTTTTCTTTTCACTTGTTAAAAACTGTTCTGGTTTAGAATCCATAGTCAATAATCTAGAATCATACTTTTTGACATTATTTAGAAAAGGAATCATAAAATATAATCCTGGTTTATCATATGTTGAAACGATTTCACCTAGTCTGAATTTAATCACAACTTCTCTCTCATCGACAATAAAAGTGGATGAAATTGCGATTAACACAAATGCTAATAAACCCGTTATTAAATTTCTATTATTCATTATATAAATCTCTTTTTCTTAAATTGAAATTGTTTCTGTTCGAATTAATTCTGTCCATAATGGTAACTTCACTTTCACTTTGTTGTACTTGATCATTTCTGTTTTGATTTTTATTAATTAGCTGATCAAGTGGCAGATACAATAAGTTGTTACCTCCCTCTACATCAATCATTATTTTACTACTATTGGATAATACTGATTCAACTGCTTCAATGTATAGCCTCTCTTTTGTAACATCAGGGGCTTTCTTATACTCATTATATAGTTGTGTGAATCTGGATGCTTCTCCTTCTGCAGCATTAATTAGCTTAACTTTATATGCGATAGCTTGTTCTAGCATTTGTTTAGCTTCCCCTCTAGCAAGTGGAATTATCTCGTTACTGTAAGCCTCTGCTTCATTGATATATCTTTGTTCATCTTCTCTAGCCTTGATAGCATCAGAAAATGCATCTTGGACTTGTTCTGGTGGTTGTGCCTCTAGTATGTTTAACGTTTGAACATTTATACCTGCGCCATAACTATCGAGAACGCTTTGTAGTAATTTTTTAGTATCAGCTGCAACACCTGTTCTTCCTTCTGTGATTATATAGTCCATGGTGTTTTGTCCCATGATTTCTCGAATAGCACTTTCTCCAGCTTGTGAGACAGTAATATCAGGTTCTCTAAGATTAAATATATAATCACTAGCATCTTTCACATCATATTGAATAGCAAAACTTATGCTTACAATGTTCTCATCCTCTGTCAGCATAACAGCCTTTTGTTGTACTGAACGTATCTTGCTTACATCAACTATTTCAACTGATTGTATGAACCTAGGTACCCAATGTGGTCCTGGCATAGTAATTTCATTAAAGCTACCGAACTGAAGAACAACTCCTCGTTCACCATCATTTACGATATAAATCCCTGATAAGAGATATATTACTAAAAATATAGCTGCAAGGAAGCCAGCACTTTTCTTTGAGGAAGGTGGAACTGATCCACCATTGCCTAATAAATCATCAATAGTTTTTTTAAAATCTTTTATTATCCCATCTAAGTTTGAGGTATTTTTATTTCTACCCCACGGGTCTTTGTTACCAGGTTCATTCCATGCCATTTAAATAATCTCCTTGTTAGATGATATACCATAGGTATCATGTCATCAATTCTATATTAGTTTAATTTAAAAGATTTCTAACATAGTCAGACAGTTTCTTATACTCATCATCAGGGTATGGATAATGGAAATCTATTTTAAATTTATTCATCCATGTAATTTGGCGTTTCGCTAACTGCTGTGTAGATAAAGTGATTATGTTTATGAGCTCTTTAAGAGTAATTTCATGATTTAAATATTGAAGAGTTTCTTTATAACCAATTGCTCTCATCGACTGATGGTTATGTGTTAATTTAAAACTATCTTTGAGATTTTTTACTTCGTCAATAAGACCATCTTCTATCATGTCTAATGTTCTTTTGTGAATATTTTTTCTTAAAATATCTCTATTTTTAATATTGATAAAAATAATAGTTATATTAAATGTAGTGTTTTCATAAAGACCATTAATTTTCCTAAAAGAAGAATCAGAACTAATTAAACGTTCTAATAATTTTTCAATACGGTAGGTATCATTTTTATTAAGCGTCTTAATTAGAGAATGATCATATTTTCTAATAGCATCAATAATTTGCTTATTTGTATATTCTTTAAGAATGTATTTAATAATTTTCAGATCAGTATCACTAGTACTGTACTGATGTGATAATCCATTTAAAAGCTGATAAACATACATCATTGAGCCGCCTGTAATCAGAGGTATTTTATTAAGAGAAGTTATTTCATTGATACATTTATTAACATCGTGACAGTATTTTGACACATTGTATTCGTCAGTTGGTTCTAATTTATTAATTAAGTGATGTTTATTTTTGATGAGTGCTTTTTTCGATGGTTTAGCTGTCCCAATATCAAGACGTTTGTATATTGAGTATAAGTCAGCATTAATGATTTCAAATGAAAATTCATCTGCTAATTTTTGAGAAAGACGAGACTTGCCTGATGCTGTTGGCCCAAGTAATATAAAAATATTACTCATCAAGGAAATTGATAGATAATAATCTTCTACTATTTATAAGCTTAAAGTTGATTATTATGTTTGGGATAACAAGATTGCTAGGTATTATTTCTGGCCACTCAATCAAATGGAGAGCATTAGTGTCGAGATTTTCATAAAATCCAAATTCATTTAATTCATTATGATCATTTATGCGATATAAGTCATAATGAAGTATATTATTATCACTATTCAGATAATTATTAACAATTCCAAAAGTTGGGCTAGTGACATTCTCAATGTTATAATAATATTGCAAATATCTTTTAATGAAAGTTGTCTTGCCAGAACCTAATTCTCCTTTAAGAAAAACAATAGATTTTCTTTTATGCAATAAAATCAGATTACTAAATAAGGAGTCATAGTCTGATAATTTTTCTACGATATAGTTTCTATTTTTCATTAGTTATTAATTCACTATATTTTTCAGGTATCATGGATGGCCTAAAATTATTATTTACTGATTCACTAAGAAGTATATCTGAAGAATAAGAATGATACGTAACGCTTTTTATACAAGCTTCTATATTACAATTATTAAATGAAGTTTCTGACAAAATTATTCCTGACAAAATATCACCAGTTCCGGCAGAGGCCATTTTATAGTTTCCATCCATACATGTGTAGAAACTCTTACCATCATATATTATTGTTCCTGATCCTTTAAGAACAACAATACATTTATAAATATCATATAGATTTTGTACAGCAGCATATCTATCAAACTGAATATCCGATACATTCATATTTAATAATTCAGCTGCCTCACCAGGGTGAGGAGTAATTATAAGTTTATCTGAATAGGACTTAGATTTATCTATGTATTTAAGTGCACCGGCATCAATTATTATTGAGTTAACATAGTCTATGTTCTCTAAAGCGACACTAACATACTCTTCACTTATTGTAGTTGTGCCAGGACCTATTAATATATTTTTGTAAGAATGTATAGCATCACTAAATGACTCAATAGAAAATGAATTTGCAATAATTTCTGGAATTAGCAATGGAAGTGTATTGGAATATTCTATCTCAGTATAGACATGTATGTACTTAGCACCCGTATCAATAGAACCTTTTGCAGCTAAAATTAATGCTCCGTGGTAAGGTTGCTGTCCAGCTACAATACAAGATATACCATTAGATTTTTTATGTTGAGAATGAAGCTCTTCTCTAGAAATTATTCTTGGATTAATTAAACTGTGATTGGTGAATAACTTTTCATTTGCAGTAATTAGAAAATTTTTTGTTTGACTATCATACTCTATCAAGTTGTGATGAGAAATCTGTGACCACATATCACGACCATGATTAGTAAATAATCCTCTCTTGATGTTTAGTAATGATATTAAATGATGAGATTTTATTGAGACCGGCATAGGTGTTCCTGTTTCACAATTTAAGCCACTAGGAACATCAAGCGATATAATGTAAGCATGTGATTCGTTGATTGATGTTATTATATTGATATAGTGCTGAGAAAGGGTTCTGTTTAGCCCATAACCAAAAATACCATCTATAATAAACTTATATGATGATATATCGCTTAAACTCTCTACTATATTGCATCGTTTATAGTCATTAATATCAATAGCAGTTTTAAGTTTGTCAGTAATAAACACTTCAACTTTATAATTATATGAAGCAAGCTTGTTAGCAGTAATTAATGCGTCTAATCCATTATTACCTGGGCCACATACAAATAATATAGAATCTGTTTTATCTATTAAGTTTATAATTTTTTCATAGATTACATTAACAGCTCGATTGATAAGCAGTTTATCGTTAAGAACAGAATGAGCTTTTTCAATATGTTTTATATCTTGATAATTAATATCAGGATAGAAATATATCTTAGACATTGTTAGTACGTTTTAAGTTGAAAAAAATTATACAGCGATGTTTGAATTAGTTGGTTAATAATATTCTGCTCACTATTATATTTATGTATCTTTATATTATTATATTTTTCATTTTTTAATTTATAGACTGATGATATTTCATCTATCAATCCATTATTTTTTGCTTGTAATCCAGTATAGAATAGTCCTGAATAAATTAGTTTGTTTTCAGGATTAATTTTATCTTTTCTGCTTTCTATTAAATCCGAAATGAATTGCTCATGAATTTCTTGTGTTAAGTTTTTTACATGATTGAATTGATCAGAAGTTAGCTCATGAAAAGGATCCAAAATAAGTTTGTTTTCTCCAGAATAAATTGTTCTAGATTTAATCCCTAATTTATTAAATAAACTTCTCACATCATAACTATCAAGCCTTACGCCAATCGATCCCACTATGCTAGTCTCAGAAGCAATAATCTTATCAGCGGCCATAGCAATATAATAGCCGCCAGAAGCTCCAACATCCTCTATAATAGAAATAATTGTCTTATTGGATGTTTTTTTTATATTTCTTATTTCATCAAAAATGATTTTTGATTGAGTAGCACTGCCACCACCACTATTGACCTTGATAATGATTGCTTCAGCATTAGTATTCTCCGCAGCACGGTTTAATAGAGGAATAATATTTTCAGCGCTAGCAGGTGTCTCGGATGATATCAGCCCATTTATTTCTATTAACGCTACATGCGGTGAACTTATACTAATGTCTTTGCTAATTGGTGCAAAAAATATCAAAGACAAAAAAGCAATAAAGAAGAAAAGTCTAAGAATAATTTTGTTTCTATAGTCACGTTTTCGTTCAGCAAGTAACGTAGAGACTATTTCATTCAGCGATTTGTCATTCTCAGTCATTTAATTCCTCTAATTTAGATATTACTTCTTTTAAGTCAGAAGGTAAATCTATTATAAATTCATATTTTTTATTGTAGAAGAATGATAAATAGTAGGAATGTAAGAATAATCTCCTAAGGCCAATATTCAAATTTGATTGTTTACAATCTTCGTTATATTTGTTGTCGCCTGCAACCGGATACCCTATTGAAGATGTATGTAATCTTATCTGATGTGTTCTTCCAGTTTCTATCTCAACATCTACCAAACAGTGGGTCTTAAATTGTTTGATAAGCGTAATCTTGGTATGAGCTTCTTTACCCTCACTGTTATTAATTGTCATTTTTTGATTTCTATTATCTTTATCTATCTTAGATTCAATCTCTATTATATCTTTGCTCAGCGTTCCTAACAAAAGTGCATAGTATTTTTTTTGTATATTTCTATTCGTCAATTCTTTACCTAGAAATGATGCTGTTTGATAGTTCTTAGAAATGAGCATACATCCAGAAGTATTCTTATCTAATCTATGTACTAATGATAAATTTTCATTTTCTTTGGAATTTTTAAGTGATGATAAAAAATCTACACCTTGATTTGTTCCGCCATGCACCGCTATGCCATAAGGCTTGTCTATTATCATAAAATCTTCATTTTCAAAATGAATAAAGTCAGATACATTTGATATAATTTTCTTGGCTATAATCTCATTATGAATTAGATATGGAGGAATTCTGATTAGATCTTTGTCTGTGATTCTATAAGAAACTTTTGTTCTTTTCTTATTCACTCTTACTTGACCACTTCGAACAAGCTTATATATCAGACTTTTAGGCAATCCTTTTAACTTTTTAATTAAAAAATTATCAAGTCTTTGCCCGCATAATTCCTTATTTACATGAAGAATATTGGTTTTTTCCATTAGTTGATTATGTATTTTAGATTGATGATACCACTAATCATTGCTATATTAGTGTTTTATAAAGTTCAAATGTATTAACATAGAAATACTTGTACACATAAGAACAGATATAATAGCGCAGAATAATAGTATATAGATAGCGCACATAATTAAAAATATATATAAATATAATGATAAACAGGATTCATAATGAAAAAAATATTACTCAATGCCTCCCAGAAGGAAGAGGTGAGACTTGCAGTCATAGAAGACAACAAGCTAATAGATTTAGATATAGACTTTCCATCAAGGAACATCAAATCAAATATATACAAAGGGAAAATATCTCGTGTTGAACCTAGCTTAGAAGCTGCATTCATAAACTTTGGAAGAACCAGGCATGGTTTTCTTCCATTCAAAGAAATATCACCAGAAATTTTCTCAAATACAAATAAAGCATCACGTGACTGCCTCGAAGTAGGAAAAGAAATTATTATTCAGGTTGATAAAGAAGAACGTGGAAATAAAGGTGCCGCATTAACAACCTATCTAAGTTTAGCTGGTAAATACCTAGTCCTGCTCCCTAAAAATCCATCAACAGGTGGAATCTCCAGAAGAATCGAGGGAGAAGATCGAGTCAAGGCAAAAGAGCTTATGGAATCATTAGACGTTCCTGAAGGTATGAGCGTAATTCTTCGTACATCTAGTTTGGAAGCGTCCAGTGAATCTGTCAAATGGGACATTGAATATCTCATACAAATTTATGAATCTGTTCTTGAAACCTCTGTTCAACAAAGCGCTCCTTTTCTTATCTATCAAGAAAGCAGCATGATGGCGAGATTAATAAGAGATTATTGCGATGAGACTATTGATGAAGTTTATATAGATGATAAAAGTTTCTATGATAATTTTATTGGAGCGAAGAAACTATTTATGCCTCATCATGAAATTAAAACTGAACATCACTCTGATTTAATTCCAATATTTAGCAAACATAAAATTGAAAAACAAGTTCAGACCGTTTACAAAAGAAATATTAATTTACCATCGGGCGGTAATATAGTAATAGACTCTACTGAAGCATTAGTTAGTATTGATGTTAACTCTGCTCGTTCCACAAAAGGTACGGATATTGAAGATACAGCACAAAATACTAATATTGAAGCAGCTGCCGAAATATTGACACAACTTAAACTAAGAGATATCGGCGGGCTAGTTGTAATAGATTTTATTGACATGATGTCGATTAATTCTCAAAAAAATGTTATGAGAAAAGTTGCAGAATATGCAAAAAAGGATAAAGCTAAAATTCAATTTGCTAGAATTTCAAAATTTGGCTTAATGGAACTTTCAAGACAGAAATTAAAGTCTTCCATAATACAAAATAATTATGAAAATTGCCCTACTTGTGATGGAACAGGGCAAATTAAATCCCTTTCCACGTTAGCTATATCTCTTCTAAGAATAATAGAAGAAGAAGCTATGAATGCAAAAGAAAAACAAACAGTTTATCTGCCAGTTAGGCTAGCGACATATCTACTTAATGAGCAAAAGGATACTATTTTAAATATAGAATCTAGACATAAAGTTGCAATTAAGATAGTGCCAGATCCAGATTTAGATACATCAAGCTATGAAATAGATAATGAAGGTTTAAGTGAATCTGAATTTAAAGAAAAATTAAAAAACAGAAATAAGAATAATAGAAATAATAAAAATAATAAAGCATCAGATGGTAAGGTTATTCAGGATAAAGAAATTGCTTTAATGTCTGCTGTAAAACCAAAAAGCACACCTCCTAAACCTAGTCAATCAACTCAAGATAGAATTAAACCAAGAATTAATATTTTCAAAAAGATATTTAGAGTAATTTTTGGACACAAAGAAGAGGAATCTGAAAGTAAAAGGCCGCGAAGATATTATAATAAAAATAGAAGATACAATAATAAGAATTACAAATATAATAAATATAAGTCTAATAATAGAAGAAATTATAATAAAAATACGCGGACTAAAAATAATCAAGAATAATGTTCAAATTATTTGTGAGATTTTTTACTGCAATGATAGTTGTTGCAAGTATTTATCTATTATTTATAAATAGCTCATATACATCATTACAAAAACTGCAAAGTAAAGAAGTAGTCGTAGTTAAATTCCAGAATTTTCCTGAAATAATACTTCCTATTAGAGAAGAAATTCATGGATATCAATATGAATTAATAAAAGACTATTTAACCACTATAAATAAGAATAGTTTTATTGAAGAAGATAATAACTATGATGTTGAGATATTTTATGCATCTAAGACATGTGAAACATGCGTGGTAGTGAATGAAGAGGATTTATTATTAGTGTCTAATAGTGAAAATGATAGTAATAATGATATTGAGGTATCTGCACTATTAAAAAACATAGAGTTAAATAATAATATTAAAAAAAACAATAAAATAAATTATACTGATAATGAATTAGATACTCTTGTTTATAATCTGAGTAATAATCTTATATCACATACTATTCTTACCAGGAGTGCTTACCTTTTTTTTAAAAAATATTACCCTAACTTAGTAATTAAAAAGAATATCACAAAAGTAAAACTCTTATGGAATTTTTCAAAAGATGATGGAACATTAAGAAATAATTTATTTGAATTTTTAGAAAATGAAAAAACGTTAAATTTCATTAATGATCTTGATAAGAAATATTATTCAAAAAATTCAATATCATCGTATATATTCATTGGATCAAGAATATTCATATCAGATATAGTCTTCAAATTACCAAAATTTGAACATTTTTTTAAAGATGCTTCTGTGAAATATAATATTGATTGGAAATTACTTGCTGCTCTCTCCTATCAAGAATCCAAGTGGAATAATGATGCTGTTTCACCGACGGGAGTAAAGGGATTAATGATGTTAACGAAACAAACTGCTGATATGCTGGAAGTAAATAGATTAATTCCATCTGAGAGTATTGATGGAGGTGCAAAATATTTAGTTTTTCTAAGAAATAAATATAAAAAGTATAATAAAAATACTCAACTAAATTTAATGCTAGCATCATATAATCTTGGTTCTGGACACGTAGATGATGTTATATCTTTACTCGCTAAAGATAATATCGATATAAACAACTGGAATAATTTAAGAAAATATTTACTTAAGTTAAATAAGAAAATGTTTTATAAAAAAATGAAATACGGCTATGCAAGAGGCTGGGAAGCTGTTCAATATATAGAAAATGTTAAGCAATACTATGATATAATCTCTTTTTTGGAAGAAAAAGATAAAAAAATAAAAGATAATATAACAATAGAGGTTCCGAACACGCTATGAGTAATATAGATATAATAAATCAAGTATTCGATACAGGGATAAATGATGATAATAAAGAAGAAGCAAACAATGCCGTATCTGAAACACTAACATCGCTTGATTGTGGCGAAATACGAGTTGCTGAACCTGGACATGATGGCAATTGGTCAGTAAATGAATGGGCTAAAAAAGCTATTCTATTATCTTTTAAATTAAACAAAAATAAATGTATTGAAACCAACTACACAAAATTTTATGACAAAGTAGACTCTAAATTCTCACATACATCAGAAGAATATCTTAAAAAAAATAATATCAGAATTGTTCCTCAAGCTATCGCGCGTCATGGTTCATTTATTGATAAGAATGTTGTTTTAATGCCATCATTTGTAAATATAGGAGCATATGTAGGATCAGGAACAATGGTAGATACATGGGCTACTGTAGGATCTTGTGCACAAATAGGATCAAATGTACATCTCTCCGGTGGAGTAGGAATTGGAGGTGTATTAGAGCCACTTCAAGCATCTCCGACCATTATAGAAGATAATTGTTTTATAGGAGCTAGGTCTGAAGTTGTTGAAGGCGTTATAGTCAGAAAAAACTCTGTGATTTCGATGGGAGTTTTTATAGGAAAAAGCACAAAGATTTATGACAGAGAAGCGGGTACTATATCATATGGAGAAGTTCCTGAGGGTTCTGTTGTTGTATCAGGATCATTACCATCTAAAGATAAGACATGTAATTTATATTGTGCAGTAATTGTTAAAAAAGTTGATGCTAAAACATTAAGTAAAGTTGGTATTAATGAACTTCTGAGAGAAGCTTAGATAAACTATCTTCATAAATGATTTTAATCCCCAGAGTTTCAGCTTTATTTTTTTTGCTGCCAGGCTTACTGCCACAAACCAATAAATTAGTTCTTTTTGAAACAGTGCTTATAACTCTGTAACCAAGTTTAGATATTTTATCAGTAATTTCTTGTCTAGAATAATTATCAAATTTCCCTGTTATTACAACATTAGAGCCATTTGGAGTTTGCTTATTGTAAGTAATATTTATACCAGATGTTATCAATTTTAAAATATTATTATAATTATCTCGGTCTTTTAAGAATTTAGTAATATTTTCTGCAACAATTGGTCCGATATCAGAGATTTTTTGCAAATCAGAACTATTACATTTTATGAATTTATCAATATCAGAAAAAAAATTAGCAAGTGATTTAGCTGATGCTTCACCCACTTCTTTAATTCCTAGTGCATATATAAATTTATCAAAAGAAACATTTTTAGATTTTTCTATAGATTGTAAAAAGTTTTGAATAGATTTTTCGCCTACCCTATCTAGTTTTTCAAAATCTGAACTATTAAGATTATAAAGATCAGATGTTCTTGAAATAATTTTTTTTGCAACAAGTTCTCTAATTGTTTGATTACCAATACCAATTACATTCATAGCTTTACGAGATATAAAGTGTATGATTGCTTGTTCAATTTGAGGAGTACAGTATTTAGAATTTAAACATTTATAGGCAATCTGATTCTCAACTTGAACTAAAATACTTTTACAGCTAGGGCATTTATATGGTACTACGATCTTTGTAATATTTTTCCTTTTATTAAGTTCTACTCTATCTATGTCAGGAATAACATCCCCTGCTCGTTTGACATAAACGTAGTCATTAATGTGAATATCTTTAGATTCAATTTCAGAAAAGTTATGAAGAGTAGCTCTTGATACGTTTACACCGCCGATATTAACAGGTTCTAATTCAGCAACCGGTGTTATTGTCCCTGTACGTCCGACCTGGAAAGTAACGTCAATAATTTTTGTTAATGCCTCTTGTGCTTTAAATTTATATGCTATGGCCCATTTTGGCGCTTTACTTGTAGTACCTAATAGTGAGTATGTAGATAAATCATCAACTCTAAATACTAGGCCATCAATTTCATAAGGTATATTGTCTCTTATAGAATTCATATTCTTTATATAGCTAAAGATTGATTTTAGATTAGTCGTTAATTTAGAATATTTATTTATTGGAAAACCCAGACTTGACAGAAATTTCATAAGTTTATGGTGTTGCTTAAAAGCATTAAATTGTTTGAAATCTTCCAGTCCATGAATAAAGAGTTTAAGATTACGATTAGATGCAATTTTAGGATTGAGCTGCCTTATACTGCCAGAAGCTAGATTTCTTGGGTTAGAGTAAATCTTTTCATTCTTACTTTTAAGATTAAAATTGATGCTATTGAAATCTTTTTTATCAATAAAAACTTCGCCTCTTAATGTAAATTTATTAGGTACATTCTTATCAGTAACACTTAAAGGTAGTGATTTAATAGTTCTGACATTTTGCGTCACATCTTCACCAGTAAATCCATCACCTCTAGTTACTGCTTTTGAAAATATTCCATCAATATACGTTAAACTAATAGCAAGTCCATCAAATTTAGGCTCTGCAAATAATATAGTACTGTCATTATTTAATGTAATATTGATTTTTTTGTAAAATTCTTTTAATTCAGATTCATCTGCGGCATTAGATAAAGATAGCATAGGCAAATCATGTTTAATTTTATCAAATTGTTCGAGTAGCAAAGATCCAACTCTTTGAGTAGGTGAATTAGGTTCTATTAGTTCAGGGTTATTATTTTCAATTTGTTTTAAGTTAGCGTAAAGTTGATCATATTCTTTATCTGATATCTCTGGAGAATCGTATGTGTGATAAAGTAAATTATGTTTATTAATAATGGTAATTAGTTTTTGATATTTTTTAGAAATACTTTTTTTATTGTTCATGAATAATTTGAATAAATATTAATTACCAGAAGTCATTTCAAGTGCATCATCAACATTTACAGATACTAATTTAGAGACCCCTGCCTCTCTCATAGTTACGCCAGAAAGAACATCAGCAATCTGCATAGTTGATTTATTGTGAGTTATAAATATAAACTGAACAGATTCAGACATCTCTTTTACAACATTACAAAAACGTTCATTATTTGCTTCATCCAAAGGCGCGTCTACCTCATCTAACAAACAGAAAGGCGCAGGATTTATTTTAAAAATAGAAAATACAAATGCTATACCAGTTCCAGCTTTTTCTCCACCTGATAAGAGATTTAAGTTTTTTACTAATTTTCCCGGTGGTTTAGCCATAATATTTACACCAGTATTTAATAAATCATTATCTGTTAACTCAAGATATGATTTTCCCCCACCAAATATTTTTGGGAAGAAGTACGACAGGTTTTTATTTATAGAATCAAATGTATCTTTAAATTTAGATTTTGTTTCATTATCAATTTTTTTAATTGCATTCTCTAGAGTTGAGACAGAATTAGTAAGATCATCATATTGCTTATCTAAATAATTTTTTCTTTCAGTGTTTTCCTTAAGTTCATCGATGGCTGCAAGATTAATTGCACCTAATTTATCAATTTTATTTTTTACATCAACTAATGTATTTTCACTCACCTGCAGAGGTTCATCGTCAATATTTTTGATAGTATCAATAATTTTCTCATTTCCATATTCAGAATTCTCTAGAAGGGATGATTTATTTGTTTTAATTTCAGTTAGAGTTATATTAGTATCATTAATAGCTTGCTCTATAGCATTCTTATGATTAGAAAAAGAATTTAATTCATCTTCTTTATTTTTGGTGCTCACATCAATATCGGATATTTTATCTTGCAGTATGCTAAGCTCTGAATCTTTTTCTTTTTTCAAGTTAATGAATTTATTGAGCCTACTTTGTATATTTGATTCTTCTGGTTGATTTGAATCTGAAAGAATGTGTTGTTTTTTTTGAGTAAGTACATCAATGTCAGCTTTTGCTCGGGAGAGATTATGCGTGAATGATGATATTTCTGTTTTGAGAGTTGTAATACGAACATTCTTAGCATTAATATTTTCGGATGATTCATTAAATTGCCAGTTAAGTTTGTCATATGTTTGCTTCAAATCGAGTTTATGTTTTTCAAGTTGGGTTTTATGTTGTTCGAATTCTTCTAAATCCTTTGTGTATTTTACTAATGTAGTTTCACATGAATTAATTTTATCTTTATAGAGTTTAATGTTATTTTTTATATCCTTAATTTGTTGACTAATTGATTTATTGTTTTCTTTAATTTTGATTATAATTTTTTTGAATTCATCAATTAACTCGTTTATTTTGAGATTTAGAGGATTGATAATATCTTTTGATAAGTTATTGAGACTTCTATCAAAATCAACTTTGAATTTCATAAGAGCATTCTGATATGACTCAGATTGCTCAAGTAATTCTATTTGGATATTATTATCCTTATCACTATCTGATTCATTAAATTTTTTAAGTCTTTTTTCAAGATTATTTATATTATCAACGAATGCCTCAATTTTTGATTTCTCTAACTCAATCTTATTTTGTAATTCAAGCTTATCAGCTAGAAATGAGTTATAATTAGACTGCCAGTTTTGTAGTGAAAAAGATGAGTCTTTTATATCTTTATCAGTATTTTTTAATTTTTCTTCAAGCTCATTTTTTTCGTTTTCACAAATAACAATTGCCTGATTATTTGTAGCTTGTTTTTCATTTAACTCGTCTATCTCTTTTTGTATTTTATCTATTTCTTTATTTATATCATTTATATTATCTTTTTTACTTGTTTCAATCTGTTGTGTATATTCAATATCTTTTTCAGCTCTAGCAATTTCTGCAGCAATATGAAATGATTCTGATTGAACTTTATTATATTCCTGTTGCTCATTATCCCTTGCTAACCTCAAATCTTCTATTTCTCTCAAACAACCAGTAATATCAGATTGTATTTTTTCCTTTTGCAAAATATTATGAGTGCTATTTTTTTGTGTATCTTCTAATTTCTTATCAAGATTAATAATTTTTTTAGCTAATATCTTAATCCTAAGTTCTTCTTCCGTACTTTTAAGATCTTTATATAATTCGGCATCATTAGCTTGTTTTTGTAATTTTGTAAGTGAAGAATTAATCTCTCTCATAATATCATTAAGTCTTTTTAAGTTTTCAGAAGTATGCTTTAGTCGGAGTTCTGTTTCTCTTCGTTTTTCCTTATATTTACTTATTCCTGCAGCCTCTTCCAAATATGTTCTCAGTTCATCCGGTTTTGAATCTATTATTTTAGATATCATTCCTTGTTCAATGATTGCATAACTTCGTGGGCCTAGTCCGGTTCCTAAAAATACTTCCCTAATATCTTTTCTTCTACATCTTGTATTATTTAAAAAATATGATGATGTCCCATCGCGATTTGCTTCTCTTCTGATAAGGATTTCAGAAAATTTAGCAAATTTAGAATCTAATTTATTATTCGAATTATCAAATAATAACTCAATGCTGGCATGACTAACTTCGCTCCGGGAAGAGGATCCAGAGAAGATGACATCATCCATGGTGTCTCCTCTAAGGTTTCTTGCGGATGATTCACCCATTACCCACCTGATGGCATCTATTATATTTGATTTACCGCAACCATTAGGACCGACTATACCTGTTAAATTACTTGGAAAATTTAATGATGTTGAATCAACAAACGTCTTGAAGCCTGATAATTTTATTCTAGATAGTCTCATTTGATGAATTTAGATTATAATATGTTATTTTGTATTATACTATATATTGATTTTTTTAGAGCATATGAAAGATATTTTAGAAACATTTGACAATCCGCAGAAGAAAGATGATTATCTCATAAAAATGGATATACCTGAATTTACCTGTATTTGTCCATTAACATCTCAACCAGACTTTGCTGAATTTTATTTAGAATATGTTCCTGATAAATTATGCGTAGAACTTAAATCATTAAAACTTTACATGGGTGCCTATAGAGAAATAGGTGCTTTTCATGAGGATGTCACTAATAAAATTTTTAATCATCTATTTACACTTACAAGACCAAGGTATATGTTTATCAACGCGCACTGGAAAGTTAGAGGTGGAATCACTACACATGTGGAAATAAGAAAAACAAAAAATGGATGGAAAAATAAAAATATCTTATAGATTAATATTAGCTACATTTTTTTTTATTTTATCTAATATTTCATATTCCAATGAATCTTATGCTCCCGGAGATGTTGCTTTAATAGCTTTGGATCAATCCCTTAAATATAGTGACTTCTATTATATGAATAATTTGGTAACAACAGTTATAAAAAATGATAAACCATATCTATTATTTGGCATTCCTTATAACACAAAGCATGGGACAAATAACTTTAAGTTCTCAAGTGATAATGCAATAAAAAAAATTACACTTAAAGTTATAACTAAAGAATACCCTATCCAAAATATTCAAATTCATAAATATAAAACAAAAACAAATAAAGAATTGAAAAGAATACTTAATGAGAAGAAGGAAATAATCAACGCTAAAAAAAACATCTATAAAGTCCATCCTGATTTTAACTTTATCATGCCTGCAGAAGGGACCGTTACAGGCGTATATGGGACACAAAGATACTATAATGGAAAAAAAGGTAATTTTCATAATGGTCATGATATAGCAGGAGATAGCGGTACAACTATATATGCCCCATCTTCAGGAAAAGTAATACTTACAGGGAACTACTATTACAATGGAAAATTTATAATGATAAATCATGGTAATAATCTTATTAGTATGTTTCTTCATTTGAATGATATTTTTATTGCACAGGATCAGATTGTCAAAAAAGGTGAAATAATTGGAACTATAGGATCAACAGGATTATCTACAGGGCCTCATCTTCACTGGTCAGTATTGTTGAACAATTCCTACATAAACCCATTAGCTCTAGTGAACAACTAGGTGTGACGTGCTTGAAAAATGATTAATATAGTTGGATAATGACAAGACATAACAATGGAGGGTATAATGCCACAATATGTAATTGAAAGAGAAATAGCTGGGGCTGGTGATTTAACACAAGAAGATCTTCAAGGTATTTCACAAAAATCATGCGGTATCTTAAAAGATATGGGTACAGGCATTGAATGGGTACAAAGCTACGTAACAGGCGATAAAGTATATTGTGTATACAACGCTGATAATGAGCAGTTAATTAAAGATCATGCTAGTACAGGTGGATTTCCTGCAAACAGTATATCTGAAGTTAAAAATATTATTAGTCCAAAAACTGCTGAATAATAATGTTGCTAGATTAAGAACCCATATCATATGGGTTCTTTTCCTTTTTAAATATCAACCTTATCGGAACGCCAGATAATCCAAGCTGTTCTGAAAAATAATTTACAAGATATTTTCTATACGAATCTGAAATCTTATCTGTTTGATTGCCATGTATTGTTATAGATAAATCTGAGCTTTTATTTTGTTTTGCAAATTTGAGCTTAATTAATCTATTTCGACTATTCTTAACCGGATGTTTATTACAAGCATCATTTAATATTTTTGTTAATTTAGAAGGTCTGTACTCTTTATATAAATTATTGGCAAGATGATTAATTGTGAATAATAATTTTCTAATATTTCTATTTTCAAGAGCAGATAAATAGATTATTTTAGTTCCAAATAATATATTTGAAAAGTAATCAACATTACTTCTAAGCTTTTTCATTTCATGTCTAGTTACTACATCTATTTTATTAATAACAAGGATAAATGGCTTATTATTTTCTTTAATTATATTAAAAATACTTTTATCTTGTTTTGATATAAGTTCTTCCGCTGAAATTACAAGAATACATACATTGGCATCACTTATACACTTAAGAGACATGTTTATTGAGTATTTATTGATTATTTCTTTTGTTGAAGATTTCTTCATAATACCGGCTGTATCATAGATAAGATACTTGTTTCCTTTGAAAGTAAAAGGAATTTCCAATGAATCAATAGTTGTACCAGGAGTATCAGAAGTAATTGATCGACTTTCATTGAGTATGCTATTGATAAGAGTTGATTTACCAACATTAGGTTTACCTATGAATGCAACACGACAAGTTTTTGATTCTGTATATAAAGATGGATTGGTTATAGAAAATGATTTCTCAACTAACTGCAATAGACCTTTATTAGTTTTTGCAGATACTTCAAAAGTGCAATTAAATCCTAATTCACCAAATTCAAATCTTTTAAGATCAGATTTTTGTTTATCACACTTATTAATTATAAGAATTATTTTTTTATTAAGTTTTCTGAGTATGGAACAAATCTCTTTATCTTTTGAAGTAATACCGTCTTCCAAAGATGTTACAAAAAATATTAATGACGATTTATCTATAGCTTGTAAAGTTTTTTCATAGGCTAGAGTAGAAAATTGCTCATCATCAGATGTTATACCTGCAGTATCATAAATATTTAGGTACTTATCTTCAAAAAGAAGTTTGCCCTGGATTACATCCCTAGTTACTCCGTGTTTATTAAGAACAATAGAGTTTTTATATTGAGTTAATTTATTAAATAAGAGAGATTTACCTACATTTGTTCTGCCTACAAGGGCTACAGATTCTGTCATAAGATTAAATAGTAATTTTGAGGTGAACTATATCACCATCTTCTGTAAAAAAGTATACTTTATCCTTATCTAATATAAAGGATGTTTGTGGATGTAAATCAAAATCAAGATTATCTTCAAAGATTTTATTTCCTTCATTTTTATCATAAACATACAACTTACCTGTAGTACTGAACACAAACAGTAGATCTTTAATTAGAAAAGGTTCTGTAAGTATAGAGTCATCAACACTATCCTTCCAATTAAGGAAGCCTGAAGCTTTATCTATAGATACTATAAGGTTATCTGATGTTGAACCATACAAAGAATTCTCATTAATAATAACATCATTAATAAATGAAAATGGGCTCGCCCAAATAATATCTCCAGTAGATATATCTAATGCGTTTAGCTCTCCTTGATAATGCCCATAAAAAAGCATTTTCTCGCTAACTATTGGATCCATTTCAGCATCACGCTGTGACTCCAAATCATTTCTTCCGGATCTAGAAGATATGATAGTAAACCATTTCAGGGTACCATCAACAGAGTTATATGATGATACTGAACCATTGTCTCTAGCGATGATTATATTATTATCAATAATTATTGGGCTCGATGCACCCTTGGATCTTAATGGTATATTCTGACTTTCGGATTTCCAGATTACATCATTGTTATCAGGATCTATTAAATACAAGTCATCATTGTCGAGCTTAAGAAGTAAAAGATTATTAATTGATTGTATTGGTGAAGCTAGTTCAGTTAATAGTTGTATTTTAACATCAGGGACATATTCAGAGAAAGATGTTAGATTAGATAAACTTGATATTAGAGGAGTATGCTTGTTTGATTCTGCCGAGTCTAATTTATAACAAAGCAGTTCTGCATTTGCAGAACCAAGACATATTGAGTCGTTTATAATACTCAAACCCGAACTAATTTCAGTGTTAGTATCTACACTCCATAGAATTCTACCATTATTGGAATCAACACCTGATAACATGCCTTCTGTATCAACTACATAAAGGATATTATTAATTTTTTTCATATGGAGATAACCGCTATTGCCACTTATGCCAGAATTAATTGATTTATTGTAAATGATATCTATTTGAAGATTTATGTTACTGGGTGCATTATTCTTCGAATCTGAAGCAATTGATTCAGTTGTAAGTGATTCTTGAGAATCAGTATTGCTAGCAGCATGAATACCTCTATCTAAATGCCAAGTTAGAAAATTCGAACATGAAGATAAAAATAAAGTTAATATTATGACTGCAGAATATCTATATTGGCTCATTTAATTAGATTTATTTTTTGAATAATATTTTTTCTTTCATTAGGAGTAATAGTAGATTCGAGAACAAAGTTGTAAAAATCTAACGCTTTTGAATAGTTATTTTGAATATAGTATAGGTCTCCTTTTAATTCCGCATGCTGATAATTCTGTGGATTATCACCAAGAAGTTTATGAGCTTCATTAAATTTATTTTCATCAAACAGTATCTTGGCCTTTCTGTATTTAGCTAACATAGTTATTTCATTGTCTGATGAATTATTAATTATATGATCCAGATAGAAGTGCGCTTGTTCGTAGTTATTATCAATATACATACTCTTGGCAGAATAAAGGCTTGAAAGGATAGTGTAGATATTATCTGGATTCTCTTTAATATAATTTTTAGAGAACTCAATTATTGATTTACTGTCTCCGCTATTATAGTCATTAATAGCTACATCATATTGTCGAGACAGATTAAGTTGATATGTATTTTGATTAGATAAAAAAAACTTATATCCATACAACAAGCTTAAACCTAAAAATAAGCCTATTAATAAGCCTTTATAATTTTCCTCAAGCCAACTTACAACTCTTTCTTCATCGCTCATTCTTATACCCTAAGTTTTTAACTGCTCTCTAAAATAATATCTTTTATTTCCGCTAGTGAAACATTTCGATCTTTTTGATCAGCTCTAAGATGCTTCACAGTAAGCATATTATTACTTATTTCATTGTCACCTACAATTATTAAAAGCTCACATTGTTCCTTATCTGCTTGTTTAATTTGTTTAGTTAATGTTTTATTTTTATCCATAATTTTTAGTTTAAAGTCACAATCAAGATCTCTTATGTATTGCACTAACTTTTGTATAGAATGATTTTTTTCTGATATGTTTGCTAATCCAATATTAATAAATGTATTTTTATCATCAAAAAGCTCAACCACTCTATCTAGTCCCATGGCAAAGCCAACCGCAGGTATTTCTTTATCTCCAATAATAGATGATAGTTGATCATATCTGCCTCCAGCACACACTGCATCTTGAGATCCTAATCTAGAAGTTTTCCATTCGAAAACAAGATCATTGTAATAATCAAGACCACGAACAAGCTTTGTATCATGAACAAACGCTATATTAAGATTAGAAAGTTCATTTTTTATTAAATCAAAATTCTGTTTAGCATATTTATTAATAAAATCATCTATGCTTGGTGCTGATGAAACTATATCTTGCAGTGATGAATCTTTTGTATCTAATAATCTCAATGGATTTTTTGATAGAGTTTTTTTCTGCTCATCTGTGAAGTGATTCTCATATCTACTAAAATATTCTATTAATTTGCTAGAATACCTTTGTCTATCATCATTACAACCAATGGTGTTTAAATGTAATTTAATATCATTTATATCAAGCTTTATGAATAAGTTAGATATAAATAAGAGTAAATCAATATCATCATGATATGATTGATCTCCATAAAATTCGACGCCGAATTGAGTAAACTGTCGATATCTTCCCTTTTGTGGTCTTTCATGTCTAAACATAGGCGCTATATAATATAATCTTTTTTTCTTTGGCCCTCTGTCATAGATAAGATTATTCTCCAATGCCAAACGTAAACATGATGCTGTCCCTTCAGGAATCATACACAACGTATCGCCATTCCTATCATCAAAGGAATACATTTCTTTTGTCACTATATCGGATGTTTCTCCAATTGATCTTTTAAAAAGGTTAAGTGATTCTAATGCTGGTAATCTAACCTGCTCTACATTATAAGAAAGCATCATTTTATTTATTATATTTTCTATAAAAATAAATTTACTAGCTTCAGTGGGAAGAATATCTCTAAAGCCTCTGATTTTTTTTGATATCAGATTACTCATTTAGCTGCCAAATATTATAGATATTTCACTTTGAGCATTCTCAATAGAATCTGAGCCATGAACAGAATTAAATGATTTATCTATAGCAAATAACTTTCTTATAGTGTTTTCCTCTGCAGTCTCAGGGTCAGTTGAGCCTATTAATTTTCTATAACTTGATATTGCATCTTCCTTAACTAAAACAAGAGCAACGATATCACCAGATGTCATATATTTAATTAATTTGCTAAAAAATTCTTTTCCTTCATGAACAGAATAGAATTTTTTTGCAAGCTCATCTGACATTTTCATTAGTTTCATTTTCTTTATAAGAAAACCATCGTTCTCAATCATGGTTATAATCTGCCCTACAATATTCCTTTGAACAGCATCAGGTTTAATTAGTGCTAGTGTAGTTTCCATATTACATCTCCTCTATCCAGCTCATTTGAATGGCTTCTAAAATTTTTTCATTAGAGTTTACTGGATTATCATCGAAATCTTCTAGTTCTAATATCCACGAATGAAGATCAGTGAACCTAACATATTGAGGGTCGATATCCGGATATTTTTCACTTAAATTTATTGCGATGTCTAATGTATCTGTCCATTTAAGTGACATTAATGATTCTCCGAAGCATGGTTAATTGTGTATTTAGGAATCTCTATTACTAAGTCTTCATCAGCTATTTGTGCCTGACAACTCAATCTAGACTCAGGCCTTAATCCCCAAGCCTTATCAAGATAATCATCCTCGTCGTCTGTAGGTGGTTCAAGTGAGTCATAACCATCAGTAATATATATGTGACAAGTGGTACATGCACATGACATTTCGCAGGCATGTTCAATTTTTATTCCATGCTCTAATGCTACCTTGCATATCGAATCACCTTTATTAGCAGTGACAGTAATCCCATCTGGACATAATTCAGGGTTAGGTAAGAATGTTAGCTTTGGCATTTCTAGATTATATCATTAATATCTTTACCTGTAATTAATGACTTAATACTATTATTCATTCTTCTCTCTACATAAAATTCAGAAGTCTTTTCAAGATTATCATTAGCTAGCTTGATGGTATCAATATTTTTTGAGAGTAAAGCGTCTTGTAAATTATCAATAGCTTGATTAATTAAATCTAGTTCTGTTTGGTTCAACAGATCATTACTATCAACTTTTAATGCTTCTTCTATTGCATAGATTGCTCTTTCAGCTTCTACAATTGATTCTTTTAATGCTCTATAATTTTTATCGTTTTCAGCCTGATTATTTGAAGTAGAAATCATATTTTGAATCAATTCTGGTGTAAGACCATGAGATGGTTTTATTTCAATGGTTGTTTCTTTATCAGAAGTTTCCTCCTTTGCGGATACCGTTAATAGTCCATCAGCATCTACCTGAAATCGTACTTTAATTCGTGCAGCACCTGCAACAAGGGGTGGAATATCAGACAATATAAATTGTGCAAGTGAAATACATTCTGAAATGTCTTCTCTTTCTCCTTGAACCACATTGATCATCATTTTTGTTTGACCATCTTTAAAAGTTGTAAATGTTTTTTCAGATGATGACGGTATAGGTGTGTTTCTATGGATAACTTTTTCAGATAATCCACCATAAGTTTCAATACCTAAAGATAGTGGCAACACATCTAATAATAGGAAGTCATCTTTAGCGTTTCCTGATAATACCTCTGCTTGGATTGCAGCACCTTCTGCAACTACAGTATCAGGATTAAGATCATCTAAAATATTAATTTTATATATTTCGTTTAGTTTTGACTTAATTATCTTTAATCTTGAGGAGCCGCCAACGAGTATAATATTTTTTATATCGTTTATATCAACCTTAGATTCAATAATAGCCTCATTAAGTAACTTCAAGGTTTTTTCTATTAATGGATTTATAAGTTTATTAAAGTCATTTAAGTCTATGGAAACATTATGTTTTTCATTTGTGATTGTATTCTTATCAGATAAACCATGTTTAAGAAATTTAGATAAATTATATAGTTCAGTTTTATGTAATTTTGTTAGATGAGGATAATTATCAAGAAGATACTTATTAAGCAATCTATCAATGTCGTCACCACCTAAATGTGTGTCTCCTTTAGTTGATAACACCTTGAAGACTCCTTTCTCTATGGATAGGATAGATACGTCAAATGTTCCTCCACCAAAATCATACACAATAAAATTGCCAGTTTTCTTATCATCAATACCATAAGCAATTGCAGCTGCTGTAGGCTCACTAATCAATCTAAGTACTTTAATATCTACCATTTCAGCAGCAAGTTTTGTAGCCTGACGTTGCATATCATTAAAGTATGCTGGAACAGTTATTACAGCTGAATTAACAGAAGTATTTTCATGACTTTTTGCTATTTCACACAAATGTGAAAGTATTTTCGATGAGAGTTCTATAGCATTATATTTATTATTTCCTAAAGAGACTCTAGGAAGATCTTCACTAGAATCTATTTCAAGGTCTTCATAATTAATGGTATGTAGCTCTTTTGATGTGACACCTATCAATCTTTTAATAGACTTAACTGAGTCTTTTGAATTTAAATTACCAATGGTCTGCTTTCCATTTTCATCAGATATGATAGATGGTATTAAAACATTGTTATTATCTTTAAAAAAAGTCAGATTTTCTCCTTCTTTTTTTGCAATCAGTGAATGTGTTGTTCCCAAGTCTATACCAACAGAGAATTCTTTATTAAATTCGACGGATTTGTCAGGATCAGATATTTGTATAAGTGCCATTTTATTTACTTAAATGATTAATATTTTTTTTATAAAATTTGATCATAGAATTATTTTGATAAAGTATATCAAAATCTCCATTAGAAAGATTGTTTTTCATATCTAATATCAGTGATGCTATCTTAGCTTTGATTTCTTTTTTAATATTATTATAATGCTTTCTATCAGAGTTATTTATCATTTCTGTTAATTCCATCTGCTCAATTAAAAACTGATTATTTTTAAATGTAATATTTTCATCTGTAGTAAAATTATTGATTTTTAGAATATAGTCAACTCTAGTTGTAAGATCACCAAGTATTTTATAGCCATCATTGATATGTGTAGAAATTCTAGCAGCCATTGTTTTCTCTACAGCAGAAGAATTTGAATATTTATCTGGGTGAAATTTAGTTTGAAGTTTTAGATACTTATCATTAAGTTCATTTAAATCAAGTGTTATATTTACATTTATATTAAATAACTCAAAGTAAGTAAGTTTTAGAACTGACATTAGACATTGAAGCTTTCGCCACAACCGCAAGTATCTTTTACGTTAGGATTATTGAACTTAAATCCTTCATTGATTCCCTCTTTAGCAAAATCTACCTCTGTACCTTTAAGATAAGCATAACTCTTGGGGTTAATTATTAGCTTTATCCCTTTGTCTTGAAATACATTATCATCATCATTTTCAGTATCAGCAAACTCAATGACGTATGCCAATCCAGAGCATCCAGTTGTCTTTACACCTAGTCTTATACCTATACCTTTGCCTCTTTGACTTAACTGGCTTTTAATATGGTCTGCAGCTTTATCTGTTACACTAATCATAATTTAATGTGTATTCCATTTGATTGATTTGATATCAATACCATCTTTATACATATCCCATAATGGTGATAAATCACGAAGTTTAGAAACAGATTTTTTTAGTAATTCTACTGCATAATCAACTTCCTCTTCCGTGGTATACTTTCCAATAGTGATTCTTATTGAGCTGTGTGCTAATTCATCGTCTCTTCCAAGCGCTCTCAAAACATAGCTAGGTTCCAGACTTGCAGATGTGCAGGCTGAACCTGATGAGACTGCTATATCTTTGATAGCCATTATTAAGCTCTCACCTTCAACATAGTTAAAACTGACATTAAGGTTGCCGGGAATTCTATTTTCTAAATCACCATTAAGGTATATTTCCTCGACATCTTTAAGTTGGTTCCAAAATTTATCTCTAAGTAATTTGATACGTTTATTATCATCTTTCATTTCTTCATACGCAATTCGAAATGCTTCGCCCATGCCAACGATTTGATGTGTAGGTAATGTGCCTGATCTGAACCCTCTCTCGTGTCCTCCTCCATGCATTTGAGCTTCTAATCTTACTCTAGGTTTTCTTCTTACATATAATGCGCCTATACCTTTTGGTCCATAGACTTTATGCGCAGACAGTGATAACAAGTCAACGTTAAATTTATTAACATCAATATCAACTTTTCCTGGACTTTGTGCTGCATCAACATGAAATAATATTTTTTTTCTTTTTGTTATTTGCCCTATACTTTCAAGATCCTGAATGACGCCAATTTCATTATTAACATGCATAATTGAGATAAGTATAGTTTGGTCTGTCATAGCATTTTCTAGTTTTTTTAAATCTACTAGTCCATTAGGTTCGGGGTCTAAATAAGTGACATTATAGCCTTCCAATTCTAGTTGTCTCATTGTATCAAGAACAGCCTTATGCTCTGTTGTAAGCGTTATCAGATGATTTCCTTTTGATTTATAAAAATGTGCTGCACCTTTTATTGCCAGGTTATTTGATTCTGTTGCACCACTCGTCCAAACTATTTCTCGAGTATCACAGTTAATTAGTTTTGAAACATTTTTTCTTGCCTCTTTAATTAAATTATCGCTATCCCATCCAAACGAATGAGATCTTGATGCAGGGTTTCCAAAAGCTCCATCAAGCGTTAGGCATTCTGACATTTTTTTTGCAACTCTATTATCTACTGGAGTTGTTGAGGAATAATCTAAATAAATAGGAATATTCAGGGTGGAATTTATTTTTTTTGTATTAACTGACATGAGTATCGCTCTCCCTTGCATCATGCAAACTATGTATAACTTGATTAGATATTATATCTTCAATAGTTATATTCTTCATGTAATCACTTATAATTTTGTTAAGCCCGATCCAAACATTATGTGTTGTGCATGGCTTTTCTTTATTACAATTCATGCTACCACCACACTGAGTTTGATCCATATTCTCCTCAACTGCTGTGATAATTTCGTGAAGTGAAATTTCACTGGATTTTTTGTTAAGCACGTACCCGCCACCAGGGCCACGTCTGCTAGTCACTACTTTAAAGTTTTTAAGTTTACAAAATAGTTGTTCTAAATACGATAAAGAAATTGACTGTCTGTCAGATATATCCTTAAGTGACACTGCTCCATCTTGATTTTGAGCCAAGTCAATCATTGCTGTTATGGCATATCTAGATTTAGTACTTAATTTCATGAGTGAATTATCATATACTTGACTTGTCCAGTCAACTATTATTTTTGTAAGGCTTTATGTATATTGGAAAGTATTCCAAGATAAAGGTTAACTTCATTCTCAGTTAAATCTGTTTTATTAAAAATGATATGGACATTTTGAGTAAGTGAATTCTTGTTTTTATCTGTAATTATTTTTAAATCTTGCATGATAGATAAAAATTTCTTAATTAAGACAAGTTTACTTGAGTGAGTAGATAGTTTGGTTGAATGTATAATAGTTGGTTCGACATTATACGATTTAAAATATTCATAAGAAAATATTTGAACAGCCGAAGCAAGATTAAGTGAAGCATATGACTCATGAGTTGGAATTGATACCAAATAATTGCATAGTTTAAGTTCATCGTTAGATAAGCCTGATTGTTCATTACCAAAAACAATTGATGCCTTATGCTCATTTTGTTTATTTAATAAAGTCATAAGCTGTTCCATGGATAGAGAAGGAATATTTGATTTTCTAGATCTTGCTGAAAACCCAATAACAATATTAGAGTCAGATAATGCTTCATCTAGAGACGATTCAACTCTAGCTTTTTCTAGGACATCCACACAACCAACAGCTTTTGCATTTGCTATATCAGATGGAAAGTTTTTAGGAGCTACTAAAGTAAGTTGATCCAATCCCATCGTCTTCATTGCTCTAGCAGTAGAACCAATATTTCCGGGATGGCTGGTATTAACTAAAATAATATTAATATTCGGTGACATAATGTAGTATACACTATCTAACTATAAATTATTATGCAACCAAGACTCAACATAGCAAAATCAGCCGGAGAGCTTATTGAAGAAGAAGTGAGAAGATTCTTTATTAATAAAAGTACTGATGCTTTGAGAAATATGCCAGTTAGAGAAATATTAACAAGCAAAGCAGTTGAGCATATTAATACATACTATAAATTAGGTGTAGATGACTATATTGAGTTTAATTACACAGAAGATAAAGATCGGCTAAGACTTGAGGATCCTAATATAATTTATAACAAGAAAGTTCATCCAGATGATGCGTACATATGGATGATAAATTTTATCCATGATTATGATAATTTTTGTAGAAAACTTCCTTTTTGGACTTTATCACTATCTGTAGCACATAAAGAAAATATTATATCTACATTTATTTTAAACCCATTTTTAGATATTTTCTTATTCAGTGAGAAGGGATCTGGTTCAGTGAATAATCAAAGAAAGGTAAGATCCAATAATGAATCAGAAACATTAATTTATGCTTGCTCTGATAATATTCAGGTGCCTAATTATTTAAGTATTCATAAAATATTATCTTTAAATTCTCTATCTGTAGAATTGATATATCTGTCAAGAGGACTTATTGATTTTTATATATTAAGCCATGAAGATTTTAAAAAAAATCAAGACTGCATACTCGTAGCTAAGGAGTCTGGAATAATAATTAATGACTCAAGTGATTTTATGATTTTAGCAAATGAAAAAACAATGAAAAAGCTATAAGTCAATTAATTTTCTTCTGGTCGTTTGATTCCAAAGTAAGACAAGCTGGTACTAGCAATGAATATAGAAGAATATGTACCAATTAAAATACCTACAAGCATTGCTATAGAGAAATTTTCAACAGCGTTGCCTCCAAATATAAGTAAAGAAATTATGACAAGCATTGTTGTGAATGAAGTTACAAGTGTTCTAGATAAAGTTTGATTAATTGATTTATTTAAAACAGCAAATATAGATAATTTTCTTAGAATAATATTATTTTCTCTAATCCTATCAAATACGACTATTGAGTCATTGAGTGAGTAACCAATTACAGCTAATACTGCAGCTAAAACACTTAAATCGAAAGTTAAATTAAAAAAGGAAAAAAATCCAAGTGTTATTATAACATCATGAATTAAAGCAGAAATTGCTCCCAGTCCATAGATAAGTTCAAATCTTAGAGCTATGTATATCAGAATACTGAATAGTGCTATTAACATAGCCCATTCGCCCTTCTCTCTTAGTTCACTTCCAACTTGTGCTCCTACATATTCCAGTTTAGTAATCTTGAAGCTAGTATCATTAAATATCTTTTTAAGGTAATTATTAATATTAGTTTTCTTGAATATCTCTTCATCTTTAAGCTTGATCAATATTTCTTTACTTGATCCATACAGCTGAACAGTCGAATCAGTCAGATTATTCTTAGAGAGTTTATCTTGTACATCAATAACTGTAACTTTGTTATCAAATTTTAACTGAACAATATATCCACTTGAAAAGTCAATTCCAAAATTAAAGCCTTTGATTACTATGCTTAATATTGATACTGCCAATAATAGTGATGAGAGAATTAATGGAATCTTTCTAATTTCCATAAATTTTATATCAAGCTCTTTTATAATTCTAAACATTAAATAGACAGCCCTTTATTATTTTTATTCTCATATATAAAACTTACTAATGCTCTAGTACCAACGATTGCAGTAAACATAGAAGACAATATTCCTATTACTAATGTAACTGCAAATCCTTTAACCACGCCTGTACCAATTGTTAACAATGCAATTGCTGCAATAAGCGTGGTGATATTTGCATCGGAAATAGTAGAAAATGCTTTATTGTAACCTGAGATGATACTAGCATTTGGGCTATTGCCATTTAGAATCTCTTCTCTTATTCGTTCATATATCAGTACGTTTGCATCCACTGCCATACCCACCGTGAGTACAATACCTGCGATGCCAGAGAGGGTAAGTGTTGCCTGAAAAAGAGCTAATGTTGCTGTGATGATTAATATATTAAATATTAGAGCAATATTTGCTATCAATCCAAATTTTTTATAGTAAATAAACATGAATAATATTACTAAAATCATTCCTAGTAACATGGAATCTCTTCCGGAAATTATATTTTCACTACCAAGACTTGGGCCAACCGTTCTCTCTTCAACTATTGTCATTGGTGCACTAAGCGATCCTGATCTTAAAAGTATTGCTAAGTCTTTTGCCTCCTGGAGGTCAAGACCTGTAATTTGAAAACGTTTACTAAATGCTTCCCTTATTGTAGCAATATTAATTACCTGATTTTTATCTTGTTCAACAAAGACAACTGCCATTCTGTTTCCAATATTTTTTGATGTTGTATCAAGCATGTTGGATGCGCCATATGAGCTTAAATTAACAAACACAGCTGGTTGGTTAGTTTGTCCATCAAAGCCAGAATTTGCTCCTTCAATATCTTTACCTGATGCAATAACATCTCTTGACAGAAGTACAGGAGAGCCATTTTTATGTCTATATAATAGTGATTCACTGATAGTGTTTGTACCAATAGCTTCAGATTGACTCCAATCATCAGGAGACCCCCTTGTTAGTCTAAATTCTAAAGTAGCTGTAGAACCTAGAATAGTTTTAGCTCTAGTTGAGTCCTGCAGTCCCGGCAGTTGAACAATAATACGGTTTTTACCTTGCTGCTGAATAATAGGTTGAGAAACACCAAGTTCATTAACTCTAGATCTTAATATTGCAAGATTCTTTTTCATTGATGCTTTTATATCATTTTGAAAAGATTCCTGAGATAGAGTTGCACTGATGTCCATGCCACCTTCAGATTTTAGAGTTGTTATTTGATAATCCGAGAAGTTCTCGTTAAGGGTATCTAAAACTTCAGGATCAATTGAATCTTTATTTAATTTAAAAGTAACACTATCTGCATCTGTAAAGAAGGTATTGTATCGAATGCCATTATCAATAAAAAAGTTTCTAAGATTATTTTCCAATTGAGTGAATCTAGATTTTTTCACATTATCACTATCAATTTGAAGAAGGAAATGAACTCCGCCTTTTAGGTCTAAACCTAAAGACACTGGGTTTGCATTGATAGTACTCAACCATTTAGGAATATGATTATAGTTACTTAATGTAAATTGATACGATGGCAACTTAATCAATTTATTATATGCATTTAATTGATCATCAATTGAATTAAAAAAAAGATTATTTCCATCTATGCCAATATTAGAAATCTTATTGTCTTCTGACAGTTGCTGTAAATTTAGACTGTCGACTTCTTTTTTATCAAATGTATTTACCTGAATAGAAGGATATGTATTATAAAAATTAGGTAAAGAATATATTACTGCATAACTTAAAACTAGTAGCACTAAAATATATTTCCAGGTAGGATATTTATACATTACTTAATATTATCAAGTGTGTTTTTAGGAAGTATCTGGTTTATAGAATTTCTTTGAAGTTTAATTTCAGTATTATTAGAAATTTTAAGCATTGCATAAGAATCAGTTAATTTAGTAATTTTTCCATAAATGCCTCCAGATGTTGCTATCTCATCGCCAACTTTTAATGCTGCAACCATTTTCTTATGTTCTTTAAGTTTTTTTGACTGAGGTCTAATGAGAATAAAATACATCAATACTAAAATAAATATAGGCAATAGAAATCCAATAATAGACGGTTCTTGCTGTCCTGCTGCATGTGCTGATTCAATCATTTTTCACCTCTCTAAAGTTTCTCTCAAGTTGAGCAATATAATCATCTAACGATGAAGAAATAATAGCATTTCTAAGCTGCATCATTAAATTTTGGTAAAAGTATACATTATGGATAGTCATAAGTCTCGCAGCTAGTATCTCATTACAACGATCAAGGTGCTTGATGTAAGAAATACTAAAGTTTTTACAAGTATAACATTCACATTCATTGTCTATCGGCCCAATATCATTGAAATATTTCGCGTTTCTTATCCTTTTTATACCACTTGATGTGAATAATTGACCATTTCTGGCATTCCTAGTTGGTATAACACAGTCAAACATATCTACTCCTGCTCTGACTGCATATGCAATATCTAATGGTTTTCCTATGCCCATTACATATCTCGGTTTATCAGTAGGTAGCTTGTGAGCATTTTCATTTATTACCTCATACATTATATCTGAAGGCTCTCCAACAGATAGACCGCCCAAGGCGTAACCATCAAATTCCATATCTATTAATGCTTCTCTTGATCTTTCCCTTAGTTCTGGATACATACCACCTTGTACAATACCAAATAGAGGTTTAGCAGAGTAATTAGCTTTTTTTGATCTTTCTGCCCAACGCAAAGATAGCTCCATAGATTTTTCTGTGGTATTTATATCAGAGGGATATTTAATGCACTCATCAAATATCATCATGATATCTGTATTGATTTTCGTTTGAACATCAATTGATATCTCTGGTGTCATTAACACTTTGTCACCATTAAATGGTGAGCTAAATTCTGCTCCTTCATTATTAATTTTAACATCTTTACCTAAACTGAATACTTGATAACCACCTGAATCAGTTAATATTAAACCATCCCATTTCATAAATTGATGTAAACCGCCAAACTTTTGAATAAGGTCTATACCAGGTCTTAACATTAGATGAAAAGCATTTGATAAAATTATATCGACATTACACTTCTTCAAGTCGGATGAATCCATAGTTTTAACAGCACCATAAGTTCCGATAGTCATAAATGATGGAGTACTAATTGTTTTATCATTTATCGTTAACGTTGCTGTTCTTGCATGATTATGTGTATTTTGTATTGAGAATTTCATATTAAATCTTAAGTAGCATACTGTCTCCATAACTATAAAATTTATAGTTTTTATCAATAGCTTTTTTGTATAGTTCTAGTAGTTTGTCTCTACCTATTAACGATGCAACCAGTAATAAAAGAGTAGATTTAGGTAAATGAAAGTTTGTTATCAAACCATTTATTAATTTGAATTTATACCCTGGCGTAATAAACAAGTCAGCCTCACCTTTATAATTACTTTTATATAACTTAGTAGCATAGTTCTCTAATGCTCTTGTTGCAGTAGTTCCTACAGCAATTACCCTTTTGTTCTTTCTTTTAGCATTTTTTATAATATCAATTGTACTTTTTTTAACTTCACAGTATTCAGATCCGATATCATGTAATAAGTAATTATCATTTGATACCGGTTTGAATGTGTTGTATGTGACATGCAAGGTCAAGTATTCTAATATTACACCCTTGTCTTTCAATTTATTTAGCACTTCTTTTGTAAAGTGTAAACCAGCTGTTGGAGCAGCAACGGAACCATCATTGATAGCATAGGTTGTTTGATATCTATCAACATCATCCTTATTCGCTTTCCTTTTAATATATTTTGGAAGAGGAATCTCACCATATTTAATGAAAAGATTCATTATGTTGTCTTCTGATTTAATAGTAACGTAATTTCTTTCTATATTAGTTACAGTTAGATAATATTTTTGATTAAAATTTAATATAGCTCCAGTTTTAAGTTTTCCGGAAGTGCCAAATATGCAGATTGCTTCTTTTGAGGTTAATGTCTTATGAAAAAGTAGCTCCACTGCACCGCCTGATTCTTTTTTTACAAATAGCCTTCCAGGAATTACTTTTGTATCATTGAGAACTAATAAATCGCCAGGATTTAAAAAATTATAAATATCTGAAAAAGCTGTATGTTCTACTGTATCGTATGTTTTATCAAAAACCATAAGTTTAGAGCTATCTCGTTTTAGAGGTGGAGTGAATGCAATGAGATTATCAGGTAAATCATAGTCATATAATTCAATACTTGTTTTCATCAGAATGGATTATAGGTTATCATCATTGCAAATTAAAAAGAAATTTGATACAAAATTAATATGCACTTTTTAGATAAAATAACAGGAGTAAATCTATGGCATTGATAAAAAATTTTCCTCATGATGGCATAGTAACTATTAATCGAGTAATCCTTAAGAAAGGACATACCATTGATGAGCTTCAAGAAAGAGTAGCCCTGATGTGCGAAAATGTAAAAACATATCATTCTGAGACTGGATTTATTGGTGGAATGGTTGTTTTAAATAGTGGACAAATATCAAATGAAGGAACTAACCTTGGAAAAGCCTTAGAGAGTGAATTAAAAAATAAGGAAGCACTTATCATCACGTATTGGAATTCTTATGAGGAGCATGAAAATTCACATAAAAGCGATAAATTCCAACCATTATTTCAAAAAGTAATTGACCTTTGTGAAAATGGCAACGAAGAAATTGTCTATGACATGTTATGGCAAGGAGAAGCATACACGCCTGAGATGGCTAAAATGGCGCAATCAGCTAAAGAGCAAAATAGTTAAACTATCGGCGGGTTTTTCTTATTAGTTCGCTTATGTCTTCCCCCAATCAATTTATGTTTTTTTAACTTTTCGTCAAGCTTCTCTAGCGTAGTATCTTCGATACGAATATTTTGAGATAATGTGATTTGTTTTCTTATGTACAATACAGCTAATATTGCAATAATTATGATTGTGAAGTATGTGATATAATCCAACATAGTTTATCTTAGCACAATATACGAATATTATGCCACTGTGGTGGAATTGGTAGACACGAGGGACTCAAAATCCCTTTTTCGCAAGAAAGTATCGGTTCGAGTCCGATCAGTGGTATTGGAATGTCACGCGCAAATAGTGATATACACAAAAGAACATGATTGACTATATTATTAAAAAATTAAAAAAACGAGGGATAGAATTAGATTCAGCACAATTACATTTAATTCATGAATTGGTAGAGTCAATACAGCCTGATAAAGATTTAAATAACAAATTAGATGGCAAATCAACCAAGAAAAGCTTTTATGTATGGGGAGATGTTGGAAGAGGAAAAACTTTAATTACCAAATCCTTTTTTAATTTACTTACTGAAAGAAAAGCATCATTTCATTATATGGAATTCATGCAAAGTATACATGAACAATTATCAAACTTACCAGGTAAGAAGAATCCTTTAAATATTATAGCTAGAGATTTGAGTAAAAGATGCAAAGTTATTTTCATAGATGAATTTCAAGTTGAAGATATTACAGATGCTATGATTATTGGAAATCTTCTAAATCAGCTCACTGCATTAAACACAACACTTTATTTGACATCTAACACACATCCAGATGACCTATATAAAGATGGACTGCAGAGAGAAATATTTATAAACGAAATTGAGATTATGAAAAAATCACTTAATATTTATAAAATTGAAGGATTGATAGATTATAGATCAAGAAATATCCTAAATTTGAATAATAGTTCTGAGCATATTCATGATGATGAGAGCATTACTAGTTTTTTAGAAAATAATTTTGAGAATTTAAACTTTAATAAAGAATATTATGTTAATTCAAGAGCGTTTAGTTGCAAAGCTACTTCAAGTGATTTTTTATGGATTTCTTTTTCTGATTTTTTTAGAGAACCAGGTGGAGACAAAGAATATATAGAAATATCAAAAAAGACAGAATGGATCTTCATTAATGATTTCGTTGTATGTAATGATGACTCAGCGGATCTTATAAGAAGGTTTATATCATTTATTGATATTTGTTATAGAAATAAAATGAAAATTAAGTTCTTTTTTAATAACAACTCATGTAATGATTTGTATACAGGTGATAAACTAAAGAATCTTTGGAATAGATGCCAGAGTAGACTAAATGAAATGCAAGGGATGCACTATTTAACAAATACAAAGGAATAAGATGAAAGAAATATTTATATATGGCATAGGAAATGCACTTGTTGATAGTGAATATAAAATATCAGAAGATGAACTTAAGCAGCTTAACTTAAAAAAAGGCTGTATGGAGCTAAATGATATTCAAAATCATAATAGAATAAATGATGAACTCAAGAAGAAGCATGGAGTTGTAAAAATGATGCCAGGAGGATCAGTAGCAAATTCTTTATATGCTCTTGCTGAGTTTGGTGAAAATGTAACCTTTACTGGTAGAGTATCAAAAGATAATGTTGGTGCTACATTTGAAGAATCGTTGAAATTCGTTGGGATGAAATCAGCTATTAAACAGGTTGAAGCCGGTACAACTGGTGAATGTATAGTTTTAATCACACCTGACCATGAAAGAACAATGTATACCTATCTTGGCGTTTCATCTGATTTATCAAAAGAGGACATATCAAAAGACGTAATATTAAAATCGGAATACTTATTAATTGAAGGGTATCTAGTTACCTCAGAGAGCACTAATAGTGTTGCGAAATACTGTTTAGATATAGCAAATGAAAATAATATAAAGAAAATTATCACTTTATCAGATCCGAATGTAGTTAATTTTTTTAAAGATAATATGATGGAATTGATTAATAAAGGTTTTGATATAATTTTTTGTAACCAACAAGAAGCATTTAATATTTCTTCATCTGATAATATTAATGACGCTATAAAATTTCTAAGTGATTTCTCAAATGAAATAGTCATTACCTCTGGTAATAAAGGAGCTTATGTTTATTATGACGCTAAAATCACTCATGTGATGAGTGAGAACGTTACACCAGTTGATTTAACAGGTGCGGGAGATATGTTTTTAGCTGCATATCTATTGTCAAAGAGAAATAATAAGACTATTACGGAATGCATAGAATTTGCTAATAAATGTTCTGGAAAGATTATTCAAAAATATGGAGCTAAGTTTGATAGCGAAGAAGAATACATAGAGCTTAAATCCAACCTATAAAGATTGATAAATTTCTTTTAGCTCCTTGCTAGGCTCTAAACTTTCAGTGATACTTCTTCCAATAACGAGATAAGTCGATCCTAGTTGCAATGCCTTTACTGGCGTAATTACTTTATGATGATCTTGAGTATTACTATTAGTTCTTATACCTGGTGTTACAAATATTTTATCTTCTGCTGCAAGGGTATTGATATCATATGGTGAACATACAAAGCCATCGATATCAGCTTCTAGACCGATATCTTTCATTTTTTTCAATTGGTCTGATCTTTTGCAGCCATAAATCTTTATACAATCATCATCAGATAAACTAGTAAGAGCTGTAACGCCTATTAGTTTTGAGTTTGATTGGCAATCTTTCTTAGCTTTCATAGCAGAGACAGCCATATCATATCCTCCAGTTAGATGAATATTCAACATCCATATATTAAGTGAAAATGCAGAGATACATGCCTTATATACTGTTGTGGGTATATCATGGAATTTCAAATCTAAAAAAATTTCAAATCCTTTTTCATGAATATTTTTAACTATACTAGGGCCGTACTTTGTAAATAGCTCTTTACCTATTTTAATTCTACATAATTCTGGATCTATAGAATTAATTAAATTTGTAACTGAATCTAGATTATCATAATCTAAAGCAACTATTATTTTTTTACTGTCATCCACTATATTTAACTCTCTCGCTAATTGTAATCGGTTTAATTGTTTCCCAATGATTGCATGATGGGCATTGCCAAATATGATTCTTAGCAGAATAGCCACAATTTGAGCAATTATAGGTCAGGAAGTTGTTTTTTATTAATGTAAGTAAATCATTGTTAGGTACAGAATTATTATCACTAGAGTTTTTAGCCAAGTGAAGATTATTGAATATATTTGTAAATACATTAGCTTTAGTTAAAGCTAAATAATCATGGGGAGCATCATAACCACTAATATTAAACATAAATTCATACAGTGTTGGAGTAAAATTATTATCATTTGAAAACTTTAATATAATATCATGTATCCTCTTATCAAGATTGTTATCTTGATGTGTTGTTGATAATTTAACAATTTCATTAGATAAAATGATCAAGTAAATTGAATCTATATTAAGCAAAATCTCTAGATTATCTAAAGCCAAACTAGGGTTTGAATACATATTGAATTCATACAGCATCATGTATCCTCTTTTACATTTATTATTAATTTCTATAGCTTTTCTTAAAACAGTGATAGATTTATTCAATTGATTATCATTTTTATAATCGTTAGCTTTCTCGCAATAATAATGAGAAATGATTACATCAATACATGATTTTCTAATATTTAGTTGTTTAAGATTTTTAGTAAATTTAATTGCATTATCCCAATCCTTAGAAAGTTCATAAATTAATAAAAGATATTCATTACAAGATTCAAAATAGGATTTATGTTCTTTCAAATTAAGTAATATCTTCTCTGATTTATCATACAGACCAGCAGAGAAGAAATCTTTAGCAAGTTCATATAGGGTTTGGTTTTTAATACTTTTATCTAATTTAGGTCTAGAAAGTAAATTCTGATGAATTAATATAGCTTTATCAAACTCTCCTCTTCTTCTATAAACTCCTCCAAGAGCCAAATGTGTTTCAATTGTTGAACTATCAACATCTATAAGGTCAGTAAATATTTTTAAGGCTTTATCATCTTCATTGTTTAAAAGATAATTCAATCCGCGATAGTACTCTGAGCTGTAAATATTATTAGTAGTATTATCATTAGCTTTATTTTTACTAATGATATAAATAATAATAAAAAACAGTATGATTGAGATAACTAGTATTTCAATCATTCAGTGCCATCTCTTAATGGATTTCGCCTAAGATTGTCTAGCTCTTCTTGGTTATTCTGTAATGCATTTTTTATTTCTCTAGTTCTTTTTTTATAGGAAATAATAATACTCATAAGATAAATTAGCGTTGTAATAATGCCAGCTATAAAGGAATAAAGTATCAAAATAGATAAAGGTAAGTCGTAGTTATATAAATATATATCAATATTTATACTACTTGTATTGTGAGTAGAGATTACCACTGATACTATAATTAGAATAGTAGTAAATATTAGAAAAAATAACCTTCCCATTCGTATATTCTAAAGTAAATTTACTAGATTGAATAGATTAGAAATTATTAACTCTAGACTTAAGTTCTTTACTTGGCTTGAAATGAACAGTATTTCTTCTTTCAAGTGCAATTTTATCGCCAGTCTTGGGGTTTCTTGCAAGGCGAGACTGATGAGTGTGGAGAGAGAAAGAGCCGAATCCTCTTATTTCAATTCGTTCTCCCTGATATAAGTTTTCACTCATATAATCCATAATTTTTTTTATAGAATATTCTATATCAGACAATTCTAAATTGTTTTTCTCGCATACAAGATTGATAATGTCCGACTTATTCACTGCTGTCTAACAAAGTGCAGATAACTTGAAAATTCTTCTTATCGATAGATTTAACATTACACTGTATTTTTTGGTTAAGCGCTAATGAATTAGTTTCTATAATTTCACGAAGGTTCTTTTGAAGAAGCTTAAGTGAACCTGTAACGTTATTATCTAGTTTAAGATATACCCCTGTATCTGATATGCTTACAACTTCAACAGAAATTTCAGACCCTAGCTCTAAATCTTGTGTTAGTGATTCAAAGTTTGATTCAATGTTTTGTTTCAACCCTAATGATATCCTCTCTCTTTCTGCGTCAATGGATAGCACAATCGTCTCAATGAGGTTACCTTTTTTATATGATCTGATAAAATCCTCTGGTTTGCCTAGATTAGTAACATCAGATATATGAACTAACCCATCAATTCCACCATCAAGACCAACAAAAATTCCAAAATCAGTAATTGATTTAATTTCACTTTTAATTACATCACCTTTATTGTGATCATTTGAGAATTCTTCCCATGGATTTGGCAAACATTGCTTATAGCTTAGTGAGAGTCTTCTCTTTTCTTCATCTATTTCAATTACTTTAACATTAACCTTATCTCCCAAGTTCAGTACCTTTTTAGGGCTAATATTCTTATTTGTCCAATCTAACTCAGAGGTTCTTATAAGGCCTTCGATACTATCACCCAAATCTACAAACACACCATAGTCTGCAATATTAACGACTTTACTTTCATAAACAGAATTAAGTTCAATATTACCCTGAACTTTCTCCCATGGGTCATCTGTTAGCTGTTTCATACCAAGACTAACTCTATTTTTCTCTTCGTCGAACTTAAGAACTTTGACATCTATTTCATCACCAACTTTAAGTATTTCTTGAGGATGATTAATACGCTTCCATGCAATGTCTGTAATATGAAGAAGGCCATCTATACCGCCTAAATCTATAAATGCACCATAATCTGTCAAATTTTTAACAAATCCCTTAGTTATGTTTCCCTCTGCATATTTTTCTTTCATTTCTTCAGAGCTTGAGTTTTGATCAAGTAATACTGCTTTTCTAGATAAAACAATATTATTTCTAACTTTGTCCATTTTAATAATCTTAAAATCTAGAGTTTTTCCCTCAAGATAGTCTGTTTCTTTTGTTGGTCTTACATCAACTAGTGAGCCAGGTAAAAATGCTTTTACCTCCATTAATTCTACAGTGAAGCCACCTTTTACTTTACCGCAGACTTTTCCAGAGACGATTTCTTGATTTTTTAAGAGGTCCTCTAATGCAGTCCATACTTTTTTACGCTTTGCTTTTTCTCTAGATAGTATCGTCTCGCCATAACCATCTTCTACAAGATCAAGAGTAACTTCTACCACATCGCCTATAGCTACTTCTAACTCTCCATCGGAATTAATAAATTGGCTTTTTGGTATTATGCCTTCAGATTTAAGGCCAGCATTTGTAATAATAAAATCATTTTTTATGTCGATGACTGTAGCAGGGATTATTTCACCTGGTGTCATATTTAATTGTGAAATATTAGATTCCAGTAATTGTTCGAATTCAGAAATTGTTGTCATAAGTTATATTTAATTAATTGCTTGTTATAGTATACAAATTTAATATTTTATCAACAATTGCATCAGGTTTTAGGTGAGAAGTATCTAATATATGTCCATTATTAGGTATTTTTAGTGGGGAAAGCTCTCTATTCATGTCGCTATCATCTCTTTTCATCAAAGAATCATAAATATTCTCAAATGTTACATTTTCACCTTTATCAAGTAATTCGTTTAATCTTCTCTTAGCTCTTATCTCTAAATCAGCATCTATATAAATCTTTAATGGTGCATCAGGAAATACCTCGGTACCCATATCTCGTCCATTTGCTATAAGTCCAGCTCCAATCACGCATGAATGCTGCAAATCAAACATACATTCACGAACTTCTGAAATTTTAGATACAACTGATGCAGCTTTTGCAACATCATCAGTGTATAAATATTGATCTATTACTTGATTCTTAAAACATACCTCATATTCATACTTATTTTCATTAGGCTTTAGAGATATTTGAGATATTAATTTTTTATAATCTATAGTAGCGTCTATCTTAGTACCAGATTTAGAGACGATGTATCCCGCAGATCGATATAATTTTCCGCTATCTAATAATAAAAAGTTAAGTTTCTTTGCAAGTAACTTAGATATAGTACTCTTGCCTGATCCGCTAGTTCCATCGATCGTAATAATAAATGTTGTTCTAGATTTCATAAACTTCAGCTCCTTGCTCTCTCATAATATCGACAAATGTTGGAAATGATGTACATATATTCTTTGTATCTGTTATTGTAATTGATTTTTTAGAGACTAAACCTGCTACTGCAAATGACATAGCTATTCTATGATCGCCGAAACTATTAACTTTTCCACCAAGTATTTCGTTACCTTGAATCTCTATGGAGTCATTTTTTGATGAGACATTTATCCCAACAGCCTTTAGGCCTTCCTCCATGGATTTAATTCTATCACTCTCTTTATGCCTTAGCTCTTCTATACCGCTAATCTTTGAAATTCCAGAAGCAACAGAACATGCAATAAATAATATAGGAAGTTCATCAATGAGTGTAGAAATTATATTGCCATCGAGTGTGATAGATGAAAGCTTTGACGAAGTAACATCTATATCGCCAATCAATTCGTTAGATTCTGATCGTTTATTATAAATGTTAATATCAGCACCCATTTTTTTAAGTACATGAATAATTCCAAGTCTATATTTATTAATATTGATATTAGGTAATGTAACTTTAGATCCTTTAGATATTAATGCTGCCACAATAAAAAACGCTGCGGACGATATATCAGATCCAATGATTACGTCCTTTGCAGTAAGCGTTTGTCTGCCTACGATGCTTGATTCATTTTCTGATCTTGTTATTTTATAATTAAAATGTTCTAACATATTCTCAGTGTGATCTCGAGTCGTTACAGATTCATAAAAATATGATGTGCCGTCAATAAATAATGAGGCTAACATTAAACAAGATTTAATCTGCGCGCTAGCTATTTCCTGTTTATAATTTATTGGTTTTAAATTAACGTTACCGTTAATATTAAGAGGTGCTTTATAGTTATCAGATATTATATTTGCTCCACACGCCTGTAATGGATCGATAATCCTTTTCATTGGTCTTCTATTCAACGAAGAATCACCCGTAATTGTAGAGGTAAAGTTTTGAGTAGCAAGCACACCAGTTAATAAGCGCATCAATGTTCCTGAGTTACCAGCATCAATCGTATTGGTTGGCTGTATTAACTGAGTTAATCCTAAACCATCAATACTTAATGAAGTGTTATCAATCACTATTTTTGCGCCTAGTTGTTGCATTGCGGACACGGTACATAGACAATCCTCTGAGTTAAGGAAGTTTTTTACTGATAGTTGACCATTTGCTAAAGATCCAAGTATTACACTGCGATGGGAAATTGATTTATCACCTGGTATTAATATAGTTCCAATAAATGGATTAGATTTATTGACTAAAAGATTATTCGAAGAACTCATTTGGTTTTATTATTTATTTTCCTTAATGTCCACATGAGCTTTTTTTCTTCAGAATCATTTATAAGTTTTCTAAAAAGCTTAAGGTTTTTTTCTACGCGAGTAATAGATTTCATAAGATTATTTTTATTGTTAATAAAAATATCAGTCCACATTTCTGAGCAACTCTGGCTTAATCGAACATGCTCTCTAATACCTCCGCCTAGTAATAATTCTAAATTATTATCTATAATTCTTTGAGGCAGTGTGAGCATGAATACATAAGACATAAGATGCGCAATATGACTTGTTTCTGACATAAGAATATCATGTTCTTTTCTATCTAAATCATAAGTATGAGATCCTAATGATTTCCAAAACGAAGCTAGTTTAGTATATGTCGATTTACTACATTTACTCTTATCAATCAGAAATACAACTTTGTTGAGGAACATATCAGGTATTAAATTACTTGGACCAGTCTTCTCTGAACCAGCCATAGGATGTGAACTTAAATATTCTACTTTAGACTTAACAGTAAGTTTATGGATATTACTACTAATATTTCCTTTTGAACTACCAATATCAGTCAATATAATTTTTTTAGATGCATATTTTATGATTTCATTAATAATACTTGCATAAGTATTTAACGGAGTGCAGAGTATTATTAATTCAGGATTGTCCATTTTAGAAATACTGGTGAGCGCTTCATCAATAACTTTCTCTTTTATTGCATATCTTAAGTTCTTCTTGCTTAAATCATAACCAATAATATTTTTTGACAGTTTATTTTTCCTGATAGAACTACATAATGATGCACCCATCATTCCCAGACCAATGACTAGAACATTATTTAGTGGTGCCATTATAGAATTCCTTTAAATATTTAATAAAAACTTTGTTGTCACTTGGCGAACCTAATGAAACTCTGAGATATTCTGGAAGTTTATAGTTATTTAGAGGTCTGATTATCACTCCCTTAGATAACAAGTAGTTAAATAATGAATCTGAACGAGTACCAACCTTAAAAGTTATAAAGTTGCAATAAGTACCAAGATAATTGATTGATAATTCATCAAATACTCTCTTAAATAGTTGCAATGCATTACTATTATTTTTTTTACTTTCATTAATAAAATGAAAGTCTTTTAATGCAATTCCTGCAGTTTTTTGTGCAAAATAGTTTGTATTGAAAGGTTGCTTATATAATTTGAGTTTTTCAATATTTTCCGGATTGGAAATTCCGTAACCAACTCTCAATGATGCAAGTCCATATATTTTTGAAAAAGATCGAGTTACATATATATTTTTATATTTTTTTATAAGACTTACAGCTGATTTTTGAAAACTTGAATCAAGATATTCATAATATGCTTCATCTAAAATCACTAATATTTTTTTAGGAATGGTTCTTAGAAATTCTTCAATATATTTTAATGGCAAATAAGTTCCAGTCGGGTTAGCAGGGTTTGCGATAAATATTAACTTTGTGTTACTTGTAATCTTTTCATATATAGAGTTAAGATCTATCCCGAGGTAATTATTTTCTTTTTTGTTTGTATCTGGTTTACTTGTTATGACCTTAGCATTCTGGAGTTTTGAAATAATTTCATAAACTAGAAAAGAATGCTTTGGAATAATTACTTCAGATTTATGATCAAGTGTTGATCTTACGATAAGTTCTAATATTTCATTACTACCATTACCAAGTATAATATTCTTATTCGTCATTCTATAACCAATAAGCTTTGCTATTTCAGAATGAAGATTAACCGGGTTACTGTCAGGATAAAGATTGATTTTATGTGTTGATTTTTTAATGAATGATATAACATCTTTTGAGATGAAGGGATTTTCATTAGATGCCAATTTTACAACTTTTTTTAAATTATATTTTTTCTCTACGTCATGTATATTAAATCCAGGTGTATATTTTTTTATTTTATTTGTCACGCTAATCTATACTCTTTGGATAAGATCCTAGTAGTTGGTAGTATCTAGATATTTTTTCTATTTTGCTAAGTGCGTTTGATATTTTTTTGTTGTATTTATGCCCAGTTATATCAATAAGAAATAAATATTCCCAATTTTTTTCTTTTGTTGGTATGGATTCAATTTTTGTCATAGATATCTTATTTTCAGATAATATTTGAAGTACCTTAGATAGAGAACCTGATTTATTTTCTAAGGTCATAACAAAAGTAGTTTTATCATTTTTTGATTCAGGTATTTCAGAATTACCAATAATGAGAAATCTTGTTGTATTATCATAGGAATCATTAATATTTTTAGCATTAATTTTTAGTTTGTATAATTTACTGCATATCTCATTCGCAATACAAGCTGAGTTTTTTAATTTATTAGCCAGAAGAGCTGCTTTTGAATTGCTGTCTGTAGAAATGCACTCTGCATTAGGCATATTCTTATTAATCCAATTAGAGCACTGAGAAAGTGTCTGATTATGAGCATATATTTTTTTTATTTTTTCATATGATTTACTTTTAGACATTAGAGTATGTCTAATAGGCATGTTCTGCTCTCCACAAATCTTTACATCATATTTCAGAAGAAAGTCAATTGTTGATTTAATACTTCCTTGATTTGAGTTTTCTACAGGTACTACTCCATAATCGCACGTATTATTTCTGACTGAATCAAATACTTCTGAAAGATTGTTCTTACTATCGCTACTTAAACTGTTTCCAAAAAATTTCTTAGCGGCTATTTGACTGTATGTACCCTCTGGTCCTAGAAAAGATACTTTAAGGTTTGTTTCTAATGATAAACATGCTGATATTATTTCCCTATAAATATTGTGTATATGATTAGAATCAAGGGGACCCTTATTAAGAGCTCTTAATTTTTTTATAATCTGAGATTCTCTATCTGGTCTAAATATAAGGGTATTATTTGATGATTTTTTATATTCAGCAACACTTTGAGCAATATTTGCTCTTTGGTTCAAGAGTTTAAGAATTTTTTTATCTATAGCGTCAATATTATCTCTGAATTTCTTTAACATAATCTAATCATTTGTGCGTTCATAAGAAACTGCTGTTATTTTCTCATCATCACTCATATCTTGCAAACGTACACCTTGAGTATTTCTATTAATGGTTTTCATGTCAGATGCTGAAATTTTGATTGTTTTTCCTTTGTTCGTTATAAGGATAATATAATCAGTATTATCGACGTTTACCGCACCCACGACTTTACCGTTTCTATCAGACGTTTTTATGGAAATAACACCTTGGCCGCCCCTATTTTGTTCATTGTAGGAATCGACAGAAATCTTATTACCAAAACCATTTTCTGTTACAAAAATTACCTGTTCCGATTGCGTGTTCAAAGAAGATATAATTTTAGCATTACTAGTAAGTTTAATCCCTACAACTCCTTGTGTACCTCTAGATCTTTCTCTTATTTGAGACTCTTGAAACATAATTGACTTCCCAGTTGATGAAGAAAGAATGATTTTATCAGAACCACTTGTGTGTAAGGCATTAAATAGATAATCGTCATCTTTCAAAAGAATCGCCTTGAGACCACTATTACGAACTTTCTTAAAAGAAGACAATGAAATTCTATTGACCATACCGTATCTTGTTGTTAAGAATAGAAAGCTGTTTTCCTCAAAGTTTTTGATTGCTAAAATAGCTGATATTGATTCATCTGTTTCTAACGGTAAGATATTATTTATGGATTTACCCCTTGCTTGCCTACTCGTATCAGGAATATCAAAAACTCTAATAGAAAAAGCTTTACCTTTAGTAGAAAAACACAAGATTGTATCATGGGTATGAGCACACACTAAAAGTTTTGCCTTATCTCCATCTTTAAAGTTAGCTGCATTTACACCACGACCACCACGTTTTTGACTTCTAAACTCAGTAATAGGCATTCTTTTTACATAATTCGCTTCCGTGAGAACAACTATAACATCCTCTTTTTTTATCATATCCTCTTTATTAAGCAGTCCTTCGTCATCAGATATTTTTGATCTTCTCTCCTGACCGAAAGTATCTTTAATTTCTAAAAGTTCATTTATCATTAGACGATTAAGCTCATCAGGATTAGATAATATACTCAAATATTCTTTAATTGATTTAATGGCATTATTATAATCTTCAAGAATAGTGTGCTGTTCTAAGTTCGTAAGCTTATTAAGTTTCATATCGAGTATCGCTTGCGCTTGTTCATCACTGATTGTATATTTGTCACCAACTAAACCAATATTGGTCTCTACGGTCATGTAATCTCCGCATTCTTCTATAAGCTTAGATAATATCCATTTATTTTTAGATGTTGACCACGTCTGGCTTGTAATTTTCTTTTTAGCGTCAATACTAGATTTAGATTTTTTTATTAGATTGATTATTTCATCAATATTGTTTAAAGCTATGCTCAGGCCTTCAAGAATATGCGCTTTACTATATGTCTTGTTTAATTGATAGAGAGTTCTCCTAGTAATAACTTCTCGGCGATGTTTAATGAATTCAGACAAAGCGGTAGGTACACTTATTGTACAAGGTTCTCCATCTACTAAACAAACCATATTTACAGAGAACGAAGTTTGAAGGTTTGTCTGTTTATATAAACTGCTTAAAATTACATCAGGTTGTTCACCTTTTTTAAGCTCTATAACAACCCTTAATCCGTCTCGATCTGATTCATCTCTAAGGTGACTAATGCCCGTAATTTTTTTATCTCTGACCAATAATGCAATAGTTTCAATTAACTTAGCTTTATTAACCTGGTAGGGTAACTCATGAATGATAATTGAGCTCTTATCTTTATTTTCCTCTACAGAGTGAATCGCTCTGATTTTGAATGACCCTCTTCCAGTTTTAATAGCTTGATAAATTCCTCCATTATCCTTTATCTCAGCTCCTGTTGGAAAATCTGGTCCATTAAAACCAGTCTCCCTAATAAATTCATCAATAGAGTCGTCTTCTCCTAGGGATGGTTTTTTGATAATAGCAATAACGCCATCAATAACCTCGTTTAGATTATGTGGCGGTATATTAGTTGCCATACCAACAGCAATCCCTGATGCGCCATTAATTAGTAAATTAGGTATTCTAGTAGGTAGAACAGCTGGCTCATTTTCTGAACCATCATAGTTTGGGTTAAAATCAACTGTATTTTTATCTATATCTGAAAGTAATTCATGAGAAAGGCGTGACATTCTCACTTCGGTGTATCTCATAGCTGCAGGCGAATCACCATCAATAGAGCCAAAATTTCCTTGTCCGTCTACTAGTGGATAACGCATAGAGAAAGGTTGAGCTAATCTTACAATAGTATCATATACAGCTGTATCTCCATGAGGATGATATTTACCTATCACATCACCTACAATCCTAGCAGATTTTTTATAGGCCTTATTATATCCATTGTTTAGCTCATGCATTGAGAACAATACTCTTCTGTGAACTGGTTTGAGGCCATCTCTAACATCAGGCAACGCCCTTCCGACAATTACAGACATGGCATATTCTATATAAGAATGACGCATCTCGTCATCAAGTTTTATTTGTGAATATTCAGACATTTATGGTTAGTTTTTGTGCCATATTTAAGGAATTATTCTAACATAAATAGTGTCTATAAACGATATAAATTAGAGTCTTAACAGTATAGAATTTTAAGATGTTTATTATTTCTCCAAGATGGATTTATTTACATAATAAGAAGCTTGAAAAAGAGAAAGCATTATTGATTGATGGGTCATTGATAAAAGAAATCATTGACAAAAATGCTATCAAAAAGAAATATAAAGATTTTAAAGTGATTGAATATGATGATCATATACTCATGCCATCTCTATCCGAAAGTTGTATTAAGATTCATGATTGTATTGACGAGGAACAGTTGAATATTAAGCTGAATAGATTGTTAAGCAATGGAGTTACTAAAATAAATATATCTGGAGCTAATGAGAATATTATGGGATATACATTTAACTCACACATACAGCTTGGACAAATATTAGAGCTTGATGGAAAAGTAGCCGATCAATCAGACATTAAGAACATTACATCTTTATTAGATAGCTTTAAATCTGATCCTTCCAAATTGTTGAGTATAAGTTTGAAAAATATAAATCACTTTGATAATGAAGTCATAAAAAAAATCTCATTTATAACTAATGAGATAAGTATAAATTTACATATAGACATGAATGATATTAATCATGTGTCGACTGAAAACGAATTAACAAAAAAAATCAAATTCTGGGAGGATATAAATCTACTAAATAATTCTTATTTATATGCTTGCCCAGGATTTAATGAACAATGGTTAAAATCTATAAAGAAAAATAATATTACGCTAATGATTTCCTATAAAGAACTAAAAAATATTGAGAACATTAAATACTTTATTTCACTGCTTGAAAAAAAATATAAGTGCATATTAATTTCGAATGATTGTGAATCATATGAGTTTTACCAAACGATTAACCTTATGAAACTTTTTACAGAAAAAAAAATGGATTCAGAAATTATAGTTAAAATAATAAACTGTGTCACAAATAATACATCTGATTTGTTTTTAAATTATTTATCATCCGGGTGCATAAAAAAAGGCAATCAGGCTTCTTTCAATTTATTCAATTATAGGCAGAATTATTTTGTTGATAGTTATAATATCAATCCAAATCTTTATAATCTTGACAAAGAAAGCTTAACTCATGTATGGTCAGCTGGTAAACAGGTAGATATAGCATGATACACAAAGATCAAAACCAAGAATCGCTTTTTGATGAGTATGCATATGATTGGTGGAATAAATCTGGACACTATAAATTATTGCATAAATTAAATCCGATCAGATTAAATTATATATTATCTAAGTGTGATTTAAATGGAAAAGATATTTTAGATATTGGATGCGGCGGAGGTCTCTTATCTGAAGAGCTAAGTAAGAATGGTGGTAATGTTACTGGGATAGATTCATCAAAAAAATCAATATCTATTGCAACACAACATGCAAAAGAAAAAAATCTTGCTATCGAATATAAAAATAAATCTATCTTCGATTTAGAGGAGACCAAATGTTTCGATTATGTAATCTGCTTTGAAATGATCGAGCATATTAACAATCCAGATATGTTAATCAATAAAATTAATAAAATAACTAAGAATCAATCCATGATATTTCTCTCAACAATCAATAGAAATCTAAAATCGTTCATTTTAGGGAAAATAATGGCTGAATATATACTTAACTATGTTCCAAAAGGGACGCATCAATACGAAAAGTTTATAACCCCATATGAACTCACATCTTTATTAGAGAAGCATAATTTTAAAGTAGATAATATAGATGGATTAAGTTTTAATCCTATAGAAGAGTCATTTTCAATATCATCAAATACACACATTAACTATTTCGTAAATGCTAAAAAACATATATAAAATAAAATCTATATTATTTGATCTTGATGGAACGCTTGCAGATACATCACCAGATATGTGTGCTTCATTGAATAGAGTACTCAAAGATCATAATTTTAAAACAGTTGACTGTTATGAGCTAAAAAAACATATATCACGTGGTGCACTAGGCGTAATTGAATATGCGTCAAAAATCAATAAGAGAAATATTGATTCATCTCTACTAAGAGCAGAGTTTTTAGATGACTATAAAAATAATGTATTTATCAATACAAAACTTAATGACAATATGGATAAACTGATTGATTACTTGTTAGAAAAAAATATCAAGATTGGTATAGTCACTAATAAACATTCCAGATATGTAGCTAATATCATTAAAGGATTGGGTTTAGACAGTAAATTAGACTGCGTAATTACTGGTGATATGGTATTAAATGCAAAACCAGCATCAGATGGTTTAATTAAGGCAGCAATATCTTTGAACTGTAAATCTGAAGAGATTATATATGTGGGTGATGATGAAAGAGACATCATTGCTGGTCGTGATGCGGGAATGCAAACTATCGCAGCAGATTTTGGGTTCATTGGCGATGATATTAATATTGCATCATGGAAATCTGATTTAATTATCCAGGATCCATTGGAATTGAAAGATTATTTCTAATATATCAATACAAGCGTTTTATAATTTATTAAATTGAATAGAGATATAACGTCATTGTCACTCATCCTTATACAGCCGTGAGATTCAGGATAACCTAACTTGTCAATGTGTGGTGTTCCATGTATGTAAATAAATCTTTGAAAAGTATCTACATCTCCACCTTTATTAATGCCCTCTTCTAGTCCGCCAATCCTAATTATTCTTGAGGTAATATAATCTTTATTATCGTTTGGATTTTTATTAATCAGTTTATTTGTGGAAATTCGATTTTTAAATAGCGTCCCAGCCGGCAGTCCATCTCCAATTTTTGAAATAACTGTATGTAAACCTATAGGAGTTTTATTTGAATTAACCTTACAACCTAGTCCATTTAATGCGGTAGATATTTTAAAATTATATTTAACTATATTTTGTTCAAGAAAATATAGTTTTTGTTCTGAAGTATTTATAAATATCATTTAATGAAATAACAGCTAAAAGTTATTAATATACAACAACTTCATCAAAAGATTGCTCTGCTTGGTTTTTCCTAATTTTTTCTGCATCGTTTCGTAGTTCATCAAGAGCATCTAGATAATCTTTATCGACATCGCCCGTTATATATTTACCTGTAAAACAAGATGAGTCAAATGAATCAATCTTTGAGCTTTCAGATTTAACAGATTGTATTAGATCATTGATTTCTTGATAAAATATTTTATCACACCCAATAAATTCAGCAATTTCATCAATAGATCGATTGTCAGCTATGAATTCTTTACTAGCAGGCATATCAATGCCATAAACATTTGGAAATTTTACAGGTGGAGCGGCTGATGCCATATATACTTTTTTTGCCCCAGCTTCTCTTGCCATTTCTACAATCTGTTTTGAGGTAGTTCCTCTTACAATTGAATCATCTACAAGTAGTACTGTCTTATTCTCAAACTCAGATTTAATCGCATTGAGTTTTCTTTTAACAGACTTAGATCGTTCATTTTGCTCAGACATAATAAATGTTCTACCTATATATCTATTTTTTATAAACCCTTCACGAAACGGAATTTTTAATTTGGTAGATAGTTCTAATGCAGATATTCTACTTGTATCAGGAATAGGTATAACTACATCGATGTCATTATCAGGAAAAGTATTTGTAATATTTTTAGCGAGTGCTGTGCCCATATTCATTCTAGCTTTATAGACAGAAATACCATCGATTATAGAGTCAGGCCTTGCGAAATATACATACTCAAAGATACAAGGATTGAAACTGTTAACTTCACAGCATAATCTTGTATGAACATTTCCATTACTATCAATAAATATAGCCTCACCAGGCATAATATCTCTTTCTAGTTTATAACCTGCAGAATCAAGGGCAACTGACTCAGACGCGATCATTGTTTCAGTTTTACCATCAACTTTTTTTTGTCCATAACATAATGGACGTATACCATGTGGATCTCTAAATGCCACTATACCTTTATCAGTAATTAACGAAACAACTGCATATGCGCCTTTAACTCTTCTGTGAACTCCTGCGACTGCATAGAATATGCTGTCTGGTGTAAATGCATCTTTGCTGTGTAAATAAAGTTCATGTGCAAATATATTCAATAGAATTTCAGAATCAGATTTTGTATTTATATGCCTTAAATCTTCTTTAAATAAATCAGATTTTAACTTTTCAGAATTTATAAGGTTTCCATTATGTGCTAAGGCTATTCCATAGGGTGAATTTACATAAAATGGTTGTGCTTCAGATGAATTATCGGCATGGCCAGCCGTAGGATATCGAACATGCCCGATACCTACATTCCCTTTTAAACGGTCAATATGTTTTTTTGCAAAACCATCTCTTACAAGACCTAAAGATTTTCTTAATGTAATTTTACCTTTGTGATTTGTGAGTATTCCAGAGGCATCTTGACCTCTATGTTGTAAAACAGTCAAAGACTCATAGATGTCATGAATTACATCTTTATTGCCCGATACAGCGACTATGCCACACATATATGGTCATTATATTTATATTTTAAAAGTATTAAAGAGAGAATCGTCAAAATTGGAGATATATTCAAAAAGTTGAAGATAATACGGCATTAGAATTGAATTATGGAATATATGATTTGCAACTGAAGTGTCATATATTAGGAGAATAAATATAAGAATAAATATTTGAGATTTCACAAATGATAGAATAAAACCAATAATTCGATTAGAGTTTTCGAATAATGCGGATGCTATGAGTTTAGCTAAGGTTAAATTTAGAATAAATATTAGAGTAATAGAGGCGACTACTAATAATATAATAGAAAAAGCTTTTATATAAATATCATCTAATCGAACATATGAAGAAACTATATATTTTAAGTTTGGTAAATAATTGAATACGATATAAAGAAATAATACCCATATTGAGAAAGAAATTAGTTGTTTAGAGAATCCCTTAATATAACCCAATACAGAATATAAAATTGTGACAAGAAGAAAAATATAATCAATAACTACCATCAGAAAACAAAGTCAACAATCTTATTTTCAATGCCATGAATATTTCTTAGTTTTTTAGATTCCTCTTTAGCATGTGATGAGTTTACAAAAGGTCCCAACGAGTAATACATTTGTTTAGCATTATGTTTGATTGAATATCCGGTATTGTTTAACTTCGATACTATACTTTTCTTAGATTCTTCTTGATAACTTATGATTATGAGCCAAGCTTTGATTTTTTTTTGAGTTACATTTATATCTTCTAAAGATTTTTCTTCAAAAACATCAATTTCTTTTTGATTAATTAAGATTTCCTTTTGAATCTCTTTAGAATATGTATCATTATCAGATGAAAATAAACTTACAAAAGAATCAGAAAATATATACATCAATAAACCGAGAAATAGTAATATCTTAAATTGCATCATCTTTGTAGACATTTATAATATTGGATTTTAAAACTTCTGAGACAGTATAAAATGATCCATATGCTAAAATTAATGTATCTTGATCTTGAGAATTTATTGCAGAAATGAAAGCAGAGGATATTGATGAGTATGTCGAAACTGATAAACTATTTTTAAATAAAGATTTTATTCTATACTTGATCTCATCAGAATTCATGCCTCTTTCATTATCAATGGTTCCAATATGCCAGTGATTGATCAATGATGAAAATGGCTCAACTATACTGTATACATCCTTGTCAGCAAGGATACCTAATACAGCAATAATTTTCTTATAACCAATTTTATTGATATTTCTAGCGAGACTTTTTGCAGCATCTTCGTTATGAGCAACGTCTAAAATTATATCTGGTGATTTCTTAAGATACTGAAATCTACCAGAAATTTGAGTATTACATAATGCTTCTTTGATCTGATTATCGTCAGAGATACATTCAGGCAATATTTCAGCCAAGGCCATCGTGGATGCTGCAGCATAGTTATACTGATAATCACCTATCATTTTTAATTTTGGTATATTTTCTATTGTAATATTTTTTGAATTTATACCCCATGTTTTAGCATTTCTGGTTACAGAATAATCATTGTTATGTACTAATAAATTTACAGAATTATTTTTAGCATACTGGAATAATGCAGCTGGGGGTTTATCTTGTGCAAATATTGATTTCTTAAAAGGTCTCATTACGCCTGCTTTCTCCAGTGCGATACTATCTATCGTACTTCCAAGAAACTCAGTATGGTCTATGCCTATAGATGTAATTATAGATATATCAGAATCTATGATATTGGTTGCATCTAACCTTCCGCCTAAACCTACTTCTAATACTGCTACATCCAAATTAGATTTACTGAATAAATAAAAGGCTGATAATGTTGCAAATTCAAAATATGTCAGCGTTGTCGAACCACGTTTTTTATCTATTAGTTCAAAAACATCAAGTAATGATTCATCATCAATTTCTTTTTGATTAATTTTAATACGTTCATTATATTTTAATATATGTGGTGAAGTAAAAGTTCCAACATTATAATTCATTTTAGACAGTATAGACTCAAGAAAAGAGACAGTTGATCCTTTTCCATTTGTTCCAGCAACAGTAATAACTTTCTTGGCGATTGATGAAATATTTAACTTTTGATATACACTAAGAATTCTCTCTAATTTGAAGTCAATATTTAAAGGATGAACAGTTTGTTGCCAATCAAGCCATTCATTAACCGTTTCAAATCGTCTTTTCATTTGAGAATCCAAGAATTCTTAAAATACTAGCAATTTTTTCAGGTTGATCTTTTCGCTCAACTATCATGTCTATCGTTCCGTGCTCTTTAAGAAATTCACTACGCTGAAAGCCCTCTGGAAGTTTTTCTCTTACCGTTTGTTCTATTACTCTAGGACCAGCAAAGCCAATGAGTGCATTTGGTTCAGCTATATTTATATCACCAAGTACAGCTAAACTCGCAGAAACACCTCCCATTGTAGGATCTGTTAAAACTGAAATATAAGGAATAGTATTTTCTGATAATTGCGCTAATGCTGCGCTAGTCTTTGACATTTGAAAAAGAGAAAATAATGATTCTTGCATTCTTGCTCCACCACTTGCTGAGAAACAAATTAACGGTCTATTTAATTCAATTGAGAGATTGACAGCACGTACGAATTTTTCGCCAACGACTGAACCCATAGAACCACCAAAAAAGGAATATTCAAAAGCGCAAACTACAATTGGTATCTTTTTTAGCTCCCCTTTAAAAACTAAAAGTGCGTCTTTCTCACCAGTTTTATTTTGAGTCTGTTCAAGTTTATCTTGATATTTTTGCTTATCCTTAAATTTAAGCATATCTTTTGGGGCAAGATTTATAAACATCTCTTCATGTTCTCCTTTGTCCAGGAAAATATTAATTCTTTTCCTTGCTGAAATCCTTTCATGGTGATTACATTTAGGACAAACGTGCTTATTTTTATCAAACTCAGCTGTGTAAAGCACAGATCCGCAATTAGAACATTTATGCCATAAACCCTCAGGAACGGAACCTTTTTCATCTTTAGTTGCACGAATTCTCGAAGGTAGTATTTTATCCAACCAACTCATTATATTGCCTTGGAAATAGATGAAAGATAATTTGAAAGATGCTTTTCCATATTTTTCTTATTATTAGAATGCTTGTACATTAATTCTACTATAGAACTTCCTATTATAATACCATCAGAAAATTTAGCCATTTGCTTTGCCGACTTGCTATCTTTGATACCAAACCCAACAGCTACAGGTATATTATTTTTTGAAAAGGTTTTAATTTTTTTTACATTTGACTTTATGCTATTGAGATCGGTAAGTTTAGATCCAGTTATACCTTTAACTGTCACATAATAAACGTATCCTGATGACATTTTTGTTATATCTTTCATACGTGAGTCAGTTGTAGTTGGTGATGCAAGATAAATATGTGATTTATTATATTTTTTCAATTGCTTGTTTAAAGTTATAGACTCTTCCGGAGGCGAATCGACTATTAAGACACCATCGATATCATTGTCATGTATAGATTTTGAAAATAATTTAATACCCATTTTGTGTACAGGATTCATGTATCCCATAAGAACAACTGCTGTTGATTTATTTTTTTGTCTAAATTTTTTTACAACAGAGATAACATCTTTTAGTGAAGTATTATTTTTAAGTGCTCTATCAATACTTTTTTGGATAACAGGACCATCAGCTATTGGATCAGTAAACGGAATTCCAAGCTCAATAATATCAACACCAGAATCGGCCATAATGTGCATAGCAAGCAGAGTATGATTCTCTGTTGGATCACCGCAGACCAGATAACTAATAAATGTTTTTTTCTGCTTATTTGCGTTAGTTTTAAAAATAGATGGAATTCTTGAGGTCATAATTTAATATTTTTAAGCTTGGCTATTGTATCTATATCTTTATCGCCTCTTCCAGATAAGTTAATTAGTATTTTTTTATTTTTAAGTTTTTTTGCAAGTTTAAATGCATAAGCTAATGCATGAGCAGTCTCAAGCGCAGGAATGATTCCTTCTTTTTCAGTCAAGGTAAAAAATGCACTAAGCGCCTCTTTATCTGTCACAGATGTGTACTGGACTCTTTTAATATCTTTTAACCATGAATGTTCAGGTCCAACGCCAGGATAATCTAATCCTGCTGATATAGAATGTGTATTTTTAATTTGGCCATTTTTATCTTCCATTATGTATGTTCTATTACCATGAAGAATGCCAGGAGAACCTGCTGTAAGAGGTGCGGCATGCTTTCCTGTATTTATTCCAAAACCACCAGCTTCAACACCCACGATATTTATATTTTCATTTAAAAAAGGATGGAACAAACCAATAGCATTAGAGCCTCCTCCAACACATGCAACTAAATAATCTGGTAAACATCTGTAATCTTTTTTAAACTGACTTTTAGCTTCGTCACCAATGATAGATTGGAAATCACGAACTATCATTGGGTATGGATGAGGCCCTGCTACGGAACCAATAATATAATGAGTGTCATCAACATTTGTCACCCAATCTCTAAGGGCTTCATTAAGTGCATCTTTAAGTGTCTTGGTACCAGAATTAACTGATTTTACCTCAGCGCCCAAAAGCTTCATACGGTATACATTAACTGATTGTCTTTGGATATCATGCTCTCCCATATAAACAACACATTTTAAATCTAATCTTGCACAAGCTGTTGCAGTTGCTACACCGTGTTGTCCTGCACCTGTTTCAGCAATTATTCTCGTTTTACCCATTTTCTTTGCTAGTAAAGCTTGTCCTAGCGCATTATTAATTTTATGTGCACCTGTATGATTTAAATCTTCTCTCTTTAAATAAATATGCGAGTTACCGAGGAATTTACTAACGGATTCGGCATAATAAATTGGCGTAGGTCTACCAACATAATCTTTTAATTCTCTTTTTAGAATTTTTTTAAAAGAAAGCGATGTTGCAATTTTCTTATAGGCCTGAAATAACTCTTTAAGGGGATGTATCAATGTTTCAGATACATAGACACCACCAAACTCATCGAAGTGGCCAGTTTTATTTGGATAGTTTTTTAAATTAATTTTACTTTTCATTAAATGTATTTATTTTATGTACGAAATCACTCATTAATTCATGATCCTTGTAACCAATCTTCCTCTCAATGCCACTGCTTACATCTACACATTTAGGTGTGAATTTACTGAGTAAGTCTAATATATTATCAGGTTTCAAGCCACCAGCAATAAATAACTTATCATGAGGCATGTCAGACATAATATTCCAGTTAAAAACTTTTCCCGTTCCACCATGCATTTTCATATCAGTTGCATCAAGTAAATAATTATATTTTTCAAAATTCACATTAGTCATTTGAGTTTGCAAGTTTTTCGTAACATGTACTGTCTTGATAATCTCTTTTTTAAGAGAAGTATATTTATTAATATCTTCATCACCATGGAGTTGTATCACATCCAAATCAACTTCATTTAATATTTCTTGTATTTCATCTCTGCTCTGATTTAAAAATACCCCTGTTGACTTAATGTTATTTGATTTACAAATATCAACTGCCTTACATGCAGTTTTTTTATTAATAGTTCTAGGCATGTCTTTTACAAATATCATCCCTAGATAATCTATATCTAGTGAGGACGCAAATATAATATCTTCAATGTTTTTAAATCCACAAAGTTTTATTTGAACTTTCATATGCTTATATTACAGTAAGACAGATTCACTATTGTATCTAATTCTATATTTTCTAGGATATGCAACGCTCCAGAGAAACAGTCCATTTGCAGGGGCCATTTTACTGCAATATTTTCGATCTCTCTGATTTAATATTGTCTTAAGTTGACTTGGAAGAATCTTGCCTGTGCCTATATCTATTAGTGTACCTGTTATGTTTCTGACCATATGATATAAAAAAGCATTTGCTGTAATTGTAAATGTAATAATGTTTTTATTTCTTTCCAAGGATGTTGAAAAAATGTTTCTGATTGCTGTATTCGCTTGGCATCCTGAAGATCTAAAAGATGAATAATCTTGAACTCCATTAATATATTTTAGCGATGATTTCATTTTAGATAAAGAGATCTTGTCATTCAAAACACATGTATACGCATTATTAAAAATAGTACTATTAACATCGGTATTTATAAAATATTTATATGTACGAGATATGGCAAGGAACCTTGCATGAAAGTTATCATCTACATGATATATTTTTTTGAGCCTTATATCATCAGGAAGATTTGAATTAACTCCTTTAATCCAATTTTTATCTGATCTTCGAGAGATTGTATCAAAATGAATTATTTGATTTAATGCATTTACTCCTGTATCTGTTCTTCCTGAACATATTGATTTAATTTTATGATTTGCTATTTTGGATAGAGCCGAATCAACATGATGCTGAACTGTATTGATTGAATCACCATTTTGCTTCTGCCAGCCGTAGTATTTTTTACCTATGTATTCAATAGATAAAGCTAATCTCATTAACTTATCTGTAAATTTAATATTCTCGCTTCATGTGCATCGCTTGCAGAACCATTTTTTATAATATCTTTTAAGACCTCTTTTGCTTTTTCTTTTTCATCGCTTTCAATTAATGCTCTGGCTAGATCAACTTTAGATATATTGTCATCTTCAACTGAAGAAATATCTGTTTGAGTATTTGTTATAGAATCTGCAGTTGTGCTGACAGTTTCTGTCTCTTGTTCAGAACTATTTACTAACGTTTCAGTTGTTTCATTTTTTATAGATTCTGACGATGCACGTCTTATTTTTTTAGAACGGATCGGCATTGCTTGATTAGATGTAATAGATTGGGCAAGGTTCTCTAAGAAGCTCTTTATATCTCTTGCTATTTCTTTCATCTCATCATCAGATTTAGAATTATCTTGAATTTGTATAGGTTCATGAGAGTTTAGTTCTTTAATTTTTTTATTTAACATCTTGATTTGTAGCTCAAGGTTGATAAATTTATCAGAGATATAGCCTATGACAAAAAGTATTAAAAAGACTGTGAGTATTCCCTCAACAGTAATTTTTATATCAGGTAAAATTAAATAATAACTATGAATATGAAGAGATTTTATAAAGCTTGCTATGATTTGAAGGTTCTCTAAAACGCTGAATTGAGTAATTGGAATAATGGCTTTGTGTTCAAGTACACCTATAACAGTAAGTATAATAAATATTGATAATATTAATTTCATTATTAACTCCTAATTAACTCCTCAGCAATTTGTATACTATTTAAAGCAGCTCCTTTTCTTACATTATCAGCTACTACCCATAAATTTAAAGAATTATTTTTATCTAAACCTTTTCTGATTCGTCCAACATATACGTCATCAGTGCCATGGCCATGTTCAAAAGGTGTAGGAAAGTCTATAGATTCAATATCATCAATGATAGAAATACCTTCAAAGTTATTAAGTTCTGTTATTGCATCATCAATATTAATATCTTTATCAGTTTCAATATAGATACTCTCTGCATGTCCTACAAGGACTGGAACTCTTACAGCAGTTGGATTGACATTGATGTTTTTATCCAAAATTTTTTGCGTTTCCCAAACCATTTTCATTTCTTCACGTGTGTATTTATTTTCAAGAAAACAATCAACAAATGGTATTGCATTAAAAGCTATCTGTTTAGGATACACATTTTTTTCTATTGACCTTTGATCAATATAAGATGAAGATTGCTCAAGAAGCTCCTCAACCCCATCTTTTCCTGATCCTGACACAGCTTGATACGTTGATACATTGATACTTTTAATATGGAATCTATCATGTAATGGCTTTAGAGCAACCAGCATTTGAATAGTTGAGCAATTAGGATTAGCAATAATATTAGTATCTTTATATTTGATAATCTGATCAGGGTTTACCTCTGGGACAACCAAAGGAATATTATCAACATATCTAAATTCAGATGTATTATCAATAACAATACAATTTTGTGAAGCAGCTTTAGGCGCGTATATTTTAGATATTGATCCACCTGCACTGAAAAAAGCAAAATCTATATTTTCAAATTCAAACTCATCTAATGCTTCCACAGTAATAAGTTCATTACCATATTTAACTTTTGATCCTTTTGAGTTTTGGCTTGCAACCGCATGTATTTTATTAACAGGAAATTTTCTACTATCTAAGATACTCAGTAATGACTCGCCAACAATTCCTGTAGCGCCTACAACAGCAACATTATATTTATCTTTTTTATTCAACATAATTGTTTTAATTTATCTAATACTTTATCGCCCATTTCTGATGTGGTAACAAAATCATTTAAAGATAAATCTTTGGTGAAATAACCATCGTCCAACACATCATTGACAGCCTGTTTAATCATTTTTGATAATCCAGGTTTTTCAAGAGTATACTCAAACATCATTGCCAAGGATAGTATCATTGCAAGAGGATTTACAATACCCTGCCCGGCAATATCAGGAGCTGAACCATGAATAGGTTCAAACATGCCTATAGAGTCAGATAATGATGCTGAAGGTAACAAACCAATCGAACCTGTCAACATTGATGCAGCATCAGATAAGATGTCACCAAATAAATTTGGAGTTAAAATTACATCAAACTGTTTAGGATTTTTAATAATTTGCATTGCAGCATTATCTACATATATATGTTGAAGATTAATATCTTGATGTTGACTCATCATGCGATCCACAGTTTGTCTCCATAATTGCGAGCATTCAAGAACATTGGCTTTATCAACAGATGTAATTTGTTTTTTTCTCTTGCTTGCTGTTTCAATTGCAAACTGAGTGATTCGTTTCACTTCAGATTCAGAATACAACATTGTATTATATCCAACCCGTTCACCACCAATATCTTTAAAACCCCTAGGCTCTCCAAAATAAACATCTCCTATTAATTCTCTAATAATAACAATATCAAGATCATTAATAAGTTCTGGCTTTAATGATGAATAACTTGATAGTGAATTAAATACAAAAATTGGCCTGATATTAATAAATAAATTAAGATACTTTCTTAGGGTTAATAACCCGTATTCAGGTTTTTGATCCCGTACATTATTATCATACTTAGGTGTACCCACAGAAGCTAGTAAGACAGCATCAGATTTTTTTGCTTTCTCTAAAGCATCTGTAGTAATAGGAGTGTTGTGTTTATCAAGTGCAGCTCCACCTATATCAGCAAAATCATAAGAAATATTAGTTAATTTAGATTCATTAAAGTAATCAATAATTTTTATTGCCTCAGTTGTTATTTCAGGTCCAATTTCATCACCAGGAAAGATTACAACATTTTGCTTATTCATTTTCAAACAACCAAGGTTTATTAGTTTTCATTTGTTTCTCATAATTATTAATTTCATTTTTGTATCTTAGTGTTAGTTCTATATCATCAAGACTATTTAGAATTCTATCTTTGTATGATTCATCAATGTCAAAGATAATATCATCTCCATTAGGAAGAGTTATTGAATTAGATTCTAATTTAATTTCAATTTCATACGAAGTCGATGATAACGCATTGTTAATTATTGTAGAAATATTTTCTTTATTAAGGCAGATTAATAATAAGCCATTTGTATAACTATTTCTCGAAAAGATATCAGCAAAACTCTCAGCTATAACTGTATTGATGCCATAATTCTGAATGGCCCAAACCGCATGTTCACGTGAAGACCCACATCCAAAGTTATATTTTGAAATTAATATGTTTCCATTTCTAAATGGTTTTTTATTCAAGATGAATGAATCATCTTCTTCCCTGGTTTCAGTACTATCTAACGTAGCTGTAGATGTATACCTAAGTGAATCAAATAAAAAAGGTCCAAAACCAGATTTTTTAATAGACTTTAGATATTGTTTTGGAATTATTAGATCTGTATCTACATTATCTCTATTAATAGGTATTACTTGACCTTTAAAATTATTTTTCATTCATAAATTCCCTAACATTATAGAAATGACCTTTAATACCAGCTATCGCTGCCATAGATGGACTTACAAGATGTGTTCTTCCTTTATCACCTTGTCTTCCCTGGAAGTTTCTGTTTGACGTAGATGCGCATCTTTCATAAGGTTGTAAAAAATCATCATTCATCCCAAGACACATAGAGCAACCAGGATCTCTCCATTCAAATCCAGCTTTAGTAAATATTTTATCTAATCCTTCTGACTCAGCTTGAGCCTTTACAAGACCAGAGCCAGGAACAACAATTGCTTGTTTTATATTACTTGCTATCTTCTCGCCTTTTATAACCTCTGCTGCCTCTCTAAGATCTTCTATTCTTGAATTAGTACAAGAGCCAATAAATATCTTGTCGAGAGGAATTGATTTTATATCAATCCCGGATTGTAATCCCATATATTTAAGAGTATTTTCATATTCTTCTTTATTTGATGCAATATCAGAGCTTGGTATAGTCCCATCAACAGATGTGACCATCTCAGGTGAGGTTCCCCAAGTGACTTGTGGCTCAACATCTTCTGCATTAAAAGTTTCTGTCCGATCAAATATAGCATCTTTATCGCTAACAAGTGTCTCCCAATATTTTAAAGCTTGATCGTAGTATTTAGCATTTGGAAGAAACTCTCTATCTTTTAAGTAATCATGAGTTGTTTCATCAAATGACATCAAACCAGATTTAGCTCCAGCCTCAATCGTCATATTACAAATAGTCATCCTTGATTCAATAGATAAACTAGATATCCCATCACCTGTGTATTCAATTGTAAAGCCAGTTCCACCTGATGTGCCAATTTTACCAATAATATATAAAATCAAATCCTTAGAAGTAATAAAAGGCCTTAAATTATTATTTACAATAATATTAAAGTTTTTTTCTTTAGTTAGATTAAGACATTGAGTAGCTAATACATGCTCAACATCACTCGTCCCTATTCCAAACGCTAAAGATGCAAGTGCTCCATGAGTAGATGTGTGTGAATCTCCACAAACCAAAGTCATACCTGGTTGGGTTAAGCCTAGTTCAGGACCGATAACATGCACAATACCTTGTTTAATATTTCCTAAATCATAAAGTTCGATATTATGCTTGTTACAGTTATCTCTTAATGCTTCAATTTGGATTTTTGAAACAGGGTCTGTTATCCCTTTCTCTCTATTGATTGTAGGAACATTATGATCTGTAGTAGCCAGTATAGAGTTTTTATTCCATATGTTTCTTTTTTTAATATCAAGCCCATCAAATGCTTGTGGTGATGTGACCTCATGAATTAAATGTCGGTCTATATAGATGAGTGAAGAATTATCATCATTCTGTCGAATACAGTGGTCTTCCCAAATTTTATCGTAGAGTGTATCTTTCATTTTAATTGAATTATAAGTTTTGAGCTTTATGTCTTAGGTACAAATCGCACAACGTCAAAGCCATCATAGCTTCAGCAATCG
>Ga0255743_10000065_pt1 | contig 90096 bp, 74 predicted proteins | sample 101ome_19_FD_179950 | JGI IMG/M metagenome (GOLD analysis project Ga0255743, IMG submission 179950) | Coastal salt marsh microbial communities from the Groves Creek Marsh, Skidaway Island, Georgia - 101405AT metaG (version 2) | ecosystem: Environmental > Aquatic > Marine > Intertidal zone >... | reverse complement strand
TCGTGGAACCTTCGAAGCACTCCTGATTTGCCACAATGAAACGAGTACAGGAATTACGCAGGATGCTGAAGCACTTGCACAATTGTGCGAAGAACACGGCGTGGCTTTCATTCTTGATGGAATCACATCCGTAGGAGGTTTACCAGTTCACCCAACAAAATGGAATGCAGAAGCGGTGGTGATGGGAGCACAGAAGTGCACTGCTGGACCAAGTGGGATTGCTGCGATTGCCATCAATGAACATTTCATTGAACGCGTCCAAACTATTCGTCAGCAGGGAGATTCAAATCCAGTGTATTACCTCGATTTGATCTCTGCCCTCAAGAAAGGAAACGATGACCAAACGCCATGGACACCAGCGATCAATCTTGCTATGGGATGGGCAGTCTCACTTCGTGAACTCGAGGAAGAAGGACTCGAGAATCGTTGGGAACGATGCACAACACTTGCCGATGGTGTTCGTCGCCTCTTTTCCGACCTCGGATTCATGTTGCTTGCTGATGCTGGTCAACAAAGCGATACAGTAACGGCCATCATGTACCCGGAAGGAATCGATGATTCTTGGCGCAGCAAGCTCAAAGAGGATTATCAGACGCAAGTAATCGGAGCACAAGACCACCTCAAAGGAAAGATGTTCAGAGTCGGAAGCATGGGGACGACAACAATCGATGAGATGATTGAGGGGTGCAACCGCATGATTGCATGTTTCAATGAAATGGGACACACACTTCCAAACGTTGATGTTGCATCCTACTTTGCGTGAATCATGGGCAAAGGAATCGTATTAGGTCGATTCCAACCGTTTCACAACGGCCATGCGTACTTGGTCGAACAGGCACTTATTCGATTTGAGGAAGTAACCATTGCGATTGGCTCCTCGCAGGACGAATGGACGGTGGACAACCCGTTTTCGTTCGAGGAGCGAAAGGACATGATCCAGCAATGGATTGGCGCCAGCGAACATCAAAGTAAGGTAAGCATTGTTGGAATTGAAGACATCAATGATCCACCGAATTGGGTCGAACATGCATCGGAGCATCATGGGACTGGTACACTAGTTACATCTGACGAAGCCACGAAAACACTCTACGAAGAATCTGGATTTGATGTGCATTGGGTCGATTTACACGAACGTCAACAGTTCGAAGGCTGGAGAATTCGCCAAACCTGCATGATGCTCTCAACAGTCTATGACGATGAGGCAACTCGGATGGTTTTGGCTCCAAGCGTTCCAGCCCCAGTGATCGAGTGGCTCATTGAACAAGACGGATTGTATCGCTTTTCACAGATTAACAACAGCCCGCACGCAGGCTAATCACTCGGTTGCGACAACAACACGAGCAGCTCTCAGAACACGTTCCTTGTACATGTAGCCGGGTTCGAGAACGTCAATCACTTGGCCTGCAGGGAATTGTTCAGAGGCTGGAAGTGTCGTGATGGCTTCCATCGTTGCTGGATTGAACTCCTGTCCTTTCGCCTCGATCGATTTGATACCATCAGCCTCGAGTTCTCTCCATAACTTGTTTCGCAACAATCGCAAGCCTTGAGCCACAGGTGATTCGTCACCATCCTCAACTTGACTCAATGCTCTGTCAACATCGTTAAGGATTGGAATCATTCTTCGGGCAAGACCCATCCCCCCATACTGAATCAACGAAGACTTTTCCGCCATCAATCGTTTTCGTACGTTTTGAATTTCAGCGTCCTTGTAGGCGATTTCTTTCTCAGCTTTTTCTGCTCGCTGGATCGCTTCTTCAAGGGGGTCAACAGGTTCGACGTGTTCCGACAAATCCATCTGTTCGTCGACTTCTTCGAAATCGGGTGTTTCATCATCGTGAGCGTCTTCGGTTTCGTCCAAAGGAACGTCTTCATTCTCCTCTGACATGATTCCACCGAAACGGATGTGGTCTTTCAACCCGACGCTGATGTTTCATCAGGAAGTTCATTCGCAAGAATGGTTGAGAGATTCCAAGAAGAAGTTCCCCATTTCCTTGCTTCAAGGTGGTCACGACCGATAATCGCAACCAGATTTTTTTCGTTCATCCAACGCTTCATGGTATGGACAAGAGCCTTCGCAGCACGGTCATGCGCCTCAAAAGTTGGAACGATTCGTGGGTCTTCTTTCTCATCCATTGTTTCCCCTAACTCTTTGCGACGTTCCATCCAATCCAAGCACACACGCTCGGCGTACTCTTGCTCAGGAATGTTCCATAGAGTTTGACAGACGGCATCCCAGGTTTCGCCACCGTAGAGTTCTTCTTCGCCTTCAATCGTCTTTGTCAAGGCAACGTCGAGGTACATGTAGGCTCGACCTTCCCATGCTTCCCATGCTCCAGGACTTGCCCATTTCATCGCTAAAAGAAGCCCCTTTTCGCCATCAGCCGAGTCTTGCAAACATGACCAGAAGGTTGCTTCGTCAGATCGTTCACGACGTTGCGTATCCATCCAATCGAGCAATTCTGCTTCAGCGTCAATGTCGAAATGTACTTTCAGACGAGAATCTTGCACTGGCCGATTTGAACGCATGGCTCGCTTTTCGAGTCCTGTATAGACGTCGCCCCATGATGTTGCCATCAACTGTCGCAGACTTGGGACATCGACAAGAAGAACAACAATCTCGAGTCCCATAGTGAATCCCAGTACTGACCCTTCTTTGAGACATTCGGCAGTCTCAGAAAACAATGGAATGGAAAATTTCTGTCTGAAAAGGCAACAGCCTTGAAGAAGAGGGTCTGTTCCAGACAAATAGGGGGGTTCGCATGGCGACGATTAAAGAGCAAATCGAAATGATTCGCGCTGAGATCGACAAGACGCAAAAGAACAAGGCCACGAACGCCCACATTGGGAAATTGAAAGCAAAGATTGCCCAACTGAAACTCAAGGAAGAGAAAGCTGCTGCCCACTCGAAGGCAAGTGGCGGTGGAAAAGGGTTCGAAGTGAAGAAATCGGGTGATGCAACTGTTTCATTGGTCGGATTTCCATCAGTAGGAAAATCAACACTCATTTCCAAAGTCACTGATGCTCACTCGGAGGCAGGGGGATATGCGTTTACCACGTTGACATGTATCCCTGGCGTCATGGAACACCGAGGTGCAAAAATACAGATCCTTGACTTGCCTGGTTTGATCAAGGGTGCTGCTGAAGGAAAAGGCAGAGGAAAAGAAATTCTCAATGTCATCCGCTCTTCGGACATGGTTCTCTACATCGTTGATCCTTTCCAAGATGGGCATTTTAATGTCCTTCATCGAGAACTGCATAATTCTGGACTCCGGTTAAATGAGCAGAAGCCTCCCGTCTTCATCAAGCGTGTCGACAAGGGTGGAATTGATGTTCGAACAACGGTTGAACAAACACATCTTACTCCTGAAGAAATGGGTGAGATCATCCGATCGTTCGGATACACATCCGCCATTGTTACTCTAAGGCAAGATACGACAGCAGAACAAATAGTTGACTGTTTGGCAGGGAACATCGTCTACGAAAAGGCTGTTATCGCTATCAACAAAATTGACATCGCAACACCTGAAGACATTGAGAGGGCAAAATCAGGTCTTCCAAGCGATTGGCCAATCATGGAAATTTCTGCGTTCAAAGACATCGGTTTAACCGAATTGAAAGACTTCATCTACGACAACCTTGGTTTTATGCGGGTTTTCCTCAAACCACAAGGCCAAGAGGCTGATTTGGAGGAACCTCTCATCGTTAAAGACGATTCCACTGTGGAAACCATTTGCAATAAATTACATCGAGATTTTGTACGTAAATTCCGTTTTGCGCGAATAAAAGGACCGTCTGCTAAGTTCGATTGGCAGCGAGTTGGACTTGATCACCAGCTCAAAGATGGTGACCTCCTAACCATCGTGGTGAAGCGATGAACCATCTCTGGAAATTCCACAAAGATGCACTCGCTCTTGGTTTAGGTACGTTCTTTGTTTACGTTGGAATCCTTCATTTCACCGATTTTGAGTGGTTTACGCCAATCGTCCCTGAGGTTCTGCCCTTCAGTGCAGAATTCTGGGTGATTCTCAGCGGCATCCCAGAAATCCTTTGCGGAGTTGGGTTAATTCTCCCCAGAACCCGAGTCTTAGCCGGTAAAGCAACCGTTGTGTTGCTCATCATCCTATATTGGGCTAATCTCAACATGTGGATCAACGACATACCATTGGATGGGAACACCTTTCCATTGTGGGCACACATCCTTCGCGCTCTTACACAACTTGGCATGATTGCGGTTGCAGCCTACCTTGGAGCGTGGATTCCTCAACGAGATTCAATCGAGAACTAAACCCACTTATCGTCCCCATCTTCTCCATTTCGCACACGGATGAAGGCGATGAGCAAAACTAAGACTGTGATGAGTATTCCAATTTGTACCACACCACCCGATATCGCTGAAGACTGTTCTTCCTCATCGATTGTACCTGTAGAATCATTCGGTGAATTCGGACTTGGGTTGTTGTTGTCTCTATCCAAATCGATGGTAACTGAGATGCTACTCTCATTCAGATTACCTGAAGCATCAGCGCTCTTGACCACGATTGTGTAATCACCATTGGCATATGCTTCTGTAATGAATTCATGATTCTTCTTTGTTGCGAACGCATCCTCGTGGATGGTCGTCCCAGCTATTGAGACAAGTTCTGTAGCACTCTCGGACGTGTACCACGATATTCGCACACGGCCATCATCGAGGACTTCTGCATCCAAATTCAATAACTCAGGAGCTGTTTCATCGATGACATTGCTGGTGTTGAAGTAAAGAACAACATCGGCTGTATCGTTTGCACGAATGAACACCCAATACGAAGTTCCAACCTCAAGATCTGTTAGGGTTACAGCGTGGTCGGTTCCTGAATCCGTTTGAAAAAGATTCGTTGTTTCATCAACTGGTTGTTGATCTGCCAATGCGTATTGAATCGAAGTCACATCGGAAACAGTGGTCGACCAAGTAAGAACTGCGCTGGAAGAGGTGACGGTTTCAACAGAGGCTCCAAAGATTTGTTGTGGAATCTCTGGCATTTCAAAACCGGTTAGGGTCGCATAGATGTGCCCATCTACATCGTAGGATGACAACATTTGTTCTTGTCCTGTTCCCTCTAGAATCATGTCAATGATGTTTGGATCGTAATCAATTCCATCATCTGCAGCAGGATTTGATCCTCCACCAAGAGTCCATGTTGAAGGTGTCTCATCCACATCTCTCCATTTTCCTGTACCGAAACCATCCTGACTTCCAATCACGATGATGTATCGGTAGTTGGGGATGTCATCACCAATGACGTCTTTGCTGATCGTGAATGTGATGGTTTTCGCATCAATGTCTCCCGACACATCAATACCGCGAGAGGACGTACTCCCTGTCTCGGATTGGACTGCGAAGACTGCACCAGGTTCCCCTGTACCACTGATGGCAACTTCCCATGCCCATGCACTATCGATACGGGCATTCGCCCCATCAAGCATCGCTGTTGAGCCATAGGTCGTCTCGCCCTGGTCGACGTAAATTTGGACGATCTGATGGCTAAATCCGTTGCTCAAACCCCAGATATCGGTCATCTCATCCATCTCAATGATGAATTGAGCATTCCAAGCACTTTGGCGAATGGTCAGTTTCTTCGCATCCCACAAACCTCCATTGTTGGGCGTGGCGAAATCAGAAGCAAGTGGATAGATGTAATCACCGTCTCCGGTTTCATCACCAATCGCATCATCGAGTTCAAGCAAGGTCACCCACTCCTCAAGATCTGGAAGGACGACTTCTGCAGGTGCAGGTGGCGCCATTTCTTTGTCCTCTCCGTCACCATAAGCGAGCGAGTCTGCGAGGGCTGCAACCACCTTGATTCGAGTCGAATAACGAGGTGCAAGTCCAATCTCCGACCAAGGGATGACAAACTCGTAGACATCTTGAACAGCACATCCGCCAAGTGCTGAACTACCGCTCAAAACCCATTGCTCCTGGTCTCCAGTCTTCCCTTTTGCAGTGAAAAGATTCCATTTGGCACGACCATCGTCTCGTAGCGTATCGAAATCGAATGCGACCATATATTTTGAAGGGAAACTGAGAATCTGATTGCCATAGTAGGTACGGAAATTTGTTTCTGCTTCATTGAAATTCACGGCATTTGGTTGCATGAAATAGAGTGCTAAGTCAGGGGATCTTCCACCGAGTGACATGTTCTCAAGTTCGGTAATTGTTGTGGCATCCACTCGCACAAATACATTCGAAGCATCGTAGCCGACATAGAATTCCTCGATGTTAAATGGGGCTCCTTCGACTGGTGCATCATAGCGAGCTGCGCCATCCCATTCACCCGGTAATGCGACACCGTCAACCATCGGTTCAATGATCGAAGAAGCTGCTGGCGAAGGTACTGCAGGGTTTGTCCAGAGGTCTTGCAAATATGGAGGAAGATCGAGATTGACCGCTCGATAAATATTGGAGAGATGGACCTTAAAGAGAACGTCCCAGTTCTCGTCGTAACCGCTGTCTTGGTCAAGACCATACCACCAGAACCAATCACTACCCTCGGCAATGTACAACGATTCCCAAGCGGCTTCAAGACCTGGATCGTTTGGATTCTCTTCTTCGAAGGCTACGAGTTGTTGTCGTGCCTCTACCAGCCGTTGCCACGCAAGGGATTCCTCTTCTTCACCTGCCCATGTGCGAAGTGTTCCATCAATCCATGACCCTGTTCCAATGGTTTGAATCTCTGGCAACGTCGGTTCGGATTCAAGGAATTCAGAAGGCGTAGTTGTTACAATTGTGGGGTGGGTTGCCAAACGACTGTACCACTCCGCCATGAAGGGGCGAGCGTTATCCTGGTGCTGGAATTCGGACATGAACATCCAATTCTCGCCGTCGAGTGCAACAGTGAGAAGATGCTCCGATGGGTCTTCGCCCGCATCGAGAAGCTGTTGCCGTATGTTATCGAGATATGCAATAAAATCTGAAACTGCAGCCTCTGGAGTCATCGTTCCGTATTGGAAAGCAATGCGGTCAGAGATGACACGATCACGGAAAATGACGGCAACTTCGCCGCCATCCGCCCCAGTGACCTTCCATGGTGTTGCAAGGTTTGTGACATCCTCAACGTCGATGTAGTCTCCGTTTTGATTGGTGGATTGTTTGAGAATCTCTTCATCCGTTACCATCCATTCAATTCCTACATCCGTGACGGGTTGAACCATGGCTGGAGAGACGGCTTCTTCACTCGGCCACATTCCTGTTGGACGGAAGCCAAGTTCATCCTCGAACAAATCCATACCGGTAATCAGATGGTTTTGAACATCCTCTGGCCAAGCTTCCTTGTTCACGCGAATACCGTCTTCCATTGTCCATCCTTCCATCATCAACAACGGCATAATGGGGTGGTAATACGGTGTGGTTGTGAGTTCAATTTGTCCGTTTGCGGCAAGTTCGCTATACATAGGTAAAACGTTCCCCATGTGGGCGTGTTGAGCATCAAGCACGTAGTTCAAATCAGCAAGTTCGTAGTTCCCATTCTGCATGAACAAATCGATGAGCCCTTGATCACGGTGGCTTGAATTGTATGAGCCAAGGACGTAGTCTGGTGAGAATTGATAGAGATACCAAAGAACCTGCAAGTCGAGGAAATCCTGTGGAGGAAGCAAATCATCGTCCATGATGGTTGCTGGTTTGAGGTTGTGAAGCGTGTTGTCATAGAGCTCTTTGTAGCGTGCACTCGAAGGATGGAGCCATCCAAGTTTCGGGTCGTCTGCAGACACATTGTAAATCCACCCACTGTTCCAAAACGACTGGAATTGCATCGTGTGGAGTTCAAGATCGGTTGCGTTCGGATATCCTCCCGTCGCCCAAGAGCGTTTGGCGATGTCCGTATGCACGTCAAGTGTTTCTTGTTCGTGATAGTCCACGAGTTGTTCAATAAATGATGGCACAAGGTTGTACGTCACCTTCGTATCCGTATCTGCAAGGATTCCAGGTGAATCCACGTATTCGGTCATTGCATGGACTCGAACCCAAGGCATCTCGTACATGCCCGTGAGTTTATTCTTGTAATACGGCTGATGTTGATGGAAAACGATGGCGAGATTGAGAGCATCATCCACTTTACCCGCTGCCGCTGGTTGAATCACTGGAAGTTGGTTTGGAGAGGTCGCATTGTTGACGTTCTCGATGTGCCATGCATGGGTGAACGTTTCGGCTCCGTTGTTGCTTGCTGGATTCTGTTGTGGAAACGATGCCCAAACATTCCCTTCGTCTTGCCATTGAGCATACACAATGACGTCCAACGAGGTTGGTGAGCCGAGTTCAGACCATGGCAGAGCAAACTCTGTCACCATATTACCTTCCCATCCCGCATAGAGTTCGACAACATGAGCGCTGTCAACCCATGCACTTCCATCATAGGATACGAGTCGGAAGTAGGTGTCATCCTCGAGAACAAATCCATAATCTGCAGCGAATGGAAGGGTGTGGGAAAAACCCCAATCCTTACTCAACACAGAACCTTGTGTTGAAGTGTTGAAGTAAATGAAGAGATCTGCTCCTTCTGACGTTGATTTCCAATCGGTACCATCCCAGCCGATGTAAAGGTTGGATGCATCCCACGTCAAGTGCAAATCAACGTTGGTGCTCGACATCAACTCATCTGGATTCCAATCCGATAAATCGCCATCGACAGTGATTGTTGTGGGCGTTTGTGAAAGAGCGAAACCACCCATTGTTGATGTAATGAAAAGCAGGGACAATATTACAGCACTTCTCCGCATTGCATAACCGTATAAATGATAATTTGAAAGGCTTTGCAAAGGACTGATGGAGTCTCGACACGAAAGTGGAATCCTCTGTCATCTGACATCATTACCAGAACAAAAGTTATCAGAAGGCTATCGTTTTGTCGACTGGCTTCATCAAAACGGATTTTCCTATTGGCAAATGCTGCCCCTTACACCTCCTGACAAATATCAATCGCCATATGCCTCACCATCGGCCTTTGCAGGATGGACGGATCTCACGGACTCGAATCAGGAACATCAAATGGAGGAAGATGCGTATTGGTTGAACGATTGGGCGTTGTTTTGCGCCATCAAAGAAGACCAAGATGGCAAGCCTTGGTACGAGTGGCCAGACCCTCTCAAGAACCGACATCCTGAGGCCTTGGCTGCGTTTGAGGGCTCGATTGAAGCCTACGTTGCAAAACAACAAACGTTCACAGCAGAGTGGACAGGACTAAGATCGTATGCGAACAAGAATGGTATCAGAATAATCGGCGATGCTCCAATCTTTATCGCTCACGACTCAGCTGACGTTTGGGCGCATCGAGATTTATTCCAACTCGATGAGGATGGCTACCCCACATACATTGCTGGCGTTCCACCAGATTACTTTAGCGAAACTGGGCAAGTCTGGGAAACGGTTCTTTACAACTGGGATGCGCATGAACAGGATGATTGGAGATGGTGGGAAGAACGCATGAAGCGAATGTTTCGCATGTACGATGTCGTACGTATCGATCATTTCCGTGGATTTCATTCCAATTGGGCCATACCGTACCCCGAAGAGACAGCAACGAACGGTCATTGGCAAGATGGCCCTGGAGATATGTTGTTTGACCATATCATGTCACTGGTCTCATCTCCAGACCAAATCATCGCCGAAGATCTGGGCATCATTCCAGAAGCGGTCATTGAATTCAGGCAACGTCACAACCTACGTGGCATGAGTGTTCTTCAATTCGGATTTTCGGATGAAATTGAAACAAACCCACATCACCCACAAAACATTAGAGAAGACCAGATTGTCTACACCGGCACACACGACAACAACACTGCAGAGGGATGGTTCGTTTCTGCGACGAATGAGGAGCAGAAAGAGGTACGTTCACTTGCAATTCCGGGCGAAACCGTTTCCCAGACTTTGATTCGCTTAGCACAATCAACACAGTCACCAATTTCTATCATTCCTCTCCAAGATTACCTTGGTTTAGGCGCGGAAGCACGAATGAATGTTCCCGGTCAAAAAGGTAGGAATTGGTCATGGAAATGTACTTGGCAGGAACTTGTCGGCTGAGGCAAGTTACAAAGAACTCATAACCTGATTAGACGAGCATATGCCATGTCTGTGGTGGGGTATTTCACAGCCGAGATTGGCCTTTGGTCAGACCTTCACACGTATTCTGGTGGATTAGGGGTTCTCGCTGGAGATCACGTCAAATCCGCTGCTGATGCTGGCATCCCACTTGTCGGAGTTACACTTCTGTATCATCAAGGCTATGCTCGTCAGCACATTGATGGAGATGGAGTCCAAACAGAGACGTTCCCAGAATTTGATCCTGGCCATCACCTAACGAAAACCGACATTACCATCAAACTCCAATTGGATGGCCAAACCCTTCTTGCACATGTTTGGAAAACAGAGATTACTGGTCAGAGCGGTCACATCGTTCCAGTCTATTTTATCGATACACGTCATGAATCAAATTCACCAGAGCATCAACTACTCTCTTCACGACTTTACGGAGGTGGGGATGAAGTACGAATCCGCCAAGAATACGTTCTCGGTGTTGGAGGTGTCCAATTGTTCGATTACCTCGATGTGGAACTTCGAGGACTGCATCTTAACGAAGGCCACTGCACCTTCGCCATGCTCGAATTGTTGAATCGTGGATGGAGCAGAGAAGAATTGGCACAACGAAGCCTGTTCACAACGCACACCCCCGTTCCTGCAGGTCATGACAGATTTGAGTGGTCGTTGGTGAAGCAGGTTGTTGGTAAGATTCTGCCAGATGATGCTCAAGACCTGGTCAGGAGCGCTGGTGATTCTGAACAAGGTGCTCGATGTTCGATGTCACATCTCGCAGTGGCTCTTTCAACATCCGTCAACGCTGTTTCTAAGCTCAATGCTGAGGTTGCAATGACCATGTTCGAAGAACAACTGATTCAACCAATCACCAATGGAGTCCATCACATCACTTGGACATCCCCTGTTATGTCCTCCCTCTTTGATGAGCATATGGCTGGATGGAGAATTCAGCCTGAATCCATCTCAAATGCTGATGCATTGCCAACGAAAGATCTCAATGACGCACGTTTCAAGGCTCGAAAACAACTTCATGATTACGTCAAATCAACTACCGGGGTCGAATTATTCTCAGACCGATTAACCATCGGATTTGCACGTCGATTTGCAACCTACAAACGAGCAAACTTGGTCTTCAAAGATTTGCAACGACTTCGGGCAATTGGTGCAGGAAAGATTCAATTCGTTTTCTCTGGAAAAGCACACCCAAGAGACAAAGGTGGCAAACAATTGATTCGTGACATCTTTGAATCTGCACACCAAATCGCCGACGAAATCCCAGTTGCGTTCATCGAGAATTACGACATGCATACCGGATTGATGATGACCAGTGGCGTCGACATTTGGCTGAACAATCCGATTCGTCCTATGGAAGCATCGGGTACGTCGGGTATGAAGGCTGCAATGAATGGTGTTCCAAACTGTTCAATCCTCGACGGATGGTGGCCTGAGGCTTGCATTCATGGTGTGAATGGATGGGCGATTGGGAATGCGGAAGATGACCGTAATGATGACAGAGATGCAGAAAACATCTACAACGTACTGGAACATGATGTTCTCCCTTTGTGGGAACGAGAAGACAATGGTTGGTCGGATATGATGAAAGCAAGTATCGCAGCATCAGCTGGATTTACTGGTCAGAGAATGATTCAAGATTATCTTGAATTCTACGATCAATTCTCTTGATCGTCCCAATTGATTTCAGCCGATTCATCCACTTGCAATCCCTTCTTTCTTCCAGTTAAACCAAGGAAAAGGGCTGCGAGGATTACGGCTCCAATTAACAAAGAGCGTGTTATCGTGAGCGTTGAAGATTTGGAATCAGCGATTCCTTCTGAGTCACATGGAGCACAATTGACCATTGGACATGGTTCATCAGTTGCAACCTCGAATACATTCCCACAACACCCTTCACACGTTTTCATTTCATTCGAAGTCGATGAATGTCCATCCGTCTCATTGCTCGGATTTGGCAATTGAGTTTCATTGGTTGAACTTGTTTGGTTCGTCGATTCATTGGTTTGAGTTGTGGTGTTTGTTTGGTTGTTTCCGCTCGGCTCCTGACAACTTGGGCAACATTCCCCTTCCTCTGCTGGCACTGTTATCCAACCAGCAGGACACACATCACAGAATACATCGACGCATGGGTCAACAGGATCGGTCTCATACTGACAACTTCCATCGTCTTGGGTTGCCTCAACATCAAAATTTGTTGCATTGTTATCCATACAACCAAAGATTGGTTCAGGAGGGTATTCACATGACCCATCGTCTTCGGTAGCGGATGGGTCAAAGTTTGTTGCTGATGAGTCCGTACAGCCGTAATCAGGAATCTCGACGACATCAGCATCAAGTTCGATTACGGTCACGGAATGTGCCCCTACGGAGAGTGTACCATCGAGCATTGATGAGTCACCAAAACGAACGACATCGTTGTTAGCAAAACCAGCAACCTTCGTCGGAGCACCACGATTGAGAACGATGGACATGACCTGATCATCGTGCGTCATGTTGTAAACGAGAAGATTCGACATTGCCAGTCGTGTGCTGTATTCGCCACGTTGTAATGCAATCGATTCTGATCGTAATTTACCAAGTTCGGAGATGTTCTCAAACAATTCAGATTCCATGGTACTCCACGAACTCTCATTTCGGTACATGTGACGATTATCGGGGTCTGCTCCTCCGTATTCACCATATTCATCCCCGTAGTAAAGCAGTGGAGCACCCGGCGTGGTCAAGAGCCATCCATAGGCCTGCAGAGCAGCATTGTAAGCGGACGCATCACCAGGCTGACCAGGAAGGCCGTCCTCAACCCATTGATTGAACGCATCATTGGTTCCACTATCTGCTCGACTGGTCAATCGAGGCACATCGTGACTACCAACATAGGGCACCATGATGGAACCGTCGAGGTATTGATCTTGACTTCGGTTGGTCCAATAATCAAGATGCATGTAGTTTTCATTGCCAGAAACGAAGACGTTGTCAACAACTGCATGATAGAGCACAAAGTCTGCTTGTCCATCCAATCCATCCGGACCCATGTACGCGTTGATGGTTCCATATTGTTCCTGATTGTCTATGAGTGAGTGACCCGCCCAACCCATGGCTGTCTCGCCTTTGAGATAGTAATCGGTTCCAACCGTCTCAAAGCGTTCATTGACTTGAGCAACCAAGTTTCTTGTTGCTAAATCTTCAACATGCTTGACAGCATCAATACGAAGGCCATCGAGATCGTAGGTTTCCAACCACCACAATGCATCATCAATGAATTGCTCAGAAGCATCTCGAATCTTCCAATTGACATCGGGCATGTAAGATGTAAATTGGCAATCCAAACGGTGCTCGGTCCAGTCGCAGTTGGAAGTCCCACAGATACAACCCGCATTGAACCATTCAGGATTGTCTTGATAGTATGTGTGTTGTTCATGAACGTGGTTCACGACAAAATCCATCATGACGCGAATGTCATGGCCATGGGCTGCTTCAATCAATGCATGAAGTTCTTCTTCGGTACCCAACTTCGGTTCAATTCCTCTTGGTTCCGTTGGCCAGTAACCATGGAAGGCAGAAACATCATGAATTCCATCAGCGGCTTTGCCCGTTCCATTCGCTGCCGTATTGAACGGAGAAAGCCAGAGCGCTCCGACGCCTAACTCATCAAAATAGCCAGATTCAATCATTTGGGTAACGCCTGCAAAGTCGCCACCTTGCCAATCAGCCCCTTGTGCTGCACCAACCATGGACCCATCATTTGATGTATTGCCATTGACAAAACGGTCGGTCATAACCATGTAGATGAGTGCATCTTGCCACTCAAAATCAGCAGATGGGCCAGTCCAGAACGGGACGAGTAAGTCGTATGCTGGATTTCCATCGACATCGAATCCATCGATTTTGAACGTATGCTTACCATCCTCCAATCCACTCACATCAAAAGTCCAAGTGAGGAGTTGCGAATCCCAGACAGCACCAGAAAGAGCAGAAGGAGTTCCACTGAAGGCAGCTCCTGAAGAACCGGGATGATATGTTACAACGAGGGATTGAGCAACGAGTTCAGCATTGAAATGAGGGCGAGTGTGGTCACGAACACGAACAAGTGAATTTTCAATGTCGCCACAATACGAACGTTCTGGATTCATCGGGTCGAAGAGATACTGGCCATCAACAATGAACTTGTAACAATACAGACCTTCTTGCAATTCAATCTCAGCAGTCCAAACACCGTTTTGTTCAACCATGGGAACAGGATCGCTCCAGTTCCATTCACCAACCACGGCTACTTCTGTCGCAAAACCCTTGAACGAAAATGAAGTCATGCCCGTCGAAGCAGGATGGGATGATGCTTGCACATCGTTGGAAGAGAGAGGTGAGAATACGACGAGAACCATCAATAGGATCAAACATCGAGCACTATTTTTCATTCCTCACCCTCCATATCTTCTGGCTGCTTAAACAATGAATTCGCCGTATCAACCAAATCATCGATGTGTTTGCACAAGAATGAACGTACGAAATCATTGGCAGGGTTGTGGTAAGCTTCCAACGGCGCACAATGTTGTTGCAATTCACCCTTTTCGAGGATTGCAATTCGGTCTGCAAGCGTCATTGCTTCGATTTGATCGTGAGTTACATAGATCGTTGTCGTACCGAGTTCGTCGTGAAGACGTCGAATCTCTTGTCGCATTTGGTGACGTAACTCTGCGTCCAAATTTGAGAGAGGTTCGTCCATGAGGAGAACCTTTGGTCGTCGTACCAATGCTCGTCCAAGCGCAACTCTCTGACGCTGACCTCCACTGAGTTCCTTCGGTTTCTTCGCAAGATGTTCACTGAGTTCAAGGAGGGTTGAAATCTCATCCACACGGGACGATATTTCATCTTCAGGCAACTTGTTTTCTCCTTTCATCATCCTTAGCCCGAAGGAGAGATTGTCGCGAATCGACATGTGAGGATACAATGCATAGGATTGGAACACCATACCCAAACCTCGAGCACCAGCGGGGAGATGGTTGACTTTCATTCCATCGATAAGGATACTGCCACCGGTCACTTCTTCCAGGCCAGCAAGCATTCGAAGTGTGGTTGACTTACCACAACCTGATGGTCCCAAGAGAACCAAGAATTCCTTGTCCTTGATGTCAAGATTCAGATTTCTGACAGCATGAAATCCGTCATCGTATCGCTTGTTTACTTCTTCAAATTGTACGTTCACCATGTTCTCACCCTTTGACGCCACCTGCGGATAATCCGTCGATCAAAAACTTCTGGAAGAAGAGGAAGAGCAAGGCCACTGGTAGACTGACCAACAGACTTGCGGCCGCAAAATCGCCCCACGCTTGTCCTGTTGAAGAGATAAGTGAAGCCAACCCGACAGGGAGCGTGTACATGTCGTTTGAAGTGTTGAAGGTTAGCGCCAATAAGAATTCATTCCAAGCAGCCAAGAAACTGAACAGTGCCGTCACAGCGATTGCAGGCGTGGACAACGGTAGGACGACTCTGGTGAACACTTGGAATTGATTGCATCCATCAAGAGCAGCAGCCTCTTCAAGTTCTCGTGGTATGGTGTCGAAGAATCCTTTCAACATCCAAACACAGAGAGGTAATGCTGTAACACAATAGGCTAGAATGAGCCCTAAATGTGAGTTGAGCAAACCGAGGGTCTTCATCACCAAGAAATATGGAACGAGAATAATCACGCCAGGGAACATCTGCACGAGAAGGAACGAGAACATCGAAACATCACGTCCAGTAAACTTGTAGCGACTAAATGCATATCCAGCAGGAATAGCGATAAACAATCCAAGCAGAGCCGTTCCGATACTCACGATCAGCGAATTCGTTAACCAGGTCCAGAACGAATCACCGTTGAGAATTTTTGAGAAGTGTTCTGTGGTGAATGAATCACCGATTTGTCCGCCGAGAGCATTTCCTTCCGAGAAGGCAATATCAACAATCCAGATCAAAGGAATGACGGTAATGGCAACAAAGTGAAGGAGCGTAAGGTGAGTGGATGTAGCATGGAATATCTTGCTTAGATCTGCATTTCGCATCAAACCATATTCGATCGCAGAATCCGATAGTTTCCTTGACGTCCATACCGTAACAGGCCGCCCCGATAACCAATACAAGGTCAAGCCTGACGGCAGGATACTCCAACAATGGATCCAGATGTTGAAAACCGTCACCTCAATGCGTAAGAATCGATAAACGCCAATTCCAAGCAACATTGCACTCAACACCAAGCTACTGTTTCGACGCAGGTGATCGTTGACATTGGGAAGGGATGCGCGAAGCGCTGCAAACAAAACACAAGTGAGTATTCCAAGGAGAAGCAGATCGGACTCCGCACGGAGATAATCCACCGTGAGGAGAAGGACGTTGATGAGGAAAGCTGCGACAAGCCAACGTCTCAACATGACAATTTCAATAGGCACGTACCACCAACGCATGTCCTCTGAATTGGTCATCGCACCGCCTCCGTAGCATTGGTTTGTTTCATGTACCGCCAAGAGAAAGCAAACAACATCATGAAGATGATGACCGACCAAGCGGCAGCCACACCGTAAGCGCCTTCTCTAAAGGCGACATCATACACATATGTGATCAAAATATCCGTTTGACCAGGCTCACCAAAGTAGAGATTTGGGCCTCCATCGGTCATCAAATAAATCACGTTGAACATGTTGAACGTCCAAATGAAACCGAGAAGCGTCAGAGGAATCAATGCACTGCGTAAATTTGGAAGTGTAAGATGCCGGAATGCAGTCCACCCCATGATTCCATCAATTTCAGCAGCTTCGTACATGTTCTTCGGAAGCGATTGCAATGCACCACTAATGGACATCATCATGAAGGGAACGCCAAGCCAAATGTTGACAAGAATCACAATAATTTGAGCACCCGTTGGGTCGGAGAGGAAATCGATGTTGGTACCCAAGAGATCGTTGACGAATCCATCAGGTTGGAACATCCCTCTCCACACGAGAACCGAGATGTACGAAGGAACAGCCCATGGCAGCAACAACAGTGTGCGGTACGCCATCTTCCCTTGAATTCGACTGCGATGCAAGAGGATCGCTAGGAAGAGTCCTATACCGATGTGCGCCGATACGTTGACGATAGTCCAAACGAGTGTAAACAAGGTCACTCGCAGGAAGCCATCAGAGGAAAACACCTCCCAGAAATTGTCCAAACCAATGAACGATTGATCCCCAAGTTGTGTCTGATTTGCATCCGTAAAGGCAAGCCAGAACCCGTACAAGACGGGATAAAACGTGAGGATGGCTAAAGCAAGTAAAGCAGGTGCGACGTAGAAATGGGCAAGTTTGGAATTTGTTCGGCCAAGTCTTGTATCGTTCCATTTTGCAAAACTCAACAAGGCGATTAAGGAGAGGATAATTGCACCAAGTGCGAACATGACTGGCGAAGTATTACCTGCTTGTGGTCGTTCATCGGCTACAGTTGTGCTTCCAGTTGTCGAATAGATCAGCACGCTGTCTGCAAAAACTTCGATTCGATGTTCTTGTTCAGGCACCATGCCTGTAAGGTCGCATTGAATCAATTCTGTCGTTGATGAAATGATTCGAATCTGTCCTTGTTGAAGCAACTCATTGGATCCATCAGTGCATGTATCGTACCCGAGAATTGAGCCGTTGTTTGTAGATTCAAGTTGAATCTGGGTGTGCAAGGCACCATCAACAAGGATGTCGTACAACGTGGCATTTGTCGTCTGAAACTCGAGTGAAATTGTACGATATCCTTCTGTTAGGGGGTACGGGTCAGCACGAGAAATTGAATCCATTTGCTCCTGAAGTTGTTGGTTGGCACCTGACAATGCTTCCTCAGCGGTGGCAATCTCCGAGTAAGCCTGTTCAAAGGCAGTTGACAGTGGGTCATAGACCAGTGACATCGCCCGAGTTGTTGGAGCCGGTGTTCCTTCTTTGGTTTGCTCGAGGAAACCTGAAAGCACCTCGTCTTCAGTGATTTCAGCATCAAACTCCAAAGCCACATGTGTTGGCATTGTGTATGTGTCAACAGCGAATTCTTTCTGAACAGCCTCGGAAGAGAGCCAAAGTGCAAGTTCGGTCGCTGCAACCTTGTTGGCACTTTGCTTGCTAACAGTCCAACCTTTGTAGGTTACAAGCGGTGACATTCGTTCTCCTGAGGTTTCGACCAGCGGCAACAAGGTTTGACCGATGTTTAAGCGACTTGCCTCATACGTAGCCCAATTCCACGGGCCGTCGAAAATCATCGCAGCTTTCGAGGAGATAAATTGGTTTTTCATGCCTTCAATCTGTGTCCCTGTAGCGACGACACCATGCTCCAACTCCAAATCAAGCATCCATCGCATGGCTTCACTGGAACCGTTGGAGTCGAGGGTTGGTTCGCCGTTTTCATCAAAAAGTGAACCGCCGAATCCCTCCTGTATTGGGAACCACCAATACGCAGTCTTAATTGGAATTGCAAGTCCTTGCACATCTTGATAGGTCAATAATTCAGCAGCCTGTAGCAAATCATGTTCCGTCCAAGTTTCATCTGGATAAGTAAGACCTTGTGCATCAAACAATGCTTTGTTGAAGATTAACGAAAGACAATCTTGGCTTGCAGGTACGCCATACAACGAATCACCATACCGCATGGCTTGCAATGCTCGCTCTTCGAACTGCGCCCTATCTTGTGGTGTAAGATGAGGACGTAGATCCTCCAGGAGTGGGAAGCCATCAACTCGAACCTCCCCAATTGCACCCAGTTGATCACTCGAGAGACGCATCAAATCGGGAGCTTGTCCCCCTTGAGCAGCCGTCATGAACAGTTGGTCTGCATTTCCAAATGGAACCATTGTCACATCAACGGTTATGTTTGGATGTGATGATTCAAACGAATTGATTGCGTTCATGAACACTTCTTCTTCCTTACTTTCCGCCGCAAACGTATGCCAAACCTCAAGTTCAATGTTTCCATTTGAAGCGTTTTCTTCCAAATCTTGCTGACTATTACCAAGGCAACCTGATAAGAAAATCATCGAAAAAAGGACAATTGCAAGAAGTCGCTTCCGAGTGGAAGAACCCAGCATCATGCCCTTCATGTTTCGGCCTTGAATTACGCCGACTTAAACAGCACGGAGATGCATTGATGCGTTCAACGTGAATTGTGATATGCAACTGGCAAGAGCCCTAATTGCATCCACTCAAGATAAAGCAATGTCTTCATCTCCATTCGTGCGGCTTGTCGCCATCGTTTTCGCATGGTTCGTTCAGCCTCGCGACTTGGGATTGGAGCTGGGGAGAATCGACAATTGAGTTCACTGGATTCAGGTATAGGAGAATCCTCCCACTCAACACCCCACAAGATCAACCAATCCGGTGGAGCAACTCCGAAATCGACTTCTCTGTCAGGCTCATCGATGGCTCGCTTCACATCCTGGAAAGAAATTTCTCCCAATGCAAGAAGATGAAGCGCCATTGCCGTCCTTCGAACTTGGTTCCAAAGGAAGGCTTCCCCGATGATTTCGAATCCAACCGTTCGTCCGTTAACGACCCAAGGTGTGCAGGAGAGGATGGTTCGAATCGGATTCTTTCCAGGCTCCAAACGAGCGAAATTCCTCGCATCGTAGGTTCCTTCAAACAGTTTCAACCAATCGACAAAGACCTCACCAGGATCGTTCCAAAATTCAATCCCTTCCAGACGATAACGGTAGATTCGGTGCAAAGCCATTCGGGGGTTCCAATCCATTTCGACTTCACGAACATCGAGGAATGAAATTTCATCAGGGAGCAAATCATCCACTGCACGGACAAACTTGCGCGGGGTTATACTATCCCAGAGTGAACGAGCAACTCGGACGGTGCCTCCATTGAGCCGAACGTGAACACCTGCATCTGTGCGACTCGAGAGAACGAGGTTGTGTTCTTCTTCCTCTTTCGAGATCCACCCGAGTTTCTGGAAAGCATGGATGAGTTCACCTTGAACGGTGCGAACATCGGGTTGAATTTGGCTACCATGAAAGGCGTCACCAAGATAGCCAATTCGAAAATGCAGACGGGTTTCTGCATCGGACATACGTGAGCCTCAATCGTCTGAAGTTAGGATTTCTGCAGCTTCCTCAGGAGTGTAACCGAGTCCACCAACAGCCCAGACAAGTGCTTGCTTGACCCAAGGTTGAACCATTGGGTTTGCCTTTTCGGGGTCAATGACTTCAATCGTATCTACGATGTTTCGAGCAGCCATGTAGAGAACATCATCCGTCGGAATGTCTGCCATCTCGAGACGGTGGCTGTAACGCTGGAATTCTTTCACTGCTTGTGGGACGCGCCGACATTCGAGTGCAAAAGAAGCGAAATCGGCGATGTATTCGTCGTTTTCTTCATCAAGTTCCATGGCCTTTTTGTAAGCCATCATGATCTTTGTCCCAGGTACAACATCGTCTTGTTCTTCCATATTGAGCATGTTTGCAAATTCTGCATACGTGTGCTGAAGGACTGCATTGTCTCGGTTTGAGCGGAGTTTGCCGTCAAGGTTCTCAACCGCTCCTTTCAAATCACCTGCTCGGAACAATTCCATTGCATCTGCCATTACGTCGTCACTCATGGTTCTCTCACCAGTCCTACCAAAAATATGGGGTTCTTGAACACAACGGTTCATTCTTGTCCTTGATTTTGTTGGGTTAGAATGTCTGCAAGGTTGTCCAACTTCGTGGATTGGCTGTGCTTTTTGTGCATTTCATTCAGCAGAGTCTTGGTATCTTCCCAACCTCGGATTTTGTAAAAACAATGTTTTGGATCTGGTCGTACTGTACGGATTGTTCGTTGGTAAAACATCAATGCAAAGAAGGATTTGAGAAGACTCTTGCCTGCTTTTTCAACGGAAGTATCGTTCTCTTTTTCTGGTAGGTTTGGAGAAATACCAACACTACCTCCAACAGATTCTTCTACGATTCCGACGCCAGAATCTGTAAGGATGGTGAGTGTTGCAAACCCAGTCATTGTTCCAAACGGTGTGCGTTCGACTTGAACTTCTGAAATTCGGTCAAACAAGATACGACGGTGAGCCCGACTTAGCAAGAAAGCATGCTTGAAGATGACAGCATTGCTTGTGATGGCGTAATCGAAACTTCGCTGATAGTAGAAGACCAACGCCCAAAAGGTCAATGTAAGAGCCAATCCGGAAACAAGGAAATTGTACTTCAAACCAAGGAAAGGCTCAACATCTGCATCCGAGAACATATCACGAACAAGTGCAATGAGACCATCGAGCTGAATGAGAACCGGAAGGAAGGTTGCAAGAAGCAGCCAAACAGTAACCCACTTCCCAGAGGTTGACGTGTTCATCATGCGGTTTATCCATGTAATGGTTGCCATGACCAAGACGAACCCAAACGGAAGTTTGGATCCACCCAATTCCATGACCCAAACAAGAAATTTAGCAACGCCTCCAGATTCATCGTTGAGGAGTGAGTCTGGTTTCCAAAACAGCATGTGGACGCCGAAAACGATCAAACCAAGAGCGTACATTCCCATGAATCCAATTGGACTTGGTGATTTCGTGAGAAGAACTTCTTCGCCTTCGATGAGCTTAAATCGGTTTTTCATAGCTTCATCATTGGATGCTTCCGCTGTTTTTTCGGCTACTTCAGATTCAGTATTTACGACTTCGTCGGCTTGAATTTCTTCGTCACTCATGCCCTTGCACCAAGGGGTTCTCATCACACAAGCACATAAGCCCTTTGCCGTTTGAGTTCTTGAAACTGTATCATATGGCTAGTGCAACAACCCCCAACTGTGCTCTGCGTTACCGCGAATCCAATCGTACATGCCCTCTTTCCTCACGCCATGCTCATCCGTGATCATCAAGGACTCGACTTCGAGTGGATATTCGTTGTAGGTGAGATGCGACCATACTCCACCACGTGTAGGTTGGTGAAAATCCCAATACGCACGAGCAACCGCTCGGACTGTAAGCCGTATTGATGTTCTGCCATTTTTCAATTCCACGTGGAATCGTGGAAGATTGTTGGCTTGACGATCTTTTTCTACGCTCACACGCTTGAACCGCTCGCTTCTTCCATGTATCGCATCGTGAAAGAGACCACCCTGACTTACTGCGATATGGCTAACATCTCTACGTTTCCATTCTCGCTGATCTCGACTAAGAATGGTCGTTGAAAGATGCGGCAGAAACCAATCGAGATAGGAACCATCAGAGAAATGAAGAACACCCCAATACCATGGGACACTTGGAGCTTGCACGCATACTTTCTGAAAGTAGGCTGTTCCATTTACGTCCTCACCATCGATGGTTCCCGCAACCCTTGTCCCATGAAGTCGAAGGATATCGTAGCCCAATGAACCGAGATAGGTTGCCGTTGCTTCTCTTGCGGTCGACATGGCTGGATTCCAAGGTGTCATCTTTAATCGAATTGATTGAATTGCATCATGTTCCAAATCCAAATTAAGCCAGAACTGTGAACGATCAGCAAGCATACCCATCGAACAGTCTCGCTCGATCATCGGGACGACCGCTCCACCCCCCTGGCCTTCTCGACCGGGCCATGAGGAATGGTTGGATGGGACAACGACCATGTCACAAACCTTGGCAATGATCTCATCATGCATCATCGAACCATCAAACCACCAAGCACAGACCATTCCATCGATTTGAATCGCACCCTCCTCGTCAAATCCTGGCGTCCCTTTTGGTTTCCATTCAACATCATTGATGTGAACGATGTCGTTTTCCTTGGTCGACCAAAGTACCATCAATTGTTTCCCTGCCATGGGGTGTTCCTCGTCATCAAGCATGACGAGCCACCACCACCAATCCCACGTGAGGTGTTCAATCGGTGGACGTTGGTTTAATGTCCACAACGTTGAGAAGTCTCCGGCAAATGAATCCATCTCATCCCTCACACAATCTCTTTCGATTTGAAAATTAGTTGACCTATGAACCAGAAGAACACAGCCTGGAGAAGTAAGACAACAATCGAAACCACGGAGGTCGCATATGGACCCATGCCGAGGCCAAGGTCGGATTGAGCCCATTCCAATGCACTGTACCCAGGCAATTCGTTCCCGCCGAATAAGAGGAATGACCCGTCGTTGTTGGAACCACCAGCCCACGAACCTGCTTCGGTAAACATCGCCATATCAGGCCAGACAAGATATGCACCTGAATCAATGATGCTCATCGACCATCCAACAACCGACATTCGAAGAAAACTCGATTCAGGCACAGACATTGAGAGAAGAGCCATTCCGAGTTCCCATGCTGCGATGGGGAGTGCGAGGATAATTCCGTATTTCCACAAGACGCCTAAGAAAGCAAACAGCATACCATACACAAGTGTTGCGAGAAGTGCCGCTATCAGTATCGAAAACCAAACACCAAGATCTGCAAATCTGAAGAATTGATCTCCCGGCCCCATGAATCCCGAAATCAGAGCGAGCATGGAACAAACCACAAGGATGTACGGCCAAACGATGGCGAGATATCCAAGCATTCGGTAGAGGAATATTTCACCTCTAGCGATTGGTTTGGCAGTCATGTACTGCATGGTACCCGATGTCATCTCGTCTCGAATCAAGCCTGTTGCGAGGAACAGAGGGATGAAGATACTCAAGAGAAAGACAAATCCTAATTTTCCAATTCCAAGGATAAACGCTCGATGTTGGGCTTCCTTACCGTATCGTTCCTCATCGGGGTCTTCATCGACGTTTGGATCAGCAGAAACAACATACGTACCACTGATTGAATCGTACGACAAGATGATGTTGCACGGAATGCCATCACCGTTGGCGTCTTGCTGACTCGGCATCAAGGATGTACCCGTACAATCTCCGTCATTATCAAATCCGGTTTTGATTGTTGATGCATCCGAATAATCCCAATCGTAATCGTCTTCGTTGATGTACATTGATGCAGGTTCTGGCTGGATTGGAGGTGTCAATAAACCGGGATGGGAAAAGGCATCGTAGATGTCAGTACCATACTTGAATTCTTGACCATTGACATATCCATCTCCATCCCAATCGAACGAATCACCATCATTATCGACCGCTTCAATTTCAGTATTCATGGCATCGATATAGAAAAGAAGCACAACGGAGATGGCGAGGAATCCAACACCCAATACAACCCATGTTGACAGACGGGTTCGATACTGTCGCACTGTAAATTCAGCGATGGCTGTTGCCTTACGATCGAGAGAAGTCCAAATGGTCTCCCCGCGTTTTTTCTCCATCATCGGTAACCTCCAGTGAGGTATCCAAGAATCGATTGAAGGTCATCATCAGGGTTGTTGATGACCATGACATCATGCTCATTGTCGACAATAATCCGTGGTAAACGCTGGTGAAATTCGCCCAAATGGTGCGTGAAAACCTTCAATTTTGTAGGGCTTGGAAATTGTAGACCATGTACAACATCAAGACTCAAAACGTCTTTTGCCAACGATTTCGCATCGCTGCATTCGATTTCGATGGTATGTGGAATGTTGTCCAATTGTTCCCGAATGGCATGCAGATTTCCAATCGCCAACAATCGTCCTTGGTGCAGAATCACAATTTGTTCCGTAATTCGTTCAATTTCAGAAAGAATATGACTGCTCAGCAATACGGTTCTTCCCATTCGTCCAAGTTCACGAATGACATTCATAATCGTCGTACGAGCGAGCGGGTCGCAACCCTGAAGCGGTTCATCGAGAATGATCAAATCAGGGTCGTTGACCAGCGCATGGGCAATTTTCGCACGCTGACGCATACCCTTCGAGTATCTTCCAATTTTCTTGTGCATTACATCGGTTAAACCAACAAATTCGAGGACGCGTTCTGCCTCTTGTTTGGCTTCTTCTCTCGAAAGACCATGAAGTCGAGCAAACGTGGATACAAATTCATGCGCAGTCATCCAATCGTACATGTTTTCATTTTCAGGTACGTACCCAACACGGGCATAAGGTGCAGGGTTTTTCCATGGATTCGTTCCAAACAATCGAACTTCTCCCTGAGTCGGCTGAAGTTTACCCATGAGCAGCTTGAACAACGTGGATTTGCCTGCACCATTGAGTCCGAGGATTCCAGTAACACCCCCACTCAGTGCAAGCGATATTCCGCCGATGGCTTGGTATCTGCCGTAGGTTTTTCCAACATTGTTGAACATTACAACAGGCGCTTGTGGCTGTGGAGCCCAATGCTTCTCCTGTGCTTTTCCTTCTTGAGCAAGGTCTGGAATCATTCACGCGTCACCTCCATTGAGGAAACCCGGACGCTCAGAACATACAGCGAGACAGCGTTGATGGCAACGACCGATGCGAGTGACCATATCCACGGGTGATCGTACACAACGTTTGTGCCGATCAATGCTTGACCAACGTGTGCAACGGAATCATACGGTGAAATAAGATAGAGGATGGAACGCTCGAACAAACCCTCAACAATCGCAGCTAGGGTTTTTGTGCCCAAGAGCAAGGCAAGTAAAGCGATACCAGGGAAGAATTTTCCACGCGATACAGAGGAAAGGGCGAGCCCGATGCTTGTGTAGGTCATAACCAACAGCAGTCCACAAAATACGGTTGTGAGAAACAGAGGGAATGTGTCGAGAATCCACGCCCAACCTCGCCCCATTGCGAGTATGTCTACAAAATAATAGAGAAAGAGTGTTCCAATAATGATGAAGGCTTGAATGGTTGCAACTGCGAGATATTTCATTCCAACATAATCGAAGCGATTGATGGGGCGAGAGAAATACAGAGCACTGGTTCCGTTGGAACGGTCTTCCGAAATGACACCACCCACAAGAAGAGCTGCAACAAGCGGATAATACAACATGTTTCGAGGGAAGAAACCAAGAATATGGCCATAGAGATTGTTTCGACCAACACCCCAAAGTTCGTACAAGCTTGGCTCACCAATAACGGCGAAAAGAAGTGTCAATGCAACATCTGTCATCGATGCGATAAGCACGAAAATCAGAACCAATTTCGTTGGCACACCCCACGGGCGATGGCCTTTGCGAACTATACCAAGAACATGATGACGGAAGATGGCCCAGTTCCGCATCCATCGTGGGTTCAATGAGCCTTCCCATGGAACGTAGACTTGTTCGAAAACCTGTCCTGTCTGAGCAACAGGGTGAGCCACGCTCGCTTGCTCTGAGGACTCAGATCCCCACGCTGCATCCATCCTACTTTGGCCGGTTACAGGCGTAGAAGCATCGATGGTCGCATCTTCTGTCATGCACCTGAACCTCCCATTGATTCTGGGGCGTCGACCTTACGAGCCTCAGCGGGAGAGGCGAGCAAGTCTTCACTCGATTTGACGCCATAACCAAAGCGCTCCATAATGACGAGAAACAAATCCTCGAGGGAGGCTTCATATTCGTGCATGCGACGAATTTGGGCACCTGTTTCTGCGGCACATCTGAGAATTCGGTGTGTGGTTTTCTCTCCATCGTGTCGAATCCGCATCATACGTCCTTCTCGCCGAACCTCGAGACCTTCCTTTCCGAGGGCTTGCTCAAGTTCACTGGCCATGCCCCATACATGAATTTCAATTTCACGATCGATAGCCTTCAAGTCTTCAATCCGTCCTTGAGCGGCGAGTTTCCCTTTGTGCAACAACACGATGTTTTGACAAACACGCTCAACGTCATCCATCAAATGACTGGCCATGAGAACTGAACGATTTCCGGTATGAACCATGTTTGAGAGCGTCACCAACATGGCCTCACGAGAATCAGCATCGAGGCCGTTCGAAGGTTCGTCAGCGATAATCAGTTGTGGGTCATGAATGATGGAACAAGCCAATTTCGTCGCTTGTTTCATACCCGTTGAGAAAGAGGAAATCGGGCGATATCGTAACTCTCCAAGCCCCACATATTCCATTGCAGTATGAGCCCTTGACATTGCTACGACAGGATTCATTCCAAGCAGCTCTCCACTGTATCGAACTTGATGAATCGCATCCATATGTTCGTCCAAAGCATCGTATTCAGGCATGTAACCAATCTTTGAACGAATCGCCAAACCATCCGTTCGGATATCATGGCCGAGCACTTTGCCTTCGCCAGATGTTGCTTGTATGAGTCCTAGGATGGTTTTGAAAAAGGTGGATTTTCCTGCTCCGTTCGGACCAAGAAGACCAGTTGCACCTCGCTCGACTTGAATGCTCAATTTATCGAGAGCAACATGAGGACCATATGATTTGGTCAACTCATTCGTCTCGATAATGAGGTCATTGGCCATTGTTCTCATCAAATACACTGAAAGGAAGTCTTTGAATGCTTTCACATCACGTTATTTGAATGTCTTTGAAAAGTCACTGCGCGTTCGAACCGCAATCCCCTTTTGGAATCGAAGGGCTTCGTCTGCATCGCATTGCGATAACCCGTGACCAATCAAGGTCCCTTTCTGATCAACGATGAAGCAGGTTTGCCCAGCCTTCAACCACGGGTCGCAAGCAAGAATAAATCCATGGAAGACGTTTCTTCCTTTGAGGACAAATTCGACGGCATCCTGTTCAACAACAAGCAAAGGCGGGCCCTGTCCAATCGCTTTATCTGGCTGAAATTGACCATCTTGTTCAACTGGTAATGTTCGTTGTGCATGAACGATTGTTGAACCCAAATCAGTGATTGAAAGACCACCATCCGTGAGTCGAGGGCTCAGGATATGATGACCATCCTTGTCAATGACATTCTTGACTCGGCCTGTCCCGCCGATCACGTACGTACACGATTCGATGATCTTCGCTGCGTATTCATAGTTCACGTTCAAGCAGACCACCAATTTGTCAAGAATTTGGCGACGACGATGTTCATCTCGAAGTTGAGGCAAGTCCGAATCCTCAACGTGGAGATTACCCTCAAGCATTCCATGTTTCTTCAATAGGTTTGAAGCGTTTTGAATGATTGAGTCGGTGCTGATATCGAGAATGAGGATACGATCGGCTTCGATGTGCAATCGTTGGAGCTCTTGTCGTAACAGAACCGTGTTCAGTCGGCGACTCCAAAGCCAGGATGGACCATCGACTTGAGCGAATGGATTGAGGTCTTCAAGCGAATAAGGAAGCAAACCAAGAGGTGTTTGCACAAGAATCTCAAGATTTGGGAGTAGGCTGTGAAGTCGGAGGGCGAGCAGATCGCATCGTTGACGCCATGGGCCAGGTTTGCCGTTCAAAATCAACACATCGGTCGAAGTTGTGCATGAAGGTCTCCAGCGTCGTTGCAATTGCTTGCGAGAGATGAGAATGTGCGGGCGCGTAAGCGTGTCTTCACCACCCCAGCGTTCACCTTTCTTCCGTTGCGTTGCTTGTTTATCGACGACGTTTGCCCAATCCTGTTCCCAAATTCCACCGTTCGGATGATGCTCTCTTGCTGCCGCTCGGTCATCTTGTACAAGATCATCGAGTACGTCTGAAGACAAACCGGACGGGAAGGGGCGGGTTGTTAGCCAAAGGAAGGCTTCACGTAGTGCAGGATGTTGATGACTTCGTTGCTCAGCAAGTTGCCAAATTGTCCCTTCGTGAACGGCTTGTTTGCATCGTGAAAGTTCGGCCAATGTCACTTCGAGGTTGTATCGAGCCAACAATGTTGTTCGTTCGTCTTGATTCAGCGCACGTACCTCTTCAGGCGTCCAGGTAACAACGCATGGCACCAGCTCAGGCCAAGCATGCAGATCCTTCAATCGGTAGGTTCCTTGAGGCGAAAGCAAACGATCATCTCGTGCGAACAAGGCATAGGCTGCTGAATCAAACAAATCGGCACCCAATGCAATCAGCATGGAGAAGAGCATTGGATGGCCACAACCAAACATGTGACGGGGACGTTCTGGAGGGAGTTCACCGATGGTCGCAAGCATGATTTTCGCAAGATCTTTGTAACGATGCTTTTCCATGATTGGAACAATTCCACCAATTGGATGGACAGCAAAATCAAATTGACCCATTCCTTGAGCGGATTGCTTTCTCAAATCACGATAGATTCCACCTTGAATCGGACCGTTCAACATCGTTCCCTGAGCCGCTTCAATCGATGCCTCACAACGTTCGATGGTTGTTAAAACCGCTTGTCGAACTTCTTCTTCGCTCATGTCTGGTCGGCTAAAAACGTCGAGCATCGTTGCGATATCAACACCGATGGACCGTTGAAATTCAACGATTTCTTCAACCCCGACCTCGACATCCCCGTACACATAGGACTGGAAGGTTCCTGAATCGGTCATGATCACCCCGGGGAAATTGATCAAATCGTGAACACCGTTCTCGAAGGCATGTCGTTTAAGATCGTCATGCTTCCAAATGATGTACGAGTTGGTGATTAAGCCCTGAATACCGTATCGATCCCACATTTCTCTAGGCTCGATGGTTCGGATGTTTGGATTGATGACAGGGAGAAGAGCGGGTGTCTCGAGAATACCGTGTGCGGTGTGAATCCTTCCAATTCGTGCGCAACCATCTCGTGCAGTCACCTCGAACTTTCCCCGATCGCTTTCCTTGCACGGCACAGGGTCGCCTCGAACATCATCTTTCCATGCCGCCATAGACCCAGCCCCCGAACCTCATCATTTCAATTGCCCGATGAGACATCAACAAATTCGACGTTTCCATGTGCGAGGATAAATTCACGACCTAGTTCATCGAATGTATCAAGAAGACTTGTCGAAAACTGAACAAGTTCAATTTCCGTATCCGCTTGCAAATCATTACGAACACCTTCGAGTGTCCCAGGAGCTGCGCCACACGATAAACAGGCTCCTGTCAAATCAAGAACAAAGTGAAACCCAGATTCTTTTCGCTCCCATTTTGAGACAGCAATTCCCCCACCATGTCCATCAAGGGCCGCTCGAACCATTCCTAGCCTTGAGAGAAGAACGGGCACGAGGTGATCGGTTTCGACAACGTCCTCAATCCGGGTGTTTCGAAGACGTCCCTCTTCCTCAGCATCGGTCTGTTCGGCAATTCGGCGATTGGCTTCTTCTTCCATAGCCTTCTGCGCTTCAAGGGCATACGCTCGAACCAAGTCGTCGTCCATGCTGTAGCCACACTGCAACGGCGTTTGAAATCTTGCAAAGCCGGGGTATCGTGAGTGATTGCATCCATTGATAAGGGGGTGACGGTACCAAGGAACAGGTGAGAAGATGACTGAAGTCTTGTTGCGTGTGGAAAACCTTCACGTTTCAGTTGGCGACACGCCAATTATTCAAGGCATCAGCCTCGAAATCAATCGTGGTGAAATCCACGCAATCATGGGTCGAAACGGCGCAGGGAAGTCCACTCTTGCCAGCGTTATTATGGGTCATCCCGCTTACGAAATCACCAGTGGCACCATTCACTACAAAGGAAAGAACATCGAAGATATGGAAGTGTTCGAGCGTGCACGTGCTGGTATGTTTCTTTCCTTCCAATACCCCGCTGCTATTCCTGGCGTTCAAGTAGGTACCTTCCTGCGCAAGTCAGTCGCTTCGGTACGTGGTGAGGCGCCATCTCCACGAGCCTTCCGTCAAGAATTGAACGAGGCCATGAAGCAACTTGACATGGACAAATCGTTTCTTTCACGCTACGTCAATGATGGATTCAGCGGTGGTGAGAAAAAGCGCCTCGAAATTCTTCAGATGCTCCTACTTCAACCAGATTTAGCGCTTCTCGATGAAACCGATTCGGGGCTTGATATCGACGCTTTGCGAATTGTCGCTGAAGGAATCAACGCTGTCGCCAAGGAGACTGGATGTTTGATTATTACGCACTATCAGCGCCTTCTCGATCTCGTGAAGCCTGATGTTGTTCACGTTCTCATCAATGGAAAAATCATCCAAAGTGGCGGCCCTGAACTCGCCTTAAAACTCGAAAAAGAAGGCTACGATTGGGTGGAAGCCCTTGTCTGAGGTGATGCAATGACACAAGAAGCTCAGGACGCAGTTGGCGACTACAAGTACGGGTTCCATGACCCTGAAGCTGCAACCATTCGATTCGATAAGGGTCTCAGCGAACAAGTCGTACGGGACATCTCTGAACTCAAAGGAGAGCCTGCATGGATGACAGACATCCGAATCAAGGCTTATCATCACTTCATGGAACGTGAAATGCCGACTTGGGGCAACTGTGACTCGTTGGCAGGTATTGATTTTGACAATGTCACATACTTCCTCCGCTCTTCGGACAAAACTGAGAAGGATTGGAACGATGTACCTGACGACATTAAACGCACATTCGATCGCCTCGGGATTCCTGAAGCAGAACAAAAATGGCTTGGTGGCGTCACTGCTCAGTACGAAAGTGAAGCTGTGTATCACTCCATCCGGGAAGACCTTGAAGAGCAAGGCGTTCTCTTCCTCGACATGGATTCAGGACTCAAAGAACATCCTGAGATCGTCAAGAAATACTTCGGCACCGTTGTTCCACATACTGACAACAAATTTTCTGCACTCAACACCGCTGTTTGGTCAGGTGGCTCATTCATCTATGTCCCAAAGGGCGTTCATGTTGAAATGCCTGTTCAGGCGTATTTCAGGATCAATGCGAAGAATATGGGTCAATTTGAGCGAACCCTTATCATTGCAGATGAAGGTTCATCCATCCACTATGTCGAGGGATGCACTGCACCAACATATTCGACGGATTCCTTGCACTCAGCCGTAGTCGAACTCATCGCTATGGAAGGAGCAAAAATCCGCTATTCTACCGTCCAGAATTGGTCTGCCAACGTCTACAATCTCGTTACAAAGCGAGGAGTCGCTTACAAAAATGCGACCGTGGAATGGGTTGACGGCAACATTGGGTCGAAGTTGACCATGAAGTATCCTGCTGTTTTACTCAAGGGCGAAGGAGCGCATGCAGAGGTCATTTCTGTAGCCTATGCAGGTGAAGGGCAACACCAAGATGCTGGAGCAAAGGTTCACCACCTCGCTCCAAATACGACCTCGAACATTCTCTCAAAATCCATCTCAAAGAACGGTGGTCGCTCTTCCTACCGAGGAATGCTACAGGTGACACCCAAAGCTTCTGGGTGCCGTTCAAAGGTTGTCTGTGATGCACTTATGCTCGATGAAGACAGTCGAAGCGATACATATCCAACGATGGAAATCGGTAACTCAACAGCAGACCTTGAACACGAAGCCAGCGTTTCAAAGGTTTCTGGAGACCAACTGTTCTACCTCATGAGTCGAGGCCATTCCGAAGAGGAAGCCATGGGATTGATCGTCAATGGTTTCTTTGAACCCTTTACACGGGAACTGCCAATGGAATATGCGGTTGAACTGAACCGACTTCTCGAACTGGAAATGGAGGGCTCGATTGGATGACATCGTACCTCGATGCCACAGTTCCAAATCGATCCGAACACCTCTGGCGCTACACGCCATGGTCAAGGGTTCATCCTGGACGTGTCGATTCCGTTCCTGATGTCGATTCTGCTGTCATCAAGAGTGAAGATTTTGAATTGACAAACAAGACCTTTGAACCCTTGGCTACAACCGATATCGCACGCATTTTTCTCAATGAAATTCTTCATACAACGACTGTCGTTGCTTGCGAGAACAACAATGGACACATTCACATTCATGCTGGGGGGCATTCTGTTGCAGCCCATCTTCACATCGCTTGCAATTCTGCCTCAAACATCGTAATTCACTTGCATGGCGAGGCCGATTGGTTTGGTCTAGCACTCACTGGTGACATCCATCCCAACGCCCAATTGAGTGTGGGTATCATCAATGAATTATCAACGGATTCCGTTATGGTTCGGGTTGACGATTGGTCGCTTCATCGTGATGCACGATTTGAACTTGCAACACTTTCGATGGGAGGCCATCGAAACAAGTCCGACATTCGCTCAACGCTCAAGGGTTCGAATGCATCATTGAAGCAATTTATCGCCGTTCACGGGCATGGCACACGACATGATGATCATCACATCGAGATCCATCATCAACAACCACATACGAACTCACATCTTTTGCTCAATGCTGCATGCGATGATCGGAGTCATTCCATCGGAACTGGTGCGCTAACCATCGATGACGTGGCTCAGCACACCGATGCAGGACAAGTCTTCCGAAACCTTTTGCTGTCACCCTCATCACGTGCAGAAGCAATCCCTGAACTTGAAGTTCTAGCCAACGAAGTCGCAGCTGCCCACGGCGCTGCTTCAGCGCCTATCAATAAAGAGCAACTCCATTACCTCATGAGTCGAGGCTTGTCGAAAGGTGAGGCGACGTCGATGATTGTCGAAGGTTTCCTCGTTGATTCGTTCACCGGTCTCGATTCAGACCTTGTTCGAGAAGCGATGCAAACTCGACTTACAGTGCATCTTGAATGCCAACTTATTGGGTGATACCATATGGCTATTCAGGATGATTTTCCTATCTTGCAACGTCAAGTCAACGGACACCGTCTCATTTACTTGGACAATGCAGCAACAACGCAAAAACCTGCTGTTGTCATTGATGCCATGAACGACTATTATACAAAACACAACGCAAATGTTCACCGTGCAGTCCACACCCTTGCCGGTGAAGCAACCGATGGCTACGAAGCGTGTCGAACGTCGCTCAAATCTTGGTTCAATGCTGAACGTTGTATCCTGACCAGCGGTACAACAGAAGCCATCAATCTCGCAGCACACGCATGGGGGCACCCTCAACTCAGAGGTAGAGCAATCGTGTTGACAGAAATGGAACATCATAGCGACATTGTTCCATGGCAAATGCTTGCTGAGGCGTATGGAAACGAGTTGCGCTACGTGCCTGTTAAGGAGGATTTTACGCTCGATATGGAAGCATACGAAGCCTCGATAAAAGGGGCAGGCCTCGTCTGTGTTGTCCATACATCAAACGTGCTCGGCGTTCGAAACCCGATTGAAGACATCATACGAATTGCTCACGAACACGGTGCTCGAGTTCTACTTGACGCTGCACAAGGGGCTCCACACTGTCAAATCAACATGGCTGAACTTGGAGCCGACATGATGGCGTTGTCTGCACACAAGATGTGTGGTCCGACAGGCATTGGTTGTCTGTTAGTCAATGAAGAGACCTTCCAAGAGATGGAGCCGTTCATGGGCGGAGGCGACATGATTGAAACCGTCACGCTTGAAGGATCGACCTACCAAACAAACGAGCATCGTTTCGAAGCAGGAACACCTCGCATTGCTGAAGCCATTGGGTGGAACGCAGCACTCAACTATCTCGGACAGCTTAATCTCGAAGAACAGCATCAACGCCTCTTGGACATTGCCCGACATGTTGCAAATGTACTTCGTACATTGGGAATAACCGTTTACGGACGTCACGAAGATGATGATTCAGCGGTCGTTTCGTTCCTCCATCCAACGCTTCACAGTGAAGATTTCGCCCACCTCCTCGACGCACGAGGGGTCGCAGTTCGGACGGGGCATCATTGTGCTCAACCACTGCTCAACCGCCTGGGCATCAGTGGGACAGTTCGAGCATCGTTTTACATTTACAATTCGATGACGGATGCTGAAGAATTCTTAGCACATGTTCGAGAAATAGTGGAGCGGTTTGCATGACGTATCCTGAGCAACTCACAGAGTTGATCGAGGATTTCAAATCGATTGCTGACAGAATGGAGCGTTTGGAATACGTGTTTGATCTCGCATCTGAAGTCAACGAATTGCCGGAAACTGAGTGGAACGATTCCACCCGCATCCAAGGCTGCCAATCTGAGGCTCACGTTCGTGTTGATGTGGAAGACAACACAGTTCAACTCTACGCAGGCGCTGACTCGAAATTGGTTCAAGGATTGATGGGCATTCTCACCATTGCAATCGACCAACAACCCGTCGAAATTGCTCGATTGCTAACACCTGATTTTGCAGTTGAAATGGGCATCCTCAATTCACTTTCACCATCACGAAGCAATGGATTTCGCAACATGTTTGACAAAGTTATGAAGGAGTTATTGGAGGTTGAATAATGGTCGATGAAACACAAGTGATTCAATCGCTGCAAGCCGTTGAAGATCCTGAATTGGATATTTCAATCGTCGATCTTGGTCTTGTCTATGCCGTTCGATTTGAACATCGTGATGAGGGGCTCCATGCTGAAATTGATTTGACACTTACTTCACCAGGATGTCCAGCAGCACCTGAGATCATGGCTGCTGCTCACAGAGCAGCTCTACAAACCGATGGACTAGAGAGTGTCCACATCAATTTGGTTTGGTCACCTCGTTGGGATCCTCGCGTCCACGCTACAGAAGATGCTCGAATGGACATGGGTATTTGGGACTAATTACACACAAACATGAAGGGTGATTTCGTTCCCATCCTCAACACCGAGACGTTCTCGTAGGAACGGACCCGAAATCACTTCCACCACATCGACGTGACGTGTAAGGTCTGGAATAAGAATCGCACAGTCGATCGATTGATCATTGTTTGAAATTTTTGCCCGATACGCTGTTGCCCCACCAAACGAAACACCGTCGCGCAAAAATCCACGAACTCGGAGTGCTTCAAAGGCATCAACATCCACATGGCTTGCTTGCTCAATTGAGTCCGAGTCTGCATCGAGCGTGTCAATACCGGCTTTGTTTCTCAAAGCGATGTACTGAATCAAATGGTCTTGCTCGACTTTGATGTTGAGTGTTCCTGGCCAAGCAGTGGTTCCAAGGATGGTTCGGAATTGTTCTTGGTAATGTGGTTGGGACATGAAGACGTGCGCCCTACCTAACCCGCTACTGACAATTCCGTTGAGTTGCACAACGACACGCTAACTCCTCTCCTTTTTCATCATGCGTATTGAATCCATATCTCACAAAAACCCTTAATCAACCTCGTCGAGGGGCAATTGGTGAGACCATGCCGGGCGACATGACATGGATGAAACAACGCTTTAACGAACTCAATGAGAAGTCCCTTCTTTGGGAGCCACCAACACTCGAAGGACCCAATCAGCCTCGCTGTACGATGGAAGGAAAACCAACTATTATGCTCTCAGCGAACAACTATCTGAACCTCACCACTCATCCGAAGGTTGTTCAGGCGATGGTCGATGCTACAATGACCTATGGTGCTGGTAGCGGTTCGGTGCGAGCCATTGCCGGAACCATGGATCTGCATCTCGAAGCCGAGCGAACCGTTGCTGACTTCAAGGGCGTTGAAGCCGCCTTGATTTATTCAGCAGGGTACACAGCAAATGTCGGACTCATTCCGACGTTGGTTCAAGGCCAACAAGACGTCATCATTAGTGATGAACTCAATCATGGATCGATTATCGATGGTGTACGATTAACGAAGGCTCGACGAGGCGTGTATGCACACAATGACATGGGCGAACTCGAGGCCGTCCTACGGGCGCATGAAGATGCTGAACGAAAACTGATTATTACCGATGGCGTGTTTTCGATGGATGGCGATTATGCACCCCTTGATGAAGTGAACAAGCTTGCTGAAGAATTCGGTGCTATGGTATTGGTTGATGATTGCCATGGTGAAGGCGTTCTGGGCGAGGGAGGACGAGGTATCGTTGATCATTTCAAACTCCAAGGCAAGGTGGACTTTGAGGTTGGTTCCTTTTCCAAGGCACTCGGTGTACAGGGGGGCATCCTTGCAGGGACTGAAATGACTCGAACACATGCATTGAATCATTCTCGTTCTTGGCTTCTATCAGGCTCTCAACCTCCAGGAGTGGCTGCCGCTCAAAAGGCTGCTATCGAAGTGCTCATGGAAGAACCAGAGCACCACGCAAAGTTGTGGGAGAACACCAATTACTTCCGAAAAGAATTGCAATCACTTGGTTTTGACACAGGAGTTTCAACCACACCAATTATTCCAATCATGTGTGGTGAATCTTCCACAGCCAAAGCAATGACAACGCATCTTCAAGGCGAAGGCGTGATGGCAGGAGCCATCGTCTTCCCAATGGTTGCTCGTGACAAAGCCCGAATTCGTACACAAATGTCTGCAGGACTTTCAAAAGATGATTTGGACGAAGTCCTCAGACTCTTGGAATCCATTGGGCCGAAAGTTGGTTTGATTTGAACCCTATTCGGATTCAAAGGCATCGACGACTTCCAGAAGTTCCGTATCTTCCCCCGCAAGATTATCCGCTAGTTCTTCAGGCGGATTTACGTATGATTTTACACGCTCAAATGGGTTGATTCCTTCATCGATCATGCATAGAAGACGCCACCGTGGAGCCCATGAAAGATGAACATAAGCAGGACCAGGTAGCAGAAGAACAAACAAAGAAATTCCACTTGGGATATCAAGTATATTGGAATAATCCAATCCGAGAAGAGCAATTCCGAGGAAGGGCATTGGATAGAGCACAATCCTTGGGGGTGTCATAGGCATCCTATTCGAAAATGAGACGAGAATCAACGATGAGAATCCGAGAATCAAACAGGCAGACATGAACAAGGCAGAAAACAAAACCCAATTGGAAAAGGATTCGTTGAGACTGTCGTACCTCAAGATGTACGGTAAGATCAATGCGAGACTGATGAGGAAGCCGTAGAACATACCAATGTTCGCAGGATGTGACAACCATAAGGGGAGTTGAGAAAATCGTCGAGAAAGCGATGTTCCGAACAGAAGATCCTCATGTTCTGTATCAAGTTCCGAAAGAACTCCAGACCATCGAACGTGACGTTCCATGGGTGCGTGCTGACAGGTTGAGGTTTTCAATGCACCCGTTGATGCATCATAGATTCGCCTATTCTTGACGCATCAGTTTCTTGGCAATGGGACCTGCAGCGTCTTCAAGTTCCATTTCTTCAGGCCAGTCGCGGTCGAGTAAACCGTAATCCATGGATTCTCGATGACGAGCATCCTCAATCTCGTCTTCGACCTCATTTTGCGCATCACGTAGGGCGAGTGATTGATTCAGAAGAGCCATAGTTCGACGAAGCGTTGCACCAATGGTTTTCTCATCAGTAAAGTAGCCAAGGATGGAATAATCATCATCCATTGCAACCAAATTATACCCTGAGAGTAAATCATCTTCGATGAGCCTGTATCGATGACTACCCGCCTTCAGCCAACGCCCATCATGCAATCGTATCATCACTTCCGCTTCTTTATCGGAATCCAATTCCATCATTGGATGCGATGGACTTACTGCAAAAGGAGTTCGTTGCCAATCCTGCCACTGTTGCAAACCAAAGGCGAGAATCAAAAGGAACATCCCCCCTAGGAATGCACTGACGATGGATGAGCCAAAGACAAGGATACCGAGGACTGGAACAACAAGAAAAACGCTGAACCGTAAAAACAGCGTGCGCGAGTGTTCCTGTGCTTTCGGCGTTTGTGAGAATACAATGAAATGCGAGGGAAGGCCATCATCAAACTTCATCAATCACTCACCTCGCTGCTAAGAGGAAGTCGAACGTTTTCATAGCTTTGTTGCCATTGGCCAACATCTTCAACGTAAACAGCGATGTTCAACAGATGTTGTTCGATGTCAAATCCCCATGCTGTTTTCCAAGAGGTCAACTTTGGCACCAATTTTGTCCATTGATTGGTAACACCTCGTTCTTTTTGGCGTTGATGATTGTACAGCAACGCTGCAGTCTGTATGAGGCCTTGAACAAGCAAGATTTCAGTTTGCAATGCATTTCGACGTTTGAGTGAATTCCAAAGATCCTCCCAAGCTTCATGTGCATGCCAATACCGACCATTGTCGAACTCATGTCGACCTTGCTCAAGCAAAACCGCTTCCTCATCAGAAAGTGGGGATGCCTCCATGTTTGGCCGAAAGCATCGACCATTGAAATGCTTCTCATTTGGCATCAAGGGACACACAGTTCAAAAGATAAAAGCAAATCTAAGGGTTAGCGGGGTGAGGTAATTGGTCGATTTTATTCCAGGCGATACGTTGGAATCAAGGCGTGGCGGCGTTGACGTTCTCCGGCATCTCGCTCAAGAATTATCAATGCTGGAACGTAATGGCTCGATTCAAATCCAACGGCATATTCCGAATGTTGGTAAACGAATTGGCCACCTGCTAATCGTTGATGGTTCACTTGCTGCTGCATTTCATCAGGCCGATGTTCAACGATATGGAATTGAAGCTCTCCTTGAGATTGAATCGGATGCTTCAGCACTCGATGCATCAATGAGCCTTCACGAAATGCTGGAGTCAACGTACATCAACCTCCTCTCGAAATATCCGGAGGCAAGCCTACTTGCCGATGAGAAGGAGGAAAAAGATGCGACATGGTGGACGGCCATTAGGACACCACGTCGTCGGATTGAACGCGAAGAGCGTTTGCCTGAACTCAAACCCAGTGTTTCCGTTCCGGAGGCGTTGCGGCGTCGAAGTGAAGCCCGAATTCGAACCCAAGGAGGCCCTGTTCTCAAGCGAGGTCAGGCATGGCTTGAGAATTCCATTGAACCTGACGATACCTTTCAACTAGCAAGAATCTTGATTGAAAACAACATCCCAATTCGGATTATTTCAAGACAATCACCTCCACGTATGGAATCAACATACAACATCGAGGCCAACCATTATCGATGGCTTTCTGAATCAGAACACGAATGCACACTGGAACCATCACTTGAATCGATTCGCCGGACTGTGGACACGTTCATCGAGGAGAACACCAAAAGTGTCCTCTTCATTGAAGGCATTGAATATCTCTCTGGCATCCATGGCGAGCAACGTGTCATCGAGATGATTCGCAGCATCGTTGATCACACGCGAGCGAGTGGAAACATGCTCTTTGTCTCGTCAAATCTTGAAGCGTTTACAGTTCAACAACGATCTCGATTGCAACGAGAATTTTCGAACCTTGAGAATGATCAACTCCAATCATGGTTATTGGATACTGAACTCCTTGTGGAGCATCCATTCTTCTTGACGGTAGATGAAGACGAGGAGGACATTATGAATCAGCACATTGAATCCAATGTACAAGATCCCGTTTTTGCACCGCTACAGGAAGTCGAATCGCGTGTGCAGCAGGTACCTTTGCCTGTTGAACACCAGACCATGAAAATCGATGAAGCCTTGCAATCGAAAATGATGGAATGGGCCATGGATGACGACGAGAATGCGGAAGAAGAAACGGCTGTTGAGGAGCCACGCGTGGTGGAGAAGCACGTCGAAATCCAAGTCAAACCGCGAACCCCTCAACGCCTGGTTCGAAAGCGAAGGCCAACCGTCAAACCAAACAAACGGCATTCCATCGACGCAGCAGCAAATCGAAACATTACACTTCCTTCATTACAGGAACCGGATTCTTCCCAAGCCAAACCATTTGTTCCAATCCATGCAACAAAGGAACACGTATTCCCTCCATCAAAACCTCTCCTTGACCAGCAAGGAATGAAGCAGGCTGCTGCCGTTCCTTCTGGAAAGAAAGTAGCCATTTTCCCACCCATCAAAGCAACTGGTCATGTCCCGATTGCCATCACGAAGCCAGGACAAAGAAAAGCTTCAGTCAAGAAATCACCTCATGCCCGAGAGCATGCTGCATCTTCACAGCGTTTGCCGGATGATGACTCGGAGGGCAATGCATGAGTATTGAGCGAACCAACCGCTTACGCATTGCTTTGCAAAAGGCCAAAGCAGGCCTATCTGATGAACAAAAGACCAAGCCCGATAATCCTTCAAAACTCGGCCAACTCCTCAACAAGCCATCATCGGTTTCAAAAGAGCGACGGTTCATTCAGTCACAACCCATCCATGAGCGCCCACTCATGAAAGCGATCACAAAGGAAATTTTGGGAGGCGACGTGGCCTATAAGCCGACCATTGAATTTGAACGCCAACATCCTGTCTCACGATTGAAAAATCTACGAGAACGAAGTTTCGATGATTCAATTCCAGAAGGCAGTTTAGGCGATAAAATCGGCTTTTCTTCAACCGGCCAACCACTCTGGTCATCCATTCTCGACGAACAACGTCAGATGCCTCTTAACGCACTCGATTCGAAGTTATCAAGCCCAGTTCAAGGAGAAAGAGTTCATCACTCGACCGTTCTTTCAAGCCAATTGAATTGGCCTCAACGATTGGAAATGAACCAACGTAAAACCTTCAAGCAGTGGAACGTCAATGCTGAAAACAATCAGGCCACTATGGTGTGTGAATCAATTATCGACCATTTGGGCGACCGCCATAATCCTCACATCATCATCGGAACCAACGACACCGGCAAAAGCCATCTTTTGCATGCTACAGGTCAGAGTGGTTTGCGTTATTTTGAAGGTGATGTTCGCATTCTACGGGCAACTGAACTTCTTGATCTGGACGCCATACCCTCGGATTGGCAAGAGGCGATTTCTACGACTTCACTCCTCTTGATTGATGACGTCCACCTTATTGCAAATCATGAACATCACGCACAGAAGGTTGGTCATATCATAGACCATGCGCTCAATCTTGGCGTTCACGTATTGTGTACATCAACCTCACATCCAAGTGACTGGCCGTCGTCTCGAAGTTGGGAATTGTTACGATATGCTTCCCTTTCAACCATTCAACCCGTTTCTGATGCGAGCCTAGCGACGCACATCCGGCATCAAGCATCCTTGTTGGGCATGCTTTTTGAAGACGCACACATCATGGAGATACTCCATCATTCAGGAGCGTCTTGGAGAGGTGTTGAAGCATCCATATCCATGCTCAAAGACGCCTATGAGCGAGGAGAGAATATCCTCGATCCCGAAGATGTTGTATTGATTCTCAAAGGCCAATCGTCACAACAATCTACCGATGAAGACGACATCAAGGAATCATCAATTTCTCTTGCAACGGACATCCTCAAGCGGGCAACAGATGTTGTTTACTCCGAAGTTGATGTAGGTGGCATCGAACTTCATTCTTCAGCCCTTGATGTTGAGGAGGACGATTGGGAGCCAACGTTGGTGACCCCAGAAGATCTCTCAACCGCCAATGATATGCTCGAGATGCATCTTCATACAACTTTGGAAGAATTGACCCCAGAAGCCCCAACAGTTCTGGATGTGGATGCAAGAGATCGTCATCTGACGCATCAACTCGGAACGATCAATGCTGATGACATTGAACGTACGGCAGATGTTCTCGCAGGAATCGATGCGAACATTGACCAGGTTTTGGCAGAGCGAGAAAGGCTCATGGTTCGTGACGACCTACGATTGCGTCACCTCGAATTCAAGATGGAAGAACTCCTCGAGCGTACTGCTCATGCAGATGCCAATGAATTGATCGATATTGTTGATGAGTTGAGAGAGATTGAGCACGAACTCGGTTTGGTCAGCGAAGATGCGATGGAGGCCTTCGGAATCGAAGATGAGGAAATCAAAATTGCTCACCTCTCAACCATCAAACCCACGACTCGACTTTTGGGTGAGGAAGAATGAGAGGTGCTTGGTGGGCCGATGGAGTTCGGTTCTCTTGCCAACCTGACTGCGGTCGCTGTTGCGATGAACCCGGCGGAATTGTCTATCTTTCTCGCACCGATGCACAACGGCTCGCAGACCATGCAGGCCTAAGCGTACAAGAATATCTCAGAAGGGATTGTACAACCACCCTGGATGGACGTTATGTACTACGCTCAAACCAGTCCGATGGAATTTGTATTTATCTCGATGAGAAAAAGCAATGCACCATCTACAACGTTCGTCCTCAGCAATGCAAAGCCTTCCCATGGTGGGCAGAAAATCTCCGCAGTAAGCGCTCATGGAACCAAGTGAAATCGACGTGCCCAGGATTAACAGCTGAGGATGCGATTCTGATCAGTGGAGATGAAATCAAACTTCATGTCCATGCTGATCGACAATCAACCCAAGGTTTTCGCGTCTGGCAAGAAACCTAATTCGGTGTAGTTTCGCACACCATGCGGATTCCTTTTCGTCCTTTCCTTTATACGAATGACCGAGTTGGCTTACATCGGTGAGGCCATGACTGAGGAAGCAAACCACTTGCTCAACTTGACTGAAGCTCACCTTGACATCGGCATGAGGGGTGTTCCTGTCGGCACCTGTCGAACATCGTTCGTTACACCAGGTGAGGGCGTCCACTACTGTGGCTATCCAATTGCAGAACTTGCTGAGATGGCTCCAGAAGATGTTGTTTTTCTTCTCCACAACAAGGAATTGCCAACGCCAGAGCAGTCTTCTGCGTTCCGTGAAGATCTTGCTAGCCGAGCAACGATTCCCGGCGACTTAGGACCTGTGTTCTCATCGCTACCTCGAGAAGGCCATCCCATGGATTGGCTCTCAATCGGCATTCAAACACTCGGCATGTGGGATTGCAAGAACGATTGGCGAGAAGACGCTCTCAACCTCGTTGCTCGTATGCCTCGTATGATGGGATTGTTGTTCCGATACCGAGAAGGTCGAACCGAAAACATCCCTGAAGATGATACGAGTTTGTCGATGGTGGAGCGATTCACGCACACACTGCAACTCGATGTCGATCAAGAAAAACTTGCACGCGTCCTATCAGTGTATCTCGTTCTTCACATGGACCATGGCGGTGGAAATCTCTCAACATTTGTTGGTAAAGCCGTGGCAAGTGGCCATGCTACATTGTATTCTGCAATGGCCAGTTCAATGAATGCATTGAGTGGACCACTACACGGACGTGCCAACCAGTCTTGCTTGGAATTCGTTCTTCGAGTTGGAACCTCAGACCCTGATGAAGTTGAGAAGTTCGTTCGAGGAGAACTTCAAGCAGGGCGCCCAGTGTTCGGATTCGGTCATGCTGTACTACGCGCAGAAGACCCTCGAGCGACCGTTCAGTTCGCCCTAGGAGAGAAGATTTGTCCTGATGATGACAACTTCAAGATTATTCGAACCCTTCGTGAAGTCGCACCACGCGTCCTCTCTGAAAACCCGAAAATCTCCAATCCAAACGCAAACGTCGATATTGCATCTGGTGCGCTTCTGCACCATGTTGGGCTGAAAGATCCAAGTTACTACACCACCTTCTTTGGATGGGCAAGAGTTGCTGGTATTGGAGCACAAATCTACGACGAGCGGGTTGTTGTTCGGAACGGAAAAGGTGTCCCAATCTACCGTCCGAAATATTTCGCTCGAGACCAAGTCCTTCGACACATCGAATGATCATGAATTGAGATCAATCTCAACGTATCCTTCATGCTCGCGAACATCATACATCTTCAGTGGAGATGGTTTCCGAAGTTTCCCCAACATTCTTCCGTACGCAGGAAAGTACGGAGCAGGTGACCATTCTTTGATCGAACCATCTTCAGGGTGATAGGTTGTTTGATGCAATGGACATCGAAGACATCCATCCTTGATTTTTCCACCCCAATGCATTGGCCAAGCCATATGCCGACAGAGTGCATTGCTCCCAAACAATCCCTCCTCAGTTCGCATAACGAGAACCATCTTTGTTCCAATCGCCTTTCCTTTGACTTTGTTCATTTTCAATTTTGAAGATTTGCAAACGCGTTTCCATTTGGCCTGTCCTTCGGTCATGATGAGAATTCATTCCTTCGACTTATCAATGGATGTTCAAATTCACAAGTGATTTGTTTCAATTTTTGAACACCCATTTATACATGACATTGAAGACTTTGTGTTATGGAGAACCCATTCAATGCCTTAACCTCAGTATCTGTCACCCGCCCCAAGGCAACCATTGCATCGATTTTGGTCATTACAATCGCTCTTTCATCAATGGCTCAATTCATCGATTTCGATAACAGTGAAGATGCATTTTATCCTCAAAACGATACGACGGAACTTCTGTATGAAATTGAGGAGCGTTACCAAGCTTCGTTGGATTTCATACGCATCATCGACGAAATTGAACAAGGGGACATGCAAGATTCAGCAGCATGGACACAATTTGCGGCTATTGAGGCCGATCTTTCCACGAGCGAATACTTTCTTGAGTATCAAGAACCACTCTTTGGTGGAAGCGCAACCAGTGGCCCCGCAGGTTCCGCTTTGTTTTGGCTCAATACACAAGATCCAGTTACAACACAGGCTTGGAGAGATACACTTTCTCAACACATTGCGAATGTCACCGTTGTGAGCGAAGAGAATTTCACGTTTGCACTCAGCGATTTGCAAGGAGCCATTGATGCCATTCCTGCGCCTCTTGCCCCCTCGCCCCAAGCATTGCGAGATTGGAATCCAGGCATGGTCACCGAATGGCAGCAACGAATGGATTCAAATCTCAACATCAGCGAGGAACTTGGTGCAATGCTTGGTCAGATACAGGCACTTCAACAAAGTCGCACAAATCCTGCCGAGAGTGGCGCTATTGCAGCAACCACAGGCCCATTGCAAGGCGTCCTTGGAACATACATCGGATTGCAGAACATCGATCATCGTGGCAATATTATCGCTACTATGCCTGCAGAAGACAAACAAGATCCTTGGGCGAGTGATGGCCCTATTCTCATCAGTTTGGTTGTTTCAACCGATCCAACAAATTACGAACAGGCGGAAATCATTGGTGACGTTCAAGAGCGCATCGTGGAATGGACAGAAGCGAGCCTTCCAGAGTTAAGAAATGCAACAGGTGATGACGAGTTACGCGTCTTCTCATTCTCGGCATTCCAGTACGAACAAAGTGCAAACATTGGCAAAGAAATAGGTATCCTTACCTCATTGGCTTTGGTCTTTCTCACCGTTCTTTTGTACATCAAATTCCGTTCTGTTCGAGATACTGCTTACGTGATTGGCTTGACAATCCTCGCCATTGCAGCAACCTATGGAGCGGCTGGCATTTTCAGATTGACCTTTAATGCTGCAATGAACAGTATTCCAATTCTCCTCTTGGCGATTGGTGTTGACTACGGCATCCACGTCGTGACAAGGATACGAGAAGTGATGCAAGAGATGGAACGCGAGAATCCCCAAGGACGAGTGACGCTGAAGGATTTTGACCATGAATTACGCATCAAAGCAATCCGTTCAGGCGCGGTTTTGACTTCGGCAGCCTTGGTAATCGCTATTTTCACAGATATGGTCGGTTTCCTTTCATTCAGACTCTCTTCACAGATGTTCCTTGTTAACTTTGGAACTGTAATCGCCCTTGGACTCTTTGCCATCTATGTGTTGAGTATTTCACTCCTACCCGCGCTGATGACAGCCCTACCGTCGAAGGCTTTACCGCTTCACAAATCGGGTGCTATGAACGAGACAAAACTAACAGTAGGAATCGGGAAAATGGCGGAACATCAGGCTTCAGTCGTTTTGCTTGCAGCGCTCATTTTGTCCATGCCGATGGCCTATGGGATGAGTACACTTGAGGTCGGTTTTGATACTGCTGATCAATTTGATGATTCGCTCGAAGTTGTTCAAGATTTCCTCATGATTGCTGAAGAATTCCAAAGCAGTCCAACACCTTTGTATGTCGTTCTTGAGGGCGACATCCTTTCTGAACAAGGGATTGAAGCCTACAATACTGCGATAGCAACATTAAGCAGTACTGAAGGTGTCACAGGCGTTCCAACTGGACTTTGGGATACATTGGAATCCGAACGTGGACGGAATCCAACATTGGATGGTCTGCTCGAAAATCTGACGACGGTAAATGGATTTGATGAACTTGAAATGTACCTCCTTGAAAACGCCACCGGAAGAGATTTGGTTGACTCGTTGTTGTACACAAATGGACGTCAAACCATCATTTCATTCCAAGCCAACACCCTTGATTGGCAAGCAACTGTTGATTTTGAGGAAGCGCTCTCTGCATCGTTGCAGGATGCTTCGATGACCATTGAGGGTGATTATACCATGGAACTGAGTGGCCGCGCACTCATTCTTGCACAGATTAGTGCAGATGTTGCTGTTTCCGCCATCACTTCCACAGCCATCGTCGCCTTCACGATTCTGTTCGTGTTGATTTTGATTCAATTCGTACGAACACAAAGTGTTACACAAGCATTTCTCCGAGGTGGAGTCATCTGGATTCCTCTGATCACGGTCGTTTTGTGGGTTTACGGTATCATGGGGCTTGCCGGATATCAACTGAATTCACAGACCGTAACCATCGGCGCTCTCGCATTGGGGTTAGGCGTTGATTATGCAGTGCATTATGTCATTCGATTGGAGGAGGAAGTCGAACTTCATCCAGAGAAATCTGTGGCCGAATGGACATCAAAAACAACCGCCACAACGGGGCGTGCGATGCTCGGTGCTGCGATCAGTACGGCTGGAGGTTTCGCTATTCTCAACTTCTCTGGATTGTTGCCATTGCGATTGTTCGGCCAGGTGTTCATTGTCGCCATTAGCCTTGCAATGGTCTCGAGTGTAACACTCCTACCAACCTTGTACGGGCCATTCCTGCGTCACGATGCAAAACAACATCTTCCGGATGGGCACGAGCAAGAGTAATCATAAGACTGGACGTTTGGTTTTTCCAGATCCTCGATGTCCGATCATGCGTACCATTTCCCAAGGCATACTGCCTCGTTTTTGCTCGGCAGAAATGAGTTCATCAACGGATTTGGACCAATTCCACTTCTTTCTCCAATAACCGAGAAGTTCTCGTTTACGAGAAGCATCGCATTCTGTCCATGGAACAGCATCGCTTTCCAAGGATTTGAGAAGATCAAGGTGATTCTCCTTGGTAGCCAGATTCAATTCCTGTTGTTGCGATTCATCCAACGGAGTCGTTGCCGGTCGAGTCCAACGAGCATGCCCACTCGGCAACCAGGTCGTATCTGGGTCGCTCGAATCCGTCAATGCAGAAAGACCTGCATTGAGAACTGAATGTTCAATCGATAGACTGACTGGCCAAAGATAGACTGGAAAGCCTTGACGAATAGCCGTCAATTGCTTCAATTGTTTTCCTTTTAGACCAACTGTTCGACCCACTGGAATCAAGTTCGTTGGATTCAAAACGTACTCGACAGCACAAGGCATCATTGGTGAGCCGTTTCGCTGGTGCTTACGCATTAATTTTGAAAACGAAGTGCTGACAAACTCAGGGAAGGCGAGGAGACGGTGCGTTTTCTTTCCCGCAAACGGTCGGATTGTTGGCAACAATGTTGACCAATCACGTTGGAGACCGCCTACCTTTGCAGTGTTTTTCATGGTTTTATGGAAGGCATAATGCACTGTTGAATGCTTGGGAATGTCGTATTGATCGAGAAGGTTTTCTGCTAATTTCATCGTCTTGCCCATGTGCGCGTCGTGTTTTTTTGTCGCAAACCAACCACCACTCTTCTTCACCTTGAGACTTGGGCGTTTTGTTTCAATCACCAACACCTTGCCTTCTTCCTGAAGCGGACGTTGGATTGAAGCGTTTTCAAGCAACGATTCAAAGGAACAAAATCCGAGCTCGAGTAAATCATCCAAATCCCAATGTTCGACGAATGGAGAACTGTTCTTCCGTCGCGTTGGATCAACGGATACGGTGCGATCATGATGAATTACAAGCTGATCGTCCTTCGTCAAACGAATGTCAAATTCAATCCCATCGAACAAGCTCATCGCGTGAACAAGGCTTTCGAGCGTGTTCTCTGGAGCCTGTTGATACATCGCCTTCAAGCCGTCCAAATCATTGTAGTTCTTGAAGTCCATGACAACGAAATTGTCATGAATCAAGAGGCTGCTGCCTCGTAAGCAGTAAACCTCTATAGGGGCAATCTACGGAGAACGGCTATGAGTCCCTGGACGGTCATGATGAGCATGATCTTGTTCTTGACTCCACTCATATGCTATCTTTTTTCGCTGAATGATAAGGATTCACGCATAAAATATGGAACATGGTTCGAAACAATCCGGAAGCATCGTTACTATCTCCATGCGTTGGGATATGTGGTCATCATTCGATGGAAAAATCTCACGGATGGGCTAAATGAACCCATCAAAGAGCGTGTTGGTCATTGGACGGATGCTGTCCATGGGATTGAAGGGAATGCGGTTCTTTGGATTCAAAATGTCTTCTATAATGATACACTTACTTCATTTCTCAACTTCCATTACCTCTTCGTTTACCTCTTCCTCATCTATGTAACAACCGTCTATTATGCCTACATGGGCGACAGAGATATGACAGACAAAGTTACGCTGAATTATCTCCTTATCTATGCCATTGCAGTCCCATATTATCTGTTCTTCAACGTTGAAGTTACATCATCCTGGATACAGGGGATGGATGCTTTGTTGTATCACGATGGATGGTATTCAACGTTCTATGCAACGCATGACCCACTTGACAATGCCGTACCCTCGCTGCACGTAGCCATTCCATTTGGAATACTGATGCTCAATTATCTTCATGTCAAGTCCAAAGGCCAGACCCTCAAGGAATGGCGTCACTATCGCTATCATACGTTCATTCTCATCAATACAATCATTTTCATTTTCGCTATTCTTTATCTCGGGATTCATTGGATCATCGACATACCTCTTGGAATGCTCGTCGGGGGAATCGGTGCTTTGTTCATCCACCATATACAGCCTCGGTTAAGGAACGACCATGGTTCTATGTTCAAAGGTGTGAATCGAGAGAAGGTTTGGAAACACGTTCTTGTTGAAGGAACCATTCTCTTGATTCTCTTTGCTGCAATCATGGGTGCCGTGAATCACCAAGATGCAACCAATGAGGAGCAACCATCATTTCGCCTCGGACCAGGAGATACCGTTCAAGACATTCTTGCTGAAATCAGCTCGGAGGATACGATTACCACAACAATTCGCAACATGGACGATTCTATCGTGCTTGAATATGCGATTATCACGGTCGAACTCGCCGAAGATGGATTCTCAGATTTTGGTGTTGACTGGGAACGTATGCAGGCATTAGCCAACCAACATTGCGAACAACAAGTGACCTGTACAGCAACCCTTCTCCCCAATGAAAGCATTGATCTCAACCTTCGATCACCAAACGTCTACACATTTGTGTTCTTGCATCACACTGGTGACGAAGGTGTCCTCGAAGTCAAAGTCGAATCGACGTATAAACACGCAGGAAATTCCATGACAAACGCTGTAGCACTTTCGCTTCCGTCGCTTTACATCACTGGGTTTGTTGTATTTCGATTGTATCGGTTGAACAACAACGGCAGGCATTGGTATGATTCACGCCCATCCCATACTTGGGAAGAAGAGTGAGCATTCACTTATTGGGAACAAACGCTTGGGATGACCATGGCGTCCTCTTCATCCTTGGAAGACGCTGTCACTGAATTGATGGATTCGCCCGGTGGTCAGCTCCTCAATTCTGTACGGGCTTATCTCCGTCGACGAGCAACAGCACTGATTGGACTGTTCCTAACGGGATTGGTTCTTGGCTTTCCGATCGCCAAACGCATCGTGACGTGGTTGATCGAAGAGCAAAGGCTTCCAGATGATGTCAATGTCATTGTGACATCACCTGTTGAATTCCTTATGCTTCAAATTCAACTCTCTGCGAGTTTTGGCCTCTTCCTCGCATTGCTGTTGGTCATCACAGAAACAACCCTTCGAGGCGTACGTCATCCACTCGTTCTCGAACGATTCAACGAAGTGAACATTCGACCTCCAAAACCAAGTTTCTCATTTTTCATTGCCATTGGTTCAAGTCTTCTGTTGGCCATTTGTGGAATTCTATACGCTTGGGAATTGTTGACGCCGATGCTGTTTGAATATCTGAGCAACGATGCTCAACAAGCCGGACTCTCAACGCAATGGAAGTTAGGAGCCTATGTTGGATTTATCCAAAATCTCTGCATAGCAAGCGCCATCGGTTTCCAAGCACCTGTCTTGACACTTCTCGCATTACGCATTGGATTGGTTGAACCCCCTACGTTGGCAGCCTATCGAAAGCATATCTGGTTTGCAGCTTTTGTCATGGGTGCAATCTTCTCGCCACCAGATCCATTGTCGCTATTTCTCGTCTCATTACCTGTAATCCTTTTGTTTGAGGTAGCATTGCTCGTTCATCGGATCATGCCGATGAAATCAACTTCGGCAAACTCTTGACGATGACAGGCATATGTCCTGGCCGGTGACCACCTCTGAAGGAATGAAAATCAGATCCCACGGTTACGCCTAGATTGTATTGTTCTGCAAGTTTCCAAATCCGATAACGTTCCTCATCAGATTGACTACGATGAAAAGCCTCAATCGCATCCACCTTCGATGCCTTGAGATGCTGAATCAACGTCTCATAATCCACGCCGTAGTAGCGTGGATGAGCCAATGAAGTGATACCTCCGGCGGCATGAACCAATGCACTTGCTTCTGCAAGTGACGGCTTTGGTCGCTCAACATTGCAAGGACGACCATCGCCCAACCATTTCTCAAAGGCTTCATCCATAGACTCAACACAACCAGCATCCACCATTGCCATCGCAAGATGAGGACGCCCAACGCTCCCTTTGGCTCGAGAGAGGACATCGTCCGCTTCAATAGCCATCCCAAATGCATTGACCTTGTCGATCATCTCAAGCATACGAGGGACTCGGTCTTCATGCAAAGGAGAGAGCCATTCCTCGAATTTCTTCAATCCCTCTTCAATCGGTTCGTTTGGAAAATAGGCCAAGAGGTGCCATGAAGATGGAGGTCGTTGACGTGCATTTGCTTTGAGGAGTTCATCATTCCATGGAAGTTCAACATCGCAGGTCAATTCAACACCAGGTATGAAAGTAATACCTCGTTGTGATGCCGCAATTCTCGCTTCATCCCAGCCTGCGATGGTATCGTGATCGGTGAGAGACCAAACGGTCACAGATTGTTCTGACATAGCATCTGCGAGTTCGTCGACCGAGAGTGATCCATCACTGTGTGTCGTATGGCAATGCAAATCAAACGATGAACTCCACATCAGGTCGACCTCCTCTCCAACTGTTTTGAACCTCTCTCTTTAATTTCAAAACAAGTCATCCAGATTCGGCATTTGAGGGACATCTACAGACGCAGGCACATCGTCCAAAACTGGTATCTCTGGAAGAGGTTCAGGAATTTCATCATCCAACTCTGGCAGTTCAGGAAGAGGAATGTGAGCAGGACCGTCGGATACGAATTCTGTTGATGCATCTCGAAGGAACTCCATTGGCTCCTTTTGATTCCCTCTCCCAGGTAGTGGGATGAATGCTGGTCCATCCGTAACAAAATCTCGGTCTTTTACGGACACCTCTTCTTTCTTCTCCGGTCGAAGTTCGGATTCAAATGTTCTCGACTCAATGTCCGTGTTCCGTTCTGAAACAACTGAAGCGGCATAGGTTCCTAACGTTCCACTCGAAAGAAGTGCAGTCGCTGACTGGACTTTTTGTGTATCGACAGTTGTGGTTTCTCCTATGATTGAGGAAATAATATTCGAAGTGTTCTGTGTTACTGAAGCGGATTGAACAGAACCAACACTCGTTGAAGTGGACTCAAAATCCGCTATTTGTTCTTCAACAGAACGACGTACGGGTAGTTCTGGAATAGGGCGTTCTTGTCGACACCATACGACGATGAAGGCAAGACAAATAGTGATGATAAGCCAAATCCATTCTTGTTGCCCCCATCCAGTTGGAGCCCAGTAATCCTTTTCTGTCCCTGAAAGAAATCCAGTAAACAGAGGTTTGAGAAGGACGCGCTGTCCTTCTTGTCCAGGATATTTTCCAAGAAAAGCATTGCAAAGCAATGCAATGAACGACATTGTTGCAATCGTTGAAGCAAACGCAGCAGTTCGTGGCGCTCGTTGATCCATATTCCTCACATCATGAACTCAAGTATTCTGCTGCTGTGACTGTATTGGCCATCAGCATGGCAACCGTCATTGGACCAACGCCACCCGGAACGGGCGAAAGGAGGGATGCATGTTTTGCTGCATCAGGATGCACATCACCAGCAAGCCTCCAACCACGCTCTCGGCTTGCATCATCCACTCGATTGATGCCAACATCGACAACAACAGCCCCTTCCTTGACCCAATCTGGTTGAACCATTTCAGGTCGACCCACTGCAGCAACGATGATATCGGCTTGTTGACACTCGAATTTGGCATCCTTCGTTCGAGAATGAACAACGGTCACGGTTGCGTCAGCCCCACGAGCGGCAAGCAACAGTGCTTGAGGCATTCCAACGTTGAACGAGCGTCCGAGAACAACCGCTTTCTTTCCAGTCAAATCAACTTCAGCCCATCGCAGCATTTCCATCACGCCCGAGGGTGTGCACGGCACCATACCATCGCTTCGTCCTTGAACCAGACGTCCAAGATTCACCGGGTGAAAACCGTCAACATCTTTTCGTGGATCGATTAATTCTGTAAGTGCTTCTTCATCCATATGTTGAGGAAGAGGTGATTGAATCAGGATACCATGCAAATCATTTTGCTCGTTCATAGAACGAATGTACTCTGCAACAATGGATTGATCCGTATCTTCAGGTAATTCGACATGTGTTGAGCGAATTCCGAGTCGCTCGCAGGAACGAATTTTGTTATTGACATAGACATGGGAAGCTGGATCATCCCCGACTATGATGACTGCGAGATGTGGTTGAACAGAGCACGCTGCAATACGCTGCTTGAGACGCTGTTCCAAATCAGCAGCACATGCTTTCCCGTCGAGTCGAGCAGCGCTCATGACCCAACCAAACGCTTCAACGGTTTGAGCATTCTTGTGTGAGGGTGTAGTGGAGCCAACGGAGGGACTCGAACCCCCGACCGTCTGATTACAAATCAGACGCACTACCAGACTGTGCTACGTTGGCCTTGAACCGTGGGTCGCGTCACCCCTTGATGAAGGAAACGGTTCAACCTCGGTAAGGTCAAGAGGGTAACCCGCTTGGATGGGCTATGGACGAAGTACCCGGTGCATCGCTGGTCAATGCCCTCGCTTCGACTCGGCAAGGAAATGATACCATCTTTGGATGGTATGCCCGATACCTTGCAGCAAAGGAAGAAGGTCATGATGCAGTGAATGGGACGGCAGGCATCTTGCTCGAAAATGATGGAACATTGGCCATCAATCAGGTAGTTGATAGGATGCTTCGAAAAGCACCAGCACTGGAGTTTTCATCCTACGCCCCTCTCAAGGGCCTCCCAGATTTTCTTGACTTGAGTATCTCTCTTGCACTTGGAGAACATCGTGAAGCTCTTCAATCGATGGGATTTGGATTCGTTTCTACAGCATCGCCAGGCGGCTCAGGGGCTTTGTTCCTGGCAGCGAACAACCTCTGTGAACGAGGCGATGCCATTCTTCTTCGAGACCGCCATTGGGGTCCATACGCAGGCTTCCTCAAAGGATGTGGACTCGAAATGGCAACATGGCCATTGTTGCCTGAAACAAAGGGAGATTATCTCTACTTTGCCGATGAAGCCTTTGAAGCCAGCGTCCATGAACTCGCTCAGAATCAGAAGACTGTGATGGTGTGGTTGAACGATCCAGCACACAATCCCACTGGACTAACCATGACAGCAGAAGGCCGAAGAGCGGCCCTCGACATCATGATGGCAAGTGCATCCAAGCACCCGGACGTTGGTCATACACTGCTTCTTGACACAGCCTACAGCCTCTATGCGAACGAACCGCATGGTTGGGGTCAGACCATCGTTGATGCTATGGAGGACGGAACGCCTTGGCCTGAAAATTTCCTTATCACCTATGCCCTCTCATTGTCCAAATCACATACTGCATATGGACTCCGAACTGGAGCACTGATTGGTATTCATCCCGATCAATCTGTGACAGAACGCCTCAGAGATATTTTCGGAACAACTGGAAGACAGACTTGGTCTGCTGCACCTCGAATCCTCCAATACACTGCAGCACAGTTGCACAGTCATGCGGAATCTGCAGAAGAGTGGTCACAAGAACGAGACCGACTTCAGGGCTTATTGACTGAGCGAAGAGACATCTTTGTCAATGCATGCAAGAAGTACAACGTTCCAACCAATCCAACTCATGATGGCTTCTTCGCTTGGCTTGAGCATGATGACCCTGAGTCAATCACCGAAGCTTGTGCAGAACACCACGTCTACCTTGTGCCTCTACGTGGTGGTATCCGAATCGGCTTGTGTGCAATGCCAACCGATGCAGTCGAACGTGTCGCAAAGACACTCGCAACTGTTCTCAACTAGGTGAGATCTATGGTTCGCAACGTGCGAGAGAATCTCATTCTTTCTGGAATGATTTGCATTGCCTTTGGAGCCTTTCTCTCTGTAGGAGGTGTCCTTTCGATGGGCGCAGTCATCGGTGTTTCAGGCGTTCTCTTGTTTGTGATCGGAATGAGCACACCAAGCCAACGGACCATGAATGAAGAGGATATTGCTGCTTGGAAACCAAGTGCAGAGCAGCTCCCCGATGCTAATCGAATCATGTACAGAGTCGATGTTACCATCGATGAGCCAAAGAAGACTACAATCCTCTGTGGACCATGTGGCGTTGTGACCGAACTCGACGGAGGCCGACCAACATCATTCACATGCCCTGCATGCAAGACGTTCCTCTACGAGGACGAAGAAGAGTGATTACTTCTGTTCGTATTCGTACGGTTGTGCCGTTGTCTGGGCAGGCATTTGTTGTGCTGGCATCTGCTGTGCTGGCATTTGCATTTGTTGTGCAGGCATTTGTTGCATAGGCATCTGTCCTGCCATCATTTGACCGCCCACCATTTGTCCCTGTTGCATCATGACAGGATCTTTTGTCTTGAGGGTCAGAGCGAGAATGAGTCCAATGAGGAGGATAACACCACCACAGATTGCAATCAATACACCACCTGCTGCAGCCAGGATGCCTCCAGCTGCATTACCGAGGGCGTCAATGTCACCAACGATGTAAATCTTTACGTTTGATTGGATAGATACTTGATCACCTGCATTTGTACTCCACCATTCTATGCTGCCGACTCTTTGGAAATCATCATCGAGATAGTCGTCTTCTTCGTTAAATTCACATGACTTCTCGAATTTTTCTTCATCAGCAGAAGTTGTGATCGAGATGGAGGTTGAACTTCCGATTGCATCACAATCTGAAGGGGAACCCTTGATGTAAACACCGTAAATGTCATCATCAGGGATGGTAAAATCACCGCTTGTTCCTTCCCAGACATTCTCAGAATCGGGGTTTAATCCAGCGCTCGCAGCGCCCCCGACAATCATTACAATCCCGAGAGCTGTAATTATTCCACCAATGATTAACAATACTTTACCTGCTGTATGCATCATGCATCCTTGGATGAGACAACTTATAACCATGCCCCTGAATGAAGGCAATAATTTGGTTCAATCCGATTTTTCTTCAATTTCCGGACTAGATTCTGACGATGGGAATTGATAGGGTTCGGCACGTGTCATTTCTTCCGTAACAACAGATGATGTCGTAACTTGCGAGATGTTTTGATTGACCCCAACGCCAACAGTATTCTGTGGCATTGAATTCATCATATACATCCCATCAGCCCCAACCATCATTTCAACGGGTGCATCTTCTTTCAGCGTAAAGATAAGAATGACGCCGATCAGCATAATGACGACACCACAACACAATGCTCCAGAGCCACCGAGGAAGCCGAGGGCGATCAATCCAATATCCTCACCCAGTTCTTCGAGGAGGATATCATCATACGTGACTGAGACATTTCCATCGGATTCAAAGGAAAAATCACCAGGCGTACATCCATAACATGCTCGACCAACCTTCACGTATCCTTGTTCAATGCGATCGTAATTTCTGTTCTTCAAATCTGCAGTACAATCCGAGGATTCTAAACCATCATAATCGAAGAGAACTTCAGAATAAAAGTCGCCATCGAGTGCAACCGCTTTATCGCCCCAACTTCCATCGATTTCGGGGTGTTCGGTGACTGTAATGGTTACATTATCACAAACATCCCAAATGCCGTTTTCATCATCATCAAGATACTTGCCTTGTACCCAAAAGGTGACACCAACTTCACCGAAACCATCCCGATCCTCGATGTAGATGGTCCCGTCGGTCACTTCTTCAAGCGTGAACTCTGTCGACTCTTCAATTCCAGCGATACCAAATCCACCAATAACGAATCCGATAATACCGACAACAAAGATGCCAAGCCCTACGAGCATCGTAATCGTAGCACGCTTATCCATGCTACGACCACAATTCAGTCGTATTTCATGCTATGGGGCATTCACTCGGTAGATTCGCCTTCTTCCGAAGCGGCCATGGCGAGGTCGTCGTCTTTCTTACCGGCCATAGCGAAGTGCATGATGACTAGAGCGATACCACCCACGTAAAGCAACAATCCAACGTAATCGAAGCCATTGTCAAAGTTCATCCACCAGCCCATGAATTCTTGGTTCTGGACGATGGCACTTTCCATGTCTTCAGCATCACCATCTTCGATCTCTGAACCCTGAACAATTTGGAATACAGGTTGGAGGTCAGACATCGCAGGAGTTGATGCGAGATCGGTTCCTATTCGTGTGTCGAGGTAGAACGTTGATGTCGAATCACCAGCGATGATAAGTCCCGAGATCTCTTCAGCCTTCATGTTAATTTCGCTACCAAAGTAAACAGGAAGTGCAGGTGTCATTGCATCAAGGAGCGAGTAACTCTTGATGAGTTTCGCAGTGATTGGGTTCGTTGTTGGATCAACGGATGCAGAGCACTCATCAACCGGGATACCCTTGACTTCACCGTCTCCAGTGCATGTCACAGCAGTGATAGCATAGCCACCAGCGTTGACCTTGTCACCGTCACCAGTGAGGAATCCACCAGTTGTTCCATCAAGTGTTTCAACAGTGATGAGACCGAACGTTGCATTCATCATGTTAGTGTTGCGCCATGAGAGTTCGTTGGATCCGTCCTCAGAGACAGCTTCACCCTTTTCACAGTCTGCATTGTGTCCAGTGCACATGACGTAGACTGAAGCAGGTCCAGTGGATACGCCACCCGATCCGTAATAGGTTTCGTTGGTTTCCAACGTAGCCCATCCTGCGGATGGAGCGGTTGGGTCTGCGGCAACCATCATGCTCACTGGGTCAAACCAGCCATAGAGCCAATTGTTGAGTGGCATGGTCATGTATGGACCGCTACTACCGAAACTGTCAACGAGGAGTTCTGGAACAAAGTCACCATAGATGACACTCATCATCAGGGTTCGGAGTGCGTTTGCAGCGTTTGCATCGACTCCATAGAGTGCAGAAACGGTTGTTGCATTCCATTCCATTGGTGCACCTGGAGCCATGGTTGCAAAGTCGATTGGAGGCGTCATACCAGTAAGTTCACCGTACAGGAAGAGCGTTGCACCTGTTGTAGTGGTAAGTCCAAGATCACCGTAGAGGATGTTTCCTGACACTGCAGCGTCGAGAGCAATCGAAGGCGCACCTTCCGAGACAGGTACAAGGGCAGTACCCCAAGCACCACCGAGGTTGAGGCTGTTGTCGAGGTAGCCACCGTTGACTGGATCTTCGTTACCGAATGTTACGTTGACGAATTGTTCAGCGGTCATGGTCCCAGTTCCCCCAAGAAGTGCCATTGGTAGAGCAGTGGCGCTGGACAGCCAGCCACCAGCCCACGTTGCGATAGCACCGTATTGTGCCCCATCAAGCGTGTAATTTTCCATTGCAGATTGAGGTGTGTGGCTCATGAAGGAACCTGGATATCCTGCTAATCCAAATCGGGTTTTGCCTTCATTGTGAGCAAGTAGGCCTGTTGGCATTTCTGTAAGGTGCCCTCCAAAAAGAAGACCCATTGCAACAGTGTTGTCAATATCAACACCAAGGTAGTTCATGAGTCGAGTTGAAGCATCAATGGCCATTGCATCAGCGAACCAGTCGTCATCGGCTCCACCGTGAATCATCGAGAAGGTTCCTGCAACACCGAAACAAATTGCAAAGTCCATTGCTATTGTAGCGTTGATGTCAGAGGGATTCAAGAATCCCCAAACGCCTGCACGCTGAAGAACACCAGTCGTGAAAGCGGGGCTGTTGGCGAGATCGGCCGATACAGAAGCATAGTCGTAATCCTCTGTTGGCATTGCATCGCAGTGTCCAGCAAGCAAAAGAACACCTTGCATGTCTGTGAGTGCGGCATTTTCTGTTCCAAACACAGCAGAGTCGAAAGCCGTTGAAAGGTCCCCAACGGAAGCGTTACCCGCAAAGGTGACGCCTGCGGTGTTTACTCCAAGAGCCGCCTCTTCTGCTTGTAGACCTTGAATGGCAGTGGTGTAGTTAATCATCTCACCTTGACCCGTCATGTTGTTCATTTCGGATCCATTGATGAGAGCGAAGTAGTCACTGAACGCATCATACCATCCAACACCAATCATCATCGAAGCAGTTGCAGCATCAACTGCTGCACCACCGGTCATAGCACCGGCTTGGATGCCCATGTAAGACATCTCAAGGTCATCTGCAGTCTTCTTTGCAGCGGAGAAGGATTCCAATTCAATGGCCATGACACCAGCAGAGAATCCAACCTTGGTCAAATCCATGACCCCTTCAATAGCCATTCCAGTTGCTCCAACAACTTGAGGTTGGAACGGAATGTTGAGTTGTGTGATTGGTGTGTTACAATCCTCAGGGTCGTCCATTGCACACGTGAATACCTTGGACTCATCATAGGTGAGTGTACCCGCATCCTTGTCGAATGCGATGATGTTTCGAGTGGTTGTAATCTCGTAATCAAACGGACCCAACTTCTCGTAGACAGGAGCTTCTCCAGCCATTACAGCATCAGCATTGGTCAAGTTCCAAGCGTAGTAACTGCGGTCAGAGGTGGACGATGCCCAGTCTTCTTCAGCGGTCGTACAATCGGAATCAGCACATGCTGAATCGTATGGATAGGTCTCAAAGTTGTCTTCAACTGCGTCTTCTACCATTGATGTTGCGATCGGTGACAAGAGTACCAAATTCAAGAGAATCATGACTGCTCCGGCGATTAATTTTTCATTTCCCATAGGTGTTCCCCAAGACACTTGGGGCACGATTTACTACTTAACGTTAGGACCTAACATACTTAATGGCAGTGCCATATGCAATAAATTCGTATCCAGCGGTTTTATCATTACCTGTGGCCTTCTTGGTAACCATTGATGTTTCGACGCGTACATTGATGATTTCATCGAATCCTTGTTGAAGAGCTTGCACTCTCATGTCATGCAAGACTTTGCGACGGCCGTAACTAAGCATCTTATCGTATGATTCGATCCTACCGCCAAAGAAATTCTTCCAGCCACCAAGCATCATTTGCCACCATGATGGACCAACTGAAATGCTTGACATTACCAGCGTTGAAGATTCGACATTTGTTGATTTACTTGGTTTTGAGAGGTTGTTGAGCGGGTGACCAGCTCCCGAATCGTTTAGGGCTTTTTCTTCCGATGCGAGTTGATTGAGGATTTTTCCTTGGTGCCAATTCCCGAACATCCAAGAGAGGACAATAGGCAGGAATACGAACAATACTATCGGAAGGACATTCAAGAGAATGATGATCAGGACTTCCAAAAAACCGCCTCACTGTACAGTCACTGCAGTTCCGTACGCAAACAATTCAGCGGCACCGCCAGAAACGGCTGATGTTGCGAATCGGACGTTGACGATGGCGTTTGCTCCACGGGATTGAGCATCCATCATCATGCGTTGAAGGGCTTCATTTCGTGATTCTTGGAGTAGTTCTGTGTATGCTTTCAGCTCTCCCCCAACCATGTTTTTTAATCCGGCACCAAAATCTTTGAATGCGTTCTTGGCTCTCACAGTAGATCCTTGGACAAGACCGTATGATGCAGTAATCAATTTTCCAGGAATCGTTTCAGTATTTGACAAATGCATGCCTTGTGACATGATTGATGCTCGAGGTCGTGGTTTATGAGCGTTGAGCCGTCATCAAATCAGCGGTTGATTCCGTAACCACTCAAGATCGGAGATGTACAATTGACGAATATCGTCCAATCCAAGAACGAGCATGGCGAGGCGTTCGAGCCCCATTCCCCATGCGCAAACAGGGGATGCAATACCAAGAGGTTCTGTTACTTCAGGACGGAAGATTCCTGCGCCACCAAGTTCGAGCCATTTGCCTTTCCATTTGACCTCGACTTCGAGGCTCGGCTCCGTGTATGGGAAGTAGGCTGGACGAACCCTAACCTCTGGATAGCCCATCTTCTCATAGAATGTTTTCAGTGTGGTTACCAACATCTGAAGATTGGCCCCTGGCTCCATGATGATGCCTTCAATTTGATGGAATTCAGGTAAATGCGTGCTATCAATGGCCTCCTTTCGGAATACTCGGTCAACCGAAAAGACCCGACATGGTTTGTCTGGATTTTGTGCCAAATGTTGGATTGTGTTAACGGTGGTGTGCGTACGCAGAAGACCACGTTTTGAGATGTCTTCTGAGAAGGAACCAGACCAACCCATCGAACCTGTTTCTCCACCATGCTCATGGATGTCTTTCCACTTCTGAATCAAATCTGCATCCAATTCCAAGGATTTTGGTTCATCGAGATAGAAGGTATCTTGCATCTCTCGAGCAGGGTGATCTTGTGGAATGAACAAAGCGTCCATGTTCCAACCGGCTGTTTGGACGTAATCATCGACCAATTCCGAGAATCCCATTTCCAAGAAAATACGACGAATTCGTTCAATCAATTCCTGCATTGGATGCGAACGACCAGTTCGAGGTGTAGCTGACTCAAGCGTTACATCGAAGGAACGGAAGTCTGCATCTTTCCATTCACCCGATTGAAGCAATTCAGGTGTAATTTCTGAAATCTGTTTTCGCTCTTCGAGGCCATCATCCGACATGGCTCTTCCAGCGTCCGTTAATGACCACGTCCGTGTTCGGTGTTCAACAACTTCAATCAACTCCTTTCGACCTTTGAAGTGGGAAAGAAGACGTTCGGAGAGGTCTTCCTCATCAGCAGGAAGTGAAGAAAGGAACATGTTACGAGCTTGCAGTTCGGACTTCAACGTTGAAGTATCCTCACAAACAAAGGCTCCAGATTCGAGCTTGACTCCGAGTTTCTTGAGTAATCCAACTCCTGGACCTGCTTCATGCCGCTCAAATTTGGCTTGTAATTTGGCCATCGTCGGCTCATCTTGAGACGACATCCACGACCAGAGTCGGGCCTCAAGCAATCCATTGGCAATCGCATTGTGACCTTCTTGACCTGGGTGGATGGTTCTCCGAACACTTTCCTGGACTTCTACGAAACCCTTGTCGGCCAAACCTTGGCCAGCGCCGACTGCAACAGCCTGGTCGTTCCAATCGCATGCATTCATGATTTGGTCGAGCGAATAAACATCGTTCTTCGCTGCAAGCATAGCACGAAGCATTCGACGCTCAGGATTTGTGAGCTCAACCGTACCGGTCATATCGTTGCGATTGCACCAAATGGTTTCAATTCACCGCAAACAAACGCATTGAACCTTCATTCATCGCGGTCGAATTGCGATAACAAAGCATTCAATTCACCTTGTCGTTGTTCAAGGTCAGCCCGATCTTTCTTGGAGAGGTCGGCATCTTTGAGTTTGGTATCGATATCCTCGAGTTCATTGCGAGCGTTCAGTCTTGACTCATCCAATTTCTTTCGCTCTTGAATCATCTTTCGCTTAGCAGAGCGTTGCTTGGAAACTTCTGCCTGTTCGTAAACGCTATCCGACAACTCGACGGAGGTTGGGAATGGAATGTTGATGTTCTCCTTACCGAATCGCTCATCGATGTTGCGTAGAAGCCAGTCCCTTGCCACATACTCGTCGCTGTAATCTGCAACCCATGTGTAAACACGGAAGATTTTTGCAAAGTCTGCAAGTTCGTGCAAGAGGATTCTCGGTTCGGGTTTGTTGATCACATACGGGCACTCCTTTGCGAGTTGAAGGAGCGTATACTTGACGTGGTCGATGTCTTCACGATAATCGACGCCAATATCGAGGACGACGGATATACGACGTGCGACACCATCGCCACCACCACGTGCGTGATTGATGACCTTAGACTCGACGAGTGTGTTATTCGGGATAACGACAAGACGCTCATCGCGGTCAAGGACCTTTGTCGAGAGAATGCCGACGGAGACGACAGAACCCCATGTTCCTTCGACTTCAATTCGGTCGCCAACCTCAAAGGGTCGGTCGATGGCGAGAAGGAAAGAGTTCACGATGTTCCCCAGTGTTTGCTGGACTGCAAGACCAATGATCAAGGAGAAAACAGCAAGTGAAGCAAGGATCCCAAACAATTCGATGCCGAGTTGGTCAAGGGCGAAGTACAAACCTGCAAACCAAACGACTGCACGCAAGAAAAAGACAATGATGGAATTGCTACCTGAGACAGTGACGCTTCCTTGGGAACTGAATTGATCCATCAATGCAGGAATGAGATGCTTGATGGAAACGCTCAAAATCGAAGCGCTTAGAATGACGTAAAAAGCAGCAAAGACCGGTTCTGATGCCTCGTAGACGGAACTTGATGTGGTCAAAATCCATCGAATGGTCAACTGAGCGCCGACAGCGAGAATCAGTGCATATGCTCGATTTGCGAGTGGGCGATGAAGATAATCATCCCAATCAGCCTCTGTTGAAGTCACGAAACGCCACCATGGGCGAATGACAGCATACTTCGCAAACACGAGCGAAAATAACGTGAGCCCAACTGCGATAGCCAAACGAATGTAATCGTTCAGCGCATTGATTTCATCGAGATATTCTTGATAATCCATGGGAACCCTCCATTTAAAATCCGGAGAACTCACGTATAAAAGGGTACCACCTATACCTTGGTTCTGTGGTTCAAAGAATTGCCACTAAAATCAGAGAGTTGTATCAACAAACGACAGACAATATGAAAGAGTGATTACAAATCGGTGTGCCATGGAACACCGAAATTCCCTCAACGTCATTAACTCATCTTTCCTCGTCGGAATGCCACTCCTTGCCATCTTTGGGGTCGTTTTTTATTCCATCGAATACGGAATTTCTTGGGTCGAACCCATCATTTTCGTCTCATTTTACCTTGCATGCGGATTGTCCATTACAGCAGGATACCACCGACTGTTTAGTCACCGAACGCACAAAGCAGCTTGGCCAATGCGATTGTTTTACGCTCTTTTTGGTGCAGCCGCTTTCCAAAATTCAGCCATCAAGTGGTGCAGCGATCACCGACGTCATCACCTAAAAACCGATGAAGAAGAAGACCCTTATTCGGTCAAAAAAGGATTCATGTGGGCACACATGGGATGGGTCATGGTCGACCAAGGCGAAGAAATTGTCGAGCATATTGAAGATTTGCAGGATGATAAAATCTTGGCATGGCAAGACCGCCATATCTTCTTGATCGGTTTCCTAGTCGGCATCGTCCTTCCAGGGGTCGTCGGATTCCTAGCCATCGGCGGAATGCACGGTTTCCTTGGTGGCATGATTTACGGCGGTTTCCTTCGAGTTGTTGTCGTCCATCATGCAACTTTCCTCATCAATTCTGCAGCCCACACGTGGGGTACACAGCCCTACTCAACAGCGAACACATCTCGTGATTCTCCAATCCTGTCCTTCTTCACCTTCGGCGAGGGTTACCACAATTTCCATCACACCTTCCAAGCCGATTACCGAAATGGCCACAAGTGGTACCACTGGGATCCATCAAAATGGTGGATTAAGGTCGCATCTTGGTTTGGAATGACCAAAGATTTGCACCGAATCCCAAAGAAATCGATCGAGTCCCAGCGAATGAAAACGACCTTCGAACGAAAGTCAGACGGGGACGAAGTTTCAATTGAACTTCAAGAAAAAGTCACGCAGTGTGTGCAAAACCTGCGCAAAGGCTTCACCGATTTGATGAAGAGAAGAGAGGAATACAAACTCGCTCGAACGGAACGAAAGAACGACTCGAAGGAAGCATGGAAACGTCTCAAAGAAGCGCACAAGGCTCGAATCAAGCAATGCAAAGAACAAATCGCACAAGCACGAATTGAATTCAAGCAATTGATGCAATCTCTCAAGTTCACCCAAGGAACTGTTGCTTCTGCCTGAATCAGAACAGTGGCTGGAGTTCGCCATCTGCAAGGTAAAGGCTCGGTCCTGCTGCAAGGTAATACACAGCACCTCGACCGTCACGAGAATCCGCAGCAGTAGCATTTGGATTCTCAGCACAGCCTCCTGTACAACCATCAGCAAAGGCGACATAGACTCGACCTTGGCGGTCGATATGTAGGTCATTGAAATCGAGGAGATTACGGTTGGAACCACCAATGTCACGACAATCACCAGAGTTCAAACAAATTGACCCGACTTGGACAGGATCATCTGTTACACGATAGGTGTGGAACGTCGGATTCTCATCCAAAGCGTTGAGACTGAACGTAATGTAAAGATGGTAGGTTGCGTTGTTTGGAGCGTAATGAGCGTTTCCATTCCAAGGATTTCCATCAATATCCGACTGGTTAAGCATCTCAGAATTCTCACTACCGAGATAGGTAATTGCAATTCGTCCCGGATCACCCGCATCTGTTTGCGGGAAGACTGTGGAAATCACACCTGCAGGAGATATACGAATGCTCTCTTGTTCCCATGTTTCACCAGAGTCGGTCGAACGGGACATATAGACGCCTTCATCGGCACCCGTCCAAACGTGATATGCATTGGAATCTGTATCTGTGGAGACCTCAGAATTCTTTCTCGGGTTTGGTGTATTCACGTCGGAACCCATGGTTCGTTCGAACCATGAAAAGCCGTTGTCTTTCGAAACGATGACGGTTGGAGTAGCAACACGAGGTGTGACGTAAACCGTTCCATCAGGAGCGGTTGATATGGCTCCGTGTAGCCCGCCATTGGTCGTCGCAAGACCGATAATCTGCCCACCTGTTTCGAACGTTGCACCACCATCAAAACTCGTGAAGCAGAAGATGCCTGCGAGTTTGTTGTAGCAGTAGTAGACTGCTGTTTCATAGAACCCACCGGTAAATTGTCCCAACGCTCCGTAACCGGAATCTGTCCAAGGGCCACTTGCCAGTTTGATGTGATCGTTGAGTGGTGTTGTTCCAGAATCGTGTGGGTTACCCATCCACGTTTGGCCATCATCATCGCTCCAACAAATCCACGATGTTTCTAAGCCAATCATTTGAACACCAAAGACGCGGTCTGTGATCGGGTCGACCCAACCGTAAGGATCACTGGTTGTTGGAGAACATGCAACTGGGTCTTGCGTTTCTTCCCACGTTTGCCCACCATCACAAGAACGCATGACCTTCTCCATGGCGATGAAAAAGATACAGCCACTCGATGTGATACCAATGCTGGGTTCTTTCCCAGTTTCACCTACATCACTGAATTGGAACTCCATATCAACTGCTGGAATGTTGAGAGAAGCACCTGTCTTGTCTGTAACGAAAATACGAGGTTCCTCCTCCACGACTGGAACGGGCTCGGGAATGAGTTCTTCTTCTCCAAAACATCCCGATAGGGAAACTGTAGCCATCAGTAAGGCAAGCAAGACAGCCTTCGTTCGCATGGCTTATCCACCCATCCTCTACATAATGACCTTACGGACTGCTTCTTTTCTATCACCATAGACAAGTTCGGAACCTTTATTCAACGAACGTCACAACATCATAATATGTCGGATAACGATGCATGGAGTGTTAAAGAAGCCATTTCGAACTTAAAGGCTGCAATGAACGAAAGCAACCAAACTGCAGCTGATGTCTTTTCCTCCATCGATACAAACGATGACGGAGAAATCAATGGCCCTGAATTGTACAAGGGACTTCTTGAGCACCTTGGCGATGCGTTATCTCCAGGCCAAGTTTCGATGATCATCAAAGCACTTGATGAAAATGGTGACAACCGAATCGACCTTTCTGAATTGACGGCTGCACTTGAAGAAGAGGAATAATCGCACCTTGTACCATCATTGAAACTGAACGGTTTTTTACGAAGTATCCACAGTGTTCACCACATGGCGGGAACACATGGCAATGAACACTTTTACACAAGTTTTCCATTCATCTTCTTTGGTTTACTCTTGATTGCAGGAATCCTAGCGTTTGTCTTGTATAAGCGTTGGAACGGGCTACCGAAAATCGGAGAAAAATTCTACGACCCCATCGTTCTGTTCCTCGGACTGTGGTGTCTTGCAGGACTATTGATCGATGCGTTTGCACATATTGCAGGGAACGTTGATGACACATTTTTCACGCCATGGCATGCTGTTTGGTACTCGGGTGCAGCGGCCTATGGAGCATACATCTTCTACGCCGTTCTACCGGATGGAGGGATTCAACAATTGATTCGAGAACCCTTCGACACCCTCAAGGGTGTTGAACCCCAACACCGAGCAGGAGTGTATGGAATCATCATCTTTGGAGTCTCTGGATTTGGTGACCTCATTTGGCATGAAACTCTAGGTGTTGAAGAGAATGTGGACATTCTTCTTTCACCAACACACATTGGTTTGTTCATTGGACTCATGATGTCGGTGACAGCTCCACTCTGGTCGGCATGGGCTGATTCAAGAACAGGCAGGGACGGGCTTCCTTCCCAACTTCTGATTCTCTTTGGCGCAGGCGCTGCCTGGTGTGTTGCGCTCCTTATGGTCCAATATGCAAATCTCTGGTTAGATCCGTTGCAAAGTTTTTGTTATTCTGGTGACCTCAATTTTTGTGACAACGACAATTACAACTTTGCACTTGAACAAGGGCTGAAATCGCTTTTCATTCAAGCGGCATTAACATCCTCAGTTCTTGCCATCTTCCTTCAACGATGGGAACCTGCACGAGGAGCGATGTTCACACTCTTCATGTTCCATGCCATCGGTGTCTGGGTTTACTCTGAATTTGATTCAAACAATCTCACCATGGGCATTACACTCGCCATTCTTGCAGAAGTTGTCGCCCTTGGCTACAACCGTATCGGTCCAAAGGTGTACATTCCACTCATGGCTGCAAGCCAAGTCATGGTTTTCATGATCTTCGCTCTCATGAATGTAGGTGACATCGCCCCTACATCCTACTGGATTGAAGGTGTTAATCTTCATGTTATCCCATTTGGATGGAGCATCCATTCAACGATTGGATCAATTGTCGTCTGTGCTTTAATCGGCTGGTTTGCAAGTTTAACCGCATTCCCGCCAAAACATCCGGAAAGCATTGACTCGGATTGATAACTCTTGCTCGAGGATTCGTTTTGTCTCGATGTCCTTCACAAGACTTCATCACATCAAGAGAAAATAAAGACCCCAACCAATGAAAAATGCAGGCACTACGACATGTCGTAGAAATGAAAACCTCTTTGTGACCTTTTCCACTTTGTTTCCAAGTTCCTCAAGCGTTTCTTCATTGACCGTCACCAGTGCGAGTTCGCCCAAGACTTCTCCTGCCATGTTGAAAGATTCCACCATTGGCTATTTAGAAATTAAGCCGAACAGAGAATCAGTCACAGCAAGACTTTGCAAGTGCATCTTGTGCACAAAAGCAGGTCTTGGCTGGAACGATGTCCGCACGAGAACTGCGCTCGTTGAACAGTGCAGTTACTTCAGCGAGTTCTTCAGGAGCATCACCACGGGCTTCAAGACAGAGTTTCAGACCGAGAAGACCCCACATGTTGTCCTTCCAGAGTTTGATGTCTGCTCGATAGACCTCTTCCGCTTCTTCGATGTGACCTTGCTCAAAGAGCAAAGCACCGAGGATGTGACGAACCGGTTGCATTTGACCCCAAGGCTCGTTGTAGGCAAGGTTGAGCGAGAGATCAACTCCTCGGCGCAACTCATCAAAGGCTGCTGTGAAATCATAGTCCTCACCGTTAGCCTTTGCAAGGAATTGGCGACGATACTCGATTTCAGCCTCAAGAATGGATGCATTCACGTTGAGGATTGAAGGACCTTCTGCTGGATCTTGATACATGAAATTGTTGTGCATCATACGACCGGCAAGGGCTGGATTTTGCAACGCTTGCTTGAACAGGACTTGCTCTGCTTCCGCCTCAGGAACCATTCCCTTGGAAGCGTAAGCAACACCACGAGCGTAATGTTGTGTAGCGATGGTTGCAGGGAACACATCCTTGTCATCGTACATTGGCTCAGCAAGGATTTCATCCCACTTGCCGAATCGAATCATGACGTGCCAAGGCATGGTCACATAGGATTCTAAGAAGATTGCGCCCATTGGAATAATTCCAGCGAGCATGAACTGTACACCACCGTTTTCATCTCCAGCCGGTAGAGTGTCAACGGCCTTTCGAGCATATTTGAGAGCGGTCTCATATTGGCCATCAAACATGGCACACCAGACAACGAAATGATGGTTGTGCATTCGATAGAACTTGTAGAATTGGGATTCATTTCCAGTGAGTTCGACATAACGATCGTCAGCCTCGACAGCAGCGATGTTGCAGTCAATGGCTTCTTTCCATTGACCAACCCACGCATCAATGTGTGAAGGCATGTGAACCAAATGGCCGAGGCCAGGCATGCGTGTTCGAAGAACATCAGCAGCAGGAAGTGCGCGTTCTGGGAACGGAGAGAGTTCCAGAGCGTGGCAGTACAGGTGGCACAGTGCAGGGTGAACCTTGGCTTCTTCACTACTCTCGAAGGCATCTTCCATGACCTTGACAAGGAGAAGCGTGTTCTCATCTGCAGGCGTGATTTCGCCAGTCGCAGTGTTCTTGTCCCAAAGTTGCCAAGCCTTGAGGTTCATGAGTGCTTCAACATAGATAGCCGTCACATCGAGATTACCACTGTACTTCTCATACAACGGCGCCATCGCTTCTGCGAATGCAACGTTCAGTTCTGGATCGTTACCCATGTTGAGGACGGATGGATCCGCTGCATCACGAGCCTCTTCTGAATGTCGGGTTGAAAGAGCTCGGATGAGATCCTGTTCAAGTTCAGAGCAGTGCCCCATAACCTTGAGGGCTTGCTGAATTGGATCGTAACCAGAACCGAGTCCAGGCGACCAGTTGTAGTTGGAAGAAACACAGTAGGCAATGCCCCACCATGCCATTGCACAATCTGGATCAAGTTCGGTAGTTGCCATGAAGCAAGCAATGGCTTGCTCGTGATTGTAGTTGAGCATGTGCCCATAGGCCTCAACGAACATTTTTCGAGCATCATCATTCGAACAGGTTATTTTTTCGGCAAAGGCGTAATTGGAAGATTCTCCAAAATCATAGTGGGCAGGTGCATACGACATGTCATTTCCTCCAACGGCTCTTACTTAAACAAAATCAAATAACACTAAATAGAGTCATGAAATTTCCCTCAACAATTGAGAGATAATCGAATCTTTTCTCTTACGGCAAATGCTGTAACCCAAGAGAACCTAGGTTGAACAGTTTTTTTGACCTACCTTGTTTTAGGCGAGAGGCATAACAGGCATAATCCTAGGAGTTAGCATTGTTGCAATTTGTGACTCTAATGGGGAACAAAACATGCATGACTTTCAATCACTCGGATTATCAGAACAACTGCTTCTTGCTATTCAACAAGAAGGATACACAACACCAACGCCGGTACAAGCTCAATCCATTCCTCCACTCCTCAATGGGAGAGATGTTCTCGGGGTGGCTCAAACCGGAACGGGTAAGACAGCAGCATTCGCATTACCCGTATTGCAGGTCATGAGCCGAACCAAGCAACAGGGGCCACGTCACATTCGAGCTCTTGTCTTGTCTCCAACTCGTGAATTAGCAGCACAAATTGATGAACGGTTTTCTGCCTATAGTGAACATCTAGACATTCGACATAAAGTCATCTTTGGCGGTGTGAATCAAAACCCTCAGGTCAGAGCATTGCAGAAAGGCATCGATGTGTTGGTTGCAACACCCGGGCGACTGCTCGATTTGATTGGACAAGGCCACATCGATTTGGGAAGAGTAGAATTTTTCGTCTTGGATGAAGCAGACCAAATGCTGGACATGGGCTTTATCAGAGACATCAAAAAGGTACTCAATCTTCTACCGAAACAGCGACAAAATCTGTTGTTTAGTGCGACAATGCCGAAGTCAATTGCTGACCTTGCAGCATCGTTCCTGTACAACGCAGTCAAGGTTGATGTGAGTCCAGAGGAAGTCACTGTCGAGCGTATTGCTCAGAAAATTATGTTCGTACGGAAGGCGGACAAACGTCGGTTGATTGTCAAGATCATCAAGCAAGAGAAGGTCAGCAAAGGCATCGTGTTCACAAGGACGAAACATGGAGCAAATCGTTTGGTCAAACAACTTGCTCAGAGCGGGATTAACGCAGCAGCAATACACGGTAACAAAAGCCAAAGTGCGAGAACAAAAGCATTAGCGAGTTTCAAAAATGGAGACATCAAGATACTGGTTGCGACTGATATTGCGAGTCGTGGTATTGATGTGAATAACATCACGCACGTGTTCAATTACGACTTACCCAACGAACCAGAAAGTTATGTTCACCGTATTGGCAGGACCGCAAGAGCAGGAAAATCAGGTATTGCTTACGGCTTTTGTGATGATTCCGAGTCTGGTTATTTGGTAGGAATTCAGCAACTCATTGGTTTTGATATCGATGTTGATGAAACACATGAGTTCCACTTCATCGGAGCAATTCCAAAACCTGGCCAAAAACCTGGTAAAATCAAAAGCACCACATCGGGCAATACAAAGAACAATTCGAATGGCAACAAGAACAAACGTCGCAGAAATCAACGACAAAGCAGACCTCAACAGTCCAATCAGAAGTCAAGCAACAGGAACAACCGAGATCGATCCTCGAACAAACGACATAATAGGAATCGTTCCCGAAAGAATCAGAGCTAAGCGAAGATGTGGACGCTGGGGAGTCGCACAGGGCTGCGACTGCCGGTCAATTCTGGATGCGATCGGCACGCTGATCGCGGCACAGCGTTCCGATTTGGCTATGATTCTGATTGAGCACGAACTCAATTCTCAAACTTCACTCAACACCCATTGGCCGCTCACATGAACACTTCAACGAAGTCGTCAGGTGGAAAGGTGGCACCGAAGAGGTAAATTCAAAAGATGAAAAGCACTGAAACTACCATGCGCAAATCCTCGCTAGCCCTCGCCCTGTTGATGCTGACCACCTTCGTGCTCCCCGCCGTTCAGGTGGAAAGCGAAGAGGACCGTCTTGCCCCCGTCAACGATGCCCTGCGAGCCGCCGGCAACGGCGTCAGTTTGGTACAGGAATCCGAGCCCAACAACTCCAACACCACGGTGGACGAAGCCTACCCAGGCGACGTCATCGTGGGGGCTGTTGACATGTGGAGCGACGACCAAGACTGGTACGGCATTTGGTTAGAGGCCGGCCAAACGTTGCTGCTCACCCTCTCCCACGCCAGCGGCGATGGCGTTTCGATGGCGGTGTGGGACGAAGAGGGCACGAGTTACGGCGCCTCCAACCCCGGAAAGGTCCGCGACACGATGTTCCTCAACGAAGAGCAGACCGAGATGGGCGGGATGTACACCATCGCCATCAACGCCACGATGACCGAAGCCGGCGGTGGCGCCTATGTATTGGAAGTCGATGCTGGCTACGACGTGGAATGGTACGCACCTTCCGTTGGTTGTTACGCTGCCATGGAAACCTACGACGCTCGAGGCGAGTTAATGTACACCTCCACCCTCAGCGATTACGCCTTCGCCAAAGCCTCCACTTCAACCGCCGACGCTGCTCCCGAATGGACCACCGGCGATTACTGGAACTACAGCGTCTCGGCATCCGAGGCTGGCATGGGCGCATCCTTTTCCCACGATGAATTCCATCTGATTACGGTGACCGGCACCGACACCGTGTCCAGCAAAGCTTGCTACACGGTGGACCTGCTCGGCGAGATCGAAGTCCGCATGGACATGATGGGCACGACGATGGTCTTCACCGATGACGAGGAGGGCGATGCTTGTTACACGACGGCGGGATTGAAACTCGTTGCCGAGAACCTCTCCGTGACCTCGTCCACCTCGATTCAGACCAGCGGTGCGATGAGCGATACCTCCGGCCGTGAAGGCTGCACTGACGAGTGGGGGGAGCCCGACCAAGATTGCGACGGCGTTGAAGACGATTGGGATGATTGTCCCGGCACCGCAGACGGTGCAACCGTTGATGCATGGGGTTGTTCAGACGCACAAAATGGCGGCGGCGGAGGCGGTGGCGGCCAAACCGACACCGACGGCGACGGGATTCCCGACGAGAACGACGCCTGTCCCAACGACCCCTCAACGGCCGAAAACGATCTGGACAACGACGGATGCGTTGACGACGACGGAAGCGGTGGCTCTGGCGGAACCGGCGGCGGGGGTGGGACCACCGATAGCGACGGTGATGGGGTGGTTGACGACGATGATTATTGTCCAGACACCCCTGCCGGCGAATCCGTGGACGGCCTTGGCTGCAGCGCTAGCCAAGGCGGCGGTTCGGGCGGAACCGGCGGCGGAGGAGGCGGCATGGACTGCATCCCCCAAGGCACGGACCAGTCAACGACCTTCAAGATGGACGTGACCTACCCCAACGGCTTGGACGCCATTCATTTCCCGCTCACCGAAGGCACGGTGTGGAGTCAATCCACCACCGGCACGGGCACCTTCTCGATGGCCGTCAACATGGGTGGCTGTGAGATGTTCTCCGAGACCTTCGAAGGCTCGGAATCGCTCCCGACCAACCACCGCCACTTGAGCACCCAAGACTGGGCCCTCGCCAGCGGCACGGTCACTGCTCACGGCATCCAAGTCTTTGCCGGACGTGAAGGCAACGACGACTGGGCTACGCCCGATTTCACCCTGCTTCCAAGCGTGCCGCACAGCGTGGCCGAGGGCGGCTTGCCCTTTGCAGCCTGGGTGAATTTGGTGGGCTTCAACAACTACACGGGCTCCCCCAGCCTGTCGGCGGAAGTCGTCGGCTCAACGGCGGGCGTGACCTACGAGTCGCCCTCGCTTTCCGTGGGCGAAACGGGCGGCGTCATCGTCGACACCGCCTCGATGGACAGCGGCGATTACGTGCTGCGCATCACCGCCTCGGACAGCACCTCCACCCACAGCGTGGACGTCGCCTTTGAGGTAGACAACAGCCCCGACTTCTCCATCTGGACCTTTGACCCCTGGATTGTGCTGCCCACCGGCGTCCCGTGGACCGTGCCTACCCCCGTGTTCGTGGAACCCGTCAACGGCTTCGGTGCTGACGTGACCCTGAGCGTGACGGTTCCTGAAGGCGTGACCGCTACCCTCGACTACGCTCGCGGCACGACGCCTTTCATGGCCGTCTTGCTGTTGGACATCCCTAACAATTTGGCCGCAGGCGACCACACCGTCGTGGTGACCGGGACCTCCGGTTCCACCGTTCACTCCGATGAGATCACCATCACCATGACCACGCTGCCTGAATTCTCCTTGGAGATGGGCGACCGTGAAATCGCCATGCCTTCAGCCGACGGCACCGTGACCATCACGGGCAGCATACAGGCCCACAACGGCCTCGACTTGTCCTTGGGCGGCATGATGGACATCATGGTCGACCCCTACAACGAAGCGATGCTGGAGGGGCTCACCATCACCTGGGGCACCTTGGACGCTAACGGCAACCTACCCTTCACCGTCACCGTGCCCTTTGACGCCAACGCCGTTACACAAGACACCCTCGTTACCCTCTCCGTGGTCGCTCTCGACGGCTTGGTGACGCATGCAGCCTCTGTGGCGGTCGTGCAATCATCGTCCTCCTTGGACGGCACGGCCACCGCTGCCACCAGCGATGCCGTCTCCACCGGCGACACCACGGCTCACGACGGCGGTGATGTCCTCTCGACCACCGACAACACGGGCGGTGACAACACAGGCGGCGACAGCACGGGCGGCGACAGCACCGACAACGGTTCCTCCAGCGAGGACGAAGGTATGGGTGCTGCCGTGATGGTGGGCGCTTCCATCGGCGTGGTTGGTCTGTTGGCTGGCGTCGCCGTGGCTTTGCTCAAAATGCGAGGTGGCGATGGCTCCTCGGAAAAGTCAGCGCTCGCCGACGGCATGTGGCAGGAATCCATGGTCGACCAAGGCTACGCTCAGCCAAGTGTTCCCGCCATGCAGGACCTCGGTGCTGTTCCGGCGATGGCAACCCCCGTTCAGGCTCACCCTGCTGTGATACCAGCCTCTCCCGTCGCTTCGTACGAGAAGCAGGCCGCACCTGCAGTTGCGGCAACCACACAGCCCGTAGCAACCCCTACTGCGGTGGTACCTGCTTCAGTTGAGCCTGCGGTGGTGGCACCCCCACCCCCCGCCGTGACCGCACCTCCACCTCCTCAACAATCCGCTCGCGTGGCCGACTACACCGGCTTGCCACCTGGTGGCAGTTATGACCAATCCACGGGTGTGACGTTTTACAACGCTCCTGATGGTAGCAAGTGGCAGATGCTGGCCGATGGCGGCTTCCTTCGCTTGTGAAGAATCGCATCATACCATGACTTGTTCCGGTCAGGAAGACGCTCGGTGAACGCTTGTGAGTCTAAACCTTGTTTGCAATATTCCCGTAACGGTTGATGGGGAGTTTATAACCAATGATACAAATCTTGTTAGTCGACCAGCCTTGCAACTGCCGTTCAATCCTCAATGCAATCGTTTTGCTACTCAAGGGACAACGGCCTGATTCGGCAATGGTTCTGATTGACCAAGAACTCAATTCTCAAACTTGACCCATTCATCACTGCTTCCGATTGTTCGGTAGTAATTCGCTCCATCTTCTGATGTAATCCATTCGTATCCTTCCTCGTCTGGATTCCCAACAGCATCAATCTCAGGTGGATTATTATCGGAGGTATTATGTTGTGAAAAAACCCCATCTCGTGTTGAGTAATGTTCGATTTGCTTCTTCAGTTTCTTTAGATCAGCTGCCATTCTAACCAACCTTTGGTCGACACCTTTGCTGTTATTTGGCCCACTTAGTAAAGGTGTGAAACTGAAAATGAGTCCAACAAAAAGTAAAACCCACCAATGACCAGCAACTGCATATTGGCCCCAACTGCCAAATCCATACAATTTTCCAGTCCGATCGCTCCAAGACATGACACCGAATAGCCCAGAGACTATCATCACAGACCCTGCAATGAGAATCAGAGTTTTCTCTGTCGAGTTCATGTTACCACCACGTTGTTTACTTAGAAAAAAAGTTATTCCACCCGAATTATGTTCAGAACGCCCCTCCATTTTGGACTCTCTGAGGGGAGTGGACGCTGGGGGATTTGAACCCCCGGCCTTCTGGTTGCAAACCAGACGCTCTTCCAACTGAGCTAAGCGCCCCTTACAGCCGACCGTGTAGACACTTCCTTTTGAGTGTTTCATTGTGAATGCTCAGACGCAATCGATGGTTGCATCACGATCGGGACCAACACCAACACTCGAACATGGAATACCAAGGATGGATTCAAGTTGTCGAACATAGTCTTGTGCACCTTGTGGTAATGTTGAGATTCCAAGACCGTTCTCGTTGGCGTGCTTTGCAACGACGAGCCATTCCTCAAGGGATTTTGATTCAAATCCAGGGACGGTCATGTAAATCGGTTTACAGCGTGCAAGTGCGGATGCACTGCTAGGCATTTCAGTGATTTCAGCACCATCCAGTTCGTATGCAACACAGATCTTCAGTTCGTCCAAACCGCCAAGCACATCGAGTTTCGTCAATGCCAGTGAAGTGAATCCATTGATGCGGTGGGCATGGCGCATGACAACAGCATCAAACCATCCACAGCGTCGCTTTCGACCTGTTGTTGTTCCAAATTCATGGCCAACGGTTCCGAGGTGTTCACCAACACTATCTTCCAATTCGGTCGGCATTGCACCGTTTCCTACACGGGTGATGTAGGCTTTGGTGATACCGATAACATCGACGACGTGACCTGGATGAATCCCCGCGCCATGCGTTGCGTTTCCTCGTGATGTGACGGAAGATGTTACGAACGGGAATGTACCTTGGTCGATATCCAAGAGACAACCTTGGGCACCTTCAAGAATAACGTGCTCGCCTAGCTTGAGCGCATTATCAAGCATGAGGCCAGTGTTGGCAATGCTCGATGAATAAACAGAATGAATCCATTCGACTTCAGAAGCAAGCGTGGTCGCGTCAATCCGTACATCAGAGCCTGCTGCCTCGAGTGATTTATTCATTCGTTGTGTTGTTGTTTCAGCCCAAGAAGCATCTTGAACGACTTCAGCAATGTCACCAAATCGCAGACCAATTCTATTGATTTTATCCGAATATGTTGGACCGATTCCTCGCCCCGTGGTTCCAATTGTCTTGTCAAGACTGTCCATCGCTCGGTGATATGGAAGAATGATGTGCGCTCGCTCCGATACAAAAAGGCGGTTTCCTCGTGGGTCGTCTCCTCCAGTTTTGATCCAATTCTCGACCTCGGTATTGAGTACCCAAGGGTCGATAACCATACCATCTCCAAGAACGAGTGAGCATTCCTGACGAGTGATTCCAGATGGGAGGAGATGGAATTTGAGGACACGGTCTCCGATGACAACGGTGTGACCCGCATTGTTTCCCCCTTGGAATCGAGCGACCCAAGTTGCTTCTTCAGCCAAGCGATCGACAAGTTTTCCTTTGCCTTCATCGCCCCATTGCGCCCCTAGAATAACTGTCGCTGGCATGTTGTTCAAGCGAAACGAGTGAACGAATGTCTTTGAACTATACGTTACAACTTCATGAGTTTCTTGGGCATTTTTTGGGTTTATTGAACACATCTTCATATACTGTCGTTCAATCTTCTTTTTGTGGTGAAGAAAAGCCTTTACTTTCATAACAATCGAGGACTTGCTCGACAATGGAATTGATGCAAACAACACAAAAGTTAAAATAGTCTGGAAGACAATTACTATACCAGGAGTTGAGAAGATGAGTGCGAGTTTTGATAGCGGAAGCAAACTGCCCCAAAAGGATACAAATGTCTCGAGCGAACGGCGCGTTCTCGAAGGCCATACAAGGCCTTGCGAGGAATGTGCTGCGGTTGACTGGAGTCTTGATACAACTCGTGGCGAAGTGACATGCAACAGTTGTGGTCTCGTCGTTGAAGAGAACGTTCCTGACCCCGGAGCTGAGTGGACGCAGCGAGACCGTGGTGAAGACCGATCAAGAGTTGGAGCACCAATGACCTACACGCTCGCCGACCGTGGACTCAACACCACTATCGATGTTCGTGACTTGAACACAGGAGCCGCAAGTCGTCACGGAATTTCAAGCCAAAGTCGTCGAGAATGGCGTCGACGACGCATCATCGACGAACGTTCCAAGACACGCAAAAGTCGAGAACGAAACCTCGTCAAAGCCAACCAATTTATTCGAGACCGTTCACAACTTCCTGTTGCCCTTCAAGAGGAAGTTGCCAGATTGTATCGACGACTCTCTGACAAAGGATACGTGACTGGACGGTCGATTGCAGGCGTTGCTGCCGCATGCACATACCTCGTAGCAAGGGAAGAAAACGTACCACGTCAAATCCCCGACATTGCTGAACAATTTTCGATTGAAGAAAAGGAATTGTCCCGACTCATTCGGCAAGTATCGAGAATGCTCAACATGCACTCAATCAGTTCACCCGACCAATACTTTGACCCATTTATGTCCAAACTGGATCTTGCACCATCGATGCGAAGCCAGGTTCAACACCTTTGGTCTGTGATCAAACCACACGAGGATGTTTGGCAAGGAAAGAAACCGATGGGCGTTGCAGCGGCATTGATCTACAAGGCTTGCAATGAATCTGGTTCCCCAAGGACACAATCCGAGATTTGTTCCATCGCCAATGTCTCTGAAGTGACACTACGCGGTCTCCTCCGTCTTATTGAAGGGTTGATGACGCAACTTGGAGAAGGCTCACAACAATGAGACCCTAAGTTTCTTGAGGCAGTTCGCTTTCGGCCAACTATGGGATTCAAAGCAAAGGCTCGCAAGAATAAATCCAAAGCCTCTGAAGACGGTTCTGAAATGAAGAAATCAAATTCAGGCGAACTCCCTTGTGCAGTCAAATCCTGTGAACGATTCGCTGACAAGAAACTCGGTGGACGATCGCTCTCATTCGATGACTCTACAGAGATGTGGGGATCAGGAAATTTCGTTTCGGCAAAAGGAAGAGTTCGTGTGTGCAAATCCTGTTACCGCGCTTGGAAGAAAGAGAATAAGAATGATGACATGTATTGATTCACTTTCACTTTCATTTTCCACCCAAAAGAAATCAGGTATACCGACTGCACTCAGCAACAAGGTATGCGTAACAACCGAACCACTGTTCGTAGCCTCGTAACATCCCATGGAACTTGTCTTGCGATGAGTGATGGGCTGATCGTCTGGGAAACTCCAACAACCCGTAAAACACTACACCTGAGAACATCAGCAACAGCCATTCTCGGAGTGAAGGAGGATGACGTTGCACTCTCCAAACTTTACGTCGGAGACAAACTTGGTCAACTGCATATTGTGCAACTCCCTGAGTTTTCGCTTACCGTCACGCTGACCGTTAGCCATGTTCCATTGCGAGCGATGTGCATGAACGATCAGTCTGAACTTCTCATCGCAGATGCTGAGGGGCGTGTTTGGAATCTGACTAAGGATGGAAAATCCGGTCTCCTCTTCGAGACAAACCGCTCAATATCATCCATCCGTTCTGACGGAACAAAGATTCGTGTTCAATCCGGATGGGAACAATGCGTCTACAACCGAAGTGGTTCACTCTCAAATTTGGAAGATGCCTCGACCGCATTTGGAGACAATCTGATGCTTCGAAGGATGCGAGAGCGAAAAGCAATCGAAGCTCAACGTAGAGAAGCCGAGGCTCAATTGAGGCTTTTACCCTCTGCTTGATTCGTTTCCTGTTCCTTTCTCGGCCATGATGGAACTGGTTCGTGCCAGAGAGATGTGTGTGCAGGTTTTGGCCAGGATCGTGGCAAAACCCCCTGATTTTCAATGATGTCCTGAAGGGCAGTTATGTGTCGATCAATCGTCTCAGATATGTGTTCAACACCCTTGATGCTTGGTCCATGCATCGGAATAAGTTTCTCAGTACCAAGTGTTTTGACATACTCAAGACTTGACGCCCCATCGATGAGATTACCTGTAGGCACATCCCAACGCATTGGGCGATCTGCCCTCGGTAACAGCGCTCCGGCAATAACGGTCTTTGCAGATGGAATGTGAACGACCAGATTGCAACTGCTCGGACCTGGTGCTTCAACAATCTCAATCGATTCATCTCCAAGGTTTATCTCTTGTCCGATTTCCAGTTCGACTGCATTAGTGATTGGCATGTCGGAGTCGTACCTGTTTGCCCATGTGGTGAAAAAATCACCACTAGCCAATGAAGATGTGGCTGATGGATGTACCTTAATTGGAACATTGTCAAATCGTTCCGCAATGGAAGCACTACCCCCACTGAAGGGGTATCTTCGAGAAGTAAGGATAATTTCTTTGAGTTTGACTTCATTTCCGAGTTGACCTGCGATGCGCTCTTGTTGAAGCAATTGATACCATGCAGTTCCTGAATCGATGAGAATTGCTTCACTCTTTCCCATCAGAAGAACGGCATTCGCATCGTGATGAATCCCGGGGAGACGAACGATGCGCATGCGGCATGCTACTCTCTCAAGTGTTTGAACCATGGCATCGAGATATCTCGATTCAGGTGGTTGCGGTTAAATAGAGGAAGTTGGTCGCAATGCCATGGCACGATTCCCTGAAGCAGAGGCTCGTATGCTTCAACGCAAAATCTGCATGAAGTGCAACGCTCGAAACGCTGTTCGCGCAGCACGTTGCCGAAAGTGTGGCTACAAAGGTCTCCGCCCAAAGAACATTGAGCGAAAGGGTAACTGATCATCAAGGTAGCACCAATGGCAACAAAGACGCCATTGGATCCCCAATCAACCAAAGTGGAATGATTGCTGGGAACAAAAACAACAGGAGTGGTAGTTTCAAACTGACCCATACTCGGTCTGCACCATATGCTTCCAATCGTTCGATGTGCTCATTCAGTTCAGTTTCTGTTGGCGTTTTGCGTGGTGCACGTTTTCTATGATTCAGAACAGACTCACCACTCGGCAATTCCATGATTTCAGTGAGAATCCAAACATGGCGCTGGCGAACAGACGCTAGCGGAACAGAAAGTGCCATCCAAGACATCATCAAATCAGATGCATTTCGAACCGAACCATTGACAATGTTCCGAACAATCAAAACGAATGGAATGAGAAGGAACAAAAATCCACCCCAAATCAACAAACTCAGCGATGGTGGTAAGTGCAGAACAATTTCTTCCATGGAAGAGATATTGTGCACCGGAACTTCTGACCAGGAAGGGAAAAGAAGCGTTACCCACATCAGAGCTTTCGCATCGGCTCCGCCATGAATGAATCGAAGTCTCCATGCTAAATCAATAACAAAGAGCGTGAACAATGCTCCAATGTATGACCACCAAAGCGTTGCATCAAGTGTAGCATCACCGATGAGAACGTCAAGAGGTGAGACCTGCATGAAACGTACAGCTCCTGCAACCAATCCTACTGCGGAGAGAAGATACCAAAAAAGGACGATTTGATCGATTCGATTCCCTTGACGTGCATCTCGAATCGTTGGTCGCCCTATGACCGAACCACTCGCATATGCAAGAAGACCTGAGGCAGTCAACCAAACCGACCAATGCGGTGACTGCATCAACAAATCGAGTGCCCATATGAATACAATCGGCTTTGTCCAGACAATCCAATGCTCATTGGAAACTCGACGCTCTTTGTGGTCAAACCACGCAGCCCATCCCATGCAGAGCAGAAGAACACCCATTCGAGACCATCCAAGTATGAGGTCTGAATCGACATCCATTGAGATGGCCATGTCGCCAATGGACTTAAAGACGGTCCACGATAAGGTGACATTACAGGGCATTCCTAGGGGCTAATATGATGGACGTTGAAACAAGACTACAGCAGGTTGCTACAGTCATCAATCAAATCGATGACCCTAAAGTTCCTCGAAACATTCGAAAACAGGCAAAAGAAACCTGTGAAAATTGGTTGCTGAATAAGGGCAAAAAACTCGACGTTCGTATCGCAATGTCGCAATCGAAACTTGAGGAACTCTACGAAGATCCAAACATTCCACCAGAATTCGGAACCCTGATTCTCATGATCAATACCGAACTGGAGAAGATTCTCACCGATATTCTGTGATTATTCTTCCTCGTCAAGTCGCTCGTAAATGGATTCTAAGACCATGCGATTCGATTTCTTGAGTCGACCAGCTTCAACATCAATGTTGTTCAATTGCAAGATATAGGCGTCATTGTCGTACAATGTAGCGGCTTGTTGGATGTATTGCAATTGTTCTGGAGTAACACGATTTCGTTTGAGTGAACGTTCAATCGCATGTTTCGCAGCCACCTTCGTCATCTGACGGTCGGTTAATCCGAGAATACGTTGGATTTCTTCCAACGAGCGACTCTCATGACTTGAGATTCGACCATCTTTCATGGCTTCTCTCCATGCCTCGTCAATGGATGGAGCACGCTCAGCAAGAAGAATGGCAATTGGTCGAGTTGGCTCGATGTTTTCGAGTACGATCTTGAAGATGACTGTAAACGGAACGACAAGAACCATTCCAAGGATACCCCATACCCAGTAGGAATATGCGGTTGTCAGAAGAAGCAAAACTGGCGAAATATCGAGGGCTCGTCCAGCCCACTTCGTTTCAATGATGCTTCCCCAAAGTTGTTGATTTGAAACAAGTAAGATCAACATGACAAACCATCCAGCCGGAGAGAGGGTCACAAATCCGAGAATCAGCGGTGGAATCGTTGCAATCAATGAACCAATGTAAGGTACGTAATTGAGAATGAAAGTGAGCAAAGCCCACGTAAACCACAAATCGATTCCAAAGATGAAGAGGATGATTGCTGTAATTCCTGCAGTACCCAAGCCAACGCCGGTTTTGACAACTACATACGTATTGATACTCTCCTGAATCTGGATCTGCATATCTTGAACACGACCTGAGACACCACCAGGCCAAGCCCTCTCGATTCGGCCTGGCAAAAAGTTCGCTTCAAAGATGATGAAAATAAGGAAGAAGGTCACTGTCAAACCCATCCCAAGCAGGCTGCCTACACTTGACACCACACCAGCAACAAGATCGGCAATGCCAGAATCATTCGAAAGAAGACCCATCTCAGCGAGATCTTCAGTAATTGTTCCATTGGTTGAATTCAATGACTCAGATATCGAAGAGCCGACAACAGGGGTTCCTTTGAGTTGGTTCCAACGCTTGTCCAATTTCTCATTGTACTGCTTGATCCGATCGTCATCATCTGCAAGATCGCTCACTTGATCAAAGGCAAGAAAACCTGCGGCGACGATAATCAAAAATGCAGAGAGAATCATCGTAACGTAGGAGAGACCAATTGGGAATCCGTTCTTTGACAGATAATCCGCACCGGGTTTCAAGACAAAATAAATCCCCAATGCGATAAAAAATGGCTGGAAAATGCCTTTCAGTTCAATCATCCAAACAGTGAGCAATGTCAGGAGAATGGCAGCAAATGCAAGATTGCCGAGTCGCTTGTGAAACGTCTCGTTGTCAAACACAGACTCTTGGCCGTCCATGCGTCGCTCTCATATCCTTCACGTTTGAATTTATTGTGATGTTTGTTCTGAGGCTACAAATTCGACTTTGAAGGAGAGAATAAATGCCAACATCATCAACAAACCACAGACGTGGAATGCTGTGTGGTAATCAAAAAATCCTGTACGTTCAACGGTTATTGTCCAAACATATCCCCCTGTCAATGGACCTAAGATTCTGGCAAATGAAGAGAGCGATTCTTGTGATCCCATCACAGCACCCAATTCATAATCATCTTGCCTAGCAAGTGATGTTAGAACGGTACTTGAGGATGGTTGGAATAAACCATTACCAATTGCAATACATCCTGTGATGAGGAGCATCCATGCCCATACGAAATTCAGAGTCGAATAAGGAACCAACACGAGTCCAAATCCTGACAAAACGGTTCCGAATCGAAGGATAAAGAGTGAGCCATACTTTCGAGTCAACGGGCCGATGAGTCCTCCTTGCGTAAAAATCCCAAGGATGCCGATCAATGCGAAAATTCGTCCATTGTCTGCCTCACTAAACCCAAGTCCGCCCTGGGAGGGGTCCATTTGTGTGTAGAGAATGAAGACTGCGTGCATGACGGTAAACCCAAACATGTAGAGAAATGTGACCCACATGAGAGAACCGATGTTCTTCGTTCCAAGCATTCGCTTCACATTGGAAGCAGTTCGCTTCATCGTAGCCCCCCAAGTTTGGGTTGTACGACTTGTTCGAGATTCTGGTGCAAGGGACTCTGGCAGATATTTGAATGCAAGAAGAAGTGAAAAGATGGAGAGAACACTTGCCAAGATACAAGGAAGGAGATAGGGGTGCGTTTCAAAAATCGTATCAGTAAAAAAACTCCAGCGTTCAGCCGGAGAAGATAATTCTCCGCCCAAGAATGGCCCAATGGTAAACCCTAATCCAAAGGCTGCGCCAATGAGACCCATTCTCGTTGCAAGTTGTTTGGGGGAACTAACATCTCCGATGTACGCTCGAGCAACAGCGATGTTACCGTTAAACACGCCTGCAAGAAATCGTGCTGCGAGAGCCATCATGAGCGTGTTTGCAAGACCAAACATGGTGAAGAAAACCGTATTGCCAACCAATCCGATCATCAAGACAGGGCGACGTCCAATTCGATCGCTCAATCCACCCCAAATAGGTGAAAACAGAAATTGTGCAGCAGAATAGGATGTCATGAGTAGACCAACCCAAATGCCAATCGAGGTAATGTTCTGATCTGCGGCTAAATCCTCAACGAGATACGTGAGGAATGGAATAACAATTCCAAAGCCAATCATATCGATCATGGTGACGAGGAAGAGTACAACCAAAGCACCCTTACCGGCATCGATACCGGTTGAAGGTTTAGCCTCTTCATCCATGTATTGCTGGAGTACGTCTACTCTTTGAAGTCATGCTTCAGAATGGTGTTCAAATTGAGGTTGTTGGACCTGAGAGGTCTGGCGTCAAACGGTCAATAACGGACCCAAGCCGCTCGACGAGGCTTTGCTTTTGATCATGGGTAATGAGCGCATGCTCCATGACTTCATCGAGTGTATCGACGGCGATGACCTCAATCTTCCCTTCGAACTGCTCATCGAGCAGGACATCCTGCATGTTCGAACGAGGAATGACGACGGTCTTGACGCCTGCTCGGGCGGCAGCTTCAATCTTCGCCGTGACGCCACCGATTGGGAGTACTTCTCCTCGAACGGAAAGCGAACCTGTCATCGCAAGGTCTTGGCGGATTGGGATATTCTCAAGTGCGGAGATGATTGCAGTTGCGATGGTAATCGACGCTGAGTCGCCATCGACACCGTGTGTGTCAACGAATTGGATGTGAAGATCGTAATCAGATACGTCTTTTCCAGTAAGTTTCTTGATAACTGCACTAACATTGGTTACACTTTCTTTGGCAAGATCGCTCAAGCCACCCGTTGCGTGAATCTTTCCGCCACCACCCTGCGATGGAGTGACGAGTGCTTCGACAGGAAGCATGATTCCAGAGAAGTCTGAGAGGCCGGAGTTTGCACCCAAGACTGCGAGGCCATTGACACGGCCGACTCGGTTTCCGGAGTTAACGATAAGCGCATAATCCAAGCGGCGTTCAATCATACGGTCTGCTACTTGTTGTTCGAGTGGCTTTGCAATCGAGCGTGCACCGAGAACATGAGCATCGGTGACATAGGGAGCACCGTCCTCTGCAGCGAGGTCTCCAGCGATTCGAACCAATCCACCCAATTCACGGAGTCGGAGAGAGAGTTTGCCTCGGCGACCAGCACGTCGCTGTGCTTCGCGAAGAATCAATGAGACACCAGACTTATCGAAGTGAGGAATCTCTCGAGTCGTGCCCAAATCTCGACGTACTTCTTGTGCTATGAAGCGAATTAGACGCTTTCGGTTTCGGTTGGTGTCAGGCATTTCAGAATTGACGTAGACCTCATATCCATAGCCTCGGATACGACTTCGCAAAGCAGGGTGCATGCCTTGGATAGCATCGAGATTGCCCGCTGCAATCAAAATGAAGTCGCATGGCACCGGTTCGGTCTTTGTCAGCGCACCTGAGGAGCGCTCTGAGCGACCGGAAATGGGGAAGGCTCGCTCCTGCATAGCAGTGAGCAGTGCCTGTTGCTCTTCAAGGCGAAGAAGGTTGATTTCATCGATGTAAAGAACGCCTTTGTTGGCTCGGTGAATCGCACCAGGTTCGACTCGATCGTGTGCAGGTGTTTCCATACCACCAGATTGGAACGGGTCGTGACGAACATCACCTAGGAGAGATCCGGACAATGTTGCAGTTGCATCAACAAAGGGTGGGCGGTCATCAAGTTCATGCTTAACCAATACCTTTGGAATACGTCCTTCATCACCAGAACCAAGACGGCTACGGATGAACATGTATCCGAACATGAGGAGGAACATACCAAACAGCAAGGTGAGGATGTCACCACTTGGAATTGCAACGATGACGAGCAAAAACGCAACGGCACCGAATCCAATCAGCAACATTCGCTGAGCCTTCTCTTTCTGCTCACGAATGGCTTCCTTCTGAATACGTACAATGCGTTCTGCACGACCTGCAGGGACGGAACGAACACGAGGTTCATTCTCATCGTCTTCGTTAGGATAGACGAGTACATCCTCGAGTTCATCTTGTGGCAAGAGGTCGGTCATCGAACGAGCAAGCATGGATTTGCCAGTACCTGGGTCACCGATCATGAGCATGTGACGACGTTGCTCAGCTGCCTTACGAATAACGACAGACCCTGCTTCCTGTCCAATCACTTGGTCAACAAGGCGTTCAGGAATTGGGACATCCTCTGTTGTTTCAAATTTCACGTCATTAATCCACTGATCAATACTTGATGAGAGGAGTTCATCGCTGTCATTTGAGGGCTCAGGAGCCCATACAGTGACCATCTCAGAGTCATCCTCGTTGATGACATCCTCCATAGGGTCGCCCTCTGACATGATGTTTCCTCGCTCTCCTCCCCTTTAGGACTTTAGCATAAGCCATGGGGATGCAACAATTGCTCTATTGCTGCATTTGGTCGAGATATTGCTGGCCGTAGTATTGCCACTGCTCCATGGTCCATCCTGCTGGAAGGCCACTTGGTGGCAGCGGTGGTCCTGCGACGACGGGTTGAATTGGAGCAACTGGTTGAGGCATTTGTTGTTGGAAGATCGGTGCAGCACCACCGTACATTGAGTTTGCAACGGTGTCGTGAATCGGCAATGTACCCTCAGACCATTGTGCTTCTGAGTCGTAGAGTTTGGTCTCTTCACCACGGCGCATCATCAATCCAAGCGCCAGTGCGACAAAGATAACGCCTGCAACGATACCGAGAATGAGCATCCAATTGGTGTCATCGGAAGATTCCTCAGACGCTTCGCCAGACTGCATGTTTTCGAGTGGACAGTCGGCACGAGGGTCGTCGCAAGCAGCGTCGTATTGCGCTCGCTTCTCCGTGAGGATCTGTGCGATTTCTTCCCTGTAAGCCTCATTCATAATGGTCTCATCTTCTTGCTCAGCCTCAAGGGATTCGATTTCCTCTGTCAACTGATCAAGGTAGGAGGTGAACATTTCATCGTCCATGTCCGCTGGTGCGGGGAGCTCCTCGAGGATGTCCCATTTCACTGCAGCAACGGTCTTGTAGTCATCTCCGTTTGTGTCAACTGCTGTGATGGTGAGTTGGTAGTAGTCCTTGTACACGGAACCGGACGGACGAGCACTTTGATCCGGCATGAAGATCGAAGGGATGTCCAATTCAGTTGACCATCCGACCATCGAACGAGTGATGTCAAGATTCTCTTCGTAAAGACCATCACACGTTCCTGTTTCATCGTTGCAGATGTTCCAGGTTGTTTCGATAACGGTGAACGTTGGTGCAATGTCCGTCAAGAAGATGTTTGCCGTTGGTATTTGGTCGATGTAGGTGTTGTCCATCTGTACGTAGAAATGACCGCTACCATCGTCAACCTTGGCGATGTAAAGTGGGTAGGAATCGAACACATCGACTGTGATGGTGTAGGTGTTGCTGTCGTATCGGTCAATGGTGTTCATCGTAACCGTGTGAAGTCCAGATGTCTGGAAGTTCAGCGTCATGGTACCATCGATTGGGTTGTACTTTGCAGCACCTTGCTCATCAGAAGAGACGGTGATGAATGCCTCGTTTGATGGGTCATCAACATCATTCAACAACGCCATGAGGTTGATGACTCGCTGGGTACCGAGTTTGAGAGTTGTCTCCTCAAGACCAGTGAGATCCAGTCGTGGTGCGTCGTTGATCGGGTTAACTTTCACGAGCAGTGTTTGGTCTGAGAATTGTTCGCCATCACTTGCACGAATAGTAACAGTAACCTCGCCGTTGACGTCGTCATCAATGGTCTCGAAAACGATGTTCGTTAAGTCAAGGTAAACATCGAACACATCCGTATTCGAGGTTGAAATGATTTCAAGCGACAAGGCTGATGCAGAAGCTGAATTGCCCTCATCATCTGTATCCGAAAGGAATGGGAGCAAACTGAGTGTACCCATTGAACCCTCATCGACCACTTGTGTTGGCAAGGCTTGCCAGCGAGGTTGGCCATTTTCAATAACGTTGAAGAGCAGGGTTCCGTATGGGAGTTGTCCTTGTGTTGAATAGTCGCCACCGTCATCCATGAAGATTTCAATGCCCTGTTGGCCGAGTGGACATCCCTGAGTAGGGCTCCAAGCGAAGAGGACCTCAATTTCAGTTGTTGTAGGATGCCATCCGACGAACGATGCATCATTGCTTGTAATCGTCAAATCCGAAAGCGGCGTCTCCGGGTCTGAAACGATTCCCGTCATGTCGACCTTGGTTGAGATATCACACTGGACAGGACTAACCTGGTTTGGTGTGATGGATGGTGGTGCGTTCATGAGATTGAATACTTCAGTAGCGACAGACCATCCAGAGGTCTGGCCGCGAGCGTCGACGGTTCGTGAACGAAGATCGTACAAACCTGCAGGCATTTCCATAGTCGGAAGAATCGAGTATTCCCGTCCTTCGTTGGCTGAACCGAGGTAAAGGATGTTTTCCCCACCGGTGACAACATCGCCGTTCCATTGATTCATTCCTGCTACGGAAATCTCGACATCAAACGTTAGCGTGTCAATGCTGTCGACGTTGTCGTCTGCATCACCCTTGGCAAGAACAGAGAAGTACTGGCCACGATTAATGTCGGACGTGCCGATAACTTGAGGTGTCTTCGAAGTCGGAGGACGGTCATGATCGAGTTCGGTGGTCGCTTGGTTGTTGGAGACAACGCTCTCACCAGAAGTTGAAAGTTCGACGCCGAAGACTGTCTTCCAACCGTTTGATGGAAGAACGCTGGTATCGAACGTGGTTTGTGCGGTCATGGAACTGGTTGCGCCGCTTGTAGCAAGCGTGCTGATTTGCGTACCCTGACCGATGTAGTTCTTGTTACCGCTGAGAGTATAATAGAAGTCGACTGTACCGCCGCTGTTGTACTCGAGATCGCCTGTGTTTGCCACGGTTGCATCGAGTGTGATGACGTCACCGAGCATGTATGATGCGCCTGCAGGGCTCGTTGCTGTAAAACTCGGGATGGAGAGATCCATCTTTGGCCCCATGGTTGAGTCAATAGCGTGGTAGACGTGCGGACTGGATCCACCGACTGAAACGCTGTTACCGCTCATCAATACACCCACAACGATTGCCTTGCTAAGTCCACCTGGAACGACGGCTGCAGGGACGCTCGTCCATGAGACTGACTGAGATGTGGCGGTAGGTGTAACACTAGCGAAGGCGCTACCTGAACCAGAACTCTTTGATTTGTAGGTGTCACCAGCGGTTAGCCAAGCCATCCAGCAGTTGTATCCGTGAGGGATTCCCGATGTGTAGGAATAACCAGTACAATCCTTGTCGACAAGAGCTGCATAGAGTTTCATGTTGCTTGCAGCGCTTCCCGAACCCGTGTACTTGTACGTGATGTCGATGTTGTAGTTGGTACCAGATTGGCTGATGGAGGCAGTCATACCGTAATCATTGACAGTGCTGTGCATTCCACCGCCGCTGGAGAAGAGGGAGTCGTAGGTATCGTAGTTGGCCGATGCACCGGATTGCCGCTTGTCGGTGCGGTCACCAAAGTAGGCATCGGGTGCGCCACCGGTGGTCCATGCCCAGTTGTAGGGTGCAACGTTGCCAGCCC
>Ga0255743_10000063_pt1 | contig 90621 bp, 96 predicted proteins | sample 101ome_19_FD_179950 | JGI IMG/M metagenome (GOLD analysis project Ga0255743, IMG submission 179950) | Coastal salt marsh microbial communities from the Groves Creek Marsh, Skidaway Island, Georgia - 101405AT metaG (version 2) | ecosystem: Environmental > Aquatic > Marine > Intertidal zone >... | reverse complement strand
CGCACTGGCGGGCGTTCCGTTGCGTGCGTTTGTTTGTGGGATCGTTAGTTTGCGTTGGGGGTACCCCCCTCCCCCCTCCCCCCCCGGAGGGTATGTCCCTATGAAGGCGGGTTATCGCCGTGGCGGCGCAGGTACATTCACAATACCGCGCCAAAATTTCCAGAATTCGCTTGCACACCCCCACAAAACGGGTTATGCAAAAAACACCGCCAAAAAATTTCCCAGATTTGTGACCGAGAACAAAACAAAAACTATTTACATCGTAGCCAATAAGGCAGGAGACTAACATGAAACTAACAAAAGAAAGACTAAAGCAGATCATCAAGGAAGAACTAGCCTTGATGAACGAGAAAGTAGATGCGAAGACAGGCACAATCAGTGCAGACAAGCCCTCTAAAGAAGTAGAAGCTTCCCGCGAGGATGTTAAAAAGTTCCTAAAAGGAAAAGGCATCCTTGACGATAGAGGCGGACTAGCAAGAGGAAAGGTTACTGCCGATGCTCGCGATGCCCTAAAGGGCTCCAAGTTCGAGGGCACCCATGCTGCTCGTTCTGTCGTAGACGCACTAGACGTTTGATAAAGATAGTTCAACACCCATAGGTCGAGAACACAAAGATTCCCAGCCTCCCACCACGGGGCTGGGTTTTTTGTTGCGCCCCGCGCACGCGCGTGTTATAATAGGGATAGGATGCCCCGTAATGCATCCTACATTTATGGAGCACACATGATACCGAAAGTTTTTTTATTTGCCTTCATGGGGGCTTGTAGCTCGCCTATGGGGGATTCTACCAGTCCTGAAGGAGACTGGTGGTCCTGTGAACATGTAGAGACGCAGTTTTCGGCTTTTGTCGTTGCGGAAGCAACCACCTCTGAAGATTGGTCGTCTATTCAGTTCATGATTTACGACAACGATCAGTTTCACGAACTAGAACTTTATGATTATGGAGATGGTCTATGGCGTGCGGAAGCAAACCTGATGGAATTGGACTGCTACTCGGACGACCTTGGAGGCGATTTCGTCTATAACGAACAGGATTGACTAATTACCCTCGCATAAGGAGGGTGATTTATGAACAAACTACTGATAATCCCCGTTTTTTTGACAGGCTGCGCCCTGTTCTGGACCACAAAAACTTTTGAAAACAATCGTGACGAGCAATGGGTGTGTGAAGATACACGGAGCGGAGCACGAGTTAAAGCCTTCTACTACACGGAAATGAATCCTTCGGACGTTTCGCTTGTGATTAGAACTGCGGAAGACCGCTGGGAAGTTCCCCTACAATGGGAGGACGGCATTATCAATGCTGGTGACGTATGGAGTGTAGACACACACGTTGAAGATTTGCGTTGTAACGCGAAGGAATTGCGCGGGTCAATCCACTACTCTCGTTGAGAGTGCGGTGGTTATGCGGGTTTTCGTGTGTTGAGTGCGGAAACTTTTAGCGCGAGAAAAAATGGCGGTTTTTCGCTCCGAGACCCATAAAAGAAACTAATTACTCTGAAGGAGATTATATTATGGCTTACAATTATTCAAGAGGGGGGCAAGTAATCGGTGACCTTACTGCTGCCGATGATGCTGAGAGAGACACTAAAATAGATTTTGAGGATAATCAAATAAAATTTGTAACTGGAGATACTCAAAGGGTTGCTATCACAAATGCGGGTATGCATGTAACTGGAACTGCTGATTTCCAAAACCCAAGCGGTACAGAGGTGATAAGAATCTCCAAAACTGATGATGATTTCAGAGAAATTGTTTTTGAAAATAATGGTAACGACATTGGCGGAATTTATTTCAACTCTGCTGAGGTGTTGTTTGTACAACAAGCAGATCCTTCTAATGACTTAGCTCTAAGAGTCGGCTCAACAAATGTCCTTCGTGCAAAAGGCGCTACATCTAGAATAGGAATTTTTGAAGAATCTCCAACTGACACACTTGATGTTGGTGGTGGGTTATTTGTTTCTAGTTCTGCGGTTGTGCAGGAAAATGCTACAGTAAGTGGCTCATTCTCATTTGAAGACATTATCATGGCTGAATTGAGTATACCCGGCGTTGATCTTCAGACCGATACCAATGCTTTTAGATTCAACTGTCCTTATGGTCTCACAGTTACGGCACTTGGATTGGGACTAGACCAGCATACAACAAGTGGCGATGTTACCGTTACAGTAACCAACACAACTGACGCAAACACGATGATTACACTTTCTTTGGCTGGCACGAGTCTTGGTGGTAGTACAACAACCGTTTCCAACGCTTCCTGTGATACAGGTGATGTAATTACGTTTGCTATCACAGCCACGCCTGCTGACGCACAAGGTTTGCGAGCATCCCTGTACTTCAGGAGAAACATCTAGTGGCAATCATCCTTAAAAAAAGAAGACTACAAGCTGGCCTTTTTGGTAGATATTTCAATACCTACTTTGCTGACAACATGGGCAATTTGACTACTCCTACAAATAGTGATGTTAGCACTCAGCTTAGTTCCTATGATGTTGGCGAAACAGACACTTGGCTGTTCAGGGGTTACTTTCGTGCTGATACTACGTCCACAACTTGGCAGTTTCGCACTAACTCTGACGATGCTTCTTATGTTTGGATTGGTTCTAACTCTACAGCGGTAGATACTGCGCTCGATACTGACAACGCTGTTGTAGATAATGGTGGGTTGCATGGTACCCAAACCAGAACAAGCAACAATATAAGCCTGACAAATGGAATTCTATATCCTTTTGCTGTTGTAGTTGGTAATAATACAGGGCCCGGCACTTTGACTCTCGAATGGAGCACTGATTCTGTTACATGGGAATCAAATGGATTGGGCTACTTATTTTACAATCCTTATGCACCCAATGGACACAATTTAGAATAATGAAACTTATTATTGAAAACTGGAAGCGATTCCTCACCGAAGATCAAAGCACCTACTTTCCTTGGATTGAGGATCTTTATTCCAATCCAACTAAGTTCATCCAAGACCAACACGGAAAAGGCGGCTTTGGTGGCTCTGGTTCGTTTAGAACTACTATCATCCCTGATGAAGACCCGGACTATGTTGTAAAAATTATTCGCTATGGCGAATCAGACTCTTTTATGAACAAGATCGAGAAGATACTTGGTGATGAATACCCCGATGTGTTCCCTAGGGTTTATGCACACTCGCCCGACTATCACTGGATTGTGGCTGATAGGGTTACTCCCATCTCAGTTAGAAACAGAGAGATGCTTGAGGAAGCCTTTGTTGCTACTATGCCCAAGCTTTATGAATTTGTTGTTAAGTTGCTCTCGGAACAAGCGAACTTTGTAGAAGACGATATAGAGCCTTTCGAGATCCTTCGCTTCATAACTGTTGCTGCTCGTCCTTTGAATTATGCAGATAATCAGACTACAAGCATATTCCGACAGATCCAAGAATTTGGTTTGGCCAACGAGCCTTGGTTTAGACAACTATCAAAGGCTATGAAGAGATATGGCGTAGAGGGTGGTGATATTGCTGAAGGTAATGTTGGCGTAGATATGAAAGACCACACTCTAAAGGTTCTCGATGCTTCTGTGTTCTCAGATATGACTGGAGAAAAGAGATGGAACTGATTATTGAAAACTGGCGCAAGTTCTTGACCGAAGAACAAGGCGAATACATCGGAACTATTGACGATGTAGGCAGAGACCTTTACCGCATCTCCAAGCGCTATGGAGACAAGGGCGACAACTACGAACGCTTCCGGAAGGGAACTAAGGTCATAAGGTCCCGTGATAGGTCCGCAGATGACTCACAGCCCTATCTAAATTCTGATGGCAACCCAGAGCATAGGATTTATTTTTTTGGTTCTGGCGATGACGCTAAGGCTGCTATGATGTCCGACACGCAAGAGTTGGAAGCAATTGTTGGTGACTTTTCTGATGAAGACAAAGAAAAGGGCATCAACGAGAACCTGCTGCTAGTCCGCATTCCGATGAACCAAGTTCCAAAAGAGGTTGAGTTCTTCACCGATTACGAGTTGGAAGGAACTCCCTACGATGCTATTTATGGTGCGTATCCAGATGGTCGTGCTTGGACTCTCGCACCCAAAGCAACAGACATTCAGTTAGCGACCGATCTACTTAGTTACGAAGAGGATGATTACTACTATGACGATTACTAGAGCAAGACTAAAGCAGATTATCAAGGAAGAGCTTGAGAATGTCCTAGAGGGCGTTGAGAAGGCTTGGTGTGTTGGCTTCGAGAAAGACGGCGAGATGCACCACGAGCGTGTTTACGCTGATGCTGGTGGTGTTGCCGAGAGAAAGATCAAGAAGAAGCACGACATTGGTGATGATGCAATCAAGAGCACCAAAGAGGGCGAGTGTAAGCGATGAAGCTTTTATTTGAAAACTGGCGAAAGTATGTAACTGAAGATGCTCAAGTAATTCCTTTTCCCGGCTCTCAAAAGAAGAGCGGGTCTAAAGACTACACTTTTACCGCATCAGAATTAGATCAAGTAAACGATTCAATCGCCAAGATCGTTGGAACTGCTAAGAAGGTTCTTGGAGCAGAAGGTGAAATTCCTCAGCTAGACGGCTCTTTCGCAGAGCCAGAAATGCGTATGGTTGCCGAAGAGGTCGATGACGCAACAGAAGAGGAAAAGGCAGAAGCAGAGGCGCTTGGTATTACCGTAGCGCAGTTACGTGCTGCTACTCCCGAGCAGTTGGCTCTTCGTCGTCAATACTATGGCTCAGAAGGCGATGTAGCCAAGAGAGGTCCAAAAGCAGTTAGAGGTCTTGAGAAAGGTCTCGGTACTATGTCTGCTGGAGACTTTGAAGAGGCAGACATCGTTATTCCTGTTCCTGACGAGGTTCTCGAATCATTTAGACAGCTTGTTGAAGACACCAAAGAGGTCGATGGTCTTTTTGAAGAAGCGAGGGATTGGTATCATAACATCCGTGGTCTCCTTGATAAAGAGACAGGGAACGACAAAGATGCAACCCTACTTGGTCTTCTAATTGCAACTTACTCTCCAAGAGCAAAGTTTGCTCTCAATCTTGCTGAAGCCGTCTTTATGTTCAAGGCTATCCAGAAGGATGTTGCTGATGGCAAGGGTCCGGAACTAAAAGAATACCTTGAGACTTTCCCCGGTGCAGAGAAAAGAGCCCCCGGTGAATCCAGAGGCTTCACAAACGCACACAAGGTTCCCAACTTCACTCTCAATCTAATTGCACCTGAACTCGCAGGTAAGCGTAGCGAAGGTGGTGAGATGTCTTATGACGATATGTACGAGTGGAACTCTACAATCGACACTTGGATGATTGATGCTTTTTACCCCTCTTTGAGAAAGGCGTCCACATCGAAAGAGTGGGAGACTATCAAGGGTAAGATGATGGGTAACGTCGTTTCCTATCGCTATATGGCTCGTCTCGTTGCTTCCGAAGCAAAGAAGCTAGGTCTTCTACCACACGAGTTGCAGGCTCTTATCTGGGTTGCTTCTCAGATTAAGCAGACTGGCGAGGCTGGCTTGGGTGTTACAACTCAGTTTGCTTACAACCAGATTAGAGATGCTATCACAAACGTTGCTACAATCAAGGACGATCTAGCAACCCTCAAGCAACTTGAAGAGCAAGACTGGCTTGGAACAATTCTTTCGACTATTGACGGACAAGGCTTTGAAGAAGCTGGTCGTTATGTTCTTGAGAAGGGACAAGGCGTTCGTTCTATTACCTCTCGCGGCAAGAAGGGTGCAATGTTTGACTATTTCCCAACTCCACCCAAAGAGCCAAAGGTAAAAGGTCCAAAGAAACCAAGAGGACCAAAGCCTGCTCCCAAGCCAAAGGAAATGAAACCTTATCAAGATCCAAAATACTCTGATTTGGCCACTTGGTGGGTTATGAACAACGTAATCCAGATGCCTACTGGTAAGTTCAACAACCTTTACGACTCCATTATGCTTTACCTCTCTGATGATTTCTCAAAGCAAAAGGCAGTCGATTACATTCTCGGTCGCTTCGACCCGCAGGCTACTGCTTCCAAGGACTACTTCACGGAGCATCGCGCTCGTCGTGTTAAGTTGATCGTTGAGAAACTATCCTCCGAGGACAAGTCAGAAATCAAGAAGATGATTGAGAAAGAGGTCCAGAAGCAGCTAAAGGCGAAGGACACCAAAGAGCAAGTTGCCGATGTCGTCAAGAAAATCATGAAGAAGCTTTACAAGGACTTGTCACTAGAACACCCCTACATCATTGACAGGATCAAGCTCTAGCGTTATATTATCTACATGACAGACCCAAAAGACGACCCTTGGTCAGCCCAGTTTCCGCAAGCCAAAGAGGGAGATTGGATTTACTACAACTGCAAAGACTATCCTCGTAAGTTATTGGCACTAGTTATAGACGTTGATCATAAAACTAAATTCATGAAAGTATTGTGCTTTGACAATGCCGAAGAAAGGTGGTTTACTAAAAAAAACAATGGTCAATACAAGGTTTTATGAATGTAGGCGATCTAGTTAGGCTAAATTCAATCTATCCTATTTGGCTACACTCTTTTGGAATTGTAGTTGGAGACTTGGGATTGGTTTTAAAAATTCTCGATGACAATTATGTCGAGGTCTACTGGATCAGGGTAAGAAGGTCAGGGAGGCTGTCTATTAATCTAGTTGAACCAGTAGAATAGGAGACAACATGAAAAACGAATTTATTATTGGTTTGTTTATGCTAAGTGGCTGTGCTACTGCATTCTCACTACATCACAAGCTGAATGTTATTGGCAGCGAAGTTGAGCGCGTCAAGGTTGAAAGTATTGCTACAACAGGAAAAGCTATTTACATGCCCGGTAGCGTGTGCGTGTTAAAGGCTACTTCCGAGATCGATAGTGAGAAAATGCGCGAATTTGCTGCTGCCTGCATCAAGTCCCATGAAAACTGGCTACTCATCAACGAAGAGCAAGCTAGTTATAAGCATGAGGTACTACAGGAAAAATGACCTAAAACCCGGCTTGTTAGTCAAGGATCCAGTTACAAATGATTTAGGATTCTTGGTTGAAAGATTCGACATAATGAAAGGCTGGGAGCACGAAGAGATTTGGGTCTGGGACATGTATTGGGCTGGACCAACGACTGACTTTGAAAACTGTATGATCCCATTCATAGAAGAGGCTCTGCTTTCGCTTCTCAACGCAGGAGAATGGAACATAGTAGAGAAAGATGATGAATGACTTGCGAGATTTGTCGCAGTGTGTTACATTATCTGTAGGAGATATGATAATAGACGTTAGCACAGGCTCCAAAGGGTTCCTGTCTGAGCGTGAGAGAAGAATAGACATCGCCCACGATGACATCTATGTTTGGAAAATCACTTGGTTTCACCAAACAGAAAAGTTCAATCATTTCAATAACATTCCATTCATGGAAGAAGAAGGGCTAAAAATGTCTATCATTGTAGGAACAATCCAAATTCACAAAGCAGGAGGCACGAGTGAGTAACTGGAATGCTTATAAAATTTTCAAAAATGGCAAGAGGGCAAAGACCCCAATCACAACATTTGAGGCAGATAAAAAAGAATTTTTCTTCTCGGACGTTCTGCCTACACTAGACAAGAAGTTCCAAAACGCAGAGTGGGTCGTCATTCCCGAAGACGCACCGCAGGAGCGAGCAGCCGAGATCAGAAACGAGAAAGAAGACATGTTCGCCAAGAAGAGGAACAACCTTCTATCAAAACTCGTAGCGCAGGAGTTCCCTGCTCTAAGTCAGAGTTCTTCCATTACTTGTCTTATGTGTAACGAGGACACAGAATGGAAATGGGCTTGGTGTGTTGCCGAAGGAGGAACACACAGGTTTATCGGGTGTCTATCTGATAAGCTTGAGACTAGAGAGGAGGCTGTCGCATGGATGGAAAGTCAGATTGGTATTTCGCGCACAAACCCGGAGACCTAGTAAGAATTAGAAAGCTCTCTCAAATAGATGTTCTAAATAAGGCAGGAGATGTTGGAATCGTAACAGGGGTTCCTAAAAAACCAGAGAGTGCTTTATTTATAGAAGTATTTATGTTTAGGACAAACTCAAAGAGGTGGCTACAGCCTTCTGAAATTGACATTATCTCAAACATAGACGACTAACACTCTACTTATTGGTAGAGGGCTCACGAATGAATCAGTCCAATCGTTTTATCGAAACCATGTCAATGACATGTATTGCGATAAACATTGGGCTTTTTCTTTTTGCTGTTATCTCGGAACAACCCCAATTACAACTTCTAACACTATTTAACGTTGCGTGTTTTTCGTTGTATTTCTTGATAACAGGTAGAAAATAATGTATAATAAATTTTGGAATCAATTCTTGCTAGAGCAAAATCCACTCGCTGGTCCTACAGTCAGAGATGCAGAGCCTACATTTGCTCTTAACGATGAGCCAACAAAACCAGATCCACAACCCGAGCGCCGTGCCCTTACAGGCTTGAAACTTTTCCTATCAGAGAAGGGCTACTATCTAGATAAACTACTGGGTTCTGGTATGGACGGCAAGGTTTATAAAGCAACAAACAAGAAAACTGGTCAGACTGTGGCCATCAAGACTATCGATGCTGACCAAGGTGGTGGTGCTTCTGCCGAGAGAGAGGTAAAAAACTACAAGTTTGTGAAAGATAACTACAATTCTTTTAGAGCCTACAAGAAGTATCTACCCGTCGTCTATGAAGCCTCAATGGAAGACATTCCAGTTGAAGGTGAAGGTGCAGACGGCACAAAGAAGAAACATGGCTTTATTGTTATGGAACAACTAGAGCCATTACCGACAGATGTTGCCAGATCAATGTTTGCTGCTCTTGGCAACTCAGACAGAAACAAAAGAGCAAGAGAAATTAGAGACAAGCGACTTCTCAAGAATCCCAAGCTCGTCTCTTCGCTTTTGAATATTGCTTGGAGTTTGATGGGAGAACAAGGTAATTATCTAACCGTGAAAGCACAAGAAGCCGCAGAGAAAAAAATTATGGAACAATTCTTCTCAGGCACTATACCTGCTGTGCGTCCCGATCCTTACATAAGAAGAATGGCGATGAGCGACTTAGGTAAGAAGCTCATGATGCTCTACGTTCAAATAAGTTACAAAGAGATGCTAAATCATGCTAGAAGTGAAGCACACAGAGAAGTAATAGAACAATATAAGCAACACATGAAAGAATCACTAATTATTGGTTTTGAAAAAGCATATCAAAAGCCTCTGGTTTCTGGAGCAGAAGGACGAGAATTATCACAAGACTCCGCTCTCCGTGGTATGGACCAGTTCTACGGGCAAGAAGACGAACTAGAACAAGAGTTCCCAGAGATTATGTTTGTCCGCGATGCGATGAAAAGGTTTGCTGACCGCGAGTTTAGACCTTTTGATGTTCACGCTGGTAACGTTATGATGCGTCCCGGCACGAATGATATTGTTATTGTTGATCTCGGAAGATTCAACACATGAAAACCATCTTACAATTGGATTCTAAGCGATGGTGAAGCTGAAAGACTAGTTAAGTACATGGAGTCATTGAAATGAAAGAGTTATTTGAACATTGGAATAAATTCCTAATTGCAGAAGAAATGCCAACGCGAGCAGTTGATATTGCCGCAGGTGGTGGGGAAGAAATGGTTCTTCGTCTACCCAAGTTCAGAATTTCTGAACAGTGGGGAACACCCGGCAGTGACGACAGAAAAATCATTGAGATGTTTACCTCTAAGATTGCTGGCGATTCTCTTGCTGCAAAGATTGAATCTTTAAATTCTTTTGTCGCTGAGTGCGATGCAGGATGTGCAGCCCAAAAAGATGTTTCTGAAATTCTCGCAAACCTCGTTTTTCTAGATTCCCTTTCATCAGTCATCTACGACTTCAATGACAAAACTGGCGGGTTTTTATTTGAGTCACTGCTTGCAGCACTCTTTGGTGGAGATGCAGAACAAATTGAGACTATAGGTGGAAGAAATCAAGACGTTACTGATATTGTTGATGATAAAGGTAATCCAATGAGTTTGAAGTTTTTCTTTTCTGGAGCATCTGCTTATGTGACAGCTTCTTACAATAATTTGGTTGCTAGTATAGAACAATACCAAGTTCCAATGACATATGTCGTAGCAATCAAGAACAGAGACTCAAGCAACAATGTTATGAGTATAGATTTTTATCAATTTACTGTTGGTCACCGTAGTATACGTGGCAACTTTACAGCCAAAGATCTTGGAAAGAAAACCAAGGGCGCTAAAAAATTTGTAACATCTGCTAAAAACAAAACTGGCAATGGTCTAGGCATAGCTTACATAATGAAGCCAAAATATTTCATTGGTAATTTGAATCTTGGTGGTTCTCGCGAAGAAATGAGAAAGCTAGCCGAATTATACACCGCGAGGCTTGGCTCTGTTCTTGTTGAAATCTATCAGCAACTTGACCTTTTATCAAAGAACGTTAATGAATACTACTTGGGAGCACCAGAGGCTAAGGACTCCGCATTGCGAGCACGTCAGAATGCACAAACCCTCAAGAAAGACACTGAAGAATTAAACTGATGAAACTTTTGATGGAAAACTGGCGTAGGTTCGTCAATGAAGGTGGAAATGTCTTCAAAGGCGAAGCCGTTGGTCCTATTCCTCTGGAATTTATCCAGCCAACGCTTGAGCACTACTACGAAGAACTTGCTCGCTTATTTCCAGAGCACTCAGAACTATTCCAAACTTTTGAACCAGTTGGTTCTGTAGGTAAGAAAGCTAGATCTGGCGACATCGACCTCGCCGTAGATGTGCCCAGATTAGTGCCTAGCAAGAAGATTGATGACGCTATGTTGCAGAGTTGGAATCTTGACCCACAAACTTGGGCTGAGACAAGACAAAAGTTTGCTAAACGATCAAAGAATGCTACAAATGAAGAGTTAGATCTTCGTGCGTTCTTACAAGAGCTAGCAAAATACATCGACCAGAACTCTCAATTGATCAAAACAGATCTAAAGAAGATTACATCAAACAGTATGTTCTCTTTATTTCCTCAGATCTCGGACTCTGGAGAGCAACAAGACGTTGGAATCCAGATCGACTGGATGCTTGGTAACTTAGATTGGCTTACCTTTGCTTATTTCTCGGATGCTCCATCAAAAGATCAAGAAATGCTGAAGGGTCTGCACAGAACTCAGTTGATTTTATCTCTTCTCGGAGTAAAAGACTACTCATTCCAGCACGCGAAGGGAATCTATCGCAAGGGCACAAAGGAAAAGGTCGTTTCAAGCCCGCAGGAGGCTCTAGAACTGATTGAAAAAATCTATAGGACACCTATCTCGGTTGAAGAAATGCGTAACTTCAACAGCCTCTACAACTGGATTGAGGCTAGTTTGTCCGAAGAAGACAAAAATGATGTCTATCGTTACTATCTAAAGATTCTTGATAGCACGAGAGGCAATAAAGATCCTGTAACTGGTGATCAATGTGGGCACATCCCGGTAGAATTGGAAGATTTCTGGCGTCAGAACAAGGACATCATCCCTCTTAGCGGTAAATTCTTGTGTAAAGATCAGAGAAAACGCCTTATTGGCGAAGAAACAATCGACGAAGAAGCCAAGAAGTGGTCGCAAAAGTATAAAAGAAGCATAAATTGCTCATCTCCAAAGGGTTTTAGCCAAAAACAATACTGCAAAAGACAGAAACGTGGCGGTGACTACAAGTCTTGACTAATTAACTAACGTAAGGAGGGCTCTAAATGCCTGAACAAAATTATAATCAACTAGTTTTAGCCCAACTCCAGGCATTATCACAGGGTATTGAGGCACTTAGAGTTGATCTTCAAACAGTAAAGCAAGAACTAACTGAACTCAAAGCCAAAGAAGACAAAGTTGTTGAGTTGAGAGAATGGAAAGGAAAGATTGATGATGTGATCTCGCCGCCCCAGCTAGCCAAATTAGTTAAAGATGTAGAAGAATTAAATAATTTCAAGACAAAAGCAATCACAATCTTCGCTGTTGTCCAGTTTGCAATGGCAGTTTTAGTTCTTCTAAGCAAGTTGATGGGTCCAATAGGCTAAAATTTATTTGACAATCACAAAAAGCGTGTTATTTTAGTTACATAGGAGCCATTATGATAGAACTTGGCGATTATGTAGAACAAAAGCACCCAATTGACGAGTGTTATTTAAAAAGAGGGATTGTTGTTCAGTCCAAAAGTGACTCTTTTGTGGTCCAGTGGCTCAGTTACAACAAGCATTTTTTCTTAGAATTCAAGGGTGATGTATTTGAAGATCTAAACCGGCGCTATTTACTAACGAAGATGTCTTATGCTAGGACAAATGACCAAACAGACATCGTTATCTTAAGTAAAGCAGGTGCAAATGGCGTGGGATGAACTTGAAGCTGATAGAGTTGAGCAAGTTATCCGCCAGATAACTGGCAAAAAGATTGATAAAACCAAGGAATTAGTCAATCCCGCAATGATCAAGGGCACTGGTGTCCTCTATCTATGGGCTCCGACTAAGAAAACACTCCTGAAAGTCAATAGAGGCATCCAAGTCTATGTAATCAGTTACGAAATGGATGAAAAAGACAGAATCTTGGTGTATGATGGCTTCAATCTACTTGCTATCCACCCAGATGACATAGAAGAGATAGGTTTTAATTAATATGATGCTTACTTTTGGCAAAATACCAAAAATTACATTGACTGTAGTTTGTTTTTGGCTATTTTATGCATTTTTTGGCTATGAAATTACAGTTATAACAGGAATTGGTTGTATTTTGGGACAGTTTTGGTCCAAATCCCAACATTTGGTCTAATAAAGACCGCTTTGGGCGCTATTTACTCTCGTGAGATGGAAGAAAAGAACAATTTCGGTGAGTTAGCGGCTGAAAACATCAAAATCGGTGACATTGTTGCTTGGTCTAAGTGGAATTCTGACAATTCTGACTGGATTCAACACCTTGGAGTCGTTTTAGAGGTAAAAAACACCATTTTTTCTGATAGAATGGTGTGTGTAACCACCGTTTTACCCATGAAAGAGCCGAAAATACCGGTAGAATTGTTCACTTTTTCACTAAAACTAGTGTCTTCAGCAGACGAAAAAGAGGTATAAAATGAACATTATAGACCACATAGCAATCAAAGTAAGCGACCTAGAAATCGCAGAATCATGGTATTTGGGGCATCTTAGTGCTGAAATTACCTACAAGGACCACAAATACATTCGCCTAAAGGTAGGAAACACCAACATAGCCCTTATAAATGAAGAATACTACCCCTATGAACACATTGGGGTGCTGGTGGAGGAATACGATGACCTTCCAGAAGATGGAGTGAGAGTTCATCATCGGGATGGCACAGTCGGCGTCTATGTCAAAGACCCATTTGGCAACTACTTAGAGTATATTTGGTATTCTCCAAAGCAAAGTGAGACCTTCCTCAAATGAAAGACATTCTACAGCCGCTGTTCAATCAGTTCATGCCGTTCGCTCAGAAGCGAATGGGCTTTCAGAAGCCACCGCGTGTGTTTTTGCGTGATGATCCCGAGAACGCACAGAATCCATTAGGCAAGACCGCTTACTATGACCCAGAGAAGATGTCGGTCACTCTTTACATAAATGGGAGACATCCGAAAGACGTTATGCGTTCCCTATCTCACGAACTGGTGCATCACACACAGAATTGTAATGGTCAGTTCAACGACGTAGGTGAAATGGGTGAGGGCTATGCCCAAAATGACGCTCACCTACGCGAAATGGAGAGGCAAGCCTACGAGAAAGGCAATTTGTGTTTTCGTGATTGGGAAGATAGCATAAAGGGCACTATTTACAATGAATCTTTGCAGAAAGGAGCAAAAAAAGACATGTCTATTAAAGATTGGAAAAACAGAGAGTTACCAACTCTCCTAACAGAGAAATGGGGTTTCTCATTTAATCTTCTTACTGAGTCTCAGGAGGAAGAAGCTGTTGAAGAGGGTGTCTTCAAAGGACGCACCGGAGACGACGAAGATCTCCCGAATAGTGTGGCTGCCGCCAAGAAAAAGATAAAAACGGCGCGGGATCGTGACCGTTATGAAGACGCCATAAAGGGATACTACGGTGAGAAGGACTATCGCAAGCATCTTGAAGAGGAAGGCGACGAAAGATTCTTGCCGCCAGAATGCCGTCGCGGCGGAGCAGAAGAAGGTTCCCAAAAGTGCATAGATGCAGCCGTGATGGCTCAGGGTCTCTACGCAGAATCAGAAGAGATCGAGGAAGGCGCTTCTTCTTCAGGTCGTGAATTGACTGCTGACCGCGAGCAGAATGACGACCGCCGTTCTTCACAGAAGCGTGCTCGCCCGATGGAAGAGGCAGAAGAAAAAGGTAAGTATGATGATGGCGACGGCAAGGACGAAAAGTGCGATCACGTTCCTTGCAAGGACCAAGACAAGAAAGAAAAGATGGACGAAGCACAGATTCGTAACCTAATCCGCAAATTAGTCAAAGAAGCTATGAATAAAAAAGTGTCTAGATAATGTCAAAAGAATATAAGAAAATACCAGTTCAAAATAAAGAACAAGAAAAAACACATTTTTCTCATAAAAATGGTATTTCTAATTCTGAAATGATAGAATTTTTGAAATCACAAGGATTTTTATTAGACCAAGCCCAAAGTGAGAATGAAGATGTCTAAGTGGCGCGATTTCCTTGACGGGGTTCCAAGAAAAGAAGATCTTGAGAGTCTTATCGAGGAAGCACAACAAGAACTAAAGTTGTTAAAGGCAAAGCCTAAGTCTCTAAGTGAAGAGGCTAGGCTTCAAGCCATTTGTGATGTTCTCTCTGAGATAAAACTCAAAGCGAGAGAAATGAAGCACACAAATGAAGTTCTCAACAAAAAGGTTTCAATTCTGGAAGAAGACCTCGATCTATAGGAGTTCTAATGTCTGAATTATACAACAGCATAGAAGAACTCGTTTTAGAGTTAGAAGACGAAGATTCCGATCCTGTAGGGGGTCGGACTATCGCTATTGTACCCGGTGCTTTCAAACCACCACATTTGGGGCATTTGGACATGGTTCGCCAGTATGCCCAACAAGCAGACGAGGTGATTGTTCTTATTTCTTCTCCTCTCAAGGCAAGCAGGGGTGTTGGCGGTAAGCCAATCACTGCTAGGCAGTCTATGGAAATCTGGGAAATGCTCCTTGACGATGCGGGGTTACCTAATGTAAGACTTGAGGTTTCCCCTAAGCCTTCCCCTGTCCAAGCCACATTTGAGTTTGTCGGAGAAGAAGGTCCATTAGAGCCCGGAACAAACGTCGTCTTGGGTGCTAGCCAGAAAGGTGGTGATTTCAAACGTTGGAAGACTGCCGCAAAATACATCAAACCCGGCGTCAACCTACTACCACCAGAAGAGACAGCCGTCGTCCCAGCCAAAAGACCCTCTGGAGAGCCGTTCAGCGCTACTGACGCTCGTAAAATGTTAGAGCAGGGCGAGAACGCTGATGAGTTTTTTGGAGACGGCAGAACTGATTCTGTGAGGGCTGTGCTTGGTCTAGACTCACAGATCGAAGAGATGTCTGCTATGGCTGGTGGTGCCGTCCAAGGATACGGAGCGCCGCTTGGAGCGAGAAAAAGAAAGAAGAAACAAAGTGAGTACAATGAGTTATACTTATACAAAGAAGTCTTGAAACTACTTATGAAGGAAGGATTAGTCAAATGAAGACCCCAGAAGATTTGCTTAGAGAGAATGTAAGAGATTTGATCTCTCTTGTCAAGAAAAGAAACAAGAATAAAGTCTCTGAAGAAACACAACTACGTCAGATCATTAGAGAATTTTTGAAGCACGAACTCAAAGAGGCTTCAACTCCCGACAATGATCCTGCACCACACAAGTCTACTGGAATCAATGTGCTGGAAGACCTTCTAAAGAAGATTGTTCCACAAATTGAAGATGACTATAAGCTTCTCACCACTTCTGAAGAGCAGCGTGAGTCTTACCGCGCTCACATCATTCAGGCTACTGTTCAGACCCTTACACCTGTTGAACTCAACAACGATGCACCAGAAGACGCCCCACAAGGCGAACTTGATGAAGAAGTTGATGTTCAGATCTCCGACGATGAGGGCGAAGATGACATGTTCATTGACATCAATCCCGAAAAACCCAAGGAAAAAGAAGAAGAAGAGGATCCAAGGGACGCTTTCGGCATCGAAGGTAAAGATACCACAGGTCGTAACATGGCGTATACAACTTTCAAGAAAATTGAATCTCAAATCATTGATGCTTACGACATGCTCTCTAATCCCGAAGATCAAGAAATTTTCTTTGACTACCTAATTGCCAACCTTAAACTCTACTTTGATAAGTTTGAAGGTGAGATCCAGCCTAATGTTGAAGAACCTACCAACCAAGCCTACGACACGGCTAAGCAAGAACAGCCTGTTGACGGTGGAGAACAATTAGATCTAGAAATCTGATTGACAACTGACGATCTTGTGTTATGATCTATCTATGAAGAAGAGAAGATCAAAGTACAAACACAAAAGTATTATTAATAAATTATTAAATAATAATATCATAAATGAAAGTAATTTAACATTCATTGATAGTCTTTCATTAGAAGATTTGATTGCTGTTAAATTAGAACTCTCAGCAAGACACATAAATAATAAACTTTATGCTTTCAACTTGTTGTCAAACACAAAGAAACTAGTTAAAGAAGCAATCATAAAGTTTGCTATCAGTGCTACTGACTCTAAGATGGATGCTGCTAGGTTTCTTGGAACTGACTATGAAACTCTGCATAAACTAGTTAGAGAGTACGACTTGCAGGAGTTCTTTGATGAAATTAATAATTGAAAACTTCAGAAGGTTCTTGACAGAACAAAATTTTATTTCTGAGATTCCATTAGAACAAGATGATGAGGGTAACATTATTCTTTATCACGTTTCTAGTGTAGAAGACATTGAAGAACTAGACCCTGACATTGCTGCAAGAAATCTTAAGAATTACACTCAGCAAGAATACAGAAGTTGGGATAGACCAAGAGTTTTCTTTTTTACTCGTCTCGGACAAGAAGACACAGGCATTGGAAGAATTGAAGGTGTCCCCTATCGTGTTAGGCTGAGACCAAACCAACTCTATCCAGTCATGGATGACCCAGCAGGTTTATCCTCAAAGCAAGAACAGCAGAACTGGATGGAAGCAAACATTCCAGAATTTGCTGAGAAGATGAAGACAGCCGAAAAGTGTTCCGTCAGTGAGCGCTACAATGAATGGCACATCTGTACCAAGACAGAAGATTCAGATGGGCTCTACTACACAAAAGAGCGTCATGCAGGTGACACTCTCATGGTTGATAATCCTAGGTTCCATCATTTAAAGCCAAACACATACGAAATGGTTGCCAACCTAGCCGAAGAACGTTATAATAGTATAGGATTCATTTACCCACAGAGCAACCAACAAGACAATCAAATTGTCGCACTGTGGCGTAAGGTTCCAGCCGAGAAACTAGACAAAGAATTTTACTAGGAGGTTCTATGATTGGCAAGAACGTTTGGACTAAGTTTGGAGACCACTGCCTTCGTTTTGGGAAGGTAGTAGAAGAGAGAATTCAGAACGGATGGGCTGAGGTCCGTGTAGATTGGGTTGACGATGAAGCATTTGAGATGGATCGTCAGAGAGTCATGGAACTGCGAGGCTATGACAAGTACAGCGAATGGCTAAGAGTTGATAAGGTTTCCTTTTTTAGCAAAGAAGGGCTAATTAGTACAATCAACAAGTTATAAAAAGTGTTCTGCCCCGAGGTTCGGCGGGGAGCTTATGGTAATCAGGTCCATGCCTATCACGACCTGTCGGCATCTGAACCCGTAATTAAACTGTAGGCTAGCTGCGGTGAGCAAGAGATCCGCACCGGACCTTTCTTCTTTTTGTAAAATGCATAGATTTAGAATAGACGAATGGGTTATGTATCGGCAGTTTCCAGATGCTCAAAGCGAAAATCTGAGAAAGGGAAAGAAAGCTGTTATACTTGATAGACTACCAAACGACTATTATGAGATTTACATAGACGACCCAAAAATCGATGATAAATGGAGAAGGAAGATCGTAAATGCTGAGAATCTTGAACCTATTGACTAGTTACTTTTGTCCGTGCCCCATCTGTGAGTGCGACCCTTGTGACTGTTATGATCAAGACTATTAGTTTATTATTTTTGTTTTTGTTCTCATGCGGAAACGACTTTCTAATAAGTCCGCACAAAGTAGTAGAAGTTGAGGTCGTCGTAGAAGACTCTGGACCTCCTGTCTACGCAGACCCACCCGAGACCGAGGTAATCATTGATTATTTCGAGCAGCCAACCAAGCCAGTGAGTTTGGATGTTTTGCTTGTTCTCGACACCTCTTGTTCTATGCGAGACGACTACGAAAAAGTTTCAATTGGAATGGACCTATTGAGAACCGACATTGAGTTACTGACTGACGATTATCAGTTGGCTATCATCAATTCCTCTTTGGTTGACAGTGCTGGCAGACCTTACTTTGTTGGACCTTTTGATAAAGACACTAGTACAATAGATTTGATTCTAGCACCATCCTTACTGCACCCAGATTACAGAGAACAAGCATTTGAATCTCATTATCGTTTTGCTACACAGACCTCTGAGGGTTCTGAATTTTTGAGACCCGGTGTAGACAAGCTAATCTTTTACATCAGTGATGAAGACGAGCAAAGTATTGTACCTGTTTCAGTATTTAACGAATGGTTGGTAGAGTATCACGAAAACGTTCAGTATGATGTGGTATCTATTGCGATGCTACCTTCATCTGATCCTGATTGTCTCTACGGCGAGTTTAATGTCGGACATAAATACCAAGACCTTATGGACTACTACAATAAGACGGTTGTAGACTTTTGCGGTGATTGGCAGTTAGCTCTTGCTGATAGCAGTTTCTTGTTTTCTCAGACCACCCACTTGAGATTATCTCGTGTTCCAGTTGAGGACTCTATTGTAGTTTATCAAGATGGCGTCGAGGAAACAGCATGGTACTACTTGAGAACTACGAACACAGTTTACTTTGAGTTCCCTATGAATGACGGGGCAGCAATCAAAGTTGGTTACGATTCACTGGTAAGATAATGAAGACACAGATGGGCGATGTAATGCGCGAAGCCTACAAGCGCAACTGGATTACGACGCGCGATGGCAACGTTGCTGTGAGAATCAAAGACAAAAATAAAATTTACTTTACTCCTTCTGGATTCAACAAGAAACTTATTGTGCCAGAGAACATAATAAATGGAATTATGTTGGACGATGGTGGAATTGATTTTTTCAGTTCTCACAACTACCAACCAACGGGCGAATGGGAGATGCACTATCTAATTCTCAAAGAAGCCAAGACAACACTTAGTTCGGTTCATCTACATCCACCCAGCATAGTTGCTGCTATGTTTGCTGGCTGGGATCTAAACGAGATGGTAAAGCCATTTCCAGAGGTCTATCGCTACACTCGCGTTGGACCTAACGTTGCTGCTTGGGATGCTCTATCGCAGCAGTTAGCAGAACACACCTGTAGAAATCTTGGAATTCAAAATGGAATTCGGGAGTTTGACATTGTAGGTCAAAAGAATCATGGCGTCACTGCCGTAGGCAAAAATCCTTGGGAAGCGTTTGAACACATAGAAAGAGTTGAACACATTTGTCAAATTGTGTTAGCATCTGGTGTAAGACCACCCGAGAAGGATAATGGAAAACCCAAAAAATTCAATTTGTCTCTTTGATGTAGATGGAACGCTAACTCAGTCTAGAAGAAGAATAGACAAACCAATGCTAGATGTTCTTAGAGAACTCTCATTCACAACCGAGATTGGTTTGCTGACTGGCTCTGGCTTGGATTACATCAAGGAGCAACTCTGGCCATTGTTGGCTGACCAAGAGTTGAGCCTCAACTGCCACATCTTGCCGTGTAACGGAACGGAGTATTACATTCCAAATCCAGATGCACCGGGTAACTTCATAGAGATTCACACTATCTCTATGTTCCAGAAACTTGGTTTTGAGAAGTTCAATACAATTATGAAAACCATAATGATTCTCCAAGCACAGATTGCGGAGGCTGATTACGACATCTCATTCTCAGGGCATCATTTTCAGAACAGAGGCTCAATGATAAACTGGTCTCCTATTGGTAGAAACGCAAACCAAGGAGAACGCCAGCAGTTCATGGCTATGGATAAGATCTATGGAATTAGAAATAATTTTATTCATGAGTTCAGAAAGAGGATGCTTGAGGAAGCCATAGAAGATGTTACTATCAAACTTGGTGGAGACACATCATTCGACATCTATCCCGATGGCTGGGACAAGACCTATGCCCTAAAACATTTTCCAGACGACCAGTGGGATTGCTTCTTCGTTGGAGACAGATGCTCTCCAAATGGTAATGACTTTGAAATTTTTGAAGCACTCTCGCCACTTGGGAGATCCTTTGAGACTTCTGATCCAGAGGAAACCATTGAAATCATTGACTTACATCTACACAAACTAATAGGAGCACTAGATGAGTGAAGAAAGACCAACAGTAATGGTGTCTGGCGGCTTTGATCCCGTCCACGCAGGACACATCCGAATGATTATCGACGCAGGAAAGTGGGGCGACGTGATTGTAATCGCAAACTCCGACCGCTGGCTATTTGAGAAGAAGGGATTCGTATTTATGGATTTCGACCAGAGAGCAGAGATTCTACAAGCAATCAAGGGTGTAATTTTGGTTGATTCTGTTGACGACACAGATGGAACAGTTTGCGATGCCATTCGCCGTCACAAGCCCACCTACTTTGCTAACGGAGGCGATAGAGGTCGCAATAACACTCCCGAGCAATCTGTTTGTGAAGAGTTGGGGGTTGAAATGCTTTGGTCAGTAGGCGGAGACGATAAAAGAGACTCATCCTCAGAACTCGTTAAACGTGTGCAAGCACCCGATCGCAGAAGCCCGAAACAATCTGAGAGATGACTTGACAGGCGGGATCTCTCTAGTTATAATATAGCTGGAGGCTTTGATGGAATCATCAAACATAATGGCTCTAAAGTTAGATGCCGCCTACAAGCCTATTGCAGTTATCGAAGCGATAGAAGCTTTGGTACTTTGTATCGTTGGAAAAGCAAAAGCAATTGAAGAGCACGATGTAGAGATAAACTCTGTCTCAAACAGCTTCAAACTTCCCTCGGTCATTGTTGTCAATAGGGTTGTAAAGTACGTCTTTTCAGGCTTCAGTCCAAATAGAAAAAACGTTTGCATTAGAGATGATAACACTTGTCAGTATTGCGCTAAAAAGTTGCCTTTGATTGAGCTAACAATAGACCATGTTATGCCCCGCTCTAGAGGCGGCAAAAACGAGTGGAATAACCTTGTTGCTTGTTGTAAAAAATGTAATCAGAAGAAGGGAAGCAAGACTCCTGAAGAAGCAAGTATGACATTACTACGACAACCAACAAAGCCAAAGAGCATCTCTTTCAAATTCAGAAGATACGCTGAGGACATTTGGGAAGATTATCTTTGGTAACCGCTGTATCGTCGGTAATAACGGTAGGGGGCTGCCCGACCCAAACGTAGGCAGAGGTTTTCGGTTATCCTTGTTCTAGACTAAAACCGAACATGCCTGTGTGGCTCAATTGGCAGAGCGTCGATTTTGTAAGTCGAGGGTTGGGGGTTCGAGTCCCTCCTCAGGCACCACCTTTTTGGAGGCAAAATGAGAGACAAGACTAGAAGAGAGCGTTATGATAACAAACTATCAGAAGCAAGGACATTCCCAGTTAGTCTAACAGCAATCAACTTTCGTTGTGACGAGAACCTAGGCTATCTTATTCGTTCTGCTGCTTGCTTTGGTGCTGATAGCGTGAACGTGATTGGTTGCATTCCAGAGAGAAGCGAACTAAGAGCACTATCAGGTTCCCTTGTAGATTATGTCCAAATCAACCAGTTCTCCAATCCAGAAGAGTTTTTGGATTATTCTCGGGCAGAGGGCATTCACCTTGTCTCAGCAGAACTAACAAGCGATTCAGTCAATCTCGAACGCTACTCGTTTGACCCCAAGAGAAAGACGAGCATCATTGTCGGCAACGAAACGACAGGTGTTCCAACGCAGATCCTCGTAAATAGCGACGTTGTAAACATTGAGATGCCCGGCGTAGGCTTCTGCCTAAACACCGCACAGGCAGCCAACATTATGCTCTACGAAGCAGTGAAGCAATACAAGAAAAAAGAAAATTTCTTTAATTCGATAAACAATCAAAGATATGCAATGCTAACCTAAAAGAGCCCGCCTAAATGGTGGGCTTACTATTTACGTTAGTCATAGGAGTTTAAATGGCTAAAAAGAACTACATTCTTGACACAAGTGTCTACCTTACTGATGCGGACGCTCTTTTCAAGTTTGACAATCACGACATCTTCATTCCTCTCAAGGTTCTTGAAGAGATCGATAAGCACAAGAAGCGTCAGGATTCCGTAGGAATCAATGCTCGCAAGATCATCAGAACACTTGATGAGATGAGAGCAAAGGGCAATCTACAAAAAGGCGTTAGAATAGACAAGGGTAAGGGAATGCTCAAGGTTGTTTCCTATGAGGTTCTCAAGAATGTTGTTTTTCCTTCTGATCTCGACCTAAGAATACCAGACCACATGATCATCGCGACCGCTATGGCAGTGAGGGAAGACTCAACACGTAAAACCTGTGTAGTTTCTCGTGATATCAACATGCGTGTCATCTGTGATTCAATTGGGCTGATAGCAGAAGACTATACAACCGAGAAGGTTGTTACTTCTTCAGATGAATTGTACTCTGGACTTGCTGCTCACCTTGTTGATGATCAAGTTATTGACCGCTTCTATGCTGGTGACGAAATTACAATAAGTGAAGATGAAGTTAAATCTCGATGGTATCCAAACCAGTATGTGCTTATGGTATCCAATGCCAATGAGAAGAAAACCTGTATAGCGAGGTTTTACAGCCATTTCCAGCCCTTGAAAAAAATTACTAATGACAAGATTCCCGATTGGAAAATCTCATCAAGGAACAAGGAACAGGCGTTCGCTATTGACCTACTTTTAGATCCGTCTGTAAAGGTTGTGTCCTTGGTCGGTCGTGCTGGCTCTGGTAAAACTCTTTGTGCGATTGCTGCTGGATTACAGCAAACAATTGGTTTGCGTGGCAACAACCACTATGACCGAATGATAGTGTCACGACCAGTTCAACCACTTGGTAAAGACATAGGTTTCTTACCCGGAACTATGGAAGAGAAGATGCTTCCTTGGTTGATGCCTATTCAAGACAACCTACAATTTTTGGTCGGAGGCGACAAGAAAACTTTACAAATGTACATGGAAAAGGGTAAGATAGAAATAGAAGCTCTGACTTACATTCGTGGTCGCTCAATTGCAAATGCTTTCATTATTATTGATGAGGCTCAGAACTTGACAGCACACGAAATCAAGACCATTATGACTCGTGTTGGTGAAGGAACAAAGATTGTCCTTACAGGTGACGTAGAGCAGATCGACAACGTTTATGTAAATGAGACCTCTAATGGTCTCGCTCATGCTGTTGAAAAATTCAAGAATTATCCAATTGCGGGTCACGTTACCTTCACAAGAGGCGAGCGCTCCGAAGTTGCTACCCTAGCGTCCAAGGTGCTCTAATGGTTTGGCAATTCATTCTAGGTTTATTTCTCGGGAACTTTCTAGAGTGGATTGTTCATAAATTCTTTTTACATGATCTCGGTAAGAAGAAGGCGTCCGTGTTCTCATTTCACTGGGGCGTCCATCATCGCGAGGCAAGAAAAAACAAATTCCTAGATCCCAAAGTCTCTTTAAGAGAAGTCGTTGGGGTCTTTTTCTTATGTTTCTTGTTATCTCCAATAATGTTCGTTTCACCCATAGCCTACACAGGAATGTTTCTACATGCTATGTTCTATTTAGTTATTCACAGTTACGCACACAAGAATCCTGATTGGTGTTACAAGTACTTGCGGTGGCATTACGACCACCACATGGGCAAAGACCAAGACAAGAACTGGTGTGTAGTTCATCCCTTAGCGGATTACTTACTAAGAACACGGAGAAAATATGAATACAGAAAACCTTGCAGCGGTCGCAGTTGCCCCAGAAAATCCACTGAAGCAAATGCTACTAGAGTATGTGGGAAACAAGTTTGCGACAGAAGAAGATGAAGGTGAGTTTGAAGTCACAGTCCAAATGATTGTAGACACTCTTGCCCACGAATTTCCAGAGTTCGTTATGATTATGGCTGAGGAAAACTGGATTAGAGGCTACCAACAAGGACTAGATGATGCTAGTAAATTACATACAACAGCGCCAGAAGATGCTTGAAGAGTCAAATAATTTTTATACCCCTAATGGTATACACGTCTTTACCAAAGACGCGATGATGAATGACCTCGTAGATCTTGAGGCTGTGATTGCCAATCTCGAAGCAAAGCTACCTGACCACATTCGTGATGGTATAGAGATGATTATTATTGGTAGCTTTGATGAGTTTGAAGAGCGCGACATCAATGCATTTTACAAAGACGGTGCCCTCTACGTCTCAAATATCCAGAGCGACAACGATGACCTTCTGGATGATCTGGTCCATGAGACAGCCCACTCCGTCGAAGAGCAGTACGGAATGGAGATCTACGGAGACCAAGAACTCAAGGATGAATTCTTGAGAAAGAGAATGCACCTTTACAACGTCCTATGGAACATGGGTTTCAAGGCTCCACGAGAAATGTTCTTCGATACAGAGTATGACCAAGAATTTGACCAATTTCTTCTAGATGATATTGGGTACGACAAGTTGTCAGAGATTTTGAAGGGAATCATGGTCACGCCATACGCTGCCACGTCTTTGCGAGAGTATTTTGCAACAGGCTTTACAGAATTTTATCTTTATCCTGACAGCCACAATTACCTCCAGAAGACATCTCCAGAGCTATACAAAAAATTAGTTCAGCTTCATAAGCTCGATCAGACTTGACAGCATCCGTGTGGGGTGTTATATTATAGGCATAAGGAGATTATTATGCCTCACATTTCATTTTCGGCATTGAAGGACTGGAACTTTTGCGCTTGGTACCACAAGCTAACTCGCATCGATAACATCGGAGGATTTGAAGGCAACGCCTACACTGCCTTCGGTAACGCCATCCACGAAGTCTGCGAGAAGAAACTTCTAAAAGAAGAGGTAGATGAGAATGATCTGTTTATCCGACGCTTTGAGCACTTTCTTGGCGAACTTGACGAAGAGCAGGACGCTAAACTGGTTGAGGAAATGCGCTCGCAGGGCAAGGCTATTCTGCCTGAGATTGAAGATGCGCTTGCAGATTACTTCGGAGAATACGAAGTCCTAGGCTCTGAGATTCCTCTTGACGAGAAGATTGAAGACGAAGACGAGTATGTCTTCAAGGGCTTTATCGATGGTGTTGTGGCCACACCTGATGGCAAGGTACACATCTTCGACTGGAAGACTTGTTCTTGGGGTTGGGATGCCAAGCGTCGTAATGCACCTATGACCACATACCAGCTAACTCTATACAAGCATTACTTTGCTCAGAAGATGGATATCGATCCAAAGAACATTGAAACTCATTTTGCACTACTTAAGAGAACATCCAAGAAGGATCGTGTAGAATTCTTTAGAGTGACCTCCGGACCACGTAAGACAGAGAACGCTCTAAAATTGTTGAAAAAAGCACTATACAATATCAAGAACAAGCGGTACATTAAGAACAGACTTTCTTGCAAGTTTTGTGTTTTTAACAAAACGGAACATTGTCGATAGAGGAATAAATGACAAAGAAAAAGGTTTTGGTCTTATCAGACCATCCACTGTCCCCATCTGGTGTTGGGACACAGACTAAGTATATGATAGAAGCCCTGCTGAAGACCGGACGCTACCAGTTCGTTTGTCTTGGCGGGGCTGTCAAGCATAAGGATTACACCCCCCAGAGAGTAGATCCTTGGGGTGATGACTGGCGCATCTTCCCGATCGATGGTTATGGAAACCATGAGATTATTCGCTCCATTCTTCAAAAGGAGCGCCCTGACGTTCTCTGGTTTATGACCGACCCACGATTCTATGGCTGGCTATGGGAGATAGAGAATGAGGTTCGTGCGAATATTCCAATGGTTTATTACCATGTTTGGGATAACTTCCCGGCACCCAAGTTCAATGCTGACTTTTACAACTCTACAGATGTTGTTGCTTGTATTTCAAAGGTTACACATGCAATTGTTGAGCAGGTTGCGCCTGATGTTCAGTCTTGTTACCTACCCCATGCAGTAAATGAAACTTTCTTCCACCCAGCTTCAAACGAAGAGGAAGAACGTGCTGCTGAGTCACTCCGCGAGAGAGTAACACAGGGTAAGACAAAAAAGAAGATCTTTTTCTGGAACAACCGTAATGCCCGTCGTAAGCAGAGCGGTACTCTCATCTGGTGGTTCAAAGAGTGGTTAGATAAGGTTGGCCATGATAAGGCTATGCTCCTAATGCACACAGATCCACGAGATCCGCACGGACAAGATCTACCACATCTTATTCAGCATCTTGGGCTGGACCAAGGCCAAGTTCTGCTTTCGACAACGAAAGTGAACCCACAAGAGCTTGCTAATCTTTACCGAATGGCTGATTACACCATCAACATTTCTGATGCTGAGGGCTTTGGTTTAGCAACTCTTGAGTCACTTTCTTGTGGTACTCCCATCATTGTTAACATGACAGGCGGTCTACAAGAGCAGGTAACTGACGGCAAGAACTGGTTTGGCTTTGGCATCGAACCTTCCTCAAAGACAGTTATTGGCTCTCTACAGGTTCCATACATCTACGAGGACAGAATCTCACAAAGAGATTTTGATAAGGCGCTTACTTCTGCGCTCAAGAATCCAACCAAGAAATATCGCCAAATGGCTTCACATGGTCGTAGGCATGTGCTAAAATCTTACAACTTTGAGACTTTTGAAAAGTCTTGGATTGAGCTAATGGATAAGGTCACTGCCGAAATGGGTTCTTGGGAAACAAGGACTGGTTACGATAGATGGCATTTAATGGAGGTAGCATGAAAAAGAAAGTTCTACTCAAGGGTCCGCTTCTAACCCGCTCTGGTTATGGCGAGCAGGCTCGTTTTGCTCTTCGTTCTTTGCGTTCTCGCGAAGACCTTTTTGAAGTTTTCATTCAGCCCATCCAGTGGGGGCAGACATCTTGGACTTCTGAAATGAATGAAGAGCGCATTTGGATTGACCAGACTATTGAGAAGACGATTGGTTACATTCAGCAGGGAGGTCAGTTCGACATTTCTCTACAAGTAACGATTCCAAATGAATTTCAGAAGCTTGCTCCGGTAAACATTGGATATACTGCTGGTATTGAGACCACCAAGATCGCTCACCAGTGGCTTCAGAAGTCAAATGAGATGGACAAGGTTATAGTTGTATCTAATCACTCTAAGCAAGTATTCGAGAGCACCGAGTATAAGGCAGTAAACCAGCAGACTGGTGAGCAGGTAACTCTACGAAACCAGACCCCCATAGAAGCAGTCGGATACCCAGTCAAGACTTTCGAGACTCTACCAGAGTTAGGTCTAGACTTACCTACTTCATTCAACTTCCTTACTGTTGCTCAGTTCGGGCCAAGAAAGAACCTTCTAAACACCATTAAGTGGTTTATTGAAGAGTTCCGCAATGAGGATGTAGGTCTTGTAGTTAAGTCTAACATTGCAAAGAACTGTTTGATGGATCGCAAGCGCTTGATGGTAGATCTTGCTAACTTCCTTCGTCAACAGGGAGAGAGACAGTGCAAAGTATTCCTCCTACACGGCGACATGACTGACGCCGAAATGCACTCCTTGTATCGTGATCCTCAAATCAATGCATTTGTCTCTCTCCCCCACGGCGAAGGCTTTGGTCTTCCACTCTTTGAAGCTGCTTACTCAGATCTCCCTGTAGTCGCTACAGGCTGGTCTGGGCAGTTAGATTTCTTGGTTGATGCTGAGGGCAAGGAACAATTTTACAACGTCGCCTTCGATCTACAGCCGGTCCAGAAAGAGGTTGTTTGGGATGGGGTCATAGTCCCTGATTCCATGTGGGCGTTTGCTCGCGAGGGCTCTGCGAAGGAACAGATGCGTGCTTGTTTTGAGAATAATACGAGACGCGATGAGTACGCTCAGCAACTACACGAACGTTTCTCTGAGCAGGCGATGTATGAAAAGTTTGTAAAAACCATGGGCTTTGCTGGAATAGTAATAGAACAAGACTGTATTTTTGTAAGTGATATGTTTCAAGAGCAGTATATCGGTGGTGCTGAACTGAGCTTACAGACCTTGATTGATTCAATACCTGAATCTAAAACTTTTACCCGTGTAAATTCAGCCAATGTTTCTGAACTCATGCTTTCCTTAAATAAGGATAAGACATGGATATTTGGTAATATAGCTCAGTTACCAGAAGAACTTATTTCTTTTGCAGCCGAGAATCTTACAAATTACTACTTTATCGAGTATGATTACAAGTACTGTGAGTACAGGAACCCAGTTCTTTATGAGTTCCTTGAAGATGAAAAGTGTGAATATAGCGAAACCCCAAGAGGTAAGTTAATTTCTAAGTTTATCAACAACTCAATAAAGACCTTCTATATGTCACAAGCTCAGCGTGATATCCATGCTGCTGATTTGAAGAGCCTAACTGGTGACAACTTAGTCGTATTATCTTCCACATTCAACACGGATTTCTTTGAAAATCTTGAGAAGTATTCTTCAAACGAGAAGACTGATAAGTGGCTTGTGCTAGGTTCTCGTTCTTGGGTTAAGGGAAGCAATCAATCTGAAAAGTGGTGCAAAGATAACAATCTAGATTATGAAGTGATTTCAGGTCTTAAGCCAGAAGAGGTGCTGGAACGGATGTCAAAGGCAAAGGGTGTATGCTTCTTGCCAACAGGCTATGATACTTGTCCAAGATTTGTTATTGAGGCTAAGTTATTGGGATGTGAACTACATCTAAACGAGCATGTTCAGCACGCTAATGAGGATTGGTTCAATACAGATAATTTAGAAGATATCAAGAGTTACCTGTTGAATCGAAAGGAAGTATTCTGGGATGAAGTTAGATAATCATTTTTCTGTTGTCATTCCTTCATATAATTGCGAAGAATGGGTTGAGAAAAACTTAGGTTCTGTCTTAGGGCAATCATACGACAATTATACAATTTACTATGTTGATGATTGCTCTACAGACAAAACTGTGGATATTGTTTCTTCTTTCAAGAGCGATAAGATAGTAACATTTTTTAACTCTTTCAACAAAGGCAAAATGGAGAACTTAGAGATTGTAAATGAGTCTTTACCTGAAGACACAATTACAGTAATTCTAGATGGTGATGATTGGTTCTACAATAAAGAGGTCCTTGGTTTTTTAAATCAAATTTATCAAGATTCAAATGTTTGGATGACAAATGGCTCTTATGTTATTGAACCACACGGTTTTGTGGTTAAGCCAAGATTAAACAATGACTATTGGTCTGGGAACATAAGACAAAAAAGTTGGGAGTTCTCTCATCTTGGAACTTTTAAGAAGAAATTGTATGATAGAATAAAAAAGAAGCACCTAATGAATTCGTCTGGTCTATACTGGGCTACGACAAGTGACCAAGCAATAATGTGGCCTATGGCTGAGATGGCAGGACCAGAACACCATCGTTCGATAAACGAAGTGTTATACTGCTACAATAGAAAAAACCCATTGTCAGATGATAGGGTTAATAGAAATGATCAACTTTTAACAGAAAAACTTATAAGACAAATAAAACCATACGATAGATTAGAAAAACTATGAATATTCTGCTAGAAAACGTTAATCTTAGATCGACTTCTGGACCTAATCATTTTGGACAAAAGTTAGTAAAATACCTTAGTTTACGTGGAGTACAATTCAGTAATTCGATTCCTTACGACAAGAAGCTTACTTTTATACAGTCAAGTGGTCAAAGAAAGGACTTGGACATGTATCTTAGATTAGATGGTATATATTTCAATTCTGGTTTTGATTGCGAGAGAATGAACCATAATATAAAAGCTAGCTATCATGATGCTAAAGGTGTGATCTTTCAAACAAATTTCAATAAAGAATTGATTTTTAAATGGTTTGGTTCACATTCAAATTATGCCATCATAAATAATGGAGCCGATGTATTATCAATATCTGATTTTGAGATATCAGAACAAATAAAGAACAGATACAGTTCTTTTGATAATGTTTGGAGTTGTGCTGCTAGCTGGCACGCCTTCAAGAGACTGAAAGAAAATGTAAAGTATTTCTTGAATTTTGCGGGTGATAATGATTGTCTGATAGTATGTGGAAATAATCCTGACTATGTGATTGAGCACCCAAGAATATTTTACGTTGGTGACCTATCAATATCTGAACTCATGTCGGTATATAAAATTTCAAAATACTTTATTCATTTGGCTTATCTAGATCACTGTCCAAATGTTGTTATTGACGCTCGCGCCTGCGGGTGTAATATCATTTGCTCATCTGCAGGTGGAACACGAGAAATAGCAGGCTTAGGCGCAACAATTGTTAACGAACCAGAATGGGATTATAGTTTTTTGGAGAGCCCCGAGCCTCCAGCCCTTGAGTTTAACAACATAACTGGCAACTCTTTTGATTCAAAAATATCAATGGCTATCGTTGCCAAAAAATACTTAAATTTTTTAAAGGAAGATTAAATGAAAGTTTACTACTATGATTTTGGATTATGGAAGGGAACAGAGATACACTGGATGGTCAATCATGTCTTCCCTGCTCTCAATATCACAGACTATAAAGTATATGGTTTTGAGGCTTGTAAGGATTACGCTGATGCCTTAAAAAATAAGTACAAGGATAATGATCGGGTTGAAATTATTAACAAAGCTGTAGTTGACACTCCGCGAATGGTTAGGCTTTATCATGCCCCAAATCACGTCGGTCACTCTGTTTTTTCAACAAAAAGAAACGTATCCAAAAACTATGAAGAAGTTGAAGGTATCGTGTTTTCAGAGTGGATTAAAGAGAATGTAAAAGCACACAAAATTGCTTTTAATATTTTAAAGGTTAACATTGAAGGCTCAGAGTGGTATTTGTTTAATGATCTTGTAAATTCTGGAGTACATAAACACATTGATGTATATTGTGGGCAAGGTCACGATGTAGAAAAGGTATCAGAACTTGAGGATAAAGTCGATGCCTACTACACACTACTAAAAGAAAATGATATAAATTTGTATAGATTTACGGAATACCTTCCACAGAAAAATGATGATATAGTATCTATCATCAGAGATAAAATGAAGGACTATTGATGAAAAACAATATAAGTGTAATTGGAATCGGTCGCCTCGGTCTTTGTTTCTGCCTAACATTAGAAAAGGCTGGATACAATGTTGTTGGCTATGACATAATCGAAAATTATGTAAACGAAATCAATAAAAAAGCATTCTTTTCTCATGAGCCCGGAGTAAATAAACTCTTATCAAAGTCAAAAAATTTTAGAGCCACATCGGATGCTGCTGATTGTGTGTCACATTCGGATATTCTTTTCGTTACTGTAGCATCTTTTTCAGAGCCAGACGGTCAATACGATGTTTCTCAAGTCGATTCTGTTGTAGATACTCTAGTGAAACTTGGCAAGCAAAAAGATACTAAGCATTTAGTAGTTTGCACAAATGTTAATCCCGGTTATTCAGATACTGTATACAAGAGATTACGGGAATATAACTGGAATGTTAGTTTTAATCCAGAAACAATAGCTCAAGGAACAATTCTAAAAAATCAATCTGAGCCAGATTGTGTTTACATAGGCAGCGATACGGATGAACTTGCACAGGAGATTGTATCTGTTTACAAAAATGCTTGTACTAATACTCCCTCCATACACATTATGGATAGACTAAGTGCTGAGCTTACGAAGGTATCCCTCAATTGCTACTTAACTTGCAAGATTTCTTTCGCCAATATGGTTGGTGATCTAGCCACAAAGATAGGGGCTAATCCTGACAAAGTTTTACACGCAGTTGGCTCAGATAGTCGAATAAACAATAAGTTTTTTAGATATGGCTTTGGGTGGGGTGGTCCGTGTTTCCCTAGAGACACAAGAGCCTACATGCGCCTTGCCAAGAACAATGATATGCCTTTTGACATGTGCGAAGCTTCTACTGATATCAATGGCAAACATTTAGATTTTCAGGTAGAGCAATTTTTAAGCTCTGGACAATCTGAATACTTCACAGATTCAGTGACATACAAAAAAGGAACAGTAATTTTAGAAGAATCTCAGCAGCTAAGGTTCGCTCATGCACTGGCAAAAAATGGAGTCAAGGTTACAATTGAAGAATCCGAAGAAGTAATACAAAATCTAAAAAAAATATATGATGATTTATTTGCTTATGTGGAGAGAAGATGAATAAAGGCGTAGTACAAATAAATTTTACAATTGGTTTTGGAAACAACCTATTTCAATATGCATGTGGTAGATTATTTGCTGAAAAAAATGGTCTCAAGCTTTTACATAGAGCAATACCTGAGCTTGGTATTCCCGAGCAAACAGCTTTTGCAAATAGACAACTTCCAGTATTTTATATCAACGATTCAAACTACAAACAATGTCTAAACTCTGATATCAATTTAGAACAAAATTTTGTTATCAATGGTTACTTTGAAGATTATAAAATCATAAAACCATATATTGACGAAATAAGAACTTGGTATACACCATCTGAAATAACAAATAGAAAGGATGTTATCTTACACCTTCGTTTGCAAAATAGATTGATACAAGAGTCTCATCACAAAAATCACATCACTGCAGATTCTATAAAAGAAGTTTTAAACAAGATGAGTTTTGAAAGACTTCACATTGTCACTGATGCTGAAAAGTGGGAACCATATACTATTTCTGATATTAAAAAGATACAAGATCAAATCAGAGTAGGACCCAATCGAACAGCCCCATGGGTTTCTACTGAGCAGTCTTTAGAATACATGAATCATCTTGTTGAGGAATTGACACCTCTAGACCCAATTATTCACTGTAATGGGGCTGAAATGATGGGAGGTACTGGTGGGCTGCGAGGCAGCTTCATTGATGATTTCAATCTTTTGAGAAGTTTTGATAAAGTTATTGTACATAACAGTACATTTTCTTGGTGGGCAGCTACTTTAAGTGGAGCATCGCAAGTAGCAATTTTTAATCCTTGGAAGATTGCTAAGCCTCCCAATCTTAGAAGAAACCTTGGAAGAACCAATTTTGATGGTTGGTTTTCATGGGGTGGTGCTGATGCTCTTTACTTTAAAAAGTATGGAATAAAATCATGAAGTACAATTTCTTTACAGTTCTCAACTCTGCTTATATGATTTTTGGAAAAATTTGGCTTCTTTCATTATTAGAGGAAGTCCCCGACGACAAAATTGATAATATAATAATCTTAGATACGGGTTTGAAAGATGAAGAGGTTGAATATCTCAAGAGCTTCAGCAAAGTCAGTATTCTACAAAGTGACTTGAATCTTACAGACACTTCTGATGCTCTTCCACGAAATTCAAATTGGCTACAACATGTTCTCAGAAAAACTAAATTTTGTAAAGTGGCACTAAAGATCCACAGCAGTCCATTGATTATGGTCGATTCAGATTGTATGTTTTTAGGCGATGTAACAGAAGTGATAGAACAAGATAAGGATATTTTAGTTTGCAATAGAAGTTATAAAGAAGATGATAACTGGATTGCTTCTTTTTTTGTTGTAAACAATCCAGATGAAGGTATAAGATTTTTGAATTCTTGGATTGGTAGAATGAAGAGGCTAATGGAAGAACAGCCACATCGCGGCTGGTTTGAATCTCATTCCTTGAATTTATTGCTTAATGAAATTAGACAAGGTAAACACGGAGAATTTAATATAGGAGATGTGTTTACTGCTGATGTTGCTTGTGAAGAGGAAAGTTTTTTCTCAGATGAAAATACAAAGATAGTTCACTTCAAGGGTACTGGACAGAAAACAGACTTCTCTGGCAGAATAAACAGATTTAGAAATTCTAAACATGTTATAGAGAAGGTCAATGAATATATCAGAAAGTAAAAAAGAAATAATATCAGAATATTTTGGAGATGTAGATGAGTAAGATTGGAGTTTTGAAAAATCGTTTTCACCCAAGCGGTTGGCAAAATTGTGATTGGACAAATAGGATGAAAGAGGCAATTGGTATTCTAGGTTTAGAATTAGATTTTATTGACAACCCGTCTCTTGTAGATGAAGAAACTTTATTTTATTTAACAAGACTCAACCATGATGCTGGTTACAAGAATTCTGAAAAATTATCCAAAAAACTAGAAGAGATAGCTCTACACTTTGAAAACAAGAGAAGTTCAATATTTCCTAGTTCTTATCTTTACAGGCTGTATGAAAACAAGAAAAACATATTTTTCTTATTTGATAAATGCGGAGTAAAACAACCACAAACTTGGTTTTTTGATAATCCTGAAGAAGCATTAAACACTAAAATACCATTCCCGGTCGTCATAAAACACCCTTATTCGTGCGCTAGCAACTTCATGGAGCAGGCTAAAAATATAGAGGAATACAGAGATAAGGTTAGAAAAATCTTCAATGTATCTTCGGGATGCATAGTGCAGCAAAAGATAATGTTCACAAAAGAAGCAAGATTGACTTTTGTTGGCGATGAAGTGGTGCATGGCTACTTTAGAATCAAGAAAGACCAAGATTCACTTTCTGGTTCTACTCGTTTTGGTTCTGTTTGTGATTTTGATATTGATCTAAAAGAGATGTCAAAACACATAAAGAAGTTTAGAAAGCTTACAAATATAAATATAGGAGCGTGTGATGTTGCTTGGGAAAATGATGATTTGACAGTAGAACCACATTTTTTTGAAGTTTCCCCAATCTTTAGTATGAATGTTCCGGGTCCTGTTGGCTCTGCATACAAATCTTTCAAAGGAACTGCTGAGTTCAAAGTAAAAGAAAGACAAATACAATTAGACTTTTATAAAAAAGTAATTCAATTTTTGAAGTCGGAAAGTGAAAAGCCAGTAATCTATTGTGATATTGACTACACGATTAATGACCATGTACCTAGGGTGAAAAAATGGACAAGTTCAGATGGCTCTATAGACCAAAGATATGGAGATTATGATGAGATTATGCTCGATCCTGCCAATGAGCAAGCAAGAGAAATTCTCAATTATGCAAAAGAAAAGTATAGAATTGTTTTTATAACAGCTAGGGGTAAATTCAATAATCCCTATCTCTCTACTAGAGACTGGCTTATCAAAAATAACTTTCATTATGACCAGATAATAATTGTTGATAACTTTGAGCAAAAATTAGAGATACTAAAATCAGATCATAGAACTCATTTGTTCATAGATGACTTAACAAGAGGACATCATACTGATAATATTGAAGTAAAGAAAGATAATGTCAAGAAATTGATTTATTTCAATATACCTTTCATTAGATACAATAACAACTGGTCTGAAATAGAGGAAGCACTAAGATGATAGTAGCCAACAATAAGTCAGGGTTGGGTAACAGAATGAAATCGATTGTTTCTGCCATGAGGCTTGACAGTGATTACCGTGTCCACTGGACTAAAAATAAGGATTTGACTTGTGAATTTTCTGATTTATTTCTAAATGATGTAGAGGTGAAATCAATCCCATCAGGTGCTAAAACTTACCCTTCATGGCGACTGGCTATTTTAGACACAGACCCAATACCTAATGGTTTCACCAAGATTACAGCAGACAGAGATATGGCTGGTAATAGATTTAGTTTTACTTGTCCTAGATTACGAAACATTGATTTAGAATTTTCAAGAATACCTGAAGCTGTAAGATCTGAATGTGTTAGTAAATTCAATGACCTAATCATAAATCCAGAGATTTTAGAAAAAGTCGAAAGATTCTCAAGCAATTTCAACGATGAGACCATATCAGTACACATACGTTCTTGGTCGGACGATATCGAGAGAAAAGATAGCTTTCACAGATTAGAAAACTTTTTTGCCAGTGTTAAGTCTAATTTGAATAATACTACGGATGGTAATATATATCTTACGTCAGATTCTGATTATGTCAAAAATTTATTTAAGACAAGATACGGAAACAGAGTACTGGTTTATGACAGAGAGACAGACATAGCAACAAGTCGTTTTCATGGGGAAGGAATCAAAGAAGACTTCATTGAAATGCTTTTACTGTCCAAGAACAAAACAATTATAGGAACTTATCTTAGTACTTATACAGAAGTAGCATGGTGGTTAGGAGGAGCAACAGCGGAGGTTGAAATATGCTAAAAAAACCATATAATTTAGAAGAGCAAATGTTTGGTTTGAACAATAATTTGACTTGGGATGACATTAGGGCTACCAACATTAATTGGTGGAAAAGAGTAGGAAAAAGCGATCCAAAAGAAAAGCCCGAAACTAAAAAGGCGAACTACGATTTTTTCTTAAATGATATAAAAAGTATTACTGGCATCACATTTGATAATGTCAAAGATAAAATCATAGGGGAGATATCTGTAGGACCTTATGGAGGCATCATAGAGTGTTATGGAATGAATTGCAAAGAGAAATATTTTATTGATGTTTTTATGGATGATTTCAAAGATATGAATTATGTCAATTGGACTTCTAATTCTCATTTCATTAATGCTCCCGCCGAACACATTCATCTAGAAGATAATTCGCTAGACATTCTTTTTGGTTACAATTCTATCGATCATGGTTGGGATTGGAAGGCTTCTATCGATGAGTGTTTGAGAGTTTCAAAAAGCATGTTTTTAATGTTTGATACAAAAGATGAAATAGATGGTGATTTTCATCCACAAAAAATTAGTCATCAAGATGTGATTGATTACGCTGAAGAGCATAAGTGGTCCAAGAAATTTCAACATGTTACTGTAAAGCCACAGCTAAAAGACTACGGCTATTATGAAACATGCTTTGACTGGCCAGAAACTTGGGTATACGTGATAAAATGAATAATTCATATGTTGTAGCTTCGCTTGGTCGATGCGGCTCTCAGTTAATGACGGTGGCTTTACACAATCATTTATGGGGATTTCAGGAGCACGAAAAGAAATTTTTAAAAAAGACAAGACCTTTTATAAGAGAATATCCTAGTGTATTCAAGAACGGGGTGGTTCACAAAACACACCTATATCCAATTCAATATCCTGACAACTGCAAAGTTATTTTTACTTTTGGTAATCCTTTGGATATTATATTGTCGGTTGTTAGAAAAAGTAAAACTGAAGGCTACTGGGGTCCTGCTCACTTCAAGAACCTAGATGCTGATTGGGGAGAGTTTGGAGATATTTTTATTCGAGACGTTCTAAAACTAGAAAATATGTTTGATTCATTTTACAAACCGCAAACATGTGATATTATGTGTCTAAGGTATGAAACTCTATGGGAAAATGAAGATAAAATTTCTGAGTTTCTAGATTTTGATTTTAGGCTCCCTGAGCGTAAAACTAGAGAATCTAAAAACCTAAGACAAAGCCTAACAGGCGAACAGATAAAAATCTTTAATTCTGGATACTCTTCTTTCATAGAAAAAATAAACAATGCTGAAGATTGCAAAATTTGGAGTGTGAAATGAAAAAAGCATTAGTGTGTGGAGCGGGTGGCTTCATCGGTGGTCATCTTGTCAAGTATCTAAAGTCGAAAGGCTACTGGGTACGCGGTGTTGATCTTAAATACAACGAATTTCATAAGGTTGATGAGATAGCAGATCATTTTGTTATTGGAGATCTGAGAGATCCTTATGTTGTCGCCGCCGTGATTGACGAAGAAATGGATGAAATCTATCAACTTGCTGCTGATATGGGCGGAGCAGGATTTGTTTTTACTGGCGAGAATGATGCAGATATCATGCATAATTCTGCCATGATCAACCTAAACGTTGCGCACGAAGCAGCCAAAAAGAAGGTCAAGAGAGTATTCTACTCCTCTTCTGCTTGTATGTATCCAGAGCACAACCAACTAGATCCCGATAACCCAAACTGTGTTGAAGACTCTGCATATCCAGCAAATCCAGATTCGGAATATGGTTGGGAGAAGCTTTTCTCAGAAAGACTATTCTTGGCTTTCATGAGAAACAAGGGACTTGAAGTGCGTGTGGCAAGGTATCACAACATTTTTGGACCATATGGAACATGGGAAGGTGGTAGAGAAAAGGCTCCCGCTGCTTTCTGTCGTAAAGTTGCACAAGCTCCAGAAGGCAGTAAGATTGAGGTATGGGGACCGGGTACTCAGACTAGATCCTTCCTGTATGTTGATGAATGTGTTGAAGCCACTTACCGCTTGATGCAGTCTGATTTTACGGGACCAGTTAACATTGGCTCCGAAGAAATGATCGCGATTAACGATTTTGCCAGAATGGCAATACAAATCTCTGGCAAGGATCTGGAACTTTATAACATTGACGGTGAGGAGTTTGAAGCTAAGTATGGGCACAAGTGCCCAATTGGTGTTAACGGAAGAAACTCTGATAACACGCTTTATCGTGAAAAAATAGGATGGGAAGTATCACAACCCCTATACGAAGGGATGGAAATGACGTATAATTGGATTCTAAAACAGGTGAAAAAGAATGGCTAGATGTTTAGTAACAGGACACAAAGGATATATAGGCTCAAAGCTTTTTACAAGACTGCAGTCTTTGGGTCACAAAGTTATTGGTATTGATCTTAACGAAGAAGTCTCAAAAGATATCAACAAGATCTTGGCAGAAGATAGCGATGGCAAGTTTCACCCTTATTTCTTTAATTTCCAGCCAGAATATGTCTTTCACATGGCATGTCTTCCCCGTGTAGGCTATAGTGTGGAGCATCCTGTTGAGACAACAAGGAACAATGTACTTGCAGGAACCAATGTTCTTAATTTTGCAAGAAAGGTTGGCTCTGTCAAGAGAGTAATTTATTCTAGTTCTTCATCTGTGGTTGGAAATGGAAATGGACCTGCAAGCCCCTATGCTCTACAAAAGTTTACCACAGAACTTGAGACTACCATGTATTCTCATCTTTATGGCTTAGATACTGTAAGTCTTAGGTACTTCAATGTTTATTCTCATGACCAACGAGCAGATGGTCCATATGCTACTGCTGTTGCAAACTGGATGAAGAGTATTAGAGAAGGCATCAATCCATTCATTACTGGTGATGGTGAACAACGCCGCGATATGGTCAATGCTGACGATGTTGTCAATGCTAACATCTTTTGCATGAACTACGAAGAAAAGCTGAATGGATCTGTTTTTGATGTTGGTACAGGTGCCAATATTTCTCTAAATGAAATGTCTCAGGTAGTAAAAGAGCATTTCCCAAACGTCAATTTTGATTATACTGAGCCAAGAAAAGGCGATGTAATGACCACAAAGGCAAACGTATCAGGTCTTGCCGAACTAGGCTGGCGAGCAGGTATTGAAATAAACGAAGGAATATCAGATTGCTTCAGGAGACTTAAGTGAGTTCTGTAGGGATAATTGGACAAGGTTTTGTGGGTACAGCTATCTATGAAGGTTTGAAAAACTTTTATAATATTAGAACATACGATATTAATGAAACCAAATCTAACTCCACTCTTGAAAAGCTGGTTTTACATTCTGGTATTATTTTTCAGTGCTTGCCAACACCAATGCGTTCAACTGGTGAATGCGATTTGACAATCGTAGAAGCCTCTTTAAAAAACATAGATGAGCTTTCCAGACAATTCAATCGCACCCCTATCGTTGTTATAAAGTCTACGGTCCCGCCCGGTACTTGTGAAAGACTAAATGATACGTTTATTAGTTTAAATATTATATTTAGCCCAGAATTTCTTACAGAAGCAAATTCAATAGAAGATTTTAAAAATCAGACACGTATTATCCTTGGAGGACCAAGACCTTATACAACTCAAGTAAAAACAATGTTTAGAAAAGCATTTCCGTATATTCCTATTATTAAAACAGGATACCAAACTGCAGAAATGGTAAAATATTTTATTAATAACTTTTTATCAACGAAGGTGTCGTTTGCAAATGAAATGTACCAGATTTGCAATGAGTTAGGAATTGATTATGATAAGGTGACTGAGTATGCGCTTTTTGATCAAAGAATTGGAAGAAGTCACCTCGCTGTCCCCGGACCTGATGGAGATTTTGGGTATGGTGGGCATTGTTTCCCAAAGGATTTAGATGCAATGATTTATGTAGCATCAAGTTTGGGACTAGAGCCAACAATTCTAGAAGCGACTAGAGAGAAAAATAATAAGGTGAGAATTAACAGAGATTGGGAAAACATGCCCGGTCGCGCCGTTTCAAAGGAGTAATAATGAGCAACGGAACATTCAAACTATCAAATCAGGCAGTAGGTGCCCTAATGATGGCTCTTCAGGAGTCACTGCTAAACGAATTGGACATAGTTCCAATCATCAAGGGTTTTGAACTACAGACAGGAGATGAAGGTCTTGTCGTAACGAATCCACCAACTGTCCGCGTTAGCAACAGCAAGCCAATTACCGAGCAAGATTTGCTCAACATGGCGGGCGACTAATTGCCGCGTTATCGATACAAATGTGAAAGCTGCGAGGGAGACTTCGTGGCTTTTCACTCGTTCTCGGAGCAAAAGGAGTCTTGCGACCTCTGTGGGCACGAGAGCGTTACAAAAATGGTGGGTAAGCCGATAGTCCTGAACAAAAAACAGGAAGATTCTAAGGCTACTGGTGCCCTCACAAACGAATACATTGAAGCCAATCGTGAGCTACTGGCTGAGATGAAGGAGAAAGCAAATAATGGACTTTATGAGTAGGCTAGAAATGATACTATCACTTATCCTGTTGTTGTCTCTCGGGATCAATGCACTGCTGTTTGTGTATTCTCGCAACGTAGCACAAAAGCTTGTCATGATCTCAGAAGAGATTGATGATCTACGAGCAGCAGCAGGAAGCTTTGCCGAGCATGTAAAGAAGGTGTACGAACTAGAGGCGTTCTACGGTGATCAGACACTGCAAGCTTTGATGGATCACGCTCGTTCCTTCCGAGAATACATGGACGAGTTTGACTTCATATACATACCAGACGGAGAAGAAGATGCCGAGACGCAGCAGATCGAAGAAATCTAATCACTATTTTACCAAAGAGCACGAACAGGCAATTATTGAGTACTGCTCTACAGACTGTAATAGGAGAAAGACTGAGATCTATGTAACAATGTTGCAGCCTGCGTTCAGTGAGATGGTAGACAAGATCGTATACACATACAAGTTCACGACTCTTCCAAACATCGATGTCCTAAGAGAAGAGTGTAAGGTATGGTTAATGACCATCCTTGACAAGTTCCAGCCCGAGAAAGGACACAAAGCATTCTCCTACTTCTCTGTGATCACAAAAAACTGGTTTATCCATAAGGTCAAGAAGCAAAAGCGCAAGAATCAAAGAGAGGTAGACTACGATGCTGCTCCCAAGAAGTACGAGCAAGAGTATCTGGCAACAGAAGAGACATGGGTCACTGAGCAACTACAACGAGAATTCTGGAGATCCTTCTATGAAGACATGAAGACTTGGGAATTCAATGACATGCGCGACAATGATGAGCGCGTATACAAGGCAATCATCGTTCTGTTCGAGAGCAAAGACGACATAGAAATTTTTAATAAAAAAGCTATTTACCTATATCTGCGAGAGATTACAGGTCTCAATACAAAGCAGGTCGTAAATTCTCTGAACAAGTTTAGAGAGCTATACTGTGACTTCAAGTCAGACTGGGAGAATGGCAAAATATGAGCGATGAATTTGATGATTTGATGGACGAAGCAATCGAGAACATTCGCAACGACCGCAAGGTTGCGCGCGAGTTCTTGAATGAGTTAGCCAACCAAATCGCTCAAAACGCAGAAAACAACCGAGCACTTTCCCCCGTCGCTGCAAAGCACATTGAAACCATGCAGCGCTCTAATGAACAGTTGGTAAAGGTTCTCACCCTCAAGCAAAAGGAGAGAACCAAAGAAGTTGGTTTGTCTGACGAGGACAAGGCAAGCCTCTTTGACATGATTCAAGGAGAAACCTGATGGCGAGGATTGATTTCAATCAAATTAATTATCCGGGCGCTGGTATGGAACTACTTGTTAATGCAGCCCGAGAAACGATTAATCCCGGTGTTAAAAGAAGTAATGAGTTTGAAGCTAAGGTGATGACAACGCCTGTAAATGTTCCTGCTGATTTTGAGAGCGATGGATATAAAAAATCAAGAAATCCAAATCCAAAAGATGGTGATAGAAAATATCAATTTTACGTTAAATTAATAGGTAATCAGCCTCAAAAATTCCTTGCAGAAGACTGTGAAGACGATCCCACTTATTCAGATGAAAAAAGAACTCAAATAAATACTTTAAATACACAACTTTGTCGGGTTATAACAAATCATTTTGCTAGACCAAAGAAAGGCGATATTGTAAAAGTAACTCTTGAGTCAGGTCTAGATTATGAATTTAATTGCAGAAGAGCAAAATCTTATCTTGGTATTGTAAGACACACATCTGAAAATGATTTTAAACCCGTGAATGAAAAACAAAAAGAAGTTTGTGATTCTATGGAGAGTTTATTTAAATCTGTTAGCTTTACTAGTGTTGGTAGTATAAGCACAAGCTACAAAGAACACTTTGAGCCTTCAATTGGTCCATTATCAAATCCTTTGAGTGGTTATCCGGTGTCTGATAATTTTTATAATAAAAGAGGTAGTGGTATTCACGGAGGTTTAGATCTAGGAGCGGAAGTTGAAACTCCGATTAGAGCAATGCACGATGGTACGGTATCTATTAGAGCTTCAAACTGCAAAGACAATTTTTCTAATCTAAAATCTGTGGATGGAAAACTTGTTGCAATAGCAGAAAAAGACTGTGGTAAACAGCCAGATGGCACTTACAAGGGCTCTCGTGGAGGAAATTTTATAAGACTTACACATCCAGATGGGTGGTTCACATCTTATATGCACCTTTCAGGAAAAGAGTTGACAGCAAAATCTGGTGTATTTGTCAAGGCTGGAGACATAATTGCATACTCTGGAAACACAGGAAATAGTTCTGGTCCTCACCTACACCTTCAGTTACATAGAAGCAATGGTGATAAACTAAATCCAGCTTGGCACATTGGAGAAGCCGCTCACGCTGCCGCAACTGCCGCTAGAGAAGCCGAACTGTCTTCTGCAGTTGTGGAATCATCTGCGGCGACTGCTAAACAAACTTCAAAACACTCATAATTTAAAGGATTAAAACAATGGCACAATCAAGAACTAAAAGCATAATAGATCCTAGTAAGTTTTCTGGTACTCGTCGTAAAGAGGCAAAAAGAATCCAGAGAGAAGTAAAAGACTATATGGAAAGCAAAGATGCTGGCGGTTCTCCTCTTGTACCAAGACTAAGCGGCTTACTAAACACTGAAAAGCTAGACATTAACGTTTATTATGCAGCGAGCCCAAACGAACATGTTATCCAGCACAAAGGCGCTTTTATAACTTTTGGAGCAGATAAACCTACGGGAACTGCCAGTGGTTACGGTGGCAAAGGAGCTATGGGGGCTAATAGAATTGATTTAGTGGTTGGGAGGCAATCTATGGGTAAGCCTGATGATGGCACAAATACAGACAACAGCTTTCAGGCTGATGCTGCAAGAATTTACATTTCACAACTTACCGATATTGATGCAAACTTTGGTATAGATCCGGGCAAATCTGGTTACATGGAACAACGTTCTGGTATTGGTATCAAGGCTGATGGTGTGAGAATCATCGGTCGAGAGGGTGTTAAAATAGTTACAGGCAGAATGCAAGCCACTAATGAAAAGAACTCTCTTGGAGGTAAGATGCTTCCTGCTCCTACTATCGAACTAATTGCTGGAAACAACACAGAGCCCCGACCAGCAGCAGGAACTTTGGGTGCTTTCTTTGGCGAAGACGAGATGTATGATCCGCTACAAGGTGTTGGTATGGGCAACAATCTAGTAAAAGCATTTCAAGATTTGATGTTCTTGTTGCAAGATGTCATTGGTGTTGTAAGAAAAACTAAAGCTAATCAAAAGCTTCTAAATATAGCAATTTCTGCTGCTGCCTCTTTACCTCCTGCTATTGCAGGACCTCTAATATCTGCAGCGTTCGCTCTATACAGCACAAGAGAAGTGACCACATCAATAGATTTGTGGCGAGCCAACATAGATGCCACACTATTTGACATAAATTATTTACAACCAATTGGGTTTCGTTATATCGAAAGTAGAAATGTCAAGACAACCTAATTATTTGAGAGCATAAAATGTCAAATCCTTCACCTTTCCTGCGCTATCAGGATAAAAATGGCGATTTTCTAATTGATGATTGCGAAGTAGATCTACCCGGACCAATCGAGAAAGTATGTCTCGATTGCAAACCGAATCCAAAAGCAATAGTCCAGAATTGGAAAACAAGCCTAAACACACCATTTCTCAATGAGAAACTTTGTTTATATCAAGTTGGCGTTAAAACTTCGCACAATGATACTGGTGGTAATGAAGGCATTGTAGACAGGTTTGAAACCTACAAAGAAGAAGCGATTGAATTGTTTCTGGATGAATACCAGAAGGCAGTCAGTTTTGAAAACATAGAGGCTTTGCGTGAAGCAATAACTTATGATTCTGACAAAGATTTTGATCTTGAAGCAAGAGCAAACTCTACTTTATCTCTGTTGTATTCAGTGCCCTTTGATGCCATTGGGGGCTTAGAGGAAGCAGATGACGATGACGACGAAGAGGATGATGAAAGAGAGCCGATAGAGGTTACTTACCTAGCCTCAGAGTTGCCGGTCTTGCTTACAAGAGTTCGTAAAGGAATCAATCTTTACTCTAGGTATGTCAAAGTAGAATCAGTCATGAAAGGCGCAAGCCTTGTGTTTGACGAAACCCGTTCAGTTTTTAATATTGATAAATATGGTGACTCTGGATTTGGCAGAAGCAGCGAGATGGCTAGAGTCCTAATTGAGTTGGATAAGTTCTTGAATCGTAGAGGATTCAACATTGTTGGTGCAGGTAGTTTTGGTTTTGGCAAAGACAGAGTTATAAAATTAAAACTTGGATTTACTAAAAACTTTAAACTAAGGAAGTTATCAGTCTTCTCGCTAGGCTGTAGAGAAAAGCCAAAAGTTTTCAAAGGAAATAAATTATCAGCGCTCAATAGGGTCGATGTATTCAAAGATCGTACAGCGATGGCTTACTTCGCACAATTAGCTGATATGGAAAGAGATCTCACGGCACGTAATCCAAAAAACTTTGTTGATTTTATTCAAGATTACACATACCCTACTGTTGCTTTTCTAGACGCAGAAGAGATAGTAGAGGGCGATTCTAGTTGTGTTGCTGATAAGATCAGAGAAAACATACAGGGTCTTGGTCAAGAACTGGTTAATGATGTCTTGGGTATTGGCGACATTTTGGCATACCAGTTCCACAAGCAATTGTGTAGAGATGACGAAGAACAGCAGGATCTAGTTGATCAGTTTGGTGAAAGATACAAGCCAGTAGAGGAACTTGTCATTTTTGGAAGCAAGAAAAAAGGCAAGGAATCAATTTTCAGTAAGGGTAGTAGAAATGCTGTGAAAGCAATGGCTACCCAACAGGCATTTGAAAAACTACAAACAAACCCAAATGTGTTTGTTCAGTTATGTGCTGAAATGCTCATAGGAGCGTCAGGCTTAGGTGGCAAGTTTGCGGCGAGAGATTTATGGGATAGTTCTTTTGATAGAATGAAACTTTGTGGTCTTCTTGATTTCTTGCTTGACGCTCTTGGCTGTTTGTGGGGAGGCTTGGAATTAGAAGAAGCCCTCACAATTGCTTTGACAAGTGCCCTAAAGGCAATGGGTATAGAAAATTTTGGTATCCTTTTTGCTGGGCTACCACCAGAAGAGCAAGCTGAACTAGATGCCTTAGTCAAGAGAAAATTGGCAGAGGCAAAACAATCTGCTGGAACAAGACAAACAGCAGCACAAGATCAAGAAAGAAATTCTGTTGATGCAGATGCAAGCGTGTTTGGTGATGTAAATTTTGTAAAACCCTTTGAAGATCCAGTTTTGCTTGAACAAGAAAGAGCCTCTCGCACTCCCGGTCCTTATGAGGGAACAACTGTGTCTACAGGTGTTTACGAAGCTCAGAGCAGTAACTTTGGTCATCGCCCGAGGCTGGGAACCGAATATGATAATCCGCAACAAATATCCGGCAATCAAACTCCCGCTGCAGATGCCATCAATAGTGTAGCAAAAAGAGCAGAACAGACATTCTCTGCTGACTCCATAATGGAAGCATACATTTTGGCATTGATTGAGTACTATTCAGGAAGATTGTTAGATCTTGTAGATAAGCTAAATGAATTTCCCGGTGCAGAAATTATCAGTAAGATTCTTGCTGTGGCTGATTGTCCTCGTCCGCCTCTATTCACTCCGAGTATAATGGACTTCCTAAAGGATGTCGAGCTTCCATTCTGTCGAAACATAGGCGATATTGCTTTGCCAAAGTTATTTATTCCAAAGATAAATTTTGCAGAAATTATTAAAAGAATAGTTGAGGCTATCAAAGAAGCAATTATTCAAGCAGTTCTAGAGATATTAATCAAGTTAATGGTTAAGATTTGTGAGATTCTTGGTGAGGCAATCTGTAAAGCACTTGAAACAGCAGGCAACATTATTGGAAGCCTACCGGGATTGGTTACAGGTAATACAACGATTAGAGATATTGTAAGAGAATCTATATGTGGACCCAATGCTTCGGATGAAGATGTAGACAATTCTATTGCTTCCATGTTTGAGACACTTGGTGGTGCTGGTGCCAACCTTGCAAATAAAGATAGAGTTCTAGAGCTTAACGAGGCGATTGCTTCATCATCAACAAGACAAGAAATTATTGATGCTTCACTTGGTAACCCATCACAAGAATTCCTATCCATAGTTGACACAATTATAGAAGTCCAGTTCCCAGATTTCAGAGAGGCTATGCCAAATAGAAGTGCGATTGGCTCTTTCTTTACCAATTTCGGCAATCTTTTGCCGTCAGAAGTCAAAGATGAATTGGATAACATAGCAAATCAAACTTATGAAAATCTTGATCTTCCGGCTAATCCCACGTTATGTGCAACTCCAGATCAAATAGAAGAGTTCTGTTCACTACGTGCAGAAATCCTTGCAGGAAGAGCATCCGACGAGCAGATTGCAACTCTCTGTACTCGTCCTACAGATGATTTTGAGACCCTTAATAACGTATTACAAGATGGCATTCCAGCCACAATTATGAATAACCTTCCGCCGCTATTGTCTGATCCCGGTTGTAACAATGGGCTGTTTCCATATGAGCCGGAAGAATTACAGCAAGCTGCATCAGCAGGCTTGTCCGCAGACTTAGATAATTTGAAAATAGCCTATTCGTATGACATGCTAGGTAACGGACCCGGAGAAAAGAACTGGGGTTACGTCAATATGATTCTTTGTGACACGATGGCAAGACCTTTTACTAACCATGCCAGACTTGTTAATAGGTTCGCCATATTTGGTGCTAAGAAATATGTTGATTTCTATGTTGATAATAAGGACAGTTCAGACGGAGACGAAGACGTTAATTATGCAAAGACCGCGCGCCAAAGAGGTGCTTTCCCGGTTTATGTTGGAGAGTGGCAGAACACCTATTGGGGCATAAACTCTGGAGAATTAACCGTAAATGAACCAACAAACGCTATCACAACTAAAAAGACAAAATTTGTAGAAAGCAAAGATGATATAACGGCACTACCAGATTTTGGATATAACATAGGAATAGAACCAGTTGAGGATGGCTATAACATTATTACTCGTCGTCGTAAAGCAATTCCAGAACTTACAATGACCTATCGTGACAATCGAGCAGGTAACGGTAATTCTGATGGAACTGTAGACTCAATGGGCATTGGTGATAGATTCGAGTTCTATTTTGGCGAAGTTCGTAATGGCATAAATATAAAAAATAGTAATGTGAGAGTAAAAATTACTCAATTGCTGAACTATGGCAATTTATCGGCAGATGTTGCAGATACTATTAATAATCAAAATTCTAAAGGCTCTGAGACCGCACCTGCCAAGCCCGTAGCCGATAGCGCGATTATTGAGAATCAAAATTATGAATTTATTGGCATTGATTCTGGAATCGATGAACTCTTACAGTCTGCTCGTAGAATGTCTGGAGATAGAAATAAATTTGCAAATTTTGAGGCTTCATTCCAAACTCTATCAGATGAATCTCCATTGGTTCTAATGGTTTCAGATATCCTTGACATAGGCACTCCCGCCGCGAGGTCATATTGGCAAAACACAATCCAAACCTTGGCTTCTAATTTTGGAAATAGAGTATTCACAAACGATAATCCCTCTTTCCTCTACGGTGCCAAGCCAGACTCTTTAACTTCAGAGTTGGCAGAATACGGTGTTGAGCAAGACGGAGTCTTTAAACCATATTCGGAGGCAACATTTACAGATGAAGACGGCATCGAGCAGCCATTAAGAAATTCTGATGGAGTAATGGGCTTGAGTCGAGACCAGTATGAAAATGGAGATAATGCGAGGGTATTTTATCTCGACCCGGCACAATTTGGTGGAACATACACCAATCCAAAAGTATACGTTAAACCAGTTGATGCAGAAGGAATATTGGGTCTTGTGAATGTTATGTTCCCTGAATTAAGTCCTTGTAAACCATACAGAACAGATCTTGTAGATTTTGGAGACATAGCATCAAAGATCTCAACAAGTTACAACAATTATCCTGATGATCCGAGATTAGCAGGCGACCCTGATTGTATTGTAGAAAGACCCTTTGACCGTGTGCTTGGACGATCATCAAAGGCTGGTATTGAGGGAGCTATTTCCGCTGCTTGTAGAATTTATGCTTCAATGCACTTTCTTAAGACAATCAATACTTTTGCAATGTTCAAACCAGATTTTAATACAACTTTGAGTTCAGTTTACGCCTCCTTTATTCTTGAGGATATGGAAAAGAATATGAAAGACTCTCAAGGTCAATTGGCTGAGCTTTTCAATCCTTTCAAAGACGATGAATTTTGGTATGCATTCTTGGAGCAAGCTGTTCAAACGTATTTCAATAAAATACAGTCTGGTTCAATTATAGATATACCAACAGATGTTGAGAGTGCTTTAGAGAGAATCGCTGCTGCCCAGAACAGATACAAGTATCCTAATCGCAAAGATCTAAAGAACGCTAAAAAACTTGGAGAAGCACCATTACTCCAAGGTCTTACACAGTATAGAGAAGACGAAAATCTTGCTGCTGTTAAATCTGTAGAAGATGATTGTAAAATAATACTAAAAGAGTTTATGATTGAAGAAGTCAATTTTATTTCAAACGTATTTTATAAGAACATGGTTGAAGAAAAATTCATAGATAAGAATAACTATGTGACTAACATCCACTATCATATATTGACAGAACTAACATATGGCTCACAGTTAAAACTGAATCAAGAATTGAGAGAAGAAGTTGCTTCCCCAATCACGGCTGGTCAATCAGATTACACAGACGGCGACGAGTTTGCTCTAGAAGATGGAACGCCATACGTTGGATACTACCACGCTATGGAAGATGATGAAGGCGATCTGGTCTTTATGGTTGGTGAAGAGCACGGCGACGACGATAGGCTTTTGAGACCATTCGCAAACAAGGTGATAGTTCCAATTGGAGATATAGACGGCGCAAGTGGAGATCCAACTGCTCCGTTCAAGATCAGAAAGTACATTAGAAGGAATCTTGGAGCACCAGAAGAATATTCTACCGAACTTATAAAACAAATAAGAAATGATGGTGGAGATAGATTAGTATCCGAAGTTTATCCCGGTACTCTTCAGTATGTCTATGACGGACAGAAGACAAGAGAAGGAAGCGTAGCACTTGATCCTGATGCGCCCGGTAGACCTATCGTTGGTCTTCAAGGTGAACTTGGTCTACGCTATGGTTTGGAGTTCTCAACTACTTCTGGCGACGTGATAGCAACTGCTGAAATTGATGTACTAGACTTGCCTCTGAACTTGCTCAAAGGACTTGAGGGTAACAGCAAAGAACTGCTCTGCCTAATCAACAAGTTAATAGACGACCCAAATTACAAATTATTTATGGAATATGCAATTCCAGTCAAGCAGATTCTATCTGCAATTGCAATTTACAACGATGTGTCATATCTAAATTCTATTGGAGAACTTACCAGTGGAGCCAAAAAGAGTGGGGAAATTGGTGATGGAACTGCATCTAATACTAATAAGCCGGGTATGGCTGTTGAAGAAGATGGTACAACTTCTGTAAGTGCTCCCGGCTGGTTACCAAGGGCTGAGCGCGGAGGTTTCAGTCCGTTTGTTCTTACTTGGGACGAGTGGTCAAAAGAGACATTACGAAAATCAGATACTGTCCTCAAGAAGATGTTTAAATCATATTATTATTCTAGAGAATTTGGTAAGCAAGAGAAGCCAGATGCCACTGGTGCTCAGGTCGCTATACAAAATCTAAAAGAAAAATTTAAGTTTGCTCCCGGTGCGAGAACTGTGCCTTGGTGGCATCGTCGCACCAGTAACCCATTTAACGCCAAGGGTCAACTATGCGAGAGAAAAGAAGATGACTAATTATAAAGTGAGGGACAATTAATGGCTTCTTTGGCACCTAAACTTCCACTTACTTTGGATTCTGGAGATGGCTATACATCGATAAAAACTTTAAAAACTCTTATTAAACAAAATTTCAAAATGTTAATTTTGACAAATCCCGGTGAGAGAGTAATGGATCCAGAATTTGGTGTAGGAATAAAATTATTTTTATTCGAGAATTTTCAAAGTGATGTTTACGCAAGAATAGACTCAAGAATCAAAGATCAGACACAGAGATATTTACCAGTTATTGAGATAACAAGCATTGAGTTTGGTGTAGCGGAAATAGAAAACAACAGTCTGGGCTTAAGAATAGAATATATTATACCTGACATCGCTGCAAGAGATTTGCTGGAGTTCACTATTTAAGTTGAGGTAAACTGAATGCCAAAGCATAACAACAAAACGCCCTCTATAAACTATACTAATAGAGATTATGGGAGCATTAGAGAGGATTTGAATCAGATAGCAGAACGATTCTATCCCGATACATTTCAAGATTTTAGCGAGGCTTCTTTCGGCTCTATGATGCTGGATGCAGTTGCTTATGTTGGTGACCAGCTTTCTTTTTATCTAGATTACAATGTTAATGAGTCATTTCTAGATACCTCCTATCAGTTAAACAACATTATTCGCCATGGCAGAATAATGGGATACAAAAACTCAGGACGCCCTTCGACATACGGTACGGTTGCTATCTATGTTCTAGTCCCAGCCTCAACAAGTGGTATAGGTCCGGACAACAGATATATACCAATCATAAAGCGAGGCACAACTTTTTCTTCTGCAAATGGCTTAGGATTTGTTTTGACTGATGATGTAGACATGGCAAAAACCACGAACCCAATAGTGGTAGCTAGAACAGAGCCAACTACAGGCGCTCCAACTTTTTACGCCATTAAGTCATATGGAAAAGTGGTATCTGGGTTTTTCAACACTGAGACGGTAGAAATTGGTGCGTTTCAGAGGTTTAGAAGGGTTCAGTTATCAGAGTTAAATGTATCAGAAATAATCAGTGTTTTAGATTCAGACGGTAATGAATACTTTGAAGTTGAAAATCTTTCTCAAGATACGATATTTAAAAAACTAACAAATAAAAATTATAAAAATGATAATGTGCCATCTGTCTTAAAGCCACTTCTTGTCAATCGAAAGTTTGTAACTGTTTTTGATAACAACGGTGTCTCTTTACAGTTTGGTAGCGGGGACGAATACGCAGGTGATGTTGTGGCAGAGCCGCAAAGTCTTGCTATAGATGTATTTGGCAAGTCTTACGTTACAGACACTTCTTTTGATCCTAGCACTCTAGTATCAAATAAATATTATGGTATAGTTCCACAAAACACAACATTGACAATTTTGTATAGACAAACAAATCCAACAAACGCCAATGTTGCAGCAAATTCAATTAACACAGTAGGGAACAGGATACTAGAGTTTGAAGATGTTTCGGTGCTTTCGGCACCAGTTGTGCAATCAGTTAGATCCTCCCTTGAAGTAAATAACGAAACACCAATTGCCGGAAACGTATCCAATCCCAGTTCGGCAGAAATAAAACAAAGAATTTATGACACATTTCCAACTCAGAACAGAGCCGTAACTCAAAGAGATTATGAAAATCTAGTTTATAGAATGCCATCTAGCTTTGGGTCGATTAAGCGTTGCTCAGTTCAAAAGGATCCAGATTCACAAAAAAGAAATCTTAATGTGTATGTCATATCAGAAAATCCAGAAGGCAAACTCGAACAGACAAATAACACAATTAAAGAAAATATAAAAACTTGGCTTAATCATTATCGGATGATTAATGATACAGTTGATGTTCTTGACACATTTATCATCAATCTTGGAATTAATTTTGTGATTAAACCAGAGATGAATGCAAATAAATTTGATGTCCTAAATAACTGTGTAGCTGCATTAGCAAATGAGTTTTCAACACCACTCTTTGTAGGCGAGCCTCTTTCAGTCTCAAAAATTTTCAATGTCTTGAACAACGTGCCCGGTGTTAATGATGTTGTTAAAGTTCAGTTTGTAAATAAAACATCATCAAATTATTCTAACGTATTTTTCTCAATAGCAGAAAATATGTCACCAGATGGAGATTCTTTGGTTTGCCCAAAGAATGCAATATTTGAAATTAAGTTTCCCCAAGTAGACATCAAAGGTAAGTTAAGATAATGGCTATTAGACGTTATGTGGCAAGTGCCGATAATACAATTACAAATGCCTTCAAAGATGGGCTAGGAGTAAGAGCAACTGGCTCAAACATGGGTCAGGCAGATGTTAGTGAAGTTTTTTCAATTTATGGACGCGCTTCTTTGACTTCTTCGGAACTCTCTCGCGTTCTTACCCAATTCAGCGTATCTACAATATCTTCAGATAGAACAGCCGGTGTAATTCCTGCTTCTGGCAGTGTGAGTTTTTACTTGCGTCTATACAATGCTGAAACTTCTCAGACTGTCCCAAAAAACTTCACAGTAGTAGCACAAGCAATTTCAAGAGCTTGGAATGAGGGCGATGGTTTAGATTTGGAGAACTACAAAGACATTGGTAAATCAAACTGGGTTTCAGCATCTACTACCACTGCATGGAGTTCGGCTGGTGGTGATTATCATGAAACTCCTGTGTTTACTCAGACTTTTGATAGCGGTTTGGAGGATTTAGAAATAGACATTTCTGATCTTGTTGAACAATGGATCGATGGCACAAAAGACAACTATGGTATCGGTATAAGACTTACTTCCTCAGTAGAAAGCGACACAACATCGTATTACACCAAGCGCTTCTTTGCGAGAGGCACACAATACTTCTTCAAGAAGCCTGTAATCGAAGCTCGTTGGAACTCTTCAACACAAGATGATAGAGGCGACTTCTACATGTCTTCTTCTCTCGCACCAGCAGCAGACAACCTCAACACACTCTATCTTTACAACTACGTTCGTGGCCAATTGACCAACATCCCAGCGATTGGCACAGGAGAAATCTACGTCGATCTTTACCAGACCCTCGGCGGCACCGCATTAACGCAAGAAATCAACACACCAGCAACAGGCGGCTATGTGTCAACAGGCATATACTCTTGCTCAGTTTGTATCACAGGAACCTACACAACCTTACGTGATGTTTGGTATTCTGAGGGCACTGAATACTTTACGGGAACAATTTCTCCTCAAACCTTCGGTGCTGCTGCTGTATCAACTGGTAACAACCGTTACATCACAAAGATCAAGAATCTTAGAAACAAATACTTCTCTGAAGAGGAAGCACGCTTCAACGTTTATGTCCGAAGCAAAAACTGGTCCCCAACTATTTACACAGTAGCGTCAAGTGAAATAGAAAATACTATTATTCCTAGCGCATCATACAGAGTTTATAGAGTCTTAGATGGTTACAATGCTATTCCACACGGCACAGGATCAGAACTTCAAACACTCCTTTCTTACGATGTCTCAGGAAATTATTTCAACCTTGATATGTCCTTGCTTGAGCCCGGCTATGAGTATGGCATCAAGCTTGCGTTCTATGACTCTCAACGCCAAAGCTGGCTTGAGCAAGACCAGAAATTCCTATTCAGAGTAGAAGATTATGAGTACTAGAGATTTATTCGAGCGTTCAACAAACTACGTTTCAGACACAAACCAGAAAGATGCTTTTACTGACGCAGAGTCGTCAAGAAACGTAGCCGCTATCTCTGAAAAGCAGAATACTTTCGAGCCACAGATAGATTACAATGATCCTCTCTCTTTTGCTCGTTTTGGTTCTGCCGAGCTTTACTACCAGTCTGCTATCGATCGTATCATTGATTTCTATCCATACGACGGGTCTGACGCAGAATACAACGAGTTTTACAACAAGTCTCTGGATATTGAGAAATTTATATTCAATACTCTCTATCCTCGCACCAACGGATACGTCAACTTTTCAAACTCTTACATCTCTTTCAAGGGCGGTCCACACACAATCAGTTCGACTTCTACGAAGGGACTGTTTAAGGATCCAAAGTCTTCCCAAAGAGAGACTGCCAATATCTACGATGAAGATTTATACACTACTGAGGGTTTGCCATCTGATTACGGTCAGGGAACCAGAGAGTCGAACCTAAAGTGTGATTTCCAAAAGGGTGTCACTATTGAATTCTGGCTTAAGAATCATGAGTTGGGTGCTGGCGAAAAAAGAGCAATCTTTCATCTCACCAACTCTTCTGGTGGTGACGAATTTACCTTATATCTTTCTGACTCTGCTGGCTCACCTTTCTTTGCCACTCTTAGCGCCTCGCACTCTGATATTTTTGGAGATGAACAAATTGGTTCCACTCCAGATACCTCATCTATAGAAAACTGGAATCACTATGCTGTCTCGTTCAAGAGCGCAAGTGCTGGTATCACAACCAAGTTCTACCTCAATGGTGTTCTCGATCAGACAACAACTCTTGGTACCGACGGTGTAAACACTCTTACACAACCAGAGACCCTTGCTTACATTGGCTCTGGTTCTCATGATGAAGGGCACCTTTATTTCTCAGGTTCTATGGACGAGTTCCGTTTCTGGAAAGTTGAGAGAACAGCACAAGAGATCGGTAGAAACTGGTTTGGTCAAGTCAGAGGCGGTTCTAACACCGACATTTCTAACACTACCCTTGGGGTCTACTACAAATTTAACGAGGGCATAACAGGCGTAGAGGCGACAGATAAGATAGTTTTGGACTACTCTGGTCGCATTTCTAACGGTACCTTCACCGGCTACACCACAAGCACTCGTAACACTGGTTCTGCAATTGTATCCGCAAGCGCTGCTACAAGCGAGTACCTTGACCCTATCATTTATGCTACCCATCCAAGCGTATCTAGTCTCAAAACAAGTCTCATAAGCAAGGGTGCAGACCATGACATGCGCAATAACGCGGCTTTTGCGACTTTCATGCCAAGTTGGATCATGGAAGAGCACGAGGACCTTGGAAACACCAACTTCAAGTACCTAAGTCATATAATTGGTACATATTTTGACAAATTATACCTCCAAATCGAGGCTGTTTCCACTTTCAAATCACCAATTTACACCAGTTCCTCCTATAAACCAATCCCATTTGCGAAGCACATGCCAGCTTCTTTGGGTCTAGAAACACCAGAAATCTTCGTAGATGCGACTGTTATGGAGAAATTTCTCAATAGAAACGAATCCGAAGCCTTCGAGAATGACCTAGAAGAAGTTAAAAACCTTATTTATCTTAACCTTTACAACAACTTAACTTACATTTTCAAGTCAAAGGGTACCGAAAAGGCTGTTAGAAACGTTCTTCGCGCTTTCAACATCGATGATAAGCTAGTAAGATTCAATACTTACGCTAACAACTTCACATATGAACTTGAAAATAATCTAAAACAGACAACTTTGAAAAAGTCTTCTGTTAATTTCAACAACAAAGACCATCTTGGTGCGGTTGTTTACTCGTCTGGTTCTACTGATTCAACACAATTGGGCTACATTTATGGCTCTGGATTGGATTCTCACGAACTTCGCTACGGATTGACCCACGAAGTTGACGTTATATTCCCCAAGTTCATCAAGCTTATCGATACTTTCGATCGCAATTTCACAAGAGTATCGCTATTCGGTCTTCACTCTGCTAGTGCTGATACAGCAGGGACCGATGTATACGACCCAAGCTTCTACGTTTATGCCGAGAGAGACGAGAACTACTCAAAGAATGTAAAATTTGTTCTTTCTTCTTCTATGCTCACAAGCGAAATCTCAAGTAGCCTCTTCCACGGCGTCTATGATGATGAAGATTGGAATCTTTCAGTTCGTATCAAGCCGGATAGTCTCGGACTAACAGGCTCTGTTGAAGGTGTAGCAGCCTCTGGTTACACCCTAGAATTCTCAGGATACAATCAGAGGCTTGGAGAGATCAGAAACAGCTTCAAGGTAACCGGTTCAGCAACAAGTGCAGAAGATCTTCTCAAGTCTCCAAAGAGAATCTTCGTTGGTGCTCATAGAACAAACGTCACAGGTGCGTTACAATACAAATCAGATGTTCTTGTAACTGCTACAAGATACTGGACGAAATACCTTGACGAAATTTCTTTACAGCAACATGCGTTTGATTTTGAAAATTATGGAATTGTTAGTGCCAGCCAACATTTATCTGCTTTAGACAACGATAACAACAAAACATTAAACCGTCACACGCTCGCTCTCAACTACGAGTTCGGCAACGTAACTGGCGCTGATGGAACAGGCGGCTTCTCGGTCACAGATATCAGTTCTGGATCTACCGAGGCTAGAAGCGGAGAATACGGAGAACTAGGGGCCATCTCTGGCTATCTATACCCCGGCGTTGGATTTGGTTTCGAGGCTAACGCAACCGACGTTGTTCTCAAAAAAGAAGTCAACACGCATCAGTTTATCAACCCAGAGTTGGTAATCGGGGACAATCTTGTTCAGATCAGAACAGATGACGATAAACTTTTTGATTCTGTTGATACAATTCCCAACTACCACCACGTTCTTGAAAAGAGTATGTATAACGCAATCTCCGAGGAGATGTTAAACTTCTTCGCAGGCGTTAATGATTTCCATAACCTAATTGGACACCCTGTTCATATGTACAGGATGGAGTACAAGGGTCTCAACAAGCTAAGAGAAGTCTTCTTCCGCAGAGTCACAAACGTCACAGAAGTAGAACGTTTCGTAGATTACTACAAGTGGTTCGATGATGCTGTATCTCAGATCATTGGGCAGCTTATCCCAGCGTCTGCTGAATACACATCAGATATTCTAAACACAGTAGAATCACACGTTTTGGAGCGTGCTAAGTTCCAACACAGAATCCCGATGATGGCTTTCACTTCTTCAACCGAGGGCGTTGCTTTCGGTGCAGAAGAGTTGCGCTACAACTGGGATAGAAACCACGCCCCCGTAAGCGGATTAGAACGCGATAACTCAAACTGGTGGAAGGAGCGTGCTGAGCGTGCTGGTACAATTTCTTCTGGTGATGCTGCTGTGGACTCCGACAGAACTCAGATTCGCAATGTTAGCACAAACCAGACTAATGGCGGTGTTGGTAGAAGTTTCACTAACGCAGGCGTCAAATACTCACGCTCAAACTTCAAGTACCGCACTCTATCCAAGGGTCAAGTGTTCGAGTCAAAGAGAATAAGAGAAATCAAGGGCGGCGTCAACTTTACAGACGACAAGGACATTCACTACACCTATACCGCTCTACATCCCGCAGGTCCAATAAACCAAACCGACAACATCTTTATTCCAAAGAACGTTCTTCTCGGATTTACAGATGATCTTGTTGCTCTCGAAGACACAAGCGATCCTCCCGAGAACCCAGCAGCTAAGGTCAAGAGAAACATTCTCGTTCAACACGGTCGCGATTGGGAAGATGGACTCGGCTACAAGAACGTTAAATCATCAAAGGCATTCCCATTCAACATCGTCTCTTCCTCTGTTCGTTCTGGCTACAACGCGCATGTTATCGCGAGAGCAACAGCAAGCATTGAAATCACAAACCTCCACAACGATGTCTATGGTCCCGACATGGAACGCCCAATGCAGGGTCCGTTCACTAACTACGCTGTTGGTGGGCATCAATCTCGTCACATCAAACTTAACACTGGTGGAGACAACTACCTAAACCGCCCTGAGGCTTGGAAGATTGCCCTAGGCAAGTGCCCCAACACTGACGGTGCTATCGGCATGGTCGGCGCAGATTACCCTTACCCCGAAGCCAACGAAGAAGGGCAAACACCATACCCCATGACTGGTGCTATGAAGGCAACTTACTTCCGCGACGAAACCGCCAAGCGCCCTGTCAACATTCGCAACATTCAGCACAGAACTGGTTCAACCATTCTTGGCAACTACAACCATAACTACGATGTTGTCCATATTGTAGGCGGCTACTCTAACCCAAGAGCATTCATTGACGAACAGCCAACACTACCGACTGTAGCAGAAGGCGCTGATGTTGTCAAGACTATTCTTGACATCGAAAGAGGGAAAAACGGACACTTTACATTCGTTGACGACTACAACGCTGGCTACCTAACAGGGTCCGGAGACTACAAAAATAAGACTGTCATAGTCAACCGCTTCTCATCTCCCGGCTCTTTCGAGTCTATGACTCCTGCCTTCAAGGACTTCCGTTCTGGTGACTTCTCAGTCTACAACACAATTAACAACAGAAACCTTACTTCACGTCGCCCATTCCAAGGCGTAACTTCTTCGATTGTTTCTCAGACAACAGGAATTAGAAGTTTCGATCACACTGGCAAAGACTTTGGTTTTACAAACTTGGCTGCACGTCATGCTACTAGATTCTTCCGTGATTCTCACGTTGAGAGCGACACTGACTTCTCCAACGTGCCAAGAAACACCCCTGACTTAAATTCTCCCGGAAAAGCTGACGATGCGTTTACCGAAGCGCCATCATTCCACAAAGTTCATAGAAACAATGTCATAAAGGCTAGAGAAGTAGAAACAATTACCACCACAACCTATCAAAATCAAAATTCTTTACGTTTTACAGACACAACAGACGCTAAAAGCTTATCTACTCGTAACTTTGATTTAACTTCTAGAGAGATGACTTTTTCTTTCTGGATTTATGATGATAAGACAATCGGTAGCAATGTTGTTAAGCACATTTTCTCGTTAAATGTCCCTACTGGTTCATTAGATGATGAATTTTCACCACTCCAGATTTCTCTAACAAATAACAGTCCCGATTCTCAAATAGCAATTGCTTTTTCTGATGCTGATGAGAGTTCAAAATCTAGCGACATAAGATACTTGAGTGCTAATACAGTTACCAGAGATCAATGGAACCACATTTTTATACGTTGGGACGGAGATTCAAGCAATAAGCCTGAGATTTGGATTAACAATACTGCAAGTAACTCAACCCCAATCGGTTCTTTCTCAGATCCAATTAACATCACTTACGGCTCTAACCATAGGCACGCTATCGGTAGGGGAACAATTTGGAACCCTAATGTCAACAACCAAGGCAGAGACTATCTAATTGATGAGTTTGGCTTCTGGAATGGGCAACTTTCGGATGCTAACAAAGATAGTTTGTATAATTCTGGCTCGTATTACGACATAGATAGGGATCCAGATTCTGTAAAATCTAGTGACATGTATTTCTATCTCAGAATGGGTGATTCTACTGGAGATGCATCAGTAGGTAATCTATCTGACGGTGATGCAGTCGTAGATGTAGGCGGCATTAATGACTTTGAAGCAGCGGTCACAACAGCAGGTCAGCTACAAATCACGGCATCGACTTTTGATACATTTAGTGAAACTGTTACAAATACACTTACAGAAGTTGTCTGCGACCAAAAGTACGACAACCTAAATCTACACCACCAGATCCCACGCTCTGATCGCCAATACTCTTGGTTTGCACACTCAATTACTCATACAGGTGCTTGCGAGCCACGCTACTCTGGCTTCATGCAGGTAAACTCGCCTATCGCACCTTACTACGAGATCACAGGTAACTACTACCCGTTCTTTGATTATGTGTCAGCATCTGCTGCTACATCTGGAATCTACCAGAACACAACAAGATTGGACTTGCTTGTTCTCGATAAGACTGGTTCTGCCATAAACACTCTTGGCGAGCCAACAATCAGCGGCGCACTACAGACACCCGCAGAAGGCGAGAGACTAAACGCTTTGCTTATCCATCGTGGTGACACATATGGCTGGAACTGGCGTGCCCTCCACCAGAAAGATCACCCGATCTTGGACCGAGAACACAAAGAAAACCTACTCACAGCAGTCAAGGGAACTACAATCAGAGAGTTCCGACTACCACCGGTTTCTCTCCGTGGTCGCCCAGTTGTGGTCAACATGGATGTTGACGGGCAAAACGTTTCCCTCAAGACAACACACAACAACGAGAAGATCTACTTCAACGAGCGCGAATTGAATGACCTTGTGTTCGAGAAAGAAGATCCAACACTCACCCCATTTGACCAGTTGTTAGAAGTATCTCAACAGCAAGGTTCTAGCCTAAACTGGATCCATTACTCTGAAACCCTATTCCCGTCCACAAGAAACGAATTCTCAAGCGGCTCACGCGAGAGACTTGGCTACGACAACAAGTTCTGGAGAGATAGTCGTAGCGATAGAGCAGAACTAGGAAATTCATTTACAAACTCATTCAATCTTGTTGTCTCGCAAAGTAGTTGGATTTTGGATGCTCCTGACAACTTCATTGATAGAACAGCAATCTTGACAGGAAACTTCAATGGCTCCAGCTTTACAGATTACTTGACAGCTTCTAACTATGATTCTCCATCGCTAGAGGGCAATGCAGGAGAGCTACAAAACCTCTACTTGATGGCTTATGTAAAATCATCTACACCCATTTATCTCCCAACTAACTCTACTAAAGCAATTCTAAATGCTGCATCTGCTCTTTATTCTAGAAAGCAGAACTTGACTTCACCAAACTCGGTTGTTTCAAGAACAGGCTTTGCCAAAACTAGTAGTTCGCCTGATTCATTTACAGATCAGATTGGAATTGGTGCTGGTGAGGCGTTGTGGGAAGCAGGAACTTATGCCACAATTAACGTCAAGTCTGGTAGTTCTTTCATAACTTCTTCTTACCGATCTGAGCCTTGGTTCGATGAATATGGGGACTTCCGCGAAGAGTTGCAACTTGCTGCGAGAGATTACGCCATTATTCCAGAGTTCAGAATCTCAGAACACATTAACGAATACGTCAAGGGCGGAACTTTCAACAAGTTTAACTTCGACACATTTGAGATCCCCGGAACAACAATCAGCAGTTCACAGCAGAACTTCTACAAGGACTATTCTAACTCTGACTTCTTGCGAGAGTTCGCAAGCATCAAGGATAAGTCCGGACTAAATGCGAAAGAAATAATGTTGACCTGTAAGGCAGCAGTTCGCTTCAATCCCTACAAGGGCTTCTACCCAGCACAGAGAACGCTTGACTTGGTAAGCCAGTTCTCAAGTTCTTTTGCTGCTGGATTTAGTGCTACTTATCCAAAATTAGGGGGAGGCACCAACACTGTTGGAGGATTTAATGGCTCTGTGTCTGGAATTTATAGACCAGTGATCCAGCCCCTTTTCTCTCCCGGTATCCTCTACAACTCCATTAAATCTGGAATCGCTGTTGATTATCCGGTTGTCAATAACAAAAAGAAAATTTCAACATTTAACTTCACCGGCTCTAATGCAGACGCTGAAAACTACATGTTAATTCCGATAACTTCTTCGGAAGTGTCTTTGGATGATTATAACCCGCAAAATTCTTATTGGGACCTTCGTGTTCCATTCGAGACTATGATCGAACCCGGAAAATACATAGACAAAGTTGAGTTCTTAGACTTTGAGCCACACCCTTCTGCTTCTATAAATATAACAGCTTCTCTTGACACTTCTGTCTCAGACGGAATTTACGAACTTATGGCAAAGAACTTCTTTGGACAGACAGGCGACTTCTTCTTGAAGAACTCTTCTTACACCAAAATTGAGTCTGATCTTATCCAAGATGGACTCAAGTTCAAAGATGGCGATGTTTTTGCTGCGAGACTAAAAATCAGAAAGTCTCATAATGGTAAAAGGTTCTACAATAGTGAATCTGGCTCCACCGGAGATAATGAGTACTTCTCAACAAATGGCGCTTTAGCAACTCGCAGCACCGGAAGCAATGTGATCTCTTTGAGTGCTTCATTCCCGATTCCCCAAGATCCTGCACACAATTCTGAGTTTCAAGAAACATTTACAATGTATTCTCGTCCAACTGCGTTCGGTCCATCTATCAGTGGCAGAAACTCTGATTCTTCTGAGAATCATGCAGATGCATTCTTAAGTGGAACTCTTGACTCACTAGAGGGATACAACTGGGCATACACGCCGCCTTATTACCACGGCGAGTCTTGGGTTGATTTTATTTTCCGTCCAGATTCTACCAAAACTTATACACTTGAAGATATTCTTACTGAAACCGAGGCAATATACTGGCGCGTTGATCCGGGCAGAATAATTGAAGGCACCGCAGACAGCAACCTCGACGGCTACTCCAATCTTCAAAGAGCACTCATAGACCATGGCTATGACGCCAGCAGTGGTATTTCTGGTCAGCAGGCAATTTATGGTGGAAGCGTAATCAACAAGAACGCAATGCAACTTGATTCTTCTCTCAACCTCTTCGGTGTCGAGAGAGTCCCCAAGAAGCGCAAAGACAAATTCGGAAACACAATTCTAGATCAAAACGAACTCGCAGGCAAGCGCTGGGTTATTCAGCCTAAGTGGGAAACCCCGATGCTTAATTTCGCGAACGTGAAAGAAGATAGCAACAATATTACCTACCCAACTAACTTCTCCGAGTCAGTTCCCCGTGGTATGTGGCACCAGTTTGGCGAAATGCCGACAGATCCAGATACAGGCGTGTTCCTAGAAATTGGTGATATTCCAAACGACTGGCTTAAATATCACTATGATGTGATCAACATGAGTTCATCATACAACAATAACGACCCACTAGGCTCAGGCTCCACAGCCTACCTAGATTATCAGTCATTAAGCGACCTATTCGGCTTCTCACGCTCTCAGAAAAAAGACAGCGCAAAGGTACGCCTTGGAGAAATTGCGGATAAGAGAGAGGTATATGAAGCGGTTGTGGCAATTCCTTACATTCTTGAAGCAAACGAAGATTACGGAAATGCCAAGACTGACGATGACAAGAACCGCAAGAAGTTTATAAACATACCAAGGCAGCGCTTTAGAGCGGCACTAAAGGAACGTGAGGGCTCACAAGATGGCGATTCACTAGAAGCAGCAGGCGAGAGCATCCGTAAGATGGTTCAGAAGATGAAGCGCTACGTTCTCCCACCACAATTCGACTTCATCAATTTTGATGAAATTGATCCCATTGTAATGTACTTCTTTGAGTTCAAGTACGAGTTTGACAAGGACGATCTCTCCTACATCTGGCAGAACCTTGCTCCGAGAGACTACAAGAAGATTACATTCCAAGAAGCAAAGGTTGCTCACGATCTAATGAACAACGAGCTTCTAGATGAAAGTAACTTGATGGATAACCCCAACCTACGTTGGATGGTTTTCAAGGTCAAGCAGAAGGCAACAAAGGATTACTACGATCTCATCCCGCCACAGGTCAAGGCAGCGAGACCCACAAGCAACCTCGATAAGCCCGAGACCGACAAGGATGATGAATACCTCCAGTTCAACTGGCCATACGATTACCTTTCCTTCGTAGAACTAGTTAAGCTAGAAGCCGATGTTCTCTACAAGGCAGATCAAGAAGAGCCGCAATGAAGTTCCTAAACAAGAAAGAGCAAGTGTTCGACATCCAACTTACTCCTTATGGAAAACACAAGTTGGGTGCTGGAACTCTCAAGCCAACCTATTATGCGTTCTTTGATGATAATGTCCTCTATGATATTCGTTATTCTTCTGCTTCTGTAGACGAACCACAAAACGATATCCATAAGCGTATCAAGCAAGAGACACAATACCTTGAGAGTCAGACCTTATTCCGTCAGGTAATGAGCGGAGCTATCGTACAGGGTGGTATTCTTCAGGATACCATCTATGAGCAAGAAGAGAGTCTTCTAACTTCTGATGGCTTTATTGGAGACGCCAAACTACTCTCAAAAGATACCAACGTAGCGCCTGCTTGGAAGGTCGTGAGTTTGCAGAACTACATCACATCTTCTGCGCTTGAAGATCTGAGAAACAAATCAAAAGTTCCACAAATCAACATTACTGCGTCCTACATTCTTGAAGCAGTACAGCCTGAAGATTTAGCTGTTGGTTTAGAAACAATGGCAGAGCTAAACACTGTTGGAGAATTTTCAGATGGTAAAAGGGTAAAGCTGTCTACCAATCATCCTCTAATTTATCTTGAAGAACTAAACACAGAATTATTGACTGAGAACTTTGATATTGAAGTATTTGAAGTGGTATCGAACTCCCCGGATGATGATTTCCGAAGATTATATTTCAATAAAACAGAGCCACAAATTGTCAATGGAATGCTGGTTTCAGCGCAGCCAGTAGGAAATGTGCAAACATTAACCACGTCTTCCGTTGAATATTATTTCTCTATACTAACAGATACTCAAGTAGATCCAAAAACTGCTTGTAGGCATGTTGAGCAGTTTAACACAGAAAACTATTTAATAGACCTAGACTTTGATTGTTCAGATGTCGAGGGTGAGGATATCTATTTTGATATCTACGGCAGAGTTACGGAGTCAGAAATATGTCCCGATTAATCTTTGAGGGTGATACCACGGAACGCTTTGGTAAACTATTTCCAAAGCCTTTTATCCAAGAGATAAGGGTATACGATGACGCCATCCAAGCAGACGTTATGTTGTTTTTGGAGGTGCCTCTTGAACAAGCCGAAACAGACAATCTTATCGGTAGAATAAACGAGAATCTTCGTGTATTTGGTGCTTTCTTAGAACAAGATCAATTCAATAGGACAATCAACCCTAATTCTCAAAGTAATTTCTACAAGAACAGTTTCTTTGCTTTACATTTCAATATAAATGATTACGAAATAACAGAACCACTCCAAAATATAGAGTATCACTATAACTCTGAAGGTAAGCGATTTGCTAAGTGCTTGGTGACTTTTGAATACACGGAAATAGCGGGCTTCCTCAATTTGCAGAGAGATAGATATTTTGCCGCCTTTACTTCATTCACTTCACCTTCTTCTGAACTAGAATTTGAAGGTAATTTTGAAAAAGACGTGTTGAGTGCAGCAACAAAATCCGAAAGAGCACTTTACAGAAACCAGACATCCGACTTGGTTTACGAAAAAATCCTCAATGCCGATGGTACCCTAAATACAGGCAAGCAAAACGCTTATCAAGAACCAGACGGCAATTACTACGGCAAGACCCCTTTACAATCTCTTGGTAAGATATACAAGCAAACCAACAAGATTACCCACCAAAGAGTAATCGATTTGGTCAACCCAGTAGTATCTCCTTATGTTGGCTCAATCCCAGAAGCCGACAAGATATCGATGACCTTATCTCAATACTCGAACGACCCTGCCCTACTGACGCAACTCGAAAAGGATATTAACTCTTTTACCAACAAGAGTTCCGCCACAACAACTGGACAGTTTTATTCACAGCTTGTTGACGTTGTTGCCGATATCGATAATCTTCTACAAGCCGAGACGACTCTCAACAAAAGGCTTGAGACTAACACGAAGATAAAAGATAGAAGAGGCGATCGGACTTTTATATCCAGCGTTGATTCTTTGAATACCACATTGACTAGTGAATCCGCTGGCGAATACATATACTTACCATTTGTTTCAAGATATTTGAAACCAGCAGTATCTACACTTACGATGCCTGTAATTGGTGATGAATTTATCGTTAAGAACTTATCTTACATCTTTTTTGATTACGAAAAGAATCTAAACTATGAATCAAGAATAAGCAATTATTTCAACCCATACAATCTGAAACAGATTTTTGGAGTCAATTGTTTCAACAATTATTACAGAATCAAAAACATAATGGTTGAGAAGTTTGCATACCACAATCGTAATAAGTCGCAAGTTTTAGAACAAAAGGTTGTCTATTCAGATAGCAAAGGATACGAAGAACAATATCTTTCAAGGAATTTGTCGCACACAGAACAAAATCCAAAAAGCTTTAATGATTTTTCTTTCTCTGGTGGGAAGACGACTTATAGACAATTGATAGAAAGAGCATTCGATACTGTTGATGGATTGAACAACTACAAATTCAAGAACTACGAAATGGTGGATTTAGAATCAGCAGAACAAGCAACAAATGGTCCAATAGAATACAGAGTAATTGTTGAGATAGAAGAGAAAACTATGAACTTTTATGATAAGTTCATAAAAACAAAATTAGAAACTTTGATATCTGATTTACAAAGATACACTGAATTTGCCGAACAATTTTGTAGCTACAATAACTTAGATAACAGATTCAATGATTTTTTTGTGAACTCGATTGAATCTGAATTTGAAGAACCTTTTGTGTGGGAAAACGCCCCACTATATTACTATTGTATAAAGGCACTAATTGAAAGTTCTTGGGATGATCCACAACAAATCAGCGGGGGCGTCAGAAAGAAAGATGGCTCTTTGATTAATATGTCGCTTGTTAAGAACAACGCTATTTTGAAAAGCAGGCAAATTTCTCCAAGCTCTGGTGATCTGTCTTATTTACAAGAATTTTTAGTAGAATTTACAAATTTCTATAACACATATTTTGGATATGAACAAGGTTTTGATGCCCTTACTCCGTCAATATACGATGACGATAGTCGAGGCGGCAAGACCTTGAGAGCATATCCAAATAAAGAATTTGAAAAAACATTTGTTGTAAGTGTTGGTATCATAGACGAATACGAATTAGAAATAGAGATACCAACTATAGAAGAGACCGATACAGAAACAAATACAAGCATTGCTGCATTAATAACGGATTATCTCAGAACAGAAAAGATTGATAAGATCTTAATTGAGGATCTTATAAGAGAAGTAGCTCGGCAATACGATTTAAATAATATGCAGGCTCAGCAAGCATTTGTTTCATTTGTTGAAAGAGCTTTTGATATTGTTGTTATACAAGTGGGGGTCCCACGAGATTTTTCATCGAGCTTTATGAATAAAATTTTGAATTTAGCAAATGTGGGCTATAGTAGCTATTTGACGCAGGGAAATACAAATTCAATACAATTTCAAAATGCATATACAAACAATTATGCAAATTTATATTCTACAGCAGCCGCAAATTATAACGCAATGGTTACAAGCTATGCTGCTAGTGGAATGAGGATGATTAGACCATAAAATGCCTGACTTTATAAACAAAAAACAATTAGCCAATGTACAAAGCTTAAACATAGTTGTTAAAAAGATAGATTTGGATTTATCGGTATCAGAAGTGGAAGAAGCAGTAGGGCAAAGTTCTATAACTATTGAAGAAACGCCCGCCGCATTTTCATTCAAGAATCTTGATTTGGGAAGAGAGTTTGTACAAAATCCCAACATCTTAGAAACACAAGACTTCGATAGACTAAAAAACGACAAAGCTTCTTTGGAAAAGCCATTCTCAGAAATTACAGATCCTATATACAACTTTGATGAAGCGAGAGATGAAAATCAACAAATGTTGAGAAAGAATGTTTTGAAAAAACAAAAAAGCACAAAAGTTTATAAAAAAATATCTGCTATAAAGATGAAGAACTTAAAGAGGTAATAAGATGGAAATTCCAATAATAGAAACAGAAAAAGCTAATTCTGCCGAATCAGCGCTAAGCCCTCTAATAATAAGATATGCTACTCCCCAGTACCTAAAAAATATAAATTTTAGAAACAATTACTTCTTGGAAAGTCTGATGTACGGCTTTTCCCCGAACCTAGGACAGCAAGTACAACAAAGCAATAAAATATTTGTAATTTCTAGAGAGTCATTTATTGCAGAAGACGATACTAACTTATGGAAATATACCTCTATTGCTGATTATTTAATACAAATAATAAGGGAAGGAGGTAACTCATATCTGTTCTCTTATTCTGAAGAAGAAAAACAAAGACTACAGAGCTTATATGGAGACGAAGAGCCCGTTCTACAAATCGATCTTGATGAAACTCCAACCCGCGCAGACATTGGAATCCAAAACTCCGTAGTAGGAGAGCAGATATCTTACAACTCACTCTCTTCTCTTGGCGCTATATCCCAAGAAGGCTTTACAATTTCAGCAACAACGGGTTCTGTAACGGGACTAATTACAGAAGAAGCTGAAACAATTACCGATGTCGGTGGACTATCAGGTGCTGGTAGAGATAGAGAAATAGAAAGCACAGATGTTGTATTCACGGAACTCATAACGGGAACAACAACTGTAACAACACGCGGATACTAATATGACCACAAAAACCACTAGAATTATAGACCTGAACTTGTTCTCTGGCTCTTCTGAGTTATTGAGACAGGCTGCTGGTGGTTATTATGGAGACTTGGCGAGGACTGGTGATGTTTCATTTGTAGAGGCAAATGTTGCAGATATTGGTGGCGTAGAATCTGTTGATGCTTCAGAAGTAGACACCACATCAGACACTATTTTACCAAAGGTCAAATATGCTAGCAGACTTTACGTTGATGAGGGGCACGGTTTTCTCTCAGACGAAGACTGGAGGACTTTCATTGTCGGTGGAACATACGCAGACAAGACGTACTCTGGATTATACAACGAGGCGGTATATGCTGATCACGCAAACAATTCTCCGCTGCCTTATGTCCCGAGAGAAGCTGTAAACAACAACAACATAGAGCCCTCGCTTGTCCTCACAACAGAATACTTCAACTACTATCCGAGATTTCAGTCAGAAGTAAATAGCCTTGAGAGCGAACTACAAGCACCAAACTATTATCTCTTAGATAGTGCTTCCTACCTTGTACCAAGTTACAATAACGAAATTGTTCAATCAAGATATCAGTATTCAAATCTTACAACATTTTTGACCGGTGGTTATGTAAACTCTCCGAAGCCACTAGACACGAGAATGGAAAATATATTTGTTCTTGATGAAGATATACTAGATGATAATAACGACACACGCCTCGACACTTCAGATCTAAACAGCGATTTTATTGATAGCGATTTATCAAAGTTATACTCTCTTATGCCTTTTGGGAACAAACTAGAAATCAAGCAAGATTTAGCTAACCCAGACCCAAGACTCAGCAGCCGACGTTTTCGAGAAGTAATAAGAGATCATAATTACGAACTAAAGTTTACAAAACTATTGAAAGAGATATTCCAAGGAGAATCTCGACTACAACCAGCAACTATCAATTTCGCTGTAAATACGGAAACCGAAAGCAGCACTGGTGTTTTAACAGGCTCTCTTGAGACAACGACTACAATTCCTGTTAGGCTCGTTGATGCTCCAACTATGCTGCTATACGCTTACCAAAATCCAATGTCGGAGACAAACAACATAGCAGTGTTGAATTCTGGCTCTTATCAAGAACAGATTGATTATGCACTCGATGTTAGTGGCTCATACAGATATGAGAATACTGAAAAATCTCTTAGCGTGTTGAATGACTTTGTTGCTAAAATAAAAAACAATTTTGAAACAGAAAAGACCTATCCTTTACAAAATTTCTTGAATCAAGCAGATGAGTCCAAGTACCACGAAACTGTCGCATTTAGAATTGAAAAGATTGGCGGCGCTCCTACTGGTGATGCGAGAACAGAAAACACAATTCAAAACATTTGGTTTTATAACGCAGATGGAGCAATAACCTATTTGGATACACAGGTCAAATACAACTCTGATTACACTTACAAGGTTTACAAATACGACCTAGTTCAGGGATACAAATACCAGCTTTCTGATGTTGTCGCTACAAGACAAATTGCAACCGAAGGCGAAGGCACTAGTAAGGTTTACTGCTTGGAGTTTTATGATCCGTTCTCAGGACAAACAAGGCAGAGCCTTTTAGATGGTTTTAATGAATTATCAATTCTTCAAACAAGAATGGATCTACTAACCCAAGAAATGGGAGTTTTGCAAGATAAAATAGATGAGATTGCTCCTTTGTATGAAACTAATCTTGAGTTTGCAAATTCAGTTTTTAGTTTTTCGAGAGAAGAAACAATACAAGTACCAGACGGACGTGGTGGAACAGAGCCAAGAATTGTAGAGCGAGAATATAGAATCAGTGATGATTTTTATTTTGGTTTGTATTTGAGTACCTTTTATGGAGATCCCAATTTTATAGGAATTCCTTATTTCATAGAAGAAACAACATTAGATGACAATATTTTTTCAACTTTTGGTTTAATTCCATTTGAGAGGATAATTGGACAAGTAGAAAGTGGAGAAATACCAGAAGATGTACTTTTTATTAGAAACTACGAAGAATTCGTAGCTTTTAGAGAAGAATTTCAAAATATTCAAGATACAATAAACCAGCAAAAGCAACAATACGAAAGCGAAAAAGCAGAGTTATCACGAGATAGAATGATGCTTGGTATGGCTAGACTAAGGTTAAGCAGAGTCTCTGATAATGAGCTTTTTACAAATTCTCAAACCAACTCAAATTACCCGCATCTTGCAGACTTTAGAATCACAATCGAGCCTTCTCTTAAGATCGTAGAGATACCTTTGGAAGAAAAGCGTATGCGAATCGTGGATCATCCACCAAACGATCTCGTTATAACACCACATCATCTTCTTGATCAGTCAAACAGATTGGCTTTCTACTGCAAGTACGACACTTTCTCTATGAATGCCGTTACCTATCCGCCCGCTTTGAATGCGAGAGACACTCAAAACAAAGACGCATATCTAACGGGGCACGATTTCCTCCAAATCTCAAAGCTTACTCAAGAGTCAGTATCTCGTCCACGCTTCTTAGAAGTATATAGAACAACCACGAAGCCCACAAGTTATGATGATTTTTCTGGTAACTTGAGAACTACGATTGATTTGAAACAAGAAAATGGCGACATACCCACTGACCACTTATTTATTGAGCGAGTACGCGACAATGCAATATATTATTATGTGTTCCGCTCTCTCAACGAAAATGGAATAGCAGGACAATTTTCTCCTGTATTTGAATCAGAACTAATCAACGATGGCGGGTATGTTTATGGAAGATTCCAGCAGCACTCAGAAGAAGACCTTGCTGTGATCGATACAAAAGATCCCCTTTCGGTCGTTAAGAAGCTGTTTAATGTAGTGCCAAACATACAACATTTAGTATTAGATTCAAGTAATGTAGATTTGAACAACTCATCAGTTTCTGAGATTGATAATATCTCTCTTGGATCTTCAAATCTAACAGATCCACTAATTACTAGCGACCCTGGCAGATATTTCAAGATTCGCTTGACATCAAAAAAAACTGGTAGAAAACTAGATATAAACATCGGCTTCAAAAAGGAAGTGCGTAAATAACTTTAAGCCACTATTTATGTGAGAGAGGAAAATAAATGGGATTTTTAGATAACTCTGGCGACATTATCCTTGACGCCGTATTAACAGACCTAGGTAGAAGGCGCATGGCAGATGGCGAATTCAGAATCACCAAGTTTGCCCTAGGCGACGATGAGATTGATTATTCACTTTACAACGCAAACCATCCTTCTGGTACTGCTTACTACGATCTTGAGATTCTTCAGTCTCCTGTGATGGAAGCAGCCACAAGACAGGCTTCTTCTATCAAGTATGGTCTATTAAGTATCACGAGAACCGATTTGGTTTACATGCCTACTCTCGAAGTAAACGAGAAACTAGAAGGCAAGTCTCTAGTCAAGGAAGGCAATATGTACTACCTCGCAGCAAATGCGGCGACACACGAGAACCTTCTAAGCAACAATGCAAACAAAGCCAATCGCTTTTTGCAGCCAAACTCAAACAGCCCCACTTATGTTATCGTTGTTGAAAGCGGTATCGCTAGCAACGAGAGACAACCTACTCTTGAGAACAGAAATGCTGCTATCGTACAAACCGGTCTTCTAGATACTAACTTTGAAATCAAGTTTGATAACAGATTTGTTGCTGGTGCTCGCACCCTAGTTGGTGGTAAGCTAGCCAACGATTCCAGCAACAACCTTGACATGCGTTTAGACACTTTCGCAGCGCAGAGTGGCGTTTCTTCCCTCGACTTCATCGAGAATTACTCAACAGCTATGGCTCGCGGTATTCCAAACGAGATTGCTAAGAGAGGAGATACCGGAACTTCTGGTAACAATTTCTCTCAATTCCAAGGTCCACGCGGTGGCGTCACAGCGATGACTTTCAGCCCAAGCCTCGAAATTAACGCAGAAGGCACAACAGTACCAACCTACTACACCCTTTATGGTCGCGCCGGTCAGTCTGCCTCAAGTCTTGGACTCGGTGGTTCTGATACATACGATACAATCGATACCACCATTTATGTTCGCGGTATGGCGAGCAGCGCACAACTACAAATCCCACTTAGAATAATTAGATTAGCGAGCTAACGGAGAACTAAATGCCTATCAATTATGAACCAATTAATGGTCAAACAGACGTAGCAACCACAAGAACACTTCTTCACGAAGTTATTCCACTAACAGGTACAATTGTTAGCGGAACTTACGGCACGTTCCCCAACGACTCAAATGTGAAAAACTACTCTCATGGACAATTTCAGTCTGTTTACGATTATCCCTACTTGAGTTCTTCCGCTAACCACATCTTCGATCTATCAGTAGGGTACGATGAAAACTCAGCATTATCTGGAACCTCTGACCGTATTCAGCAAAATAAGAAAATAAATATGTATAACCAAATGTCTCAGGTTCTTCTGGGATACACTGGCTCCACTAACACAGTTCGTCTCTTTGAGTCAGACTTGACTCTCAATGAAGACAATCCAATGAAAGAGGTTTTCTTCGTAAACTTCTCTCGTCTCCTAACTAAGGATCAAGTAAAGAAAGGCTCTGTGTCTATTACTCTAATGACCTCAAGCTATGTTGCTGACGGAGACTTATTCGACGGTGGTTCTGGGTCTATTACATACTCAGACGCAGGTGTAACAGACACTGGTGGCACATTGAATACCGTTGGTGGGGATTATGGCGTACTTGTAGATACCGCTAACAATCTTACAGGTGGTATTGTTTTCTATCAAGCTGGCATTATGGTTCTCACCGCCTCTGCATTTAGTGGTAACTTTGGTTCTCCATCTAATTTCTACAGAAGCGATTCCGTGGACGCACTTCTAACTGGATCTGCAATTTCTGGTGCTTGCGACGCACTTCGTCAGAGAATCAAGAACATCCAGTTCAACAACACAACAGAGATTAATTCCAAGGTTTATTTCTGTAGAGCACCACACAACAAGTTTAATTACTCAAGTAACCCAACCTACCTAAGCGGCGGCTCAATCAGAGTAAAGAATAACACACGCTCTCGCCCACCATTAGCATACATTACAACAATCGGTCTCTACAACTCTTCTAACGAACTCCTTGCCGTAGCCAAGCTCTCAGAGCCACTTCGCAAGGATCCCACAAACGAACTAACCCTCCGCGTCAGGCTCGACTACTAGGAGGGCAAGATGTCCCTCAAGAAGTTTGGACAAAGCGATGTGATAAGAAATGCTATGAGGGCATACCCTCATAACACTTTCTTTATCTATGATTCTTCAGTATATTATGATAATCGCCCAATAGAAAGCGGCAGCTTTAGTAGCGACATACTGTCTGCTTCTGGCGGCTTGAGTTTGTATGAATACAACGTGGACCGTCAGGGCGAGCTTTCTTGGAGCGACCGAGGAGATCAAGATAGTTGGACTGGCAGCACTGGCACCAACAGGCTTATAACACCATATGTTTTGAAAACAAGTTCAAAACAATACTTGAAGTCCAAGAGAAGAACAAGAACAATTGTAGAGGGTCCCGCTGGCACCAATACAATCACTGCCTCTGGTCCTATGCAGGAAGTTTCGGATGATTATGTTAGAGCAGCAAACGGAGACGTGCTTACTGGTTCTTCGTATGTGATGTCAGCATCAATTACAAGAGAATTGATGGTAGACGCAGGTAACCTAGGTAGCATTACCAACGTTTCTCGTTCCGCTAATCCTCACTATCGTAGTCTTCGGAATTCTCTTAACTTCTACGGCACTCGTTCACCACACTACTTTGTTGAGTTCTCAGCATCAAACATTGGCCAATGGAACAAAGATGAACAAACCATTAACCTTATCTCTGTTCCAAAGATCTTCTACGGAACACGCATCAAACCCGGCTCTATGTCTCTCAAGTTTTATGTTACAGGTACATTGGTCGGAGAACTGCAGGACACCAAGTATAATGGAGAGCTAATTCAAGTTGGACCAGAAGGCTCAGAAGGCTCAGGTTCTGTCGCAGGCGTTGCGATGTATGAAGAAGGATTCTTGCTTCTTACGGGAAGCTGGGATCTTACAGAAGGCGTGTCCTATGATTTTGTGGGTGCAGGAGATGCAACCCCCGGCGCGTTTGTTGCTGGTGCTTGGAAATATTTTGCTGCTGGTGCAAATGACGGGATTTCCAACACAACAACCTCCGCCTCGTTTGATCTTTCATTCAAAGGACACACTGAAACACAAGTCCTCACAATGTATGCTCACGCACGTAGAGGCGAAGTTAACTTCTCAAACAACCCCACATTCCTTGATTATGAGGATGCACAATACAAGATTTACCAAACGTCTTCTAATGTTTACCAAGAGAAGGATACAATTAGAATCAAAAACACAGTGTCGTCAAGCTATGCCGGTTTCGATGCTCCGTTCGAGAGACAAGTGTATGTTTCCCGAGTTGCGATCTACGATGAAGACAAGAAACTTGTTGGTGTTGCGACACTATCCAACCCAATTCTCAAGAAAGAAGCAGAAGATCTTTCGTTCAAACTAAAGTTGGACATCTAATGAAGCCTATTCTTATAGTCTCTCCGTGGTTTACCAAACTTATGTCAGTTGTGATTGATGTATATGCAATCACAATTTTCCCATTTATTATCTCAAGAGAATGGATGAACGAAACTACCCTCAATCATGAAACCATACACATCCATCAACAGCGTGAGTTGTTGGTAATTCCGTTCTACATTCTCTACTTCTACTACTATCTTGTTGGAATTATTAAATATAAAGATAAACAGCAAGCCTACTACATGATACCATTTGAGCAAGAAGCCTACTCAAACGACCAAGACTTGGATTATCTTAAGACAAGAGAGTGGTTTGCGTGGCGAAGGTATAAGGTTTGATTCTCGGTATAGACGTTTCCACAAGCATTACAGGTTTTGCAATTATAGACAGTGAAGGCAAGATCCTTCTATCCGAAGCCTGTGATCTCAGAAAGCACAAAGACTTCTTCTCCAAGTGTCTCGCGATAAGAGAGCACATTTTGGACATTTGCGATAAACACTGCACCGTGTTAAATGGTGGAGGCGTAGAGCACATCTACATCGAGCAACCTTTCACATTCTTCAACTCTGGTGGTTCATCAGGTAAGACTATGGCGGCTCTACAGCGTTTTAATGGCGTTGTTTCTTGGATGGTCTACGAGTGCTTTGAGATAAAACCGCGCTATCTGGGAGCCACACAGGCACGCAAATTAGCAGGAATCAAGGTGCCCAGAGGTCAAAAAGCAAAAGAAGTCGTTATGGAACACCTGCTCGCAACTGACCCAGAGTTCAAGATCGAACGCACGCATAAGGGCAATCCCAAACCACAAGAATTTGACAGAGCCGACGCCCTCGTCATTGCGAGAGCAGGACTAAAAGAACTTGCCGAAGAGTGATCCCCGTGTTATTCTATAGGCATGAACAAGATCGTAGCGAAGAAGATCCTCTATGAGACGCTTGGTAACTATCTGGATAAGGGTTCGGAGTTACTATTCGCGTGTCCGTCGTGCAACCATCACAAACGTAAGTTCTCTGTTAACTTGGACAAGAATGTCTTTAAATGTTGGGTTTGTGATTATTATGGTCGCAATCTTAGGCGCGTTATTAGACGTTTTGGTTCGTTTACACAACTCCAGAAATGGGACCAGATTACGGACAGAACGGATCTTAGTCGCTTTTCTGAACTATTCTCTGATGAAGGCAACGCTGATGTCGAGGATAAGATCGAACTCCCACCCGAGTTCGTAAGTCTCGCCAACAAGAACCTTCCACTATCAGCCAATCGTGCTCTACGCTATCTTAGCGAGAGAGGGATTACAAGAGAAGACATCCAGCGGTGGAAGATTGGCTTCTGCTATGACGGAGACTACGGCGGCAGAATCATAGTGCCCTCATTCAGCACGACAGGCTATCCCAACTACTTTATTGCTCGGTCTTATGTCGGGCACGGAATGAAGTACAAGAACCCACAAGCATCCAAGAATGTGGTGTTCAATGATCTATTTACTAACTGGAATGACGACCTTGTGATCGTTGAAGGAGTATTTGATGCTATTCGGGCAGGAAACGCTGTGCCTATCTTGGGGTCTACACTACGGACAGACTCCGACCTACTACGAAAGATTGTACGAAATGACACCCCGTGCTACATCGCCCTCGATCCTGACGCGGCTGACAAAGAGCGTCGTATCATTCAGACGCTTCTGCGTTACGATGTGGAACTCTACAAGATCGATGTGACAGGCTATGATGATGTAGGTGAAATGCCACAGGACATCTTCAGGGAACGAAAGGCGAACGCAAGATTTATCGATAGAGACAACTACTTATTGCTAGATTTGCTATCGGCGGTATAATTTATGAAACACACTTTTACTAGAAAACAAATAAAAAGAATTATTATAGAAGAATTAGAGCGCTCTCGTGACGAAGAAGAGGCTGAAGAACTTCTTCGACAGATTGTTGGACTTAAAGAAGACGCCGAAGATGAATTTATAAAGAAGAGGGTAAAAGCCAGAAAATTTCGAGAGCGTGCTGGCATCTCTATGCTTGCCGCAGTAGCACTTCTTTTTGGAGGGGTGGCAGGACTATCTACATCTCAAAAACAACGCATCCAGCCTGATGTTGAAAAAGTCCAACAACTTGATGATGAAACTTTAAAAAGTTTTGGAGTTGATGTTGGTGCTCTCAAAGATCCGTCAGCAGCAGCAGAAAAGCATTTTTCCAAAGGCTACCCAACAGCAGAATTAGGTCTTGTTGATCTTTCTGACATGGACAATACCCAAAGAGTCGAAGCCGCTTGGAAAATAATTGATGATATGGTAGAGGATGGAAAGTTAAATTATGAATACGCTCGCGTCGCAAGCACACTACCCGGTGGTATGGCTGCTCTAGATTACAATGATATTCCTCCTAACATACCGCTGCCAAATTCTCTAAAAAGCAAAGACCAATATAGAAAATGGGTTGTAGAGCGTGTTCTAGAGGGCGATATAGCCAATCTGCCAGAATTAGAAAATTTTGTTTTTGGAAATACAGGAAAATGGCCATCTGGAAGCGGTGAAGATAAGGCACGAATGGTTTCGGGCGCGCAAGTGCTTCCTCCCGAGTGGTCAACCGCCTATGATTTATATCAAGAACTAACCAAAAAAGTAGTATTGGATTTAGTCCAGTCATGGGATCAATCTGACGAACTAGGCAAAGCAGAACTATTAAAGAAAAGCAACGCAGAAACTTCTGGACAATTAGAGAAAGAACTTAACGATAAGTTGACCAGAGCGGGACTTCAGCGCGCTGGAGACAACATTATTTCCTTGACAGTAGACTAGCCTTGGGTTATATTACTATTGGAGGTAATGATGAGCAGACTATTCAAAGCGTGTTTTGGGCTCGCAATTTTCATCACTTTTTATTTTTTCGGCTATGCTGGCACAGCATTAATTCATGGTTCTCTATCCACACCAGCCGAGCCAGCAGAGGAAGTAGCAAGCCTTGAGACGCTTGCGGAACTTTACTCCCAGAGACATCCTAACGCCACACCATGGGAGACTTGCGAGCAGGAGGTCAATTGAAAATCGCACACATTGCTGATACTCACATCAAGAACCTGAAGTATCACGAAGACTATCGCAACTGCTTTGGGCAGATGTACGAAATCCTGCGCCAGCAGGAAGTAGATTACATTGTTCACTGCGGCGACATTGCACACACAAAGACCCAGATTTCCCCAGAGTTTGTGGAAATGGCGTCTGACTTTTTCACCAATCTCAGTAAGATTGCGACGACATTTGTTATTCTTGGTAACCACGATGGAAACCTAAAGAATAGCAGCCGTCAGGACGCTATCACGCCTATCATTCAGGCGCTTGATCTTGGGACTCTGCGTCTATTGAAGAACTCAGGCGAGACACACCTAGCCTACGGCAATCTTGTCCTAAACGTCCTATCAGTTTTTGACCGAGATAATTGGGTCCAGCCAACCAATCCAGACAAGATCAACATTGCCCTCTATCACGGCGCAATCTCTAACTGCCAAACAGACGCAGGCTGGACTATGGAGCACGGCGAGGACAACCTCTCAATCTTTGAAGAGTTTGACTTTGCTATGCTTGGCGACATTCATAAACGCCAGTTCTTGGACAAGGAGCGTCGTGTCTACTACGCAGGCTCTACAATCCAGCAGAACCACGGAGAGGAAGACGACAAGGGTTTCTCTATTTGGACTATCAACTCCAAGGATGATTGGGAGATTGAGCACTTTACGTTACAGAACCCGCGTCCGTTCATGACGATTGAACTAACAGCAACAGGCAAGATCCCTCGCAAAACAAGCGTGCCCGCAAACGCAAGACTACGGCTTGTGAGCGACAACAATCTGCCTCTTGATGTTATGCGTAAGGCAGTAGACGTTGCGAAGCATAAGTTCGGACCAGAGTCAATCTCTTTCCTCAATCGTGCCGCAGGTAAGCGTGGAGACGTTGAGGACTTGACCGACGGACTTGGAGCACAGAACCTCCGAGATCCAGAAGTCCAGCAGGAGTTGATCTCAGAGTATCTCAAAGACTATCAAGTCAAATCTGACACTCTATCAAAGGTCTACGAACTGAACTCAAAGTACAACGTTCAGGTTGAGGCAAAAGAAGACATTTCCAGAAACGTCAATTGGGATCTCGTCAAGTTTGAATGGTCTAACCTATTCAACTATGGAGAGAACAACTCTGTTGATTTCAATAATGTAAACGGAATCGTCGGCATTTTTGGTAAGAACTTCTCAGGCAAGTCTTCCATTATTGACGCTATTCTCTTTACAATGTTCAACACAACCTCCAAGAACGAGCGCAAGAACGTCAATGTTGTAAACCAGAACCGCGATTGGGGTGAAGGCAACTTGTCTATCACTATTGACGACAAGACCTACACAATCCGCCGCAAGGTAACGAAGTACATCAAGAAAGGCAAAGCAGGCGAAAGCACAGAAGCAAAGACCGAACTAGACTTCTCGGTCTATGACGCTGTTCTTGACGAGACTACTTCGCTAAACGGCACAACTCGTAACGAAACCGACGCAGCAATCCGACGCCACTTTGGAACTATTGACGATTTCCTTATCTCGTCTATGTCCTCACAGCACGGCGCTCTTGCGTTTATCAACGAGGGCTCAACCAAGCGCAAGGAAATCATTGCGAAGTTCCTCGATCTTCAGTTCTTTGATAAGAAGTTCAAACTAGCCAAAGAGGACTCTATTTCGTCCAAGGCGCTCGTCAAAAAACTAGAAGGGCGAGATTACGAAAAAGAAATTCTGGAAGCAGAGGAAGCCTTTGCGGCTCACAAAAAGGCTATTTCTGTGGTGGAGGCAGAAGAGAAACTGCTAGAAACCAAGTTGGCGACCGAGCAGACCCTCTTGCTTGAGGTGTCTCGTAAGATCACCGACATTCCAACAGAAGCGATCGACATTCACGCCGTTCAGTCCGAGATAAGAAAACTAAAAAATCAGGTGATTTCCCTGTCTCAGTCGGTAATTGAAGAGTCCGAGCAACTAATTACTGAGAAAGAGCGCATCGTCAAGATCGATAATCTAATGAAAACATTGGATTACGACTCTTTGAATGGTTCTCTTTTGACGATTCAGGAAACTGAAGAGAAGCTCAAAGGCTTCACAAGCAGATTGGAGATCGCAACCGAGAAGAAGAAGTTACTAGAAGACATCCCCTGCGGCTCATCTTTCCCTGCTTGCAAGTTCATTCACGATGCCCATGTTGCTTCCGCAACGATTCCAGAAGTGGAATCAAAAGTGGCTGAACTTCGGGAGACACTCAAAGATCTCAACCCCGAGATTGTCCGAGATCACCTAAACAAGTACAACGCGCTTGAAACACGGCGCGTAAACACCCAGACCTTTATCAAGGAACTGGAACTCTCAATTGAAAGAATGAACAGCGCAGTTCAGCGTACCAACACAAGGCTACAAGAACTCGCCGCAGAGCAGTCAGAATACAACTCCAACAAGGAAGCGATTGAGAATCTAGAAAAACTAATAAAGGAGAAGGATAAGCATGACAATCAAATCAAATCTCTTGAGAGAGAGAATCGATCAAATAACCAGAAGAAGATTGATCTTTACAAATCACTTGGTTCAGAAGAACAACGAGTCGAAAGCCTCAAAGAAAGAAGACTAGAGTTCGAGACAATCCAATCGGAGTATGCAGCGTATGACCTATTCCTGCGCTGTATGCATCCGAATGGGATTGCCTACGACATCATCAAGCAGAAGCTACCAGTAATCAACGAAGAGATTGCAAAGATTCTATCAAACGTCGTAGACTTTGAGATTTTCTTTGAGACATCTGGCAACAAGTTTGACATTTTTATCAAGCACCCCAAGCACGATGCCCGCCCTATTGAGATGGCGTCTGGTGCAGAGAAGTCTATGGCTGCTATGGCTATTCGTCTTGCTCTGCTCTCCGTGTCTTCTCTACCCAAGGGTGACGTGTTTGTGCTTGATGAGCCCGGCACTGCTTTGGACGAAGAGAATATGGCTGGATTTATTCGGATCTTGGAACTAATTAAGGTGTATTTCAAGAACGTCTTGCTGATTTCTCACCTTGATTCTCTCAAGGATTGTGTAGACATGCAGATTGTAATTGAGAAAGAAGCAGGTTTTGCAAAGGTAAATCAATGAGTAAAGACGACGAGTTTGGCTTCTTGCCCCCGGCAGAAGCACCCCCATCATTCAACCAAGAAAAGGACCACTTCCACGAAGAAGTAGAAGCGGAAGACTTTGGTATGGTTGAGGACTTCGGATTACAGATGGAATACTCTGACGAAGACCTACTACCCGAGAACACAGCCCCATCATCCCTAAATGTGGGCTTTGTTGGTGTTGGCGGCGGCGGCAACAAGATGGCGAACGCTATGATTGAGTTGGGTTTCAACAAGACCCTATTGGTCAACAGCACTGGCAAAGACATTCCGAAGAATGTAGAAGAGGAGCACGTCGTTCTTATTCCTGACTCTGACGGAATCGGTAAGAACATCTCCTACGGCAAAGAAGTTCTATCACAGAACGGCGCAATCGTAGAAGATGCTCTCCGCATCAAACTCGGCAAGGTTGATTGGCTATTCGTTATGGCTGGTGGCGGTGGAGGCACAGGATCTTCTGTCGTCGCTCTACAACCCGTCTTTGAGCGCTACCTACAATCTGTTCAGGCAAGCGGCAAGGTTGTTTACATTGTCTCTTGGCCAACAGCACAAGAGAACCTAAACCCAACTATCGCCAAGAACGCCCTATCACTACTCAACGATGTAACTCCTTATCCACACATCGTTCTAGATAACGAGCGCTCCACACGCCTCCTACGCGGTCGCATTGGAATGCTTGGAATGTATCCAGTAGCCAACACCCAGTTCTCAAAGATTCTAGCACAGATTCTCAAACTATCTACTGAGGATTCTCCAATCCAGTCATTTGACTCTAAGGACTTGGAGACTTGCTTTGCTAAAGATGGACGTGCCTTCATTGGCTCTACAATGATCAAAGATCCAAACACGGGCAAACTCGGTACAACTATCATGCATAACTGCATGAATCGTTCTGCTTGTCCACCACCCAAGGGTAAAGCCGCAGCAGGCTCGCTTATTCTTGTAGCAAGTGAAGAAATGGTTGCCGATCCTCGTGTGTCAAAGCACCTTGAATCTGCGATTGCTTATGTTGGCGGGCGGTGCGAAACACTTTTCTCTGGCGTTTATGTGCGAAAGAATGTCCCCGGACTGATTGCGATACTATCTATGAATGGTATCGAGAAAGGAAAATAAATAAATGAAGATTAAGAAGTCAGAACTAAAAGAAATTATTCTAGAAGAGATTCAGTCCGACCCAGAAATGCTAAAGGCTATTAGCAAGTTGACAGACTCTATTGACAACCTTGATGTTAGTATTGACTTCTTGGCTGCTGCTTTTACAGGCGAATCCGGTGTTTCTATCGGTACAGCACAGCGCCAGCTTGGTCGCGCTTACAAACCAAAGACACGCCCTATGCCCGAGCCTGTTAGGGAATCAGAGCAGTTCAGAGACCAACAGAAGATGGATGCCGCGCAAGATGTAGCAGGACAGGAAATGTCTTTTGAAAAGTGGATTGCTGTTGTTTTCCAGAAGGGCGCTCAGATTGATGATAATTCTCCAAACCCCTACGACGCTTGGATGAACGGGCAGTCACCAGATGAATACGCTGGTTCTTTAAACGAAAGAAAATTGTCCAAGGGCGAAAAAAACGAAAAAGAGAAAATAGTTAAGGGTATGAAGAAATCCAAGAAGGATTTCAAGAAACGCTATGGCGATGACGCCGAAAGTGTAATGTACGCAACGGCGACTAAGATCGCAAAGGATAAAAAATGAAAATCAAAAAGTCAGCATTACTTGATCTAATCAAGGAAGAAATTATGTCCGAGATGGATGGTCTTACTATGATGGACGACCCATACGACGACGATGCTGTTCCAGCAGGAATGGAAAAAGGCGGCGCTATGGATCAGGTCGCTCAAGAAATGGAGCGCATGGTTACAACTAAAGTAGATGATGCTATTTCCATACTCTCTAACTATCTTGTAACAGCAGGAGCCAGCAGCGATCCATTGAAGATGGCTTCAATGGGAATGGGAATGTTAAAACAGGCTGGCTTTAGTCCGCCCGACATGGCTGCACTTGAAAGAATGATAGGAGCAGACGATGGAGTATTCCAAGAAGGCACCACCGAGCCAGTGATGGAGTCTCCAGAACTTGCTAACATCAACGCAGAAAACATAATGATCTTCAAGGATGCCATGGCCAAGATGGCTCCCCTTATTGCCACTATGTCCCTTCCGGTTCTCATCGGAATGATCTACGAGCAACTAGTTAAGATGGGTGCCAAATGATGAGCGAAGAAACCAAACAAGCCCTACTTGATAAAGGCGTAGAAAAGATTACTTCCCGCAAGTTACTTGTGTGGATTGCCGCCACAGGTCTAATGCTATGGGGCGGTCTAGAATCAGGCGACTGGGTTATTATCTCAGGTCTCTACCTCGGTGGTCAGTCTGTGATTGACGCTATTGTGAAATTAAAAGGACTAGAATAAAATGAAACTTATAATGGAAAGCTGGAGAGGCTACCTCAAAGAACAAAGCAATGATTTTTGTACAAACTTCCCCGCAGCCTGTAAAGGTGCCTATGGAACAAAGAGGGCTAATATGCCGCAGATTCCAGATGCGGACGCATTTGAAAAGGAATTGGAAGCGCCACCTCCCAAGGGACTAGAGACAAATGAACCACAAAAGATCCCAGATCTTGGTGCTGCCACAAGAGCATATCTAGATTCATCAGATGATGCAGGTGCATACCCTGAAGGTGATCAGGTAGAAGTTAGGGAAATACCTAATGTTGATCCATCCGACCTCAAGCCAACACAAACAGACATTTATATGGACAATGCATTGAAGAAAGCTAAAGCAGGTGCAGATCCCAAGATAGACTGGGCTCCTTGGAATGCTTCTATCTTAGTATCTGCTGATAACTATCTGCTTGATGGTCACCATAGATGGGCAGCAACAATAATTTATAATTCGCAAAACCCAGAAGATGCGAAAAAAATGACAATTGAAAAAGTTAACATGCCTATCAAAGAACTCTTGAAGGTTGCAAATGCTTACACCGATGCGATTGGGGGTAAGCGCCATTCTGGTGGTGGCACAACAATGAAGAAATAAATAATGAAAGAAAAGATTTTAGCTTTCTGTCTAAAACACTGGAAGGAGATCGGGCTTGTCCTGCTCCTTCTTGTTGTGTTTGCGAAAGGACGCTACGACGTTCACAACATTATCAAAGCGCAGCAAATCTCCCAAGAGTCTCTAAAAACACAAATAACCGAACTACAAGAGATTCACGAAGAAGAACTAAAACAACGAGATAAGGCACTTGAAGATTTCAGAATCAGAAACGAACAACTTGAACTGCGCTATCAAGACGCTTTAATGGATTTATCAAAAGAGATTGATAAACGCAAGAAAGGCATAGTGAGAGATTACAGAAAAGATAAAGACAAACTACGCCTTCAAATAGAACAAACTTACGGATTCACTTATGTTCCCTAGCATTTTATTATTTACTACACTAGCCTTCGCTGGTTCTGAATTCACTTTTGTAGATCAGGGCGAGCGTTCTCCAATAGAGGGAATCGTCCTCAATCCCGAGGCTTTATCAGAGGTTCTCGTAACACCAGACAAAATCAAGCAAGAGTGCGAGATCGAATGGACGAGAACAATCGAGAAAAAAGAAAGCGAGTTTATCCTAGAGCTAGAAAAAGAAAAGATTCGTTACAACGCTCTCAACCAGAAACATACGACAATGGTGATTGAGAAAGACACCGAGATTGACGAACTACAAAAGATTATCAAGAAGCAATCACCAGCCTACAAGTGGATGTGGTTTGCGATTGGAATAGCAGCCGGTGGTGCTACCTACTACGGAATAGGTCAGGCGACGCAATGAAGCACACCAATCTTCCTTTTCACATTTATGTTTGGGTAAACAACAAATATCTTGGACCCAAGATGCCCGAAGGCTACACTTATGCCCTGTGGCATGGTATACATTCTAGAGAGGGACAGATTCCTATGGCACATGTTCTATTGGAAAGCGGTGCTCACTGGTCTGGTTTGCCGCTCCACGCGATGTCAAACTTTCACGGACCAGATACTTGGAAAGAAAAACCACATAACGACTTGATTCCGTGGACTGCTATGGGTCCAAACATAGAAGCGTGGCACGCAAAGTATCTAGAAGGTCTTGAGGTTGAACTATTCCGCTATGGGTGGAAAGGACGACACACAGGCATAATAATTGACTGGACCGATGGCTTTGACCGCTATCCACAAGAGCATAAACCACTGAACCTTGTTTCCCTTGAAGATGGGCAGTTTGCCCTACAGCCAAACAACTATTGTAGATTTAGAGACGACCATTTTATAGACGAAACCAAGTTTGAACAAACAAAATTTTATCGCAGAGGCGAAGAGGTTTGGTGGGGACAATGAGTAAAGACCCAGATTACATCGTAAAGGTAGAGCAGGCTATCGCACAAAAGTATGGCGAAGAAGCAATCCAGAACCCCAAAGCAGATTGGGACGAGAACAAAGAGAAAGTCTATCTGGAACAGATGCGAGAACTCTACAAGAAACAAAAGAAAAATGATGAAGCCAACGATAAAGTAGAACTAAATGGAATAAAGGTCTCAAGAAAACTACTTAATAGAGAATCCAAAACGGGATGTCCTGTTTGTGGTTCGTTCTCATACTCAACCAGAGATGATGTCTCACTTGTAAAGTTTGAATGCTGCTACAAGTGCTACATCAAATGGGTTGAGGGAAGAGAAGAACGATGGAAAAAAGGATGGAGACCAGATGAAAGCTAGTGAATTAAGAGAGCTAATCAGAGAAGTTCTCAAAGAAGCAGAAGAAGAACGAGTAGACATTGGCGACAAGAACGCTACAAAGCTAAAGACAGGCTCTATGTCTTCTACGCAGAGAATCAAGACTTCTAGAGAAAGAATTAAAGATACAAGTGGAGAGTTCACACCACAAGAGCAGAAGATTGTAGATCAGTTAGAAAAGTTTATCTCCGATCTTGCTTCAACAGAAGGTGTCGATTTGCTACAACATAGAACTTTTCTTGAAAAGGCTATGAAACAAATACAAAAAAGAATGGTCAAAGAGGGCTACGAACAGCAAATGATGCCCGGTGGTATAGAAGATGATGACCACGAAGTCCACATGGCTCTATCAGATCTTCACAAACTAGAAGAATACGCCCCCAAGGTCTCTCAACTCGCTTCAGAATACTCTGACCTACCCGGCTGGGTTCAAGCAAAAATTACTCTTGCTGCCGACTATTTAGGTAAAGTTTACCACTATTTAGATGGCAAGCACAACAAAGGAATGGAATAATGGCAACAGTTTACGAAATCGTTCAGGCTCTATCACAAGCCGCAGCAAACGCTTACGACGGAGCACACGACGCAGACGGCGAAGCAATCAAGGCAGGACTAAAAAGAGAAGAGGGCAGCCCTCTTATTGACAAGCGTGTTATGGACGGCTTCGGTGTCAAGTTCCACGGCAACATGATGACCCTTTCTTACCAGTCTGAGGTCCAACTCAAGGAAGTCTACGCTAACGGCTTTGAGTCAGATGTTGAATCGCAGATGAACGAGATCATCAAGTTCTTAAAGAAAGAAGCACGCAAACTAGGCGCTGGCTCTGTGTCTCTCACCAAAGAAGGCGAGATTGACATTCGCGTTGAGAACTCATCCCGCGTCCGTTCTTGGGTTACTGCTTGCATGACCTACAAGATTGGTGGGATGGAAGAGGTTGCTGTTGTTGGCGAAGCCACAGAAGACAAACTCGCTGCTGGCTGGGAAGCCTTTATGAAGCAAGGTGGTTATGGTAAGCGTGCCCCTAACGACAAGAGACCCGCAAACTCTGGCAAAAAAGAATAAAAGAAAGATGAATGCCAAAGTTAACGAAACAACAAATACTGAAAGAAGTCGTTAAGTGTGGTAAAGATCCTTCTTACTTCCTAAAAAACTATGCCCGCATCTCTCACCCGATGCACGGGCTTATGTTGTTTAAGACATTTGATTATCAGGATCAACTGCTAGAAGATTTCAACGACTACCGCTTCAACATCATCAACAAGGGTCGCCAGCTAGGTATCTCAACGATCACGGCTGGCTACATTGTTTGGATGATGTTGTTCCACCGCGACAAGACCATTCTTGTTATGGCGACCAAGTTTGAAACAGCAGGCAACTTGGTCCGAAAAGTCAAGAACATTATGAAGAACCTTCCTGACTGGATCAGGATTGCAAACATTACAACCGACAACCGCACGTCCTTCGAGTTGTCCAATGGTTCTTCTATCAAGGCTGCCTCCACCTCTGGCGACGCTGGTCGTTCTGAAGCACTATCCCTCCTCGTTCTTGACGAGGCTGCACACATCGAGGGTCTAGAAGAACTATGGACTGGTCTATACCCAACACTATCAACTGGTGGTCGCTGTATCGCTATCTCCACGCCAAACGGTGTTGGTAACTGGTTCCATAAAACCTGCGTAGGTGCCGAGACCAATGATAATAATTTCAATCTCACGACGCTTATGTGGTGGGTTCACCCAGACAGAGATGAAGAATGGTTCAAGAAAGAAACCAAGAACATGTCCAGAAGACAGATCGCTCAGGAGTTGGAGTGTAACTTCAATACTTCTGGTGAAACTGTTATCGATCCAGAGAACATGGAATGGATCATGTCCAACATCAAAGAGCCAAAACACAAGACAGGCTTTGATAGAAACTTCTGGCTATGGGAAGAGTACGACCCAAGTTGTAACTATCTCATGTCCGCAGACGTTGCCCGAGGCGACGGCGCAGATAGTTCTACGTTCCACATTCTGAAACTTGAAACGATGGAAATCATCGGAGAGTACATGGGCAAACCAACACCTGACCTCTACGCCAACATGCTAAATCAGGTCGGTAGAGAGTTTGGTAACGCCATGCTCGTCGTAGAAAATAACTCCATTGGTTACACCGTCATAGATAAATTAGTAGAGTACGGCTACCCAAATCTCTATTACTCTATCAAGTCCACACACGAATACATCGATCAACATCTTGGCGAACACAAGTCGGGAGCAATCGCTGGCTTTTCAACCACAAGTAAGACCAGACCTCTCATCGTAGCCAAGTTAGAAGAGTTTATGAGAAACAAACTAGTTAAGACGTATTCTTCGCGTTTAGCAAACGAGTTCCGAACTTTCATTTGGTACAACGGGAAGCCACAAGCCATGAGGGGCTACAATGACGACTTGGTAATGGCTCTTGCGATTTGTTGTTGGGTTAGAGACACAGCCCTCCAATCAAACGCCCGAGACCTCAACTACCAGAAGGCATTCGTAGACGCCATCATGACTTCGAGAACAACCCTAAACACGCAGATAAAAGGACAAATTGGCTACACAGGCGAAGACACAACTAGTAAAATGAACGAAGCAAAAAATCTATATTCCCAATATATGTGGATAATTAAGTGAGAAAATAAATGGCACCCCGAAACCCAAAACAAGGCAACAACCCAGCGAATAGAGATTCCCAGTTATTCAGGTCTCTTACTCGGTTGTTCTCTGGTCCTATCATTAACTACCGCTCAGAGTCTGGTCGCAAGATTCGCAGGCAGCACCTTGATAAGTACTCTACAAGATTCAAGTCTGCGTCAGGACAGCAGTTCAAGAAGCAGTCCTACAACCCGTTAGACACAATCGCTGCAAACGCTATTGCAAACCAGCGTCGTTCCGAGCGCTACATTGACTTTGACCAAATGGAGTACATGCCAGAATTGGCTTCTGCACTCGACATCTATGCAGACGAGATGACAACATTCTCTACTCTCTCTCCGATGCTAAACATCAAGTGCCGCAATGACGAAATCAAAGCCGTTCTCAACATTCTTTATCACAACATCATGAACGTAGAGCACAACCTCTTTGGTTGGTGCCGCACAATGTGTAAGTATGGCGACTTCATCCTCTATCTTGATATTGATGACGAGATTGGGATTAAATCTACAATCGCTCTTCCCCTACAAGAAGTTGAGAGACTAGAGGGAATGGACGCCACAAACCCCAACTATATCCAGTATCAGTGGAACTCAGCAGGAATGACCTTTGAGAACTGGCAGGTTGCCCACTTCCGCATTCTTGGAAACGACAAGTATTCACCCTACGGCACATCTGTCCTAGAGCCAGCACGACGCATCTGGCGTCAGTTGACTCTAATGGAAGATGCAATGATGGCTTATCGCATTGTTCGTTCTTCAGAGCGCAAGGTGTTCAAGATTGACGTTGGCGCTATTCCTCCACAAGAAGTCGAGCAATACATGCAGAAGATCGTGTCCCAGTTGAAGAGACACACAATTGTTGATAAAGACACAGGTCGCATCGATCTTCGCTACAACCCACTATCAATCGAAGAGGACTACTACATTCCGATTCGTGCTGGTTCTGTGACCGACATTCAGTCACTTGCTGGCGGACAGAACACAACACAAATTGACGACATCAAGTATCTCCGCGACAAAATGTTCTCCGCTATTAAGATCCCGCAGGCTTATCTCACAATGGGTGAGGGAGCACAGGAAGATAAAACCACACTAGCGACCAAAGACATTCGTTTTGCTCGCACCATTCAGCGTCTACAGCGTTCTGTTATCCACGAACTAGAAAAGGTTGGAATTATCCACCTTTACACACTTGGTTACAGAGGTGAAGATCTTATGAACTTCAAACTCGCTCTCAATAACCCAAGCAAGATTGCGGAACTACAGGAACTAGAGCACTGGAAGACCAAGTTCGACATTGCTGCCGCAGCAACAGAAGGCTACTTCTCACGTCGCTGGGTTGCCGACAACATTTTCGGAATGTCTCACGAAGAGTTCCTACGCAACCAGCGCGAGATGTTCTACGACCGCAAACACGACACAGCCCTTGAGGGCGTTGCCGAAGCAGCCGCAGGCGGCGGCGGTGGCGGAGAAGGCGGAGGTGGTCTTGACCTCGGCGGTGGAGATGAAGGTGGCGGCTTAGACCTCGGTGGAGGCGACGAAGGCGGTGGTCTTGATCTAGGCGGCGACGAAGGTGGTGGCGAAGAAGCAGGCGGCGGCGAAGAATCCGCGCTTCTAGCAGCACCTCCCGGCTCTCGTCCTTCACCGCGTCTAGCGCCCTCACTCGGCAAGCGCGCGAGAACAGGTAAAAAATACGTTACCCAAGGCGCAAAAGGCAAAGTCTATCAAAAGGTAGCGACCGATAAACGACCCGCAGGTGCTAGAACAAGAAACTACAGCAGTGTTCCAACACCCGAAATGAACACCTACAGAACTAACAATCTTGGT